>Ga0169931_10013064_pt1 | contig 11402 bp, 13 predicted proteins | sample Kivu_15m_20L_FD_129675 | JGI IMG/M metagenome (GOLD analysis project Ga0169931, IMG submission 129675) | Freshwater microbial communities from Lake Kivu, Western Province, Rwanda to study Microbial Dark Matter (Phase II) - Kivu_15m_20L... | ecosystem: Environmental > Aquatic > Freshwater > Lake... | reverse complement strand
TAATGGGGATTGGGGATTGGGGATTGGGGATTGGGGATTGGGGATTGGCCCAATCCCCAATACACAATCCCCAATCCCCAATCCCCATCTTAATTTAATTATTAGTTTGAACTTTTTTTCTATTTTACATCAATATGATATAGAAAATTTAATATATTTAATTAAATTCATTAAATATTTTTATTAGTTAAATGTCGAATAAAAAGAAAAAGATAAATTTAAAATTTAATAATAGTCAAACTGAACTAGCATTAAAATTAAAGGTAAACATAATTTATAAAAATAGGAAGAAGGAAATAAATTTTATACTGAGGGAGCATATGATAAAGCGATTGAGTTTTATACACACGCAATTAAGATAGATAATAAAAATCCAATATTTTATTCAAATAGTAAAATTAAATAAGAAATAAATAAAGGGTCAGTATGTTATACAGAAATAGGGGATTTTAATTCTGCTTTAACCGATGCTTTGACTTGCATTGAATTAGATCCTTCATACATCAAAGGTTATTACCGAGCAGCAGTTAATTTTATAAATTTAAATTCCTATAACAGAGCGAATGAAATACTTGAAAAATGGGAAAATATTAAAGAAAGTAAAGATTCTTCTGAGGAAATTTCTATTCTTAAGCAGTTCATAATATCAAAAATTAAAGAAGAAGATTACAATAAAAACAGTACAATTTAAAATTAACTATTTCTAGACTATTCGTCTTATGAGAATATAAAATTATTTTTTAAATGGTTGGGGGAATCCAATTCGTATTTTCCTAAATTAGATTTAAAATTTATTTCTAATGATAACAGAGGCATCTTCACCAAAGAAAAAATTCACAAAGATGAGATATTTATGAGAATCCCAGCTACTATGTTAATAACTTTAGAAATAGCTAAGGAAAGTCCCATCGGAATGAAAATGGTTAATGAAAATTTACAATTGTTATCTCCCAAACACTGCTATTTGGCAAATTTTTTACTTCAAGAAAAAAGAATAAAAAATTCTAAATGGGAAAATTATCTAAAAGTTCTTCCAGAATTTTACGAAAATTTTCCTATTTTCTTTACTGATGAAGAAAAAAAATGGCTTGATGGCAGTCCATTCTTATTTCAAATCAATGAGAAAATAAACGAAATTGAAACAGATTATAAAACAATATTTTCTAAAATTCCAGAATTCCAAAATTTTTCTTTAAAAGAGTTCAGTGAAGCAAGAATGTTAGCTAGTTCTAGGATATTTGGAATAAAAATTAATAATAAAAAAACAGATTGTTTTGCGCCGTTGGCTGACATGTTGAATCATAGACGTCCAAGAAAGACAAAATGGTATTATTCTGATCAAATAAAATCTTTTGTAATTCATGCAATAAATGAAATCGATAAGGGAGAGGAGGTAATTAAAGAAATATTTTAATATATCCATTTTAGATATTTGACAGTTATGGAAGAAAATGCAATACAAGATTTTTATTAAATTATGGTTTTGTTGTCGAAGATAATGAAAGCAATGAATTTCCAATCACTTTAAAACTAGACACCAATAACCCTTTATTTGAATTTAAACAAAACTTTCTAGTTAGTAAATTCAAGAAAGTGAAAAAGACATTTAAAATTTCAGAAAAACTTCCGAGTGAAAATGTTCTCGAATTTATATCATTTTTAAGATTTCTTCACTATGATGAGAGCAGTGATAAGCTACTAAACATACTTCTGTGTGATGATGATCAAGAAATTGATGATGAAGATTCTAAGTCATGGTTCACACACAAATTTCCTCCGATTTCTGTTTCGAATGAATCTGCCGTTTTAAAGAATATAAAAGATTTGATGATATCTCAATTAGCGAAATACCCAACGGATTTAGAATATGATGTCAAACTCATGGAAGAATGCAATAAGGGTAATCTAAGTTTAAAGAAAAATCAGAAAAACTGTCTTGTTTTGAGACTAGGAGAAAAAAAGGTAAAAAATTTATTCTCACAATTTAAAAGATACTAAATGAATTGTTAAATTTTTCAAATTTCTCTCTTGAACTTTTTCAAAACAAAGCAATAAAAGATATTAAAAAACGATTAAAAAAGGATTTACATCACACTAAATATGAATCTTACGTAAATGAAGTAATTCTTTATCTAGTAAGATTAGAATCATCTAATAATAAATAAATAAAATTTTGGTTATATTTGCTGTTTATAAAACATCCAATTTGAATTTATATTGTATTCATAAATTAAATTTCTTCTTAACTATTTCAAATAAAACATAGTATGATAATTTTTTAAAAAGTTCAGTATATCTTTACTTTTTTATTCTAATTAGAATTAGAATTTAAAATAACCATTTATTCAAAATTTATCGCAACCATTTCCTAAATTTACAGAATTCTTTTCAAGACTCTCAAAGCTGAACTATAACAATCTGTATATTCTTGAGATTTCTCATCGATTTTAACTTCATTTTTGAAGTTCTTAACCAAAAATGTGAATAGTCTTTTACCAAATTCCACATGATCATCATTCTTCACCAACTTGGCAAAGAGTAATTTCGATTTGTCAGGGTTTCCATTAGACTGGAAGTAATGATCGAATGTCATAACCAAAAACTTTTTCTGATAATCATTAGCATTTTCAAATTCGAAAGGCAAAAAAACTGGTAAGGAAATTTTTTCATCGGTTAAAAGTTCTGCGACTAATTTTGACATGTTGTGGATTTTTTTCGGAGAAAATGTTTCCTTATTCATTATCTTCAAATAGTCCCATACTGTATAATGAAAAGTATACTTGTGATCCTTTTCGGTCGCAGTTAGCTTGCTTAAGAGCATTCTATAAAAAGGATTATAACATTTTTCTTCATTTGCTAATAGGACAATTATCTTTATTATTTCTCTTGCTTGATCTTTTTTCAAATTTAGTCTATTCAATCTTTCAAATGCATCATTACAGTCTGAAGAACTTGCAATTGAAATAAAAATCTTCTTTTTAAGATCTGTGGTGATTTTAAACTTTTTCAATTTCTTTTCAAGGACAGCGTTGTCTATATTGAACTCATCAAAATCATTTAATTCGTTTTCTAATAATATTTCATTTATGTTTAATTTTTCAGATTTATTTTCATCGTTATTTTGATTTTGAATGAAGTCGGAAATTTTGTTTTTGTCCAAATTTTTTAAAGATATCCAGGATATCTCTATCTTATCTGCGATGTTTCCTGATTTAAGATTGTATTCCTTTTCACTTATAAAATTTTTTTTGTTTGTATTCACAAAATTTTTAAAAAAATTGAATTTTTCGCTTAAATTGAATTTCATGTACTTGTTATTTTTAATTTCTTCAATCATATCTACTATGTATTTTATTTTTCCAGCCATGGTTTCATTTCCGCTATTTATTTTCATCAAATTATATTTTTTTGTGATATTCGAAATTATTTCCTTCAAGCTTTCTGGATCTTCTTTACGAATTTCTATCCCAACATAGGATAACAATATTAAAAGCATTTCGGAATATATTTCATTAAAATTTTCAATGAAGTGTTTGATAATCTCATAAAAAATTTTTGAGTTCAGATTTCCGAAAATGTAAAAATGAATTAAGGTGAAAATGAAGTTTTTGAATGTAGATTTAGGTCTGGATAGGCTTTTTTTTATATTATCAGAAGTTTCGCCTTCTTTTAATGAAAAAAATTCATCAACACGTTCAAAAAGACTTTTAATGAAATAAACCATAAAGGAATTTCCGTATTTGTAATGAAGGATACTTATATACGAGCATATGCAACTTGTTATTGGAAGATTCGTGATTTCTTGATCAAGATTCATCCTTAAGGAAATTTTAGTTATTGTGTCGTAGAGGAATAATAATTTTGTATGATTTGGCATTTTTATTGTGTTTGTATTTTCAGAATCGAATTGATCTAATTTTTTAATAAAATCTGGGAACATAAGATTGAGATTCGCTTCGGATATTTTATTCAAAAGTGATGTGATTTCTTTTTGAAATTTCATTTTGAATTTATCTTCTTCGCTAAATTTGGAATTCGAAAAAAGTTTGCTTTGTGGTTTTTCAGCAACTTTTTTAGGTTCAAGAAAGTCTTCAATTTCTTCTAATTTTTCAATATCTTTTTCTATTTTAATATCTTCGTCTCGCATTTTATCTTCAATTTGGATTTTTTGTTTACTATTTTTAGCTTTCTGTTTTTGAATTTTTTGATTTTCTGAATTCTCCCCTTTCTTTGTGACTTCTACATTTATTTTTTTAATATTATCAAGAAAATCGAATAAGTCCTCATCATAATTTTCCATGGCTACCTTTTTCTTGAATTTATCATATTTTTTTGTGTCTTTCAAACCAAGTTTTTTCTCAAGAAGCTTAATTTCTTTTTCTAAATCATCATCTTGTGAACGAGTGATGTCTTCAGAGACTAAATTATTTTCATCTAAGTTTTCATTTGAATCCATGTCGTCAAAGTTTTCGTTTTCCGAAGCAATTTCTGAATTTATTTCTTCATCTTCAGAGTCATCCATAAACTTTTCTTCATTTTCTGGATTAGAAAAAACTTTATTGTATTGTTTAAATTTTTTGAATTTGTGTGAAATATTCTGCTGATTATTCAAATTATTAAAAAATCTGAAATTTTTCTTATTTTCTGTTATTTCCCCATTACTATTAAATTTCTTGTTATTGTTTTTATTCCTAAAAAAAAGATCTTTTTTCTGCTTCAATTCTTTCCTTTTGTTTTTTCTCATTGTCTTTCTATTCAAATAATTTTTACCCTTATCTTGACTAACATTTCTTTTTTGAATATCCATTAAAATAAATGAAATACAAATATTGATCGAAAAACAAATAAATTATTAATAATATATAAAAATAAATATTAATTTCTAAGTATTCAAGTATTTAAATATTTATTCATATTTATTTCATTTCAATACAAATGTTGGCTCGTTTTCCAAGATATGGAATCAACAATTTTTTAAGAAATTTATCCTTGACTACAAGAAATTTTTGTAAATACTCAAGAGAAAAATCTCACATAAACGTAGGAACAGTTGGTCACATCGATCACGGAAAGACCACTTTAACCTCAGCAATTACCAAACATTTAGCAGATAAACGTAAGTCCTTCTTTTAATCTTTAGAATTGGCTGCATATCTTGCTTACGAAAATATTGATAAAACTGATGAAGAAAGAAAGAGAGGTATTACTATAAACGCCACCACTGTTGAGTACCAAACAGAAAAAAGGCATTATGCTCATATCGACTGCCCTGGACATATTGATTATATAAAAAATATGATTACAGGCGCTGCTAAGATGGATGGTGGTATCCTTGTCGTCTCTTCCGTAGATGGTGTAATGCCACAAACTAGAGAACATATCATGCTTTGCAGACAAATCGGAGTTTCCACACTTATTGTTTTTCTCAACAAATGCGACGTAAACAGAGATCCTGAACTCCATGAATTATGTGAAATGGAAATAAAAGAGCTCTTGTCTAAATATAAATACAATCCCGACGAAACAGCATTCATCAGAGGATCTGCCCTTTGCGCCGTTCAAGGAATTGAAAAAGAACTTGGAGCTGACGCTATTGATAAACTTTTGAAATCTTTAGATGAGAAAATCCCAGAACCTGAAAGAGATGTTGATAAACCATTCTTATTGTCTGTTGATTCTATTTTCAATATCAAGGGAAGAGGAGTAGTCGTTACAGGAACAGTCGAAACAGGAAAATGCAAAATGGGAGACGAAGTTGAAATCAGTGGATATCAAAGAAAACCACTTCGTTCCACAATTATCGGTGTAGAAATGTTTAGAAAACAACTTGATTATGCCCAAGCAGGGGACAACTGCGGACTTTTGTTGAGAGGTGTCGTAAAAGAAGAAGTCAGAAGAGGACAATACATCACTAAACCAGGACATGCCACTGTACACAGAAACTGTACTGGTGAAATCTACGTTATGACTCAGGCAGAAGGAGGAAGAGTAGTCCCATTCTTCTCTAAATTCAAACCACAATGTTTCATCAGAACTGCTGATTTTTGCGTAACTATCACTTTACCAGAAAATGTAAAAATGGCTACACCAGGAGATAACTTGAAAATTACTATGAAAACCGAATTCCCAATGCCAATTAAAGTAGGAGAAAGATTCGCATTGAGAGAGGGAGGAAAAACAATTGCAGCTGGAGTCATCTCTGAAATTCTTCCAGATACCCCTGAAGATCTCAAGGAAGAAGAAGAAAGAGCTGCTAAGAAAAAGAAAGGTACTAAATAAGACAGATTATGTTAGCGATGTTAAATATCTTATAAAATTTTATTAAATTTTATCTTGATTATATTTTTAATAAATAAATTTTAAACTTCTTACTTTTATAATATTTATTAACTAAACATGTGTCTCAAAATACTTATAATTTTAATGATATATTTATTTATTATATATTAAATATTTCTCATGAAATAACTAATTCAAATCAAATTATTTCTCTTCTCTTGATTTCTTCCAGCTTATTTTAAAAATTAAAAAAATCTTATACTAAAAGAATACCTTTTTCTGATGTAATTCTTTATGATCATTTATTCTTTTCTGATATTCCATCTCCCACAACTTAGCAGCTCTTTCTTCATAGATTTTATCTTGTTTTTCTTTTTGTTGAATTCTTTCTTTTTCACCAATTTGATATTTTAAATCATCCTGGTGTTTCCTTCTTCTTGCAAATTCTTCCTTGTGGATTCTATTACATTCATCTGTGAATTTTAAGATTTGGTTATCGAGCTCCATTCTCTCTTTAAGTAACTGATTTTTTTCAAACTCCTGCAAATTTTCTGAAAATTATTACAAATACATAAATTACTCTTATTTTTAACTGCTTCCTCCCTTTCTTTATATACCTGTTTCAATAATTCTATTCTAGCGGCTTCTTCTTTCATCCATTGTTCTTGTGTTCTTTGCCATTGTTTGTCAGCTTCTATTTGTGCTAACTTGTCTAACCATGCTTCTTCGTCCTTCTTCTTGTTCATTACATATTCTAGATATTTATTATTTTGCTGACATTCAATTTTTCTTTTTTCTTTTTCTTTCTTGTCAAGTTCATCCAAAAATTTTTCTTTGTCTAAAATGTTGTTAACTAATTCTTTATCTTTAAATTTTTCAATTTGGCTTCGTTTAGCTCTTTCGATTTCTTCATTCCTATTAAATTCTTCGATATCTTTATAAACAATTTTATTAAGCTCTGCCGCCTTAGCTCTTTCTTCTTCTTCCTTTTTTAAGTCTTTCTCCCATTGCTCTTTTAATCGTTTAATTTCTAGCTGTTTGTTTTCAGCTGCTTTCTTCAATTCTTCTTCTTGCATTTTTCTTTGCCAATCTCTGAACTCATAGGTCTTTTTCTCTTTCATTTTTTTTTCTTCCATTTGGATCCTTTCTTTTTCGATTTTTTTTAAATTATCGTATTGGTTTAGTTTTACGTAGACCTCTTCTTCTCTCTTTTCTGATTCTCTTTTCCGCAATTTGTCCAACATTTGATTTTCTTGTTCTAAATAACATTCGATTGTGAATGCTTCAGAGTCATTTTTTCTCAATTCGTCAGCTGATGATAAAAACCTTTTTTCTTGCAAGGTTTTAACAAGATTCAATCTTTCTTTTTCTCTTTCATCTTTTAAAGCCTTGAGCCTCATTTCCATTTTTTGCCTAATTTGTTCAGGGGTCTCTTGTCTAGCAATGATTTCTAGTTTGTAGGCTTCCTCTTCAGCAATCAAAAAATCAGAAAGTTTCTTGCGGCGAATATCGATGAATTTTTTTCTTTGTTCCTGTAGCTTTTCTTTTACCTTAGCTTCTTGTTTGTTTTCTATAATTTTGGCGGTATTATTTTCCCAGTTGGCTTTGTGAAACATTTTAGTTTCTTGTTTGATAAGATTATACAAATTCTTCAATTGCTAATAATGAAAGAAAATTAAAAAATAGAAAATTACATTTTCTTTTTGAATGCGTTTTTCTATCATATAGTTGCTTCTAATTGCTGATTGTGTCTAAATATTAAATAGGTTAAGTAAAAATGGATTGAATTTAAATCATGTATAACTTATTTACCATTTCTATTCCTAATGCTGATAATTATTAAATATAATTATAAAAGAATTATTTATTTTTGAGATATAGAAAGCAATATTCTCAATGATTGATAAAATCATTATACAGATGTTTAACAAATGAAAATTTTAAGCTACTAGCGCTGTATCAGTCAGAAGATAATTTTTAATTTATTAAAGAAGTGCCAGAATAAAAGACTATTTTATTAAATTTTTATCAAAAGAAATTATTCTTTTAAATTTTAATTTAAATATGTACGACGAAGAAGAAGAAATCACATCAACAAAAATCAACATTCCCAAATATAGAATTATTCAAAGTGACATCGAGGTCGAAAAAAAAGAAAATATTTCATCTGATAACATGGTAGGCCTAGGAGAAAAACTTGAAAGATTAGATAAATCACATAAAAAGGAAGAGAAAAATTTAGTAATTAGAATCTTGGAATGTAATGAAATATATATATATAAATTAATTATAGACGCAACACTATCTCTGGATAATAGTTTATTAGATAAAGAAATTGCTACTAAACTTAAAAGAAAATTAGATGAAGATCCAGACCTTAATCACCCTTCAGTTACACAAAATGAAAGTAATATTTTGAATATTCTAATTTTTAATATATAGAAAAAATGGATGAACATGGTGTTTGGCAAGTTATTGTAGGAAGAAACTATGTGGCATCTATAACATTTGATTCAAAATATTTAATTTATTTCCATTTTATCGATTTGGGGAAATATTTCCTTTGTTTTAGATCATAAGTTTAAGAATTAATAAATTAACATGAATATTAAAAATAAAATTTAACTCTTCTCTTGAATGATTAGATTTATATGAATGTATATATCATAAGATAATGAAATGACTTAATAATGAATTCCTTGATAATTCAAATAATATTCACATAAATAATTTTATTTAACTAATTTTTCCTCCAGTAAGAAATGTTGTACCTATATTTCCGTTCTCAGTTTTCCAAATCGAAGTACCTTGATAAGTGGCGAATTTGTCTGAGTTAACAAAAACTTCGGCGCTGACTTGTTCCCAAGGGTTCTTTTTGGGGTTCAATTCAGGAACAGGTTGTCTCGGGAAATCCCCTATGAAGACAGCATCTCCAGGTTTACTTCCAGCAGGAGGTCTAATTGGCTCGATTTTTCCACTTTCGTCTGATGCACAGAGAATCATTCCATGAGAAGGCCACTCACAAAGAGTTCTTGCTTTGAGATTGGTAAGAACGATTACCAAAGAATCTTTTAAATCTTCTATATTTACTCTTCCCTTTAGTCCACTTGCTATTTTCCTTATTTCTCCATTTCCGATGTCGATTTCTTCATTGTATAATTTCTCACTTTTTTCGTTTACGTGGATATTTACAACTTTTCCAACTCTGATGTCTAATTTACTTATTGGGTGACTATCATCTTCTTGTTTTTTGGCATTCTTGCTTGGAGCTTGTTTTTGTTCTTTTTTAGGTTGTTCTACCTTCTTAACTTTAGCGTCAGTCTTGACTTCGGCTGTTCTATTTTGATTACCTTCATTGGTTATCTCTGTTTTAGTTTCACCTTTATTGGCATTATCTGATTTTTCAGGTTTATTAGGCTTAGCAACTACTTCTTTTTTTTCAGAAGCTTGTTTTTCTAAATTTTTAGGTTCTGTTTGTTCTATTAAAATTTATATTAGAATTTCTATTTTACTCTGTTGTTTTTTAGCTTCTATTTTCCCTGGCTTTGTCTCAACTACATTAGCTTCCAAAAACAAAGGCTCATATGGTAACAAAATTCTTAATCTTAATTCTTTAATCTTTTCTTTTATTCCTTTCAATGATTGTATGTGATCAACCCATCTAATGATGTTGCAGTAAATAACCTTATCTTCATCTGAAAAAGATTGAACAATTAATATAGTGTGAGCAAATGCATATAAATCACTGATAGTGATGTGGAATCCATTACAGAAAGTATTTGAAAGTAAATGACTATTTAGGAATTTAAGAACAGACTCTTTGTTGGAGTGAGTTTCTTTGAAATATCTAATGAAATCAATCTGTTTGAATTGAGCTTCTTGTGTTCTTCCGAATAAAATATCATAAACACCGCCTAACTTTGCTAAATGCTCTGCCAAATTGATTTCTCCAGTTAAAATTTCTCCTGATGGTCCAACTAAGAAAGGAAGTGCTGGAAGTTTCAATAAATCTCTTGTTCCTTCTCTTACTTTCAGAAGTTTGACAAAACCTCTTGAGGTAACTTGTAAGTAGTCACTCAAGAGTTCAAGAAATAAACTTTCTCCACTGTTTGAGACGAATAATTCATTTAACATTTTAGATAGAGTATAATAAATTTTAATAAATATATAATTAAATATAATTTTGATCAATAAAGAAAAGATTATTATAAAAACAAAATAAAATATTTAAAAATAAATAATTCTATAAATTTAAACGTAAGATTTACAATTTTAAATATAAGAATTCATTAATTTAAAAAAGATTTTTTAATTCTACTTATAAGAACATCTGCTTTTCTATATGTGATCTATTTTATAACACCAATTTTCTCTTTTGATGACATTTATATAATTCTTCAGTTTTTCGATCTCATTTAGACAGTCGATCAATCCCACGATAATCAATTTAGATTTAGGTCTAGTAAATGCAACATTTATTCTTGCTATGTCTTTCAACAACTTAGTTTTAATATTATTTTTGACAAATGAAATTATCACCACTTCTTTTTCTAGTCCTTGACTTTTATCGATTGTGTAGACATTATAAAAATCATGTTCAGTTAAATTAGTATATAAGAGATTTTCTTGTGCTTTATATGGAGTAATAATAGCAACATTGTTTAAATCAAAATTAGCAAATTTCATTCCTCTAATAATTTTCCCTATTATTTCACATTCAATTACGTTGCTATCTGAAATCGAATTAAAAAATTGGGACTTGCTCTTATTGATATAATCTTCATAATCTACGAATATAACTGCCTTGTTAGGGTCAAGTATTTTAGTCAAATAATTAACTTTACAAGTATTCTGATAAATTTCTATCAGATTCATGTCTATATCTAGTCTTTTTGAGGCAACAGTATCATTAGCACATTTAATTATATTTTGATAAACACATTCATTAGATAACTTAAGAATATCTGAATTCATCCTGTATTGATTATTTAGTTGAACCGAAATTTCTGGATGCTTGTCTATGAGTCTTTCAAACAAGGATGGGGGTGATGTGTTGCTTTTTATAAGTGCAGGAAGCTAAAATTTAATTTAAAATAAATAAATTATTTAAACAAAGCAAGTAT
>Ga0169931_10013062_pt1 | contig 11402 bp, 11 predicted proteins | sample Kivu_15m_20L_FD_129675 | JGI IMG/M metagenome (GOLD analysis project Ga0169931, IMG submission 129675) | Freshwater microbial communities from Lake Kivu, Western Province, Rwanda to study Microbial Dark Matter (Phase II) - Kivu_15m_20L... | ecosystem: Environmental > Aquatic > Freshwater > Lake... | reverse complement strand
CGCGCCGCCTTCTGCAGGCGGACGGCGGCCAGGGAGACGGCCATGGCCCAGTTCTGGGCGGGCACGTCGGCCTCGTGCACCACGGGCTTGGTCAGGTCGGCCTTCTTCATGGCGGCCACGGCCCGCAGCTTGAGGATGGAGGGCTGCGCCCGGCGGATCTGCTCGGTGCCTTCGTTGACGAGCTTCTGTCCGCGGGCCTTCACCTGCTCGGGCGTCTCGGCGAAGGCTCCCTGGGTGCTGCGCTTGATGGCGGCGGAGGCGATGATGCTGTTGCCCTGCCTGACGCGCTCCTCTCCGAGCTGGACCTGCCGCAAGGCGCTGCCCCACTCGGAGAGCTCCGTGCGGCTGAGCAGGGACGGGACCTCGTTGTCCGGCACGGGTGGCGGGGCGGGCGGCTTGGGGTCCGCCGCACGGAGACAGAGGCCGGAGAGCAGGCAGAGGATGGCGAGCAGGGCCTTCACGTCAGGATTCGTCGAATTTCCGCGAGAAGAGGGCGTCCATCTCGTCGAGCAGGGCGCCGGCGTCCTTGCCCTTGGCGGAGAACCGGAGCCGGGAGCCCTGGCCTGCGGCAAGCATCATGAGGCCCATGATGGACTTACCGTTCACGGACTCGTCGTCCTTGGAGACGGTCACCTCGACTTCAGGGAAGCGGTTGGCCAGGCGCACGATCTGGGCGGCCGGCCGGGTATGAATGCCCATCCGGTTCTGAACGGTGAACTCGCGGGCCTTGGCCTCTGGGGAATCTTCCATGAAAGGGGTCGAAAAACAGCCTTACGGCTTTTGAATTAGAGGGAAAAGGGAGGTCGGACGCAAGGAGGGTCAAGGCAAATTAGGAGGGCAAGGGGGTTCGCTTGACCTTGGCGAGAAGCCGCCTCCAATCGAAACGAACACCCACCACCGTGGCCAAGCCCGCAGTCCTCACCCACCCCGAGTCCCTCAAGCGGCCCGCCGGACCTTCGGAGTACGCCAAGGATCCGGTGAACGCCGGGATGTCCAAGGCCGAAAAGGTGGCGCTCTACACGAAAATGGCCCGCATCCGGCATTTCGAGCAGCGCTGCATCAGGGTCTACCAGCAGGGCAAGATCGGCGGGTTCCTCCATCTCTACGTGGGCCAGGAGGCGGTGGCGGCCGGCACCATCTCGCTGCTCGGCAAGGACGACCATGTCATCACGGGCTATCGCGACCACGGGCATGCCCTCATGGTGGGCATGGGCATGAAGGAATGCATGGCCGAGCTGACCGGCAAGGCCACGGGATGCTCCAAGGGCAAGGGCGGCTCGATGCACTACTTCGCCCCCGACAAGAACTTCTGGGGCGGCCACGGCATCGTCGGAGGCCAGGCCCCCCTCGGCACCGGACTGGCCTACGCGGTCAAATACCTCGGCCGGAAGGGCTCGTGCTTCTGCTACATGGGCGACGGCGCGGTCAACCAGGGCGCGGTCCATGAGGCCTACAACCTCGCCGCGCTCTGGGACCTGCCGGTCATCTTCGTCATTGAGAACAACGGCTACTCGATGGGCACGTCGCAGGAGCGGTCGACGGCCCACCCGGGATGCCTGGCCAAGCGCGCCGAGGGCTACGGCATGGCTTGGGATGTCATCAACGGCCATGACGTGTACGAGGTGCGCGCCCGCGCGGCCGCCGCGCTCCGACGCGCCCACGAGGAGTCGAAGCCCACGGTCCTCGAGATCTTCACCTACCGCTACTACGGCCACTCGATGGCCGACCCGGACAAGACCTACCGCGATAAGGAGGAGATCAAGGAGTACCGCGAACAGAAGGACCCGGTCCTGCTCTTCGAGAAGGAACTGATCGCCGAGAAGGTCCTCACGCCCGAGAAGGCCAAGGCCATCAACGAAGCCGCCATGGAGGAGGCCGACGCGGCCGCCAAGTTCGCCGACGAATCTCCCGACCCGACCCCGGCCGACGTGACCAGGGACATCTACTGGGAGGAGGACAACCGGGGCCCGGACACCTCTTCGCGCGGCACCATCATCTTCGAATAATCCTCCGATGCCCGTCATGTCCTACCGCGAGGCGCTCCGCGCCGCGATGCGCGAAGAGCTCCGACGCGACGACAAGGTCGTGCTCATGGGCGAGGAGGTCGCCCAGTTCAACGGCGCCTACAAGGTGACCGAGGGGCTGCTCAAGGAGTTCGGCCCGAAGCGCGTCGTGGACACGCCCATCTCCGAGGCGGGCTTCATCGGCCTGGGCATCGGCGCGTCGATGCTCGGCATCCGTCCGGTGATGGAGCTGATGTTCTGGTCGTTCTCCTACGTCGCCTTCGACCAGATCGTGAACAACGCGGGCAACATCCGCTACATGTCCGGCGGGCTCATCAACTGCCCGATCGTCATCCGCGGCCCGGCCAACGGCGGCACCAACGTCGGCGCCACGCACTCCCACACGCCCGAGGCCATCCTGGCCTCGCACCCCGGCATCAAGGTGGTCTGCCCGGCCACGCCTTACGACGCCAAGGGGCTCATGAAGGCCGCCATCCGCGACAACGACCCGGTCTACGTGATGGAGAACACCATCCTCTACAACGACAAGGGGGAGGTGCCCGAGGACGACTATGTCGTGCCGCTCGGCGTCGCCGACGTGAAGCGGGCGGGCGATGACCTGACCATCGTGGCCCACGGGCGCGCGGTCATCACGTCGCTCAAGGCCGCCGAGATCCTCGAGGCGGAGCACGGCGTGAGCGTCGAGGTGGTGGATCTGCGTTCCATCCGTCCGCTCGACGAGGAGACGATCCTCGCCTCGGTCCGCAAGACGCACCGCGTGCTCCTCGTGGAGGAGAACAAGCCGTTCTGCGGCGTCGACGCGCAGATCGCCTACCTGATCCAGTCCCGCGCCTTCGACGAGCTCGACGCGCCGATCCACCGCGTGTCGTCGGTCGACGCCCCGCAGATCTACTGCAAGCGTCTCGAGGACCAGCAGATCCCCAACCCCGCCCGCGTCGTGGCGGAAGCGCTCAAGGTCCTCGCCTGAGGCGGGTCCGCCCAATCTACCGATGGCCGAAATCATAGACATGCCCAAGCTCTCCGACACGATGTCGGTGGGCACGCTCGTGAAGTGGAACGTGAAGGAGGGTCAGGAGGTCGCCTTCGGCGACATCCTCGGCGAGGTCGAGACGGACAAGGCGACGATGGAGCTCTCCTGCACGGTCCCCGGCACGGTGCTCAAAATCTACGCCGCGGCCGGCGCCCAGCTGCCGGTCGGCGCGCCGATCCTCGCCATCGGCAAGAAGGGCGAGAAGGCCCCCGTGCCCGATGCGCCCGCCCCCAAGGAGGCCCCCAAGGCCGCCACGCCGCCCATTCCCGAGAAGACCGGGATCCCCTGCGTGCCTCCCGCCCCGGCGGGCGGTTCGGCTCCGGTGCGCGCCGCCTCCGACGGTTCACGCGCCAAGGTCTCCCCTTACGCCCGACGTATGGCCGAGAAGGCCGCGCTCAACGCCGCATCGCTCTCCGGCACCGGCCCGGGAGGACGCGTCGTGGCCCGCGACGTCGCCGCGGCCGCCGCGCTGCCCGCCGCGCCTTCGGGCCCGGTCAACGTGACGGTGCCTCCGCCTTCCGACGGCAAGGGCGTGCAGCCCGACGGCGACCTCGCGGTCGGCGGCATGCGCCAGACGATCGCCCGACGGCTGCTCGAGTCCAAGGTGACGGTGCCGCACTTCTACCTCGAGGTGGAGGTCGACGCCGCCCCGCTCATGGCGATGCGCGAGTCGATCAACCGCCGGCTGGCCGAGGCGGAAGGCAAGGACGCCCTCAAGCTCTCGGTCAACGACTTCATCCTGAAGGCCTCCGCGGAGGCGCTCCGCCAGGTGCCCGCGGTCAACTGCTCTTGGGCGGGCACGAGCATCCGCCAGCACGGTGCGGTGCACCTGTCGTTCGGGGTCGCCCTCGACGACGGACTGGTCACGCCGGTCATCCGCGACGCGCACGCGAAGTCGCTGCGCGAGATCGCCACGGACGCCAAGGTGCTCATCGGCAAGGCCCGCTCCAAGAAGCTCACGCCCGCCGAGATGTCGGGCTCGACCTTCACGGTCACGAACCTCGGCATGTTCGGGGTCTCGGGATTCTTCGGCATCATCAACGTCCCCAACGCCGCGATCCTCTCGGTCGGCGCCACGCTCAGGAAGCCGGTGGTCGACGCCCATGACCGCATCGTCGTGGGCCAGCGCATGACGCTCGGTCTCTCGGGTGATCACCGCGTGATCGACGGGGCGGTGGCCGCCCAGTTCCTCCAGGCGCTCAAGAAGTCGCTGGAGGAGCCGACGGCGATGCTGATCTGACGGCCGCGCTCAGGCGAAGGTGCGCACCGAGGAGAGGCCCCCGTCCGGACGGAGGACCTGGCCGGTCATGAACGCGGATCCGGGGCCGAGCAGCCAGGCGGCGAGTTCGGCGACCTGATCCGGGGTGCCGACGCGCTGCAGGGGATGACGCTTGGCGGCGGCCTCGCGCTTGGCGTCCGCGTTGAGCAGCGGCGCGGCGAGCGGGGTGTCGGTCAGTCCGGGCGCGACCAAGTTCACGCGCACGGCCGGAGCCCACTCGGCGGCGAGGCTGCGGGCGAGGCCCTCGAGGGCGCCCTTGGCGGCGGCGATGCCCGAATGCATCGGCATGCCCTGCGCGACGGCGACGGTGGAGAAGAGCACGACCGAGGCGGAGCCGGCGGCCTTCAGCGCGGGCAGCGCGGAGCGCAACGCCTCGACGGCGCCGAAGAAGTTCACCTGCAGGTCGCGGCGGAAGTCCTCGTCGGTCATGCGGTGGAAGGGCTTTAGGGCGATGGTGCCCGGGAAGTAGGCGAGGCCGTCCAGGCGCTCGGGCCATGCGAGTCCGGCCGGCGATGCGGCGTCAAAGGGCCGCACGCTGGCGGAAAGCGACCCGGCCTCGCCGGGATTGCGCGCGGCGAGATGCACGCGGTGTCCGGCCTGGGCGAGGAGGCGGACGACCGAGAGTCCGATTCCGGTGTTTCCACCTATGACGGCGATGTCGAGCGGCATGCGGCCAAGGTCTGGGAGGCAGAGCGGCGGTCAAACCGCCGGCCGCTTTTGGGACCCGGCAAAGAAAAGGGCCGGCATGGGCCGACCCGTCGGGGAGGGGCCTTCCGGCCCTCACTTCTTCTTCGGGGCCTTGCGGGGAGGCTTGGGGTCGAGGTTGGCGTTGAGCTCGGCCTCGGTGAACCGCGACGCAACTCCCTGCGAAGGCACCTGCGCCTTGGCGGTCCAGACGATCGCGTTGAGGACGAGGGTGCGCTGGCTGTCATTGGACCAGCCGCGGTGGAAATGGCCGCCGGTGAAGCCGAAGCCGCGTCCACCGTCCTTGCGCTGCACGGCCCACGCGACGACCTGCGGCTTCTTCTCCTCGAGCACGAGGCGCTTCACGTCGGGGTTGCCGGCGTGCGGGCCTTCGCCGCGGTTCATCGTCTCGGCGGGGGCGACCGCGGAGAGGATGGGGGTCACGCCCTCCATGCCGTCGCGGAAACGCATGTTGAAGTACCACTCGTCGTTGGAACCGAAGGGCTTCACGCCCGCGCTCACGGGGTGGTCGGGCAGGGAACGGAAGTCGGCGGTCCAATGGGGGTTCACGGACCAGTGCTGCTCGAAGTAGCCGCCGAGCCACTCCTTGAACTCCTTGGCGCCCTTGCCCGTGGAGGAACGTCCGGCGGGGGGCGGGCTGACGGGCTTGCCGTCGACGCTCAGCCAGCCGGCGCGCTCATAGGCGGGCTCGACCGCGTAATGCAGGCAGACGAAGCCCGTGCCGGCGGCCATCTTCTTCTCGAGCTCCTCGAGGTGGGGCAGCGCGGGGTGTCCGCCGCCGCCGTCGGAGTAGATGACGATGGCGTCGGCCTTGGCGACGCGCTCGGGAGACGGCCACTCTCCGTTGAGGGCGACGTCGACGTCGACGAGGTCGGCCGCGCCCTGCTTCAGTCCGGCGGCGAGGAGCTGGATGCCGGCGTTGTGCTCGTGCTCGCCGGGCGCGTGGCTCGGGCGGCCGGCGATCATGAGGACGTTCTTCTTCTCGGCGGCGCCGAGGGCGGCGGCGGCGAGCAGGACGGCGAGGAGGGCGCGGGGCTTCATGGAGGAAAGGGTCAGTCCTGCAGGACGACGTCCTTGATCTGCACCAGCATGGGCGGACCCGCGTGCAGCTGAAAGGCGAGCACGCCCTCCTTGGCGCCGACGGCGGTGGTGTCGGTGACGTCGACGGTCTGGCGGCCGTTGATGAAGTGCTGAAGGCGGCCGCCCTTGGCGACCACGCGGTAATCGTTCCAGTCCTCGTTCCTGATCACGGCCTGGATCTCGTCGGACTTCCCGAGCGACCCCTCGACGGCGATCTTCGGCTTCTTAGGGTCGGCGCCCTCGGAGACGGTCACCTTCTCGCCGCGCTTGGCGAGGATGCCCCTGCCCTTCTCCTCATAGAGGATGCCCGAGTAGGTCCTGCCCGCCTCGAAGTCGCCCTGGTAGCCGGCGACGACGAAGCCCTTCTCATCGACGAGCTTGCTGCGGTACTGGACGCCGGAATTGCCGCCGACGATGCGGTAACGGAAGGTCAGTTCGAAGTCGGAGACCATGCCGCCCTGCCAGACGATGAAGGTGTTGCCCTTGGTGGGCTTCTCCTTGGTCGTGCGGCCGGTGATGGCGCCGTCCTCGACGGTCCAGAAGTCGAGGCCCTTCCAGCCGGCCAGGTCCTTGCCGTTGAAGAGCTGCCGCGTGCCGGCGGAGAGCGCGGCGGCGGACAGGAGGGCGGTGAGAATGGCGAAGCGCATGGGAAGGGTCACTTCTTGGAACCGAAGAAGCGGTGCAGGTTCTTCAGGCCCTTCACGGCGATGTCGTCGCGACGGGGCTCCATGGCGCGCCAGATGGCGGCGGCGCGGGCGATGACCTTCACGTCGGTGGTGAAGGACTCGATCACGACCTCCTTCTTGTAACCGATCTTCTTCAGGGCGGCCACGATGGGCTTCCAGTCGAGGGAGTCGTTGCCGGGGGTGCCGCGGTCGGTGCCGCAGGCATGGAAGTGCCCGAGGTGCTTGCCGGCACGGAGGATGGCGGCGGCCTGGTTCTTCTCCTCGATGTTCATGTGGAACGTGTCGAGGTGGAGCTTCACGTTGGGCAAATTGACGGCCTTGATGAGGCGGAGTCCCTGGTCGCAGGTGTTGAGGAAGTCGGTCTCGAAGCGGTTCAGCGGCTCGACGTCGAGCTCGATGCCCTTCTTCTGGGCGTACTTGCCGATGACCTTGAGGTTCTTGACGACCAGCTTGAAGTGCTTCGCCTTGGTCCTGTCGTCATGGGCGCCGATGAGGCCGACGACGGAGTAGAGCGGCCCGATGATGCGCGGGCAGCCGGCGACGGCGGCCTGGTCAATCAGCGCCATGATGTACTTGCGGCCGGCGGCCTGGTCCTTGGCGGAGCCGCGGAGGTCGCGTCCGGGGCCCATGCACGCACAGATGGAGCCGATGGCGATGCCGGCCTTGGCGGCGGCAGCCTTGAGCACACGGGGGTCGGTGTGGGAAGGGTCCTCGATCGGGATTTCGACGGAGGCGAAGCCCCAGTTCTTCAGCTTCCTGAAGAGATGGACGCTGTCGTTGGTGAACGGCGAGGCGTAGAGGAATGTGTTGAGTCCGAAGCGCATGGCGGGATGGGGATGATTGGGGGAGGGCATCCTTGGCCAGGGCGGGCCGTGGGTCAAGGACGGGAGGACGCCTCAGGGGAGGAGTTCGCCGACGAGCAGGATCGCGCCGGGGAAGGCGTGGTGATCGGCGAACCGCGCGGGGTCGTCGACCTTCTGCTTCCGTTGTGCGAGAACGGCGGCCTTGTCGACTTTCTCATCGGTGAGCTCGACGGTGACGACGTGCTCGCGGTCCTCGAGGTCCGTGCCGACGGTGAACACGCTCAGCCGGGGATAGGTGCAGTAGGAGTCGAAGCGCGCCACGGTCCGGGGCGCCCCGCCGTCGAGGGTCACGCGCACCTTGCCGCCGGCGGGACCGACGACGTCGTAGATCGCCGCATGGGTGCCGCGGAAACGGAAGGTGAAGGACTGCCCGGCCCGGGTGAGCGGGACCATCTGGGGGAGACGCTTGACGAAGTTCTTGGCGAGCGGATGCGCGGCGGGGTCGGCCGGAGCGACGCCCTCGGAGAACCTGGCACGGCCGACGGGCTCGAGACGCGCGCGCTCGAAGTTGTCGGCGGCGAGGGGCGCGGGCAGAACGTGCGGGGCGGACGGGCCGGAGGCCTTGGCGATGAGCGGCAGGGATCGCACGACGGCCTGCAGGTACAGTTCATGCCCGGTGGACTCGTGCGGATGCACGCCGTCCGGCGCGAAGACGAACTTGTCGCCCAGCGCGGCGCGGTCGGTCTCGGTCTTCGGCAGCGGCGAACGCCAGAGCAGCCGGCCCGCCTTCGCGAGACGCGCCACCTCGAGGCCCATGTGCACGGTGGGCACGCCGTAGTGGTCGGCCACCTTCTCCATGGCGCCGGCGGAACGTTGGAAGCTCCCCTCGAGCAGGGCGGGCACGAGCGCCTCGGTGACGGTGTAGACGAAACATATGTCCGTGCGCGGGTCGGCGCGTCGAATCTGCCGGACGACGCCCTCCATGCAGCGGACGATGCGGACGGGGTCCGCGCCGCCGTCGTTGACCGCGAACTCGACGAAGACGAGGTCGGGCTTGCCGGCGAGCACGTCCTGAGCGAGTCGGAAGACGCCGAGGTCGGAGCCGGTGCCGCCGATGGCCGCGTTGATCTCGGTGAACGTAGCCGCCGGATGGGCCTTGCGGAAATGGGCCAGGGTCTTCACGCGCCATCCATTCTGCGCGGTGATCGAGCCGCCGAGGTAGGCGACCCGCACCTCAGCGCCCGGCGTCGCGGCCTTCGCCAGGAAGTTGGGCAGGCCCGCGCGCGGACGGCATTCGACCGCGGGTACGGGCGGGAATTCGACGGCGGGGGCGGACAGGGCCAGGACGGCCGCTAAGAGCAGCAGGGGTCTCATGAGATTAAGGCAGTCTATCGCAGGGACATGCGGCAAACAGTCAAAAAGTCGCTTCCAACGCCGATGGCCGCGGGTATCGTATGAAGCCGATGGATCCGCTCACCCATGCCGTGCTCGGCATCTCCGCCGGCATCGCGCTCCGCCCGAAGTCGGTCCCCCTGGCCGCGGCGGCCACGGCGGGCATGCTCGCGGGCATGGCCCCCGACCTCGACGTCTTCATCCGGTCGCCGGGGGATCCGCTGGTCTCCTTCCGCTGGCACCGCCACTTCACGCACAGCTTCGCGTTCACGCCGGTCATCGCGACCCTGACGGCCTTCTTCACCGCATGGTGGTTCCGCAGGCGCGAGGGCGTCGGATGGAAGCCGCTCTGGCTGCCGGCGCTGGCCGGGGTGTTCACGCACATCCTCTGCGACGCCTGCACGAGCTACGGCACGATGCTCCTCTGGCCCTTCGACCCGGCGCGCATCGCCTGGGACTGCCTCCCGATTGTCGACGTGGCCTGCACGCTCCCGGTCCTCGGCCTCGCGGTCACGGCCTGGGTGCGCGACTCCCGACGGGCGGCGGCCTGGGCGCTCGCCTGGTTCACGGCTTACGCGGGCGCGGGCGTCCTGCAGCACAGACGCGCCGAGGCGGCGGTGCGCGAATGGCTCGACGGACGGGGCGTGAAGGCCGAACGGCTCGCGGTGAAGCCCACTTTCTCCAACCTGCTCGTCTGGCGTGCGGTTTGGCTGCACGCGGGACGCTGGGAGGCTGCGGGCGTCCGGGTGGTGCCCTTCGCGCGGGCGCAGATCGCGCCGGGCGGCACCAAGCAGGCCTACTCGCCCACCGGCCCGGACGCGCCGCCCAAGGGCTCGCACGGCGCCGTGATGATCGCGGAGTTTTCGGAGTTCACCGGCGGCTGGAACTGCCTGGACCGGCGCGACGGCGAGATCTTCGTCGGCGACATCCGCTTCGCGACGCTCCCCACTTCGATTCGTCCGCTTTGGTCGGTGCGCACGCTGCCGGACGGCTCCGCGGGCGACGTGTTCTTCGACCGGCGCATCGAGGACGGGGACTGGGACCGGTTCGGCTCGCTGCTCACCGGGTCGGATCCGCGCTACATCCATCACCGCTGAGCGAAGGAATAGGCTTTCCTGAGGTCGGCGAGCGGACGAATCTCGGCGCATGGGGTCACAAGGAAGAGGCGGCGTCTTGGAAGGGGCTTTCACGCGCCTTGGCCTGCTCCTGCTCTGGATGAACAGCTGGCTGCCATGGGGCATGCAGCGCGCCGCCGCGTCCGGGCTAGGCTGGATGATATTCCACTTCGTGCCAGTCCGCAGACACGTGGTCCTGGTGAATCTCAGGACCTGCTTCCCGGACCTATCGGAACCGGAACGGCGTTCCCTCGCCATCCGGCACTACCAGTCCCTAGCCCTCGGGGTAATGGAGGTGGCGCGTTGCTGGTGGCGTCCGCTGCCCTCCCTGCCCAATTGCCGCATCGAGGGCCTCGAAGCCCTGGAGAGAGTCCAGCGCGCCGGACGGCCTGTGATCCTGGTGTCGGGTCATTTCACGACGCTGGAAATCGCAGGCTGCATGCTTTCGCAGCGGACGGCACTCAGTTGCATGTACCGCGACCCCAATAATCCGGTCATTGCGGACCTGCTGCGCAAGCACCGCACAATCTGGGCGCGCCGAGCAATCGGCATGAACGATCTGGCGGGGCTGGTGCGGTCGCTCAAGGCGGGCGATACGGTCTGGTATGCCCCGGACCAGGGCAAGTGGACGCCGCAATCCCTGCTGCTCCCTTTCTTCGGTGAGCCGGCCATCACCAACACCTCCACGGTGAAGCTGACCGAGATAACGGGCGCCGCGGTCATGCAGTTCTACCCGAAGCGGCTGCCGGACGGCACTTACCTCCTGAAGATCCTCCCTCCGCTGGACGACTTTCCCAGCGGGGATGTCGCAGCCGACACGCTCAGGATCACGAGGGGCCTGGAGCAGGCGGTCCGCGAGGCGCCAGAACAATACCTGTGGGTCCACCGGCGCTTCAAGTATCGCCAAGGCATGCCCGACCTCTACGCCCGCGAGCCCTAGGCGACGATGCGGTAGGCGGCCTCCAGCCCGGCGAGATGGGCTTCCGGAGAATACCTGGCCCTGACGGCGGCCAGCCCGGCCGCGCCCTGGGCGTATCGCGACGCGGAATCACCGATGAGACGGATCACGGACGAAGCCAGGGCGCTGACGTCCCCGGCCGGCAGGGCGACGCCGGCTCCGCCCGACAGGATCTCCCGCAGTCCGCCCACGGCGAAAGCGACCACGGGGACGCCGCAGGCCATCGCCTCTACCGCCGCAAGGCCGAAGGGCTCGTCCCGCGAGGGCACGACCACGACGGTCGCATGAGGCAGCAGGGCCGACAGGTCCTCCCTCTGGCCGAGCGCGCGT
>Ga0169931_10013061_pt1 | contig 11402 bp, 9 predicted proteins | sample Kivu_15m_20L_FD_129675 | JGI IMG/M metagenome (GOLD analysis project Ga0169931, IMG submission 129675) | Freshwater microbial communities from Lake Kivu, Western Province, Rwanda to study Microbial Dark Matter (Phase II) - Kivu_15m_20L... | ecosystem: Environmental > Aquatic > Freshwater > Lake ... | reverse complement strand
GCGTCAGGGTTGGTCGCGATTTGTAGCACACCAGGTTTATTACGCGCTCTCGGCTCGCGAGTTTGAATGGGAGCTCATGCCGCTTTCACAGGAAGAAAAGGTCGGAACGGTCGTGTGGAGTCCGCTCGGAGGGGGAGCCTTGAGCGGCAAATTTCGTCGCAACCAGCCGATGCCCGCCGACAGCCGCAACGGTCAGCTGGGCCGCTTCCTCTTCGATCAATCGGACCGTCTCTACGACATCCTCGACACCCTGGAAGCCGCCGCGGGCGAGCTGGGGACAACCGTCCCGCAAGTGGCCCTGGCCTGGTTGCTCAGACGTCCCACCGTGACGAGCCTTGTCATCGGGGCGCGCAACGAGGCTCAGCTTCGCTCGAACCTGGACGCGCTCTCCTGCGAGCTCAGCTACGCGCAGATCAAGGCACTGGACGCCGCGAGCGAACGTCGCCCAACCTACCCCTACTGGCACCAGCGCGACTTTCCCATGCTCAACCCGCGCGTGGTTTGAACGAGTCCGGTGCGTTCGCTTTGCTGGCCACCGGGCCTTTCGCCGCATATCATCCGGCCGTGTCACGCCCCAAGCCCCCGCAAATCGATGCCGCGTTCCAGGATTTCAAGCAGCGCCTTGCCCAGGTGGAAGGCGCGCATCTGGATCCGCTCACAGCGACCTTCGCCGAACTTGAACCGGGGGTGACCAAGATGCTGGGCGGCGCCTTCGACTTGCAGCGCCCCGAGCACCACGCGCTGGCTTTCATGCTGGGCGCCACCCTTGCGATGCGGCTTGATAAAGACCTGGGGGCGTTCTGGTTTCCGAACCGTGGCAGCGGCTTCGGTGCAGCGATGGGCCTGTCTGAAGCGGTTGCGGTGATATCGCCGATCGAGGTCGCCGCGAGCGCTCTCGTCCGCGGGCGCCCGTCGGATTTGGATAACGTGCTTCGCGATCTGCGGAGCCTCGTGGCGCGCGCCACCTTGTCGCCCGAAGCCGCTGGCTCGGGAGGGCAACGACTTGAGCCCAGGGACTACCAACGCATGTTCGATCCCGGCCTGGCTCAGGTGGGCTGCCTCGATCCGAAGGCCATCGAAACCTTGATGAATTCGCCGGCCGGGCAAGTTCGCCGCGAAATTGAGGACGCCATCGGTCGTGCGCCCGCTCAACTTCCGGACGCCGCAAAGGCCCAGATCAAGTCGCAGCTTGGCGGCGCGCTGGCGCAGCTGGATGCCGAAACACCGCTTGCCGGACATTTACCCAGGGCCGCCGGGCTGTGTGAACTTTTGACCTGGGTGTACAGCGCGCGTGCCTCGAGTGGCCTTGCACCTGAAGAACTCTGGCGCGAGGTGATTGTGCCACTTTTGCACATCGGTGCGCCTGCACAGTTTCCAGCGCTTGATGAGGACGATCTGGCGGACATCGAACCCGGCTCAGAGGCATTGTTGGTTTACATCGATGTGGTACCGTTTCAAACCCCTGCCGCCGACGAAGACGGCTTGCTCGGCGTGTTCCCAATCCAATCTGCCGGTCCCATCATTCCCACGGCAGAGGGCATCCCTCGCCTGATACACGTGGACCCCTCGGCCCTGGCTCCGGCGCTGGCGAAGTTTGATCCGCAGGCAACGCGTGAGGCGCTGTCCAGGTTCAACGCCCACGTGGCAGCTGCAGGGGGACCAACCCTGAGCAGCGAAGGCTCTCAACTGTTCGAGGCGGCTTTGATGCTCATCGAAAATCTGCGCTCGGTCGTGCAAGCCGCGCAGCAGACGGGCGGCGTGGTCTGCGTCAGGCGCGCCACGGAAGCCGAGGCCTCATCGGAGGCCGCTCTACATTTGGTCAAGCAAAGCCTGACGGCGCCTCGAATCATTCTGACCGGATAGTCGGGGCGTGGGCATTGCGGCTCACGCAAGCGCCCCGGAAAAACGTACTACGCGGGAATGAGACCGCGAAGGTACTTCACGCTCTCCACCGTCCAGGCGTCTTCCATGGCCACGGTTTCTTCCACCGTTTTGGCGGGCGGCGTCCAGAGCTCGATGATCGCGTTTGGATCGCGGCCCATCTTTTTGAGCTCTCCCAGCAGCCAGGGCACGTTGAGCATCCCCTGTCCGGCAGGGCGTCCTTCCACGCTAAAGCCCATCGAGTGGCTGGCACGGACCACCGTGAACTCCTTGACGTGCAGGTTCACGCAAAGCGGTCCAAGGATGGAAACGACCTGCGCTGGTCCTTCCAGGGCCCCGAAGGAGTTGACGGTGTCCAAACAAACGCCGCAGTGTTTGCTGCCGACCTTCTCAATGATGCGGGCGATGCTGGCGGCGCTGAAGCGATCGTGGTTTTCGATCGCGAGGGTCACGTTGGCCTTCTCGAATTCGGGGATCACGCCACGCACGATCCCGATCACATCGTCCGGGCTTGGATGATGGGTGGCGGTGTCCACAACCACCCGTACCACGGGTGAGCCGAACTGCTGGGCCAGCGACAGATATCGGAGCAAGTGAGAGGGCCCGATGCCGCGCGTCCCGACCTCCACGGCCACTTCAAGTTCCCGCGCCCGTTTGGCGAGGCCCGCGAGCTCTGATTCCTGCCATTCATCGAGCGGGATGTTGTCCGCGATCTGCACGCGGCGCAGACCCAGCTCATGGGCCCGTTCAACGAGGCGAAATCCCGTCATCGGTCGCGCGGGCAAGCTGCCCGGAACGCCAATGGACCAAGTGTAGGTGTAAGATCCGATCCCAAGTTGCATTGTAATCTATCATAGAAGCACAAAACGTATCGAATGCCAATGGATGGTACGGTATGTTGAACAACGCCATGCTCCTGGAATCACTGCGTCACGAAGTGCTCGAAGCCAACCTTGAGCTTCAGCGCCGGAATCTGGTCGTCTACACCTTCGGCAACGTGAGCGGAATCTCACGGGAAAAGGGGTTGGTGGTCATCAAGCCGAGCGGCGTGCCCTACGACGCGATGCGCGCCGAGGATCTCGTGGTGACGGATCTCGACGGAAATGTGGTGGAGGGCAGTCTCAGGCCGTCGTCCGATCTCGCGACGCACCTCGTCCTGTACCGGGCATACCCGCAGCTGGGTGGCGTGGTGCATACGCACTCGACCTACGCCACGGCGTGGGCGCAGGCCGGCCGCGAGATCCCGTGCTACGGAACGACCCACGCCGACTACTTTGGCGGCGCGATTCCGATCACCCCACCGCTCAGTGACGAGGAAATTCGCGACGCCTATGAACGCAACACGGGCGAGGTGATCGTGCGTCGCTTCGCCAATCTGGATCCGTTGAAGGCGCCGGGCGTTTTGGTGGTGGGGCACGGCCCATTCTGCTGGGGCAAGAGCGCACACGATGCAGCCCACATGGCCGTCATCATGGAAGAGCTGGCGCGCATGGCTTATCTCAGCGTGTCGCTCACGCCGAACCTCTCGCCGTTGTCATCGGTGCTTCACGACAAGCACTTCCTGCGCAAGCACGGCCCGGGTGCCTACTACGGACAGAAGAAATAGCCGCCGTTGCGCTCAGGTTCGCGCGGACAGGCGGCGAAGCGTCGGAAGAATGTGACCGAGTGCTACGGGCTCTGCATTTGCCGACCCGAGACCAAAGTACACGGACCGATAAAGCGAGAAGAGCTCCTCGTAGGTCGCCGCAGCGGAGGCCTCGGGCGTAAAGACACGATAGCGCGGACAAAGCGCTTCCTGCGCGGCTTCGATGGTCGGGAAGGCGCCGGCCGCCAGGAACGCAAAGATCGCGGAGCCGATGCTGGTGACCTCTGATTCTGGAACCAGCACAGGCTTGCCAAGCACGTTGGCGTAAACCTGATTGAGAACATCGTTCTTCTGCGGAATGCCACCGCCGTTCACCACGCGATCGATGCGCACACCATGTTCGGCCATGCGCTCCAAGATCACGCGCGTGTGCATCGCCGTGCCTTCGATCGCGGCAAAGAGCTCATCCTGCGCCGTGTGGGTCAGGTTCCAGCCGAAGGTGATGCCGCCGAGCTCAGGGTTGACGAGGACAGTGCGATCACCGTTGTCCCACGACATGCGCAAGAGCCCCGTCTGTGCGGCCCGATAGTTTTGCAGCCCTTGCGACAGTGTTGCCACATTGGTTCCCGCGCGCCGTGCGATCGCCTCGAAAATATCACCGGTGGCCGACAGGCCCGCCTCGATGCCGAAGTAATCGGGGTGTACAGAGCCTTTGACAACACCACACAAGCCCGGAATCAGATCGACGCTCTTTGCCATCGCAATGATGCAGGTCGAGGTGCCCACCACATTCACCACGTCGCCTTCTTTGCAACCCGCGCCAAGCGCGTCCCAGTGTGCGTCGAATGCGCCGGTCGGAATCGGAATGCCTTCCGCGAGGCCGAGGCGCTCGGCCCAGGTCGCGCTCAGTTTTCCGGCGATTTGGTTCGAGGTGACATAGCGACCGGACAGGCGATCGCGCATGCCCTTCAACAGCGGATCGATCTCGGTCAGAAAGCTCTCAGAAGGCAGTCCGCCGAGCGCTGGATTCCACATCCACTTGTGTCCCATCGCGCACACGCTGCGGGGCAGATCCTTCGTGGACGTGATGCCGCACAGAACCGCCGCAACCATGTCGCAGTGTTCAAGCGCCGTGGCAAAGCGCGCGCGCTTCTCCGGATTGTGCCGCAACCAGTGCAAGAGCTTTGAGAAGCCCCATTCGGATGAATAAACCCCTCCGCACCAGTCGATCGCCTCCTGTCGGGTTTCCCTGGCGACCCTGGTGATGAGCGCGGCCTCTTCGTGCGCGCGGTGATCACACCAAAGGTAGTAGTCGTCAAGTGGTGCGAGATCTTCCGCGACCGGAATCACCGTTGAGCCGGTGGTGTCGAGCGCCAGCGCCACCACGTCCTTGCCGTTTACCCCGGCATTCGCGATCGCGGCGCGCGTGGCATTCGCGAGCGCCGACATATGGTCGTCATGCCGTTGGGTGGCGAAATCCACGTTGTCGCGACTGCGCAGCACCTCATATCCGGCCACAGCGGAGCCGAGTCGGCCCTTGACGCTGTCCACGATGGAGACACGAACGCTTTGCGTGCCGAAATCCACTCCTGCAACGATGCTCATGGCGACCCGCAATCTAGCAGGGCGAGCGGACAGAACGTAACAAAACCTTTCATCTGGTATCACTGCCAATGCCGCGGATGATGCGCCGTGGCCCTGGGGATGCCCTGGGGATGCCCTGGGTGTGTCCTGGGTGTGTCCTGGGTGCGCCCTGGGGCAGGCGGCGTGGGGGTCATGTGGCTTGTCGGAACAGCCGTGCTTGTTTTGGAATGTGGTACGTTTGGCGCGCGACGGTGCCTGAACGAGTCGGAGATCCTTCGACGGGTCGACCTGATTCAGGAACGCAACTACAACCTCATGCAACGGGGCGGCGCTGCGATTGTTGGGCTCATCGACGCGGTGGAGAAAGCCAAGGCGCAAGGGGCCTCGCCCGAAGCGTTGAAGGAAGCGCTCGATCTTCAGCGCAAGGCGCAGTGGCGCCTCGACTTCATCGCCGCTGAAAACAGCATGGGCTTCCACGCGCCGCAGGAGGCCGCCCGCATTCTTGGCGAGGCGATAGACTTCGCGCGACAGGGCGAGATCGCCGTGATGCGGCTGCCCGCAGGCAACGCCGCAGCGCCGGCCACACCAAAGCCTGCACCGTAACCTGCGAGACGCCCCTCGCTTGGGGCGTCGGCCGATCCGTCCGCCGCGCCCTTGCTCCTCAATCGGCGAATCCCTGTTACTCTACGTGTCATGTCGATCATCGCGCTCCTCTTGCTGGCGGCGGCTCCGACCTGGCCGCCTCCCGATATGCCCACCGAGGCACAGTTCAAGCAAATCCAAAAAATGGCAGCGGGGGCGCGATTGCAGCCGTCACCCACAGCTCCGCCAAGCACGGTCGACGACACTGGACCCAAACCTTTCAACGACGGTGAAATGAAGGCGGGAATCGAACGTTTCCAGAACGGCTGGTTTCTCGGGGGCGAGTTCTTTGGCAAACAAATGGTGGAGGTCGACCTGTTTCTGTTGCCGAATGCCGACTGGGCGAAGGTGACGTATCAGTGGATCAGCCCCAGGAGCGCCGAGCTGCAGACGCTGGATTTTCGCTCGGGCCGGGTCGAGATTCCGCTCGACGGGAAAGAATTGCTGACGGAGGCGAAGGCGAAGGTGACGATCGAGGCGCCGTTGGGCTTCGATGAGGTCACGATCGCTTGCGGCAACATCGGTAAACCGGAGAAGCGCGGCACGATGACGTTCACGATCGATTCGTGCGATCGCGATGTATTCAACATGCGCGTCGACGGATTCGAAGAGAACGATCGTGTGGTGCCGCTCGACGCGCAGAAGCGCGCCCTGGTCACGGGCGAATCGTCGCACGGAGTGTTGTTCTCCGGAAAGGACATCGATCAGGTCACCTACGCCGAGTTCAAGAAGGGTCCGAGCGCCACCACACGTATCTCGGCACGGGCCAAGGGCACCGTCGCCTTCGTGCGGTGGTTGCGCGCAAAACCCGGGAAGAAGATCGAGATCGACGTGACGGCGGTACCCGAGCCAAAGGCTGAAGGATTCGGCCCATCGTCGCGCCCTCGCTACGCTCCACCCGCCATGTCCACGCCTGCGCTGACCACCATCGATGACAAGAACATCGTGTTGCAGTTGCAAAGCGGCAGGAGCTGCGCGATGTTCGGCCACAACGCGCCCCAAATCGACCTGGTGTTGCCGCAAGCGGGCAACTCACTGCTCGCCAAGATCGAGCTGGCGCCGCCGAAGGTCAAAGGTGGCAAGGGCGGTTTCGAACTTGAGACCAACGGGCTCGACGAACGGCGCCTGCGCTATCACTGGACGCTGCGGCCCAAGGTCCAGTCGAAGAAGGACACGCCCTTTGCGTTTGCCACGATCGACGCCGAGGCCACGGTGCAATATCCGCTCAAGGGGGAAACCCGCCGCATCGACAGGCCGTCCGACGCCGTCGCGATCGCCGGGAACCGTGTCTCGGTCAAGCTGCAAGAAGGTGAAGAGCTGGCGGATACGAGCGAACTGCCGGGCATCAAGGCCTACGATCGAACGGGCCGCGAGCTGCGACGCTTTAACACCTCGGAGTGGAACGACGAAGGGCAAACGTTTCACTTCATGGGCCAGGTGGCGAGCGTGCAGTTGAATGTCGTGTCGCAATGGGTGGACAGGAAGATCACCGCCAAGCTCAAACCCGCGCCGCTTCGGCCCAGGGAAAAAGCGGGCTCGTGTGAGTAGCCTTCCCGGGCTGTCGAGGGTGAGGGCGCACGACGCGCCAGGCAAGGATGAAGCCAACCCGGTTCCGATGTCCCGCAAGAAGCCCTGAAACGTTTTCGGTGACTATCGTCCACGCAGCGCCAGCGTGATCGCGGCCTCGGCCAACGGGGCCATCACGGCATAACCTTGTTGGTTGGGGTGGACGCCGTCGTCATTCAATTCGGGCCGCAGCTGGCCGTCGGGGCCGACCATGGCCTTGTGATAGTCGATGAAGCCAATTTGCTTCTTCTTTGCGTAGGCGGCGATCCAGTCGTTGAGGGCGCGAATCGTGGCGAGCGGTCTCTCTTGCGAGCGCAGTTGCGGTTTGCCATCGCGATCGCGCTTGTCATCGCCCACCGGCAAGAGCGATGCGAGCACGACCTTGATTTTGTGAGCGAGCGCGAGCTCGACCATGCTTGAGAGATTGTCCTGAATGGACGCGAGCGTCGTGGGTCCGGTGCGTCCTGCGATGTCATTCGTTCCGGCCAAGATCACCACGACCCGCGGCTGCAGCGCGAGCACGTCAGGACGAAAACGCACCAGCATCTGCGCCGTGGTTTGACTGCCAATGCCGCGGTTGATGTATGGCTTGCCGGGAAAGAATCCCCCGGACGTGGGCAGCGACCAGAGATCGGTGATCGAATCGCCGATAAAAACGACGCGTTTTTCGCCTTTTACAGGTGGCGCCAAACGTGCGTTCGCGTCGCCGAATCGTTGCAGCCTCGCCCAGTCGGCGCCGAGGTATTGGTAGCACGCAAGCTGCGCGTCAGACTGTGCAAGTCTTTGACACAGTTGAGGCGCGTTGGGTTTGTTGGGATCGGGCGCTTGCGGCGCCCATTGCCCCGGAAAGGCCGACGTGTCCACGAGCGGTGGCGATTGCGCCCACGCCAGAGACTGCGTGAGCAAAAGGCTGGCGAAGATCCATGCAGACGATACAAGACGCATGGCTCACTTTTGCCTGCAAGTGCGTGCAGGGCAAGCGGTATCAACCGGGATTGCGGACCCGATCACCCGCGCCGACGAGCATGCGCAACAACAGTCGTGTTCGCGCGAGTGCGAGGCAGAGGGCAAGCACACGACCGTGCAGCGCCGCACCATGCGCTTCATCGCAGGCGTGTTCCAGGGCAAGCGCGGTATCCGCGGCCCGACGAGCGCCGATCGCCAGCAAGCTGCCACGCACGGCGTGCGCCCGTTGTCCCATCGCTCCAAAGACCCCCAAATCAAGTTGCTCGCGGAAAAACGCCTCGTCGCGCTCAAGCTCACGCTCGATGGTCGGAAACTGCCGCGCGAGGATGGAAGGCTTGCCTCCCTGAGTTGCCAGAAGTGGCTTGCAGATCTGCGGGTCGAAGAAGGCTTCGATATCCTCGGGCGATTTCTTCGCGTCGTCTGCGTTCTTTCGCGTTGCGGTCTCCTGAATGATCCGCTCGAGGTCAGAGATGCGCATCGGCTTACCCTGGAAGGCATCCATTCCAGCTTCGAGACAGGCCTGCCTTGCGGCCGGCAGTACATTTGCGGTCAGTGCAACGATATACGGTTGGGCGATGGATGGATCGCGCCGAATCATGCGAGTCAGCTGCAAACCGTCAAGGTCAGGCATGCGCTTGTCCATCAAGACGAGCGCAAAGGGATAGGCGTGAAGGGCAGCCAGCGCGTCCTTGCCGTTGCCAACCGAATGGCAGACCTGCCCGGTTGCCGTGAGCAGCTCAACGGTCATTTGCCGCGCCACCGCAGTGTCATCAACGACAAGAACATCCAGGATCGGCAAATGACTGCGATCGACATCGGAAACCGCCGCGGATTGGGCAGACACGTTGTCCGCGACGAGCGGCAGGGTCATTCGAACGGTGACCGTTGTCCCCCTGTCGGGTTGGCTGACGATGTCGATGCGTCCACCCATGAGCTCTGTCAGCCGCTTACAAATATTGAGACCCAAACCACTGCCGCCGTAGCGACGAGAGATCGATGCGTCGCCCTGAGTGAAAGGTTCGTACAGCCGACTCAGTTGTTCGCTGTTCATGCCGATTCCGGTGTCCGAAACCGTGATACACACCGTCGCCCGGTTGAGATTCGAGGGATCCCTGCTCAGGCTCGCAATGACCCTGACCTCACCGGTCTCGGTGAACTTGATGGCATTGCTGACGAGGTTTCCAAGGATCTGCCGAAGCCGATGCGCGTCGCCCTCGCAAACCGTTGGACCAAAGGTTGAAAACTCGACCGTCAGATCCAGTCCGTTTTTCTCTGCGGAAGGACGCGCGCTGTTGACCACCGCGTGGACACACTCACGCAAGTCGAAGGGCGCTTGCTCAATCCGAAGTGAGATGGATTGCAGTGCCGAAAAATCAAGGATGTCGTCGACGACCCGCAAGAGGTGCTCACCCTGTTCCGCGAGAATGCTCAGATACCGTTCCTGCAGCGGCGAAAGCTCCGTTCGTCGCAAGAGCTGTGCATACCCAAGAACGTTTTGGATGGGCGTGCGAATCTCATGGCTCATGGTCGCGAGAAACTCGCTCTTGGCCTTGCTCGCGCGGTGAGCCTCGTCTCGCGAGGCCAGAATTTCGTATTCGCCCGACTTTCGCGAGGTGATGTCGCGAACGCTCGTTCGATATCCACGATAGACGCCCTCGGCATCGTTGAGATCCTGCCAGGAAATCGCCCCCCATCGGATGGCGCCGTCCTTGCGAATGATGCGGAACTCAAGATCGTTGCCGCTGATGTGCTTTTGCGCGTGCTCGAGCGCAACCGCCATGCGGTTCTGGTCTTCGGGGTGGACGAAAAAGTAGGGGTAGTCAGCGTGGGAGAGGCATTCGTCGACGGTGTACCCGGTGATGCGTTCGACCGCAGGGTTGACCCATTTCGTCTTGCCGTCGGGCGCGATCCAGCTTTCGAGATCGTAAGTGTAGTCCGCGATCTCCCGGAAGATGGCGTCATCGTCGTGATTCACCGCCATGGGTACACCTAGATCCAGCGCTCGTCGGTGACGTGGCGGGTGATGTCGGCGGTGTTGTGCGCGCCGATCTTCTTCATCAAGGTGGTCCGGTGATTGGTGACCGTCTTTTCACTGATCCCAAGCTGCTGTCCGATGCCCTTGCTCGACAGGCCCTTGGCGTCAAGGATCGCGATCTCGCGCTCGCGGCTCGTCAGTGCGGCCGAGGCGTGTTCCTCGTGTTGCGATAGCACTGCACCCGCCTCGGGATCGACGTAGATACCGCCCGCGAGCACAGTGTGTACTGCGGTTCGGAGGTGTTCGAGCGGTGCGGCCTTGCTGACGATGGCATCTGCCCCAAGCTGCAGTGCCTCGCGCAGTGGCTGTCCGCGATCGGTTGCAGAAACCATGATGACCTTGACCCGACGTTCGTTTTTTTTCAGATAAGTGAGGATTTCAAGGCCGCTCATATCCGGCAGCGCAATGTCGAGCACCGCCAGCTCGACTCGATTCGTTTTCAGTGCATCGAAAAAGGAACGCCCGCGGTTGGTCTTGATGGCCACCGTCAGGCCGACCTCGCTGCTGAGAAAGTCCGCGAGCAGCTCACAAACGATGGTCTGGTCTTCCACGACGGCGACGCGTACCGGGTGGGGCAGGGGTGAAGTGCTGAGGGGCATGGAGCGGGGCCTGCTGACATTATCCCTGGAGCGCCGATGGCCGCGAAACAATATCTACCTGGGGCCAAGAATCGGGAGTATCTGGGGTGTTCCTCCTATGTTCATCGCGTGGGATTCGCCCACAATATTCATGGAGGAACCAACCCATGAAGACCATGAAAATCCTGTCCGCAACCGCTCTCTTTCTTGCCAGCCTCACGACCGGTGCCTCCGGTGTCGTCGCGGCCACTCCGGAAGCTTGCCGTGGTGGCGAGGACAGCCATGCCATCGGTTCGGCGCCGCTCAAGGTTGCCGGCGTTCAGGTCCTGAAGACCAAGCGCCAGGTCGGCAAGCATACCTTCGATGTGAAGGCGGGCGTGTCGCTCATCATTCCGGCAGAGATCGGCGTCTCGAAGGCCTACGTGGAGCGCGCCGTCGCTTGCGAGTTGTCTCGCGGCTCCGCAGGGGTGTTTGCGGTCGAGGGCGTAACGGCGAAGGTCTCGTCGATTGTCGGTGGCTACATGGTCGATGTGCATGCACCCGCAGGCAAGACCGAGGAGGTCAT
>Ga0169931_10013060_pt1 | contig 11403 bp, 10 predicted proteins | sample Kivu_15m_20L_FD_129675 | JGI IMG/M metagenome (GOLD analysis project Ga0169931, IMG submission 129675) | Freshwater microbial communities from Lake Kivu, Western Province, Rwanda to study Microbial Dark Matter (Phase II) - Kivu_15m_20L... | ecosystem: Environmental > Aquatic > Freshwater > Lake... | reverse complement strand
GCAGTCACCCATCGGGTTCCTCGGTCAGTTCGACATGAAACGGCAGAATACCCCTGGTTTTCCAGGGTCTGGCGCAAATCATGTGCCGAAGATCGAGAGGTCATCTGGGAAATGCGGGCTAAGCGGTTCGGGCCAAACGGGTTTCATCGCTGCCAGAGGCAGCACACTACCACGTGTAGCCCAGGCCCGTCGAGCCGATATGAAACGTTTCCACGCTGTTTACCTGGGCGTCATAGGCCGCGAAGGCCTTCAGCCCACCGGCCAGATCCCAACTGATGCGTCCACCCAGCAGGGCCCAATTGCTGCCATAGCGCAGGCCCTGGGTGACGAAGATGTTCGAGTCGCCTGGCGCGAAGAAAGACGTCGGTCCGCTCTCGTTCCGCATGAACTCGCACAGCCACAACAGCCGGGCCTCGGTGTGCATGCGCGATGTCTCGCGCCACGGTCGTGTAATGACCACGCGACCGCCCACCACGCTGCGCTGATCATTTGCATCGAGAGCCGACGTTGTCAATCTCGGCAGTTCGGCCTCCAGTTCCCGGTATTCCTTTGGTGCCAGTTCCACGGTGAGCGGATGCCGGTCACGCATCAAGCGGAATGAGGATTCCGGCGCCGGCTGCCACTCGATTCTCTCTCGCTGCGTGACCCGCGGCAGAACCTCGTATTGCGAATAGTCCTCCGCCACGGGTAGACGCAGCCGCGGCTCGAGGCTTGCGACCAGCAGCGGCGCCTCGGAGATCCTCGGTTCCGCTGCGCCCGCGCAAGTACCCAGCCCGAGCAAGATCACAGCGACGAACAACGCCAGACGCCGCAGCGCAGAGCGACTATTCGAAGGAGCTGACGCGGTTGATTCGGGCCGACGGGGCATGGCAGAAGGGAGCGGCTGCGATGGGTTTGCAAGCTGCTGGGAGTTGATCCTCCCGTGATCTTTGCTTCGGCCCGCCGCTGGTGGGGAGAACAGCAAAGTTTGTCGAGACGCAACGTTACGATCGAAGGGCCCACTGATAGCAGCCGCAAACTCTCGCGCGCCGACCCAGCCTCACGCGCCCGCTGCGGCTCAGGTATAATTCGCGCCGGCAACAATTCGACTTACCGCGCGGCGCTTGCAGGCATGGATGCTCCCCTCGATCTCGAACTCGACTGCCTCATCGTTGGTGGCGGCTGCGCGGGCCTCTGGCTGCTCGACGACTTGCGACGGGCCGGCATCCGTGCCGTGTTACTCGAAGCAAACGAACTTGGAGCGGGCCAAACGGCCGCCGCACAAGGCATCTTGCATGGCGGATTGAAGTATTCGCTCGCCGGTCTGCTTTCGGCATCGGCGCGCATGGTTCGCGAGATGCCGGCCCTCTGGGAAACCGCCATTGCCGGCCAGGTTGAGCCTGATCTGTCGACGCTGCGTTCGCGCGCCCCCTGGTGCGCTCTGTGGCGCAACGCATCGCTCAAGTCATGGACCTCGATGCTCGGCGCGGTCGCCACGCTGCACGTCAAGCCGGTGGAACTTGCCGAGGCCGACGTCCCGCCGCCGCTCCGCGCCTGCCCGCGGCCCGTCTATCGGCTGGCCGAACGCGTGATCGATCCTTTGAGCCTGCTGCATGTACTCGCCCAGCGGAATCGCGGTTTGGTCTGGAAGGTGAGCGCTTCCGGCGGCATCGCGCCCGAAGTGGGAGCAATCATCGTACGTCGCCCGGATACCGACGACGATGTGCGGCTTCGCTATCGCTGGATCGTGCTGGCGGCCGGTGAAGGGAATGCAGAGTTTCGCGCGCAGCTGGGCCTCTCGACCGAGATCATGCAGCGCAGGCCTTTGCGCGTGGCGCTCGTTCGTGGTGAGCTGCCACCGCTCAACGGCCACTGCGTGGAAGGCGCGAAAACCCGCGTCACGATCACTTCCGACGTCGACCGCGCCGGCCGCACCGTCTGGCAGCTTGGCGGGCAGGTTACCGAAGACGGCGTGTCGATGGCCGCCGACGAATTTCTGCAGCACGCCAGGCGAGAGCTGGCCGCGGTACTCCCCGGTTTTCGTGATGACGGGGTCGCGTGGGCCGAGTTCCGTGTCGATCGCGCGGAACGCAGCACGACCAGCGGGCTCATGCCCGGCGACGTGCAGATCGTGCGCGATGGAAACGTGCTCACCGTCTGGCCAACGAAGCTCGTGATGGCGCCGCTCCTCAGTCGTCGTGTGATCGAACTGCTGGAACTGCTTCCGCGCGGCGGCGCAACGGAGTGGCAGCATAAAATGGCCGCGCTCGCCTGGCCCGAACCGGCCGTCGCACAACCTCCCTGGGAAAGAGATCTCGCGTGGAAAAACGTCAGTTAGGCACCGGCGGTCCGCTGGTCAGTCCGATCGGGTTCGGCGCTTTCAAGATCGGCCGCAACCAGAAGACCAAGTACGGCGTTCACTACGAGTTGCCCGACGATGCGACCGCCGCGCGCCTCCTCAATGAGGTTGTCGATCTGGGGATCAACTACATCGATACCGCGCCGGCGTACGGTCTGAGCGAACAGCGGATTGGCGCCGCGATTGGCCATCGCCGCGGCGAGTTCATCCTCTCGACCAAAGTTGGTGAATCATTTGATGCGCGGTGCTCGACTTCAATTTACGACTTTTCGCGCGCGGCAATTGAAGCCAGCGTGCGGCGCAGTCTCCAGCGATTGCAGACCGATTACCTGGACGTGCTCGTGCTGCATTCGCCGGGCGACGATCTCGCAATTCTCCGCGGCACCGATGCGGTTCCCACGCTGCTGGGATTGCGCGAGCGAGGCCTTGTGCGCGCCGTCGGCCTTTCGGCCAAAATGCCCGAGGGAAGCCTGGCCGCCATCCCTTGGGCCGACGTCTTGATGGTCGAGTATCACCTGGCCGATCGTTCGCAGGAGGCGGCGCTCGAAGCGGCTGCGGCGGCGGGGCTCGGCATCGTGGTCAAAAAAGGACTCTCGGCCGGTCATCTGACACCGGCCGAAGCCATTCCGTTCGTCCTCGCCAACCGCGCGGTCTCGACGCTCATCGTCGGCTCGTTGAACGCCGAGCATCTCCGCGAAAACCTCCAGCTCGCCGCTGGCTAAGGAAATCGCGTCACTACGCGCGGCGTTCCCTCGAATCGCTCAAAACGGCACAGGCACCGTCCACCGCACGCGCTCTTCACTCACCGGATGCTCAATCGCCAGGCTCTCGGCGTGCAGCATCAAGCGCGAAGCCAGCATCTGCACCGCTTCTTCCGCATACAGCGGATCGCCCAGGATCGGATGCCCAATCGCGGCCAGGTGCACGCGCAGTTGATGCGATCGACCCGTGAGCGGCGACAGCTCCAGCCGGCTCTGAGCGCCGGTCGATTCCAACACGCGATAGCGCGTCACGGCGGGCCGCCCCAGCTCGAGATCCACCATGTGCCTGGGCGGTCGATCAAAGTCCTTGCGTAGCGGCAGCTCGATCACCCCTTCCGGCTCGCGCGGACTGCCATGCACGATCGCCACATAACGCTTCTCAACCGTGCGGGCTTCGAACTGCCGGCCGAGCTCGCGCTGCGCCTGGGGAGTGAGCGCCATCAGAAACACGCCCGAGGTATCACGGTCCAACCGATGCACGACGAGCGCCGCGGGAAAGATCGCCTGCACCCGCGCGCTCAGGCAGTCGGCCAGCTCCGGCCCGCGTCCCGGCACGGCCAACAGTCCGCTCGGCTTGTCGAGCACGAGCAGGTGGTCGTCCCGGAAGATAGTTGGCAGGTCGTTCATTCGACCAACAGCGCCAGAATGACCTGGGCATACAGCCGATGCCCAAAGTCACTGGGATGGTTCACGCCATTGCCGTTCACGTCGATCTCGCGCTTGTGCACCAGGAGCTGTTCCCACAGATCGGTAAGATCGGCCAGAGCCACGCCGGGTCCCACCAGCGAAGCCAGCGCATCGCGATAGGGCCGGAACATCTCGCGCGGCGTGTGCACCCACTGGCTGTTGCCCAGCATCGTCGCCACCAGAATCACTTCCGTGTCGGGATCGTGCTGCTTGATCCGCGCGAGCATGTCGGCGATCGCCGCGCGATAACTCTCGGGGTTTCGCCCGCCGACGTCGTTCATCCCGTAAGCGATGATCACCAGGTTGGGCTTCGTCGCCAGCAGCGCATCAAGATCACCTTGCCCCCGGGCCACATTCCAGCCACCGACCGCGCGATTAACGAGCTTCACCTCGCCGCCGTAGCTCGCGCGCAACTGCGCCGCGACCAGGTCGGGGTAGGGGGGCATCCACGGCCGAGCGCCGCTGAAGCCCGAAGCGTTGTATCCCTCGGAGATACTGTCTCCGCTCACCGCCAGTGTCAGTGGTTGCTTTGCCCGCAAGTGTGCAATCGTCTTCGGCAATTGCTCCCTGGCGAGCGTGGGGATTTTGCCTACCCACTTCGCCGGCTTGTGTTTGTAGGTGACCTCAACCTGTTGGTCGTGAAACCAGTGCTGGTTGTCGAACAGCACGCCGCGCGACGTGTCTCCCGTCTTGTGCGGAATGCTGCGCGGAGCGCCTACAGGAGGAAACAAATCAGCCGCCGCCAGCTGCGGAATGCGCGAGTCGGGCGTCAGCGTCAGCGTTTGTTCACCGGGTTTGAACGTGAAATCGCGACCCACTTCAAACGCCAGCGTCCCATCGGCTCGATGAATCGCAATGATCTCCTCGGCGGGAAACAGCAGCTTGCCGACCGCCGGCCGTTCCTCTTCATCGCGAACGAAAATCAAACTCTCGCGATACACCGTATCGCCCCGCCACACGGGCTCAAGCAGATGCAGGCCAGTCAGCATCGACTCGACCGCGGGTTTCGTCTCGGGTTCGGCAGCGAGCGAGGCAACCGCGGACAGCAAGAGCAGGATCGCAGCGGTGATGGAAAGCACTCGCATCGATATTTTCCGGCACGTGACATGGGCAAAAGCAGTCATTCGTCAATACACCTGATCCGCAAAGTAGCCCCCGTTCGGCAACACGATGATCCCCCAGGTCTCGCCGATGGCGATCTTCAACTTCTCGCCCGGCTCCTCCTTGCCCGCCGCTTTCACGCTGAACGTGTAGTTGCCCGGCAGCACATGCAGCGAAACTCCGTCCTTCGGGTTCTCCGCGCCTTTGCCAGCGGCGACCTTGTACGGCTGGCCGTTGATCACGATCGTGATTTCCTTATCGCCGGCATTGCCCAAAATCAGCCGCCCCTTGCCAGCTTGCGGTTCGATGCCGGCCGCCTTGGCCTTCGCCGGATAGCGAATCGCCAGCGTCGCCTGCGTGTCGTCCTCTTGCCTGGCGAGCGTCACGCCTACCGTTCCCTCGGGGCTCGCGAACACCAGCGACGCCGCATCGTCCGCAATCTTCGTTGCCTTGGCGTCCTCTTTCCAACCCCGAGTAGCGAACTCGCGGCGATAGAACTCCACGACGACCGGTAGCGGAGCGGGAATCGTCGCCTCGGCCGTCTTGCGAAACTGGCTGCCACTCGACGATCGATTCTTGGTCACCAGTGGATAGGGGATCCCATCGTGATCTTCCGCGCCGAGCTCTTCAGTTGCCGGCGCAGGGGCATCGCCCGCGGCCGCCGGCTTACCGACGATGAGCTGTACGTCAAACGGCGCGGTGAAGGTGTACTCGTTATCGAACAGCTTGCCAGGCTCAACGAGCTTCGCGCTCCCGCGAGCTCGATTGCCATCGATCGTCAGGCTCGCTTGAATCTTATCCTCGCCCTGACCGCCGAGGTTCACGCTCAGGCCGCTGGCGTACATGAACAGGTAGCTCAGACTGCCTTCGGCGTTGTAGCGCAGCTTGAGCTGCGGATCGAAGCTGAGGGCATCGCCGCCGTCCTGCCCGTTGTTCAAGAGCGCGATCAGCTTGGCTACGTTGATCGGCTTGGTCGACAGCAACACTTCGGTCTTCAGGTCGCCGTCGTCTTCGACCGCCTGATATGCCACGCCGTACGCAAGTTGGTAAGTCTTGCCGTCGGCCACGATCGTCGCGCCACTTACCTTTTGCTGGGCCGCCGGAATGTTCGCCGCATAGCGTAGCCTGGCGGGCTTCGCTTCGGCCGGTTCCGCTTCGTTGGCAACCGACTCCTCCGGCATTTCCGCCGGAACGTCATCGTCTTTCACGACCGGCGTCCGTTTAGCCACTTTCGTCGCCGCGCGCGAGGCCGGCGTGCGGTCCCAATTCAGATTCTTGGTGATCAGCGTGGCCTCACTCCCGCCGCCACCCTGGTTCACCATGATCGTCAAATTCGCCGCGCCAAGATTGAACTTCAAGATGCCTGAGTTATCGGTTACCAGCGGATTCTTTTCGGCCGTCCAGCCCTGCTCGGGCAGCCGCTCCTGGAAAAAGCGGATCAGCTCCGGCACGCTGTCGCCGCTCGAGACCTTGATCATCTTCGTGACCTTGGTGTACTCCACGCCGGCACCCTCGGGCATTGCCAGATCGGCGACGGCTGTCGAACCACGCGCGGCAGCGGCTTGCGGCTTCGCGCCGGGCTTGGCTTTGCCCGTCGCTTCCTTCACCGCTTGCTGGGCTTCGCCAAGCGCCTCGGCCGCCATTTTCTCGGCCGACTTGAGCAGCGCGCCAATGTCGTCCCCCTCGGGCAGTTCCGGCATTTCCGCTTCCGGCTCTTCCGCGGCGGGCCGCTGTTTCTCCGCCAACTCGGCCTCTTTCTTCTCGGCGAGCTTCTTCTTGGCCGCTTCTTTCGCCAGGCGTTCTTCTTCCTTTACTTCCGCGGCCGTGTCGAATTCGACCTTCGTCCGCACGATGTCGTTGAAGTGCTGCATATCGAGCGAGATCAGGTCGCCAGCGGAGTTGCGAAAGATCAGGAATGCCGTGCGCTTCCGATCGTCGGTGATCAAATGGTCGGTCGTCGGTTTCCAGCCCAGCTTCGACAGCTCCGTCTGATAGAAATTCACGACCGGCAGGATGTCTTCGCCGGGATAGTCGAAGCTGACGGACTTATCGCTGTCGTTATAGCGTGGATCAGGAGCATCCGGCGGAAAGGGCAGGTCCGCCGACAGCAGCTCGGTGCTGTAGCGGAGCAGCGTCTTATTGCCCTGGGCCGGCGCTTGCGAGACCCAGGCCATCACGCGGATGCCATTCTTCTTGAAGTACAGCATCGGCATTTCTTCGTTGCCTGCCGCGCCGTACGGAACCCAGCCGGCGCCGGTCAGCAGCTTGCTGCAAACCGCCGCAATGTCCGCCACTTTCGCGTCAGTCAGATAAGAGGCGTCGCCGCCGAATGAGCCAAATGGCTTCATCCCTTTCGGCACCGGCAGCGACGTCGCCGCGACGTTGCCGTGATTCACTAGCGAGATCTGCGACCAGCCTTCCTTCTTCGGATCGCCGCTGACCGCGTTCACGCCGACCGATAGGGTATAGTCTCCCTTCTTGAACTGGGCAGAGTGGTTCGTGCCGGCATGGTATCCGCCCGGCTGTTCCTTCCAGCCTGCCTTGGTGAGCGCTTGCTTCTGGAACTCATAAGCGGCCTTCGCTTCGGCCGGCGCTTCATACAGCAAGATCCCCAGCGTCTCGATGCCCGCGCCGCTGCCACCCTTCAACCGCGGAAACGTCCGCAGATCGAGCACCTTGGCCGCGGCCTCGGGAGTCGCAGGCTCAGCGCTGATTGCCGGAGTTGCAGCCAGCGTCACGAACAGCAGCGTCGCCGCCAGCCGATACGCCCGTCGAGCATTAAGTGCATGCATAATTGGATGACGCCCAGGGTGTTCAAAAGTGAGGATTTCCGATGATCTTACCGGCCGCTGCCGAATCGAACAGGGGACATTTCGAGCCGCTCGGGCTCTCCTATTTCCCAGCGTAGGTCGTGACCGCTTGTAACCGTCCGGCTTCCAACGGGCAGCTTGCCGGTAACTGCAGTCAACGCTTGACCGGCAAAACCGCGTAGTAAACACTGCTTAGCTGCCAGATTTCGCACCGCCAGGAAACTCGCCTCCTATGCCCACGCCGCTCGCCTCAATGGGTTGTTTTCTGCTAGCGGCCATACTGGGAGCCGTGGGGCAGTTTCTGTACAAGTCGGGCGCGGATCGGGCCGGCGGCTCTGCGGCCAGCTATCTGCTCAATTGTCGGTTGCTCGCCGGCGTGGTTTGCTACATCGCAGTGATGGTTCTCTTCGTCGCCGCGTTTAAGCGCGGTGGTTCCCTGAGCGTGCTGTACCCGATCTATGCCAGCACGTTCATTTGGGCGGCAGTCATCGCGCTGCTGGCTTACGGCACGCCCATCAAGCCGGCGAACATCGCGGGCATGGCGCTGCTGGTCCTCGGCATGTATCTGATGGGAAGGTGAGCAGAATGGATTCGGAGCCCACGAGTGGCGAGCCCCCGACCGGTGAGAGACGGCCGATCGCCTCGCGCGATCTTCCCGTCATGCAGCGGATCGCGGCCTGGTTGGTCCGGCACAACGCTTCGGCCAACGACATCTCCCTGGCGGGGATGTTCGCCGGCATGCTGGCCGGCATCTCTCTTGCTGCGACGAATTATCTCGATTCTCCTGGGCTGGTTCGCGCGGCATGGCTTGCCGGCGCAACATTCGTGCAACTGCGCTTGCTGGCGAACCTCTTCGATGGCATGGTCGCTATCGGCTCTGGCAAGGCTTCACCCGTCGGCGAACTGTACAACGAGGTGCCCGACCGCGTGTCGGACGCCGCCACCCTCATCGGCCTGGGCTTCGCCGCCGCCAGCAGCCCGGCGCTCGGCTACCTGGCTGCCATTGCCGCGGTGTTCACGGCCTATGTTCGCGCCATGGGCAAGATCGTCGGCGGCACGCAAGACTTCTGCGGACCCATGGCCAAGCCGCAGCGAATGTTCCTGGTAACCGTGTGCGCGGTGGTGATGGCTCTGCTTCCCAGCGGCTGGCGACCGCAATGGCAAACTCTGGGATTGCCGGACCTCGTGCTCGCGGTGATCTTCACGGGCTGTCTCGTCACCTCGATTCGCCGCCTGCGGCGCGCCGCCCGCACGGTGAGGAGCCGCACGTCATGAACGAGTCGACGCGCAACCGGCTGATCGGCTTCGAGCACGCGTTTGACAATCCGGTCACCTGGTGGATCACGGCCGCACTCGTGGCCCTCTTGGCCATTTCAATCGTCTTGATTCTCGTGCTCCGCGGCGCGGGTGTCGTCGACCCCAAGACATGCAGCGAACTGCTCAAACGCTGGCTGAGCTGGTGCGTGCTCGTGCCGGCGATGCTGTTGCCGGTGCTGGCCGGCGCGGCGCCTTTCATTCTGGGAATTGGCCTGCTCAGCGCGTTGTGCTTCTTGGAGTTCGCCCGCGTGGTAGGCATTCGGCAGGAGCGGGCGATCGTCGCCACGGTGCTGGTGGGAATCGGTCTGCTGACGTTCGCCACGCTCGACAATTGGTACGGCCTCTTCGTCGCCCTGTTTCCGCTGTCGTGCCTGGTGATCGCCGCCGTCGCGCTGCTGGATGATCGGCCGCAGGGGTACGTCTCGCGCGTGGCGCTCGGCGTCTGGGGATTTGCGATCTGTGCGAGCTCCCCAGCACATTTAGGATATTTGGCAAACGACGCCGACTATCGACCGCTGGTGATCCTGATACTGCTTTCGGTCGAGCTAAACGACGTTTTCGCCTATTGCTGCGGCAAATTGTTCGGCCGCCGTAAGCTCGCGCCGCAGATCAGTCCCAACAAAACGTTGGCCGGCTCGCTGGGCGCCATGTGCCTGACCACGGCACTCTTCGCCGGTTTAGGCTATTTTGTATTTGCCGGCACGCCACTCGCTCACCCCTCGCACCTGGTGGTGATGGGGCTGATGGTCAGCCTGCTCGGGCAGCTCGGCGACTTGATGCTCTCGAGCGTCAAACGCGACGTCGGCGTCAAGGACATCGGCACCGTGATTCCGGGGCACGGCGGCTTGCTCGATCGTTTTGATAGCCTGCTGCTCGTGGCCCCAGCCATGTTTCACTACATCCACTATTTCCGCGGCGTGGGCCTCGACGAAGTCCCGCGCATCTTTTCAGGTTGAGCGACGCATGATTTTTCTGATGAGTTCGAAGTTGCCCCACAGCCTTACGGCGCTGTTCATCGTCGCTTGCGGCCTGGCATGCCTTGCTCCGGCAGAATACTCGGACGAAGAGCGCGCGGTCCCATCCTTCGAGCGCATTCAGCTCACGGACAAGTACTACTGCGACGGCATCCACTTCGGCGACATCGATCGCGACGGCAAACTTGATATCGTCGCCGGACCGTTCTGGTATCAGGGGCCCGATTTCAAACACGCCCGGGCGTTCTATCCACCCGTCGCCCTTCCGCCGGAGAAGAGCCCCTCGGACAGCATGTACTCGTTCGTCCACGACTTCAGCGGCGACGGTTGGCCCGACATCCTGGTCCTCGGCCGCGTTCATCTGCACCCGGCCTATTGGTATGAGAATCCGGGCGAGAGCGTAACCACCAGCGATGCGCCGTGGCAGAAACATTACGCCTTCGAGCGCGTGCAGGGCGAGTCGCCACCCTTCGTCGATCTCGATGGCGACGGCCGCCCGCAGCTCATCTGTCACTGGCAGGGACGCTGGGGTTGGATCGAACCCGACTGGCAGAAGCCGCGCGAGCCCTGGACGTTTCACCCGCTCTCCGACGTTGGCGAGTGGAAAGAGTTCTATCACGGCACCGGCGTCGGCGATCTGAACGGCGACGGCCGGCTCGACCTCGTGCTCAACGATGGCTGGTTCGAGCAGCCAGCCCAACGCCAAGAGAATCAGCCCTGGCCCTGGCATCCGCTCAAACTTTCCGAAGACCGGGGCGGCGCTCAGATGCCGATCTTCGACGTCGATGGCGATGGCGACAACGACGTCGTCACCGCGATGAACGCTCATGGCAGGGGCCTCGCCTGGTTCGAGCAGCGTTCTGAGGGGGATCAGCTCACGCTCCACAGCCACCCCATCATGGGCACCCGCGACGAGCTGGATAAGTTCGGCGTGGCCTTCACGCAGCCCCACGCCTTGGACTGCGGCGATATCAACGGTGACGGGCTGACGGACGTCATCGTCGGCAAGCGGATGTGGGCGCACGGACCGGCCGGCGACGTCGAACCCTCGGCCGCTCCGGTGCTCTACTGGTTCCAGCTCCAGCGAGGTGCCGGCGGCCAGGCCCGTTTCGTGCCGCATCTAGTCGACGACCGGAGCGGGGTGGGCGTGCAGGTGGTCGCGGTCGACATCGACGGCGACGGGGACACCGACATTCTCACGGCTTCCAAGCTTGGAAGCTTTCTTTTTTGTAACCAAGTGACGGGCAATTCCGGCGAATAATCGACTCGCGGGGAGTGTAATTGCCAGAACCGCATGACCTTCCCCACGATTCGTGGGCGCGCGACAGAACTGGCATAATGCTGGTTGAAAGGAGCGTGCCGCATGGGTCGCAAAGTTTATTCGCATGAGTTCAAGGTATCGGCGGTGAAGCTGG
>Ga0169931_10013059_pt1 | contig 11404 bp, 9 predicted proteins | sample Kivu_15m_20L_FD_129675 | JGI IMG/M metagenome (GOLD analysis project Ga0169931, IMG submission 129675) | Freshwater microbial communities from Lake Kivu, Western Province, Rwanda to study Microbial Dark Matter (Phase II) - Kivu_15m_20L... | ecosystem: Environmental > Aquatic > Freshwater > Lake ... | reverse complement strand
CAACGATTTAATGGCTGTAGGCGCTATTCATGCACTGTTTGCGGCAGGCTTACGCGTACCGGAAGACGTGTCTGTGGTTGGTTTTGACGATTTAATTGTGGCCAGAGCCTGCCGGCCACAGCTGACAACAATGCATTATCCGGTGGAAGAAATGGCAAGCTATGCCGCGCGATTGGCCATCGAACTTTCCAGCCATCCGACGGCAGAACATGCCCATCGGACCCATTTGTTTCTGGCCCAGCTGATTGCACGGGACTCGGTAAGCAAACCAGCCGCTTAGCTATCCGTTAGCAATCCGGCAGCACAACGGATGTTTGATTGAAAGAGCAAAATGAGGCTGATGTTATCGTCAGCTTCATTTCGCTCAGTCGCGTACACCGTTAGATGGACAATTCCTGATAAATAGCCTGCAGCGCAGCCAATGGATCGGCCGCTTTGGTTATTGGACGACCAATGACCATATAATCAACACCAACTTCTAACGCCTGCGCTGGGGTCATGACCCGTTTTTGATCATCAACACCGGCAAATACCGGCCGGATCCCTGGGGTCACTAATTGAAATTGCGCACCCAATTGTGTTTTAAGCAAGTGGGCTTCCTGCGCTGAACACACCACACCATCCAGCCCGGCAGCTTTGGTTAATGATGCGAGTTTTAATACTTGTTGTTCCGGTGACAGCGTAATACCAAGCTCAGCCAAATCACTTTGTTCCATCGATGTCAGCACGGTAACTGCTATCAATAGTGGCTTGTCGGCACCAAAGCTTTGTAATGCTTCCCGCGCGGCAACCATCATACGGCTGCCGCCACTGGCATGCACGTTCACCATCCAGACTCCCAAGTCAGCTGCTGCTTTTACCGCTTTGGCTACTGTGTTTGGGATGTCATGAAACTTGAGGTCGAGAAAAACATCAAACTGGCGGCGTTGCAGCTCGTTGACAAAAGCCGGGCCAAAATGGGTAAACATCTCTTTACCCACTTTTAAGCGGCATAACGACGGATCTAACTGACTGACCAGATTAAGTGCAGCAGCCTGCTCTTCAAAATCCAGCGCAACCACCACAGGAGTTTTTTGCATGTTGTATAACTACCTAAATTGTTGTCAACGGCCGTCAATCCCGCCAATCGGCTCGACGGTTTCCCACTGCTGACAGGATGGACATAACCAATATTGCTGCCGCGTTTTAAAACCACAGTTGCGACAACTGTATAGCATCTTCGTTTGTAAATAGGCATTCACCAGCTGAGCAACATCGTTCAACGCAGCGTTTTCGGCCGGTTGATGTGTTAAGCGGTGCTTTAATAAGCTATAAAACAACCTGATATTCGGTTGTTGCTGTAGTTTCTCTAACAACAGCCGCTCACCAGCTTCAACATCACCTTGTTGCCCGAGTGTATCTGCCAGCAGCAGTGCAGCAGTGATATTCTTATTTTTATCGGCTATCTGCTGCAGTAATTCAAGCCACTCAGTTGGTGGCAACTGACACTGTGCCAGCTCTGGTAATAAATCAGCGGACCATTGAGGTTTTTGGCTGAGCACGGCGCGAAACATCACGGACGCGTCTTTATATTCCTGATTCGCCAACAACTGACGGCCTAACAGAATGCGTGGCCTCACCGCCTGCGGATATTGCTGTACCAATAACTTCAAATTAAAGGCATCTAACGGCCGCCCTGAATCTTCGCAGCGCATGTTAGCCAGCGCGATCCGTAACGATTTAGAATCTGTTTTATTAACATCATTAATAAACTGAGCCGCTTTATGCCAATCATGAGTAACCACAAACAACAAAAATAATTGTTTTAAGGCGATTTCCCGTAAGCCATCACTATCTACCAGATCGCGTAGTAACGACTCAGCTCTGTCATATAGACCGGCAGAGAAATAGTCTTTGGCTAGCTCGAGTTTAATTTGCTGCGCTTGTGCTTTGGGTAAGCGCAAAGCAGTGAGTTTTTCATGAATGCGGATAGCTTTATCCCAATCGCCTTTACGACGGAACAAATTTGCTAATGCAAGATAGGTATCAATGGTCGCTGCTTCAATATCAAGCAGTTGTAGCAACTGTTCGATCGCTTTATCTTCCTGATCGGTTAACAGGAAATTTAAACCAGAGGACAGGTTTTTCGCGACATTGGCTTTATTACGCAGCTCTTCCTGCCGTAGACTGTTGCGGCCCCAAAACCAACCGTACGCGGCGGCAACAGGCAACAACAGAAATAGCAGTTCGAGCATAAATCAGGATTTACTCAGCGGTCGGCCAAACCAGCGTCTTGCCCGCAGTTTAACCAATATGGTTAACGACAAACTAATGCCGATAGCAAAACCAAGCAACAAGAACAGCAACGCGATATCAACCACGCGCAGCTGCGCTTTGGCAATAAAATAATTCAATTCAGCAACTTGCTGATTAATGGAGCCAAAGAACAAGCCGATTAGGACAAGTACCGAAAAACTCAAAATAAAAATCAGCTTTTTCAAACCCAGCTCCGTCTAACCACCCTACTTGCCATTTGGCCAGTGTTATCAGGTATTCTCTTTGACGCGTTCGCGTAATTCTTTGCCCGGTTTGAAATGCGGCACGTATTTGCCATCCAATTCAACTTTGTCACCGGTTTTAGGGTTGCGACCAACCCGTGGTGCACGGTAATGCAGTGAAAAACTACCAAAACCGCGGATCTCGATGCGTTCGTTCACAGCCAGTGAACCAGCCATTTGTTCGAGGATCTCTTTAACTGCGGATTCAACATCCTTGACCTGGATGTGAGGAAAATCAGTTGCCAGCTTCTCGATTAACTCAGATTTGGTCATAAGAACTCCGCTTTATTGTTAATGAATATCGGCCGGGCTTTCACCCGGCCGACTGGCTTGCTATCAATTAGTCAGCTTTTTGTGCTGCTTTGAAAGCTTCAGCCATCGCGTTAGCACCAAAAGCATCATCTTGCTTGATTGATTCTAAAGCTTCTTTTTCTTCAGCTTCGAACTTGGCTTTGATTGACAGGCTGATCACGCGGTTTTTGCGGTCAACACCCATCAAACGAGCTTCAACTTCTTCGCCAGTTTTCAGAACTGTAGTAGCGTCTTCGATACGCTCGCGAGCGATGTCAGATACACGGATGTAACCTTCTACGCCGCCTTCCAGTTCAACTGTAGCGCCTTTGGCGTCAACAGCAGTCACTGTACCCTTAACGATAGCACCTTTTTTGTTATCAGCAAGGTAGCCGTTGAACGGATCTTCGTCTAATTGCTTGATGCCTAAAGAGATACGCTCGCGCTCTGGGTCAACTTGCAGTACAACGGCTGCAACTTCGTCGCCTTTCTTGAATTCACGAACAGCTTCTTCGCCGTTTGAGTTCCAGCTGATGTCTGACAGGTGAACCAGACCATCGATGCCACCGTCCAGACCGATAAAGATACCGAAGTCAGTGATTGACTTGATCTTACCAGTGACGCGGTCGCCTTTGTTGAAGCCCTTGGCAAACTCTTCCCATGGATTCGCTTTGCACTGTTTCAGGCCCAGAGAGATACGACGACGTTCTTCGTCGATTTCCAGCACCATTACTTCAACAGAATCACCCAGGTTTACAACCTTAGATGGGTGGATGTTCTTGTTCGTCCAGTCCATTTCTGAAACGTGGACCAGACCTTCTACGCCTTCTTCGATTTCAACGAAGCAGCCATAGTCTGTCAGGTTGGTTACGCGACCAGTGATCCGCGCACCTTCTGGGTAACGAGAAGCGATAGCTGCCCATGGATCTTCGCCCATCTGTTTCAGGCCCAGAGAAACACGTTGCTTCTCGCGGTCGAACTTCAGAACTTTTACTGGGATCTCGTCGCCAACATTGACGATTTCGCTTGGGTGTTTAACACGTTTCCAAGCCATGTCAGTGATGTGTAACAGACCGTCAACACCACCCAGGTCAACGAATGCACCGTAGTCAGTCAGGTTCTTAACGATACCTTTGACTTCCATGCCTTCTTCCAGGTTTTGCAGCAGGCTGTCACGCTCAGCTGAGCTTTCAGATTCGATTACTGCACGACGTGATACAACCACGTTGTTACGCTTCTGGTCCAGCTTGATAACTTTGAATTCCAGAGGCTTTTGTTCCAGGTGCAGTGTGTCACGTACCGGACGTACGTCTACCAGTGAACCAGGCAGGAATGCACGGATACCGTCAACCTCAACAGTGAAGCCGCCTTTAACTTTACCAGTGATAACACCGATAACTGTGGCTTTTTCTTCACAGGCTTTTTCCAGGCGAACCCATGATTCATGGCGCTTGGCTTTTTCGCGAGACAGCAGAGTTTCGCCGAAACCATCTTCAACTGCATCCAGAGCTACGTCGATGATGTCACCAACGTTCACTTCGATTTCGCCAGCTAAGTTTTTGAACTGTTCAACTGGGATAGCAGCTTCTGATTTCAGGCCTGCGTCTACCAGGACTACGTCTTTTTGTACTGCAACAACAGTACCTTTAACGATGGCACCTGGACGGGTTTCGATCGACTTGAGGCTTTCCTCAAATAATTGTGCAAAATTTTCAGTCATGTTTACTGTTTCAGTTATGGCTCCACCCAAAATGCCTGTCAGGTGGGGTTGCTAGGTTTACCGCAGTTCATCCTTGTCTGCGGCTGTCCAAAGTACTGTCAGGCCTGGTTCAACTGCTTATGGGTAAAGCTCAGGACTTCTGCCAACACTTGTTCAATCGTTTTGTTTGTCGAATCCAGCATGTACGCATCGGCCGCAGGTTTTAACGGCGCTACGGCACGGTTCATATCGCGCTCGTCGCGTGCCTGGATTTCGCTCAAAAGGTCGCCGATGTTAACATCATGGCCTTTTTGTTTCAACTCCAAATACCGCCGTTTGGCGCGCTCTGTCGCATCGGCAGTCAGGTAAATTTTTACTTCGGCAGTAGGGAATACCACAGTCCCCATATCACGGCCATCGGCAACTAATCCGGGTGCTTCACGAAACGCGCGTTGGCGACGCAGTAAAGCTTCACGCACTCTTGGTAAGGACGCGATTTTAGACGCGACTGAGCCAACTTCTTCGGTGCGGATAGTGTTGGTGACATTTTCGCCTTCCAGCATAATCCGGGTGTTGCCTTGCTCATCAGCAACAAACTGTACATCCAGATGGGCGGCTAACGGCTGTAACCCTTCTTCGTCATCGGCGGCAATATTGTGATGAATGGCCGCCAACGCCAGCACCCGGTAGATAGCCCCGCTATCGAGCAGATGCCAGCCAAGTTTCTGGGCAACTAAACGACAGATAGTGCCTTTGCCTGAACCGCCTGGGCCGTCGATGGTAATGACCGGGACTTTCTGCATATTTACTCCGGAGAAACTGGTTGAACCACTAAAGTGCGGCATTATACAGACAAATGTTAAAAAAGGCGCGGTTTCATAAAGAAATAGCGCGCCTTCGTCTGACTTTTTTCAAGCTATTTTGGCTTAGGCCTTTTGCAGGGCTAGACCGTTAAATACATCAAAATATTGAGGAAATGTCTTACGTGTACAATCCGGATCTTCGATGGTGACGCCACAATCCGCGAAGGCAAGTAACGAGAAGCACATAGCCATCCGATGATCGTTGTAAGTGGCAATGCTGGCATGTTTTAACAGTGCTGGTGGCGTCACTTTGATGTAATCTTCACCTTCTTCCACCTCAGCACCCACCTTACGTAGCTCGGTCGCCATCGCATGTAAGCGATCGGTTTCTTTTACCCGCCAGTTGTATACGTTACGGATCACCGTCTGGCCTTTAGCAAATAAACCGGCGGTGGCAATCGTCATCGCAGCATCCGGGATGGCGTTATAGTCGCGGTCGACACCAATTAACTGGTTACGCGTGACCTTAATATAGTCATCCCCCCATTCAACGTTGGCGCCCATGGCTTCTAAGGCGTCAGCAAAACGGATATCGCCTTGTACCGCATGTTTGCCGATACCCGTTACTTTGACCTCACCACCAATGGCCGCTGCAGCCAGGAAATAACTGGCTGATGAGGCATCGCCTTCGACCAGCCAGTTACCTGGCGACACATACTGCTGACCACCTTCAATTACAAACTTTTGGTACTGTTGGTTATCCACCGTCACGCCAAAACGTTGCATCAACGCCAATGTGATATCAATGTAAGGTTTGGACACCAACTCGCCGACAATCTCAATAGTGCTGCTTTGCGGTAGCAGCGGCGCCACCAACAGCAAAGCTGTGAGAAACTGGCTGGAAATACTGCCATCCACCTGCACAATGCCGCCGTTCAATGATTTACCACGGATACGCAATGGCGGAAAACCGTCCTGCTGCAGGTAACTGATATCCGCGCCCCATTGGCGCAGCGCATCGACCAAATGGCCAATAGGCCGCTCATACATCCGCGGTTCGCCGGTCAACGTCACATCAACTGCTGATGCCGCCAAGGCGGCTGTTAGTGGGCGCATAGCGGTACCGGCATTCCCTAAAAACAACTCTAACGGTGCACTATGCTGAAATAAACCGCCAAGCCCGGTTACGCGGCACTGAGTTTTGTCAGCGGACAACTGATACTGAACACCCAACGCAGTTAAAGCATGCTGCATGTGTTCAATATCATCACTGTGCAGCAAGTTGGTAATTGTAGTCTCGCCTTTTGCGAGCGTCGCCAGCAGCAGCACCCGGTTGGAAATACTTTTTGACCCCGGTAAATGCACTTCGCCACGAACGCCGGCGATTCTCGATAAGGTTAAAGTTTTCATCAGCCGTGTACCCGCTCAAATTCCTGCATAAAGGTGACCAGCGTTTGCACGCCTTCTAATGGCATGGCGTTATAAATACTGGCGCGCATGCCACCGACCATCCGGTGACCTTTTAACGCCAGTAAGCCATGAGCTTCGGCGTCTGCGACAAACTTATCGTTTAAGCGCTCGTCAGCGAGGAAAAATGGCACATTCATCCAGGACCGATATTGGTTGGCAACGTCGTTACGATAAAAATCACTACGATCAATGAAGTTGTACAGCGTTTCGGCTTTTTTGCGGTTCAGCTCGGCCATGGCGGCCACACCGCCCTGACGCTTCAGCCACTGGAACACCAAACCGGCCAGATACCAGGCATAGGTTGGTGGCGTATTAAACATTGAATCGTTTTCAGCGGCCAAGCGGTAGTCCAGAATAGCCGGAATAGCTGCACCGCTTGGCGGCAGCAAATCATCCCGCACCAACACCACGGTTAAGCCGGATGGGCCGATGTTTTTCTGTGCGCCGGCATAGATCACCCCATAGCGGCTAGCATCGAGCGGGCGCGACAAAATCGTCGATGATAAATCAGCAACCAGCGGCACGTCAGTAACCGGTAAATCGGTGAACTCTAAACCATCGACCGTTTCATTCGGGCAAAAATGCACAAAGGCAGACGCCGGGTTGATTTTCCATTCATTAGTGGGCGTTAGAGTGCGAATGCCATCAAGTTTTTGATTGATGCCTTGCACCGCAATAGTGCCAAACTTGTGGCCTTCTTCTGCCGCAGCTTTAGACCAGGCTCCAGAGACAATGTAATCCGCCGTTTGGCCGGCCTTTAGCAAGTTTAATGGCACGGCGGCAAACTGGCCGCGGCCTCCGCCGTGCATAAACAGCACTTTATAGTTGGCCGGAACGTGCAACAGATCACGTAGGTCCTGCTCAGCCTGCGCGGCTACTTTAATAAAATCTTTACCACGATGGCTCATTTCCATAATCGAACAGCCACGGCCATGCCAGTCAATCAGCTCTTCACGCGCTTGTTGCATTACTTCAACCGGCAACATAGCCGGACCTGCGCAAAAGTTATAAGTCGTCATCACTACCTCACGTTAAAAACAAAAAATGCGATCTGAGCGGACTTGGCGCAGCGGCTGACTTGGAGGTTTTATAATGATTGGAAGGTACCTGAACCGCTGCTATTTTCGCCATCTGGATGGCTTAATTCCTACAAAATCCACTCTACCTTATTTTTGACTTTGCTGAAATGCGTTGGCCGGATGTTTTTAGACAAATCTTTGTTGAAACAAACAACCATAAAGGGATGGCAGCGAGAAATCCGCTCTACTCACCATCCCGGCCGAATCACCGATAACTGCTCCTGCGTAATCGATGTCGCAACCGTCCATGGTTATAAAACAAAGGGCACCCGCAGGTGCCCTATGACTTATTCTTCTGAATCGTCCGCTTCGTCAGCGTCAGCTTCCGCTTCGATAACCACCGGGTTTTGTGCATCCAGTTGTTGTACTTCTGCTTCGGCTGCGGCCAGTTCATCGGCGTCCTGGATTTCATCAATCCGCTGTACGCCAACAACTTTTTCGCCCTCCTGGGTGCGGATCAAGATCACACCGGCAGTATTTCGGCCCACATGCGACACTTCTTTCACCCGGGTGCGCACCAGTGTGCCTTTATTTGAAATCAGCATGATTTCATCCAGCGCATTGACCTGTACAGCACCAACGACTAAGCCATTCCGTTCAGAGACCTTAATTGACACCACGCCTTGGGTGGCACGGCTCTTCTCAGGATACTCAGTAAACGCAGTCCGTTTACCGTAACCATTTTCAGTCACGGTCAGGATGGCACCATCTGACTTCGGTACAATCAGTGACACCACAGTACCGCCTTCGCGCAGCTTGATACCACGCACGCCAGTGGCGGTCCGGCCCATCGGCCGCACGCCGTCTTCATGGAAGCGCACCACTTTACCGTCGTCAGAGAACAACATGATTTGGTTGCTACCGTCAGTCAAATCAACGCCAATCAGCTGGTCGCCGTCATTGAGGTTCACAGCGATGATACCGCTGGCGCGTGGACGCGAGTATTCTGACAACGAGGTTTTCTTCACCGTACCTTGTGCGGTGGCCATAAAGACATATTTACCTTCTTCGTATTCGGTAACCGGCAATATGGCGGTGATCCGCTCGTTTTCTTCCAGTGGCAACAAGTTAATAATCGGCTTGCCACGGGCCTGACGCGACGCTTGTGGTAACTGATAAACCTTCAACCAGTACAGACGACCACGGTTGGAGAAACACAAAATGGTATCGTGCGTAGAGGCGACCAACAGCTGGTCAACGAAGTCTTCATCTTTCACGGTTGTGGCTGCTTTGCCACGACCACCGCGACGCTGTGCTTCGTAATCCGTTAACGGCTGATACTTGGCGTAGCCTAAATGCGACAAGGTGACTACCACGTCTTCTTTGGCAATCAAATCTTCCATATTGATATCCAGCGCATCAGCCTGGATCTCAGTGCGGCGCGCATCGCCATATTGGGTCTTCGCTGCATCTAACTCTTCACAGATCACTTGCATTAAACGCTCTGGGCTGGCCAGAATGTGTAATAACTCGGCGATTAAATCCAGCAATTCACGGTATTCGGCGAGGATTTTCTCATGCTCAAGACCGGTCAGTTTATGTAAACGTAAATCCAAAATGGCCTGGGCTTGTTGCTCGGTCAAATAATAGTGGCCATTACGAATACCAAAATGCTCTTCCAGCCATTCCGGCCGTGCCGCACTTTCACCGGCGCGCTCCAGCATTTCGGCAACATTGCCTAAGCGCCAGCCGCGTGACACTAAGCCGTTTTTGGCTTCCGATGGGCTTGGTGATGTTTTGATCAGTTCAATAATTTCATCAATGTTGGTCAGCGCAATGGCTAAACCTTCAAGGATATGTGCGCGATCACGGGCTTTACGCAAGTCATACACTGTGCGGCGTGTTACCACTTCGCGGCGGTGTAACACAAAACATTCCAGCATGTCTTTCAAGCCCAGCAAACGCGGCTGGCCCTGATCTAATGCCACCATATTAATCCCAAACACTGCCTGCATCTGCGTATTGGCGTATAAGTGGTTTAACAAGACATCGCTGCTTTCGCCGCGTTTGACTTCAATGACAATACGCATACCGTCTTTGTCAGATTCATCGCGCAGCGCCGAAATACCTTCAATCCGCTTGTCTTTTACCAGCTCAGCGATTTTCTCAATCAAGCGAGCTTTATTCACCTGATACGGGATCTCGGTGACAATAATCGACTCACGACTGGTTTTTTCGTCGGTTTCAATATGTGTTTTGGCGCGGATATACACTTTACCGCGACCAGTCCGGTACGCTTCTTCAATACCGCGACGACCGTTGATAATAGCGGCTGTCGGGAAATCCGGGCCAGGGATATATTCCATCAGCTCCGGGATAGTAATATCAGGGTTCTTAATCAGCGCCAGACAGCCGTTAATCACTTCGGTGATGTTATGCGGCGGAATATTGGTGGCCATACCAACCGCGATACCGCTGGAACCATTGATTAACAGATTGGGGATTTTGGTCGGTAACACCGCCGGGATTAATTCAGTACCGTCGTAGTTGGGTACGTAATCGACGGTCTCTTTATCCAGATCAGCCAATAACTCCTGAGTGATTTTCGCCATTCGCACTTCGGTATAACGCATGGCTGCGGCTGAGTCACCGTCAATCGAACCGAAGTTACCCTGGCCATCAACCAGCATGTAACGAAGCGAAAATGGTTGTGCCATCCGAACAATAGTGTCGTACACAGCACTATCACCGTGTGGGTGATATTTACCGATGACGTCACCGACGACCCGCGCCGACTTCTTATAGGCCTTGTTCCAGTCGTTGCCCAGCTCCTTCATCGCGAACAATACGCGCCGGTGCACAGGCTTTAAACCATCACGTACATCCGGCAGCGCACGGCCGACGATGACGCTCATTGCATAATCGAGATAAGAGTTTTTTAATTCCTCTTCGATATTAATCGGAACAATTTCTTTGGCCAGATTTGTCATAAAACGCGTAATATCCCTTAAAATCAGTGGGTTGGCTTGCGTGTAGTTATTATGCCGGCAAACCGCGAACGTCGGATTCTAACACAATCATCTGCAGTTGCCATGCCCCGTCACACGGCAAAGCGCTGCTTCTTTCAGCAGTCAGTTGAAAGGTGAGCCAGTGTGTTGATTGCTATCTGATTTTTAGCCTCTATAATGGCGGCAAAAAACCAGCGGGTGCGCCCAATGCAAGTCAATTCAACCTCTGAAGTCCAAGCCAATGTTGACCAGGCCGAGATTAGTAAATTTAATGATTTAGCCAGCCGCTGGTGGGATTTAAATGGCGAGTTTAAGCCGCTGCATTTATTAAATCCGGTGCGGTTAGCATTTATTAGTGACCAAGTTCAGGGCCTGGCTGGCAAAACAACGGTGGATGTCGGTTGTGGTGGCGGTATTCTGGCCGAAAGTATGGCCAAAGCCGGCGCGCTGGTAACAGGTATCGATATGGCGCCGGAATCACTTGGGGTTGCCCGCTTACACGCGCTGGAATCGTCAGTTGCGGTGGATTATCAGCAAATCACCGCTGAGCAATTTGCCAGTCGTCAGCCAGCAAGTT
>Ga0169931_10013057_pt1 | contig 11405 bp, 2 predicted proteins | sample Kivu_15m_20L_FD_129675 | JGI IMG/M metagenome (GOLD analysis project Ga0169931, IMG submission 129675) | Freshwater microbial communities from Lake Kivu, Western Province, Rwanda to study Microbial Dark Matter (Phase II) - Kivu_15m_20L... | ecosystem: Environmental > Aquatic > Freshwater > Lake ... | reverse complement strand
TTCCTCGTCGCACGGCCAACGACGCGGAGGCGAAGCAGATCGCAGAGAAGATTGTCAAACAGAAGGAGGCGGTGTACGAGAAAGAGCGTCAGTTAGTCGAGCAGCGTAACAAGCTGTGGAGAGATATCGCCGAATTGGCTGAGCGCGAACAGCGGGCGCAATAAGTTAGGCCGTCCCCCCTCTCTCGTGTACGACAGTTGAACGGAGGGCTGGCTCTCCATGGAAAAGTGTTCAAAACGTGTTACATTTCTTGATTGTCACCTGAACTGAGACCCATTTTTGTCGAAATGAAAGGCGCGTGGTGGTTGTATGTACAATCGATACGAGTGTGTGCGTGGAAAGCGTCTTGTGCTGACGCCGTACTTGCCACTCCATGTGCCCACGTATCATAAATGGATGACGGACGCTGCTCTGCTTGCAACGACGTGCAGCGAGCCCTTAACGCTCGATGAAGAATACGAAAACCAGCAGAGCTGGCTCGCCAGCACGGACAAGCTGACGTTTATTCTACATGTCCCGATGACTGTACTGTCCGAGATGAACGTCCCCAGTGAGGGGTTGACGTCGCTGGATCTGGACGGCGAGCGGCTCGTGATGGTCGGTGACTGCAACGTCTTTGTCCCCCTGCCACACGTGGTCGAGGACAACGGTGGTGTTGAAGTGGAGGTGATGCTGGCGGAGACGAGGTTTCGGCGACTCGGCCTTGCACGTGAGGCGATGCAGCTGTTGATCGTCTATGCGACGTGCCGCCTCGGATTCCGCTCCTTTGTTGCGAAAATACTGGAGTCGAACGTCGATAGTCGCAACTTGTTTGTCCATGGTTTGGGCTTTCGACACTTCAAGAATGTCCCTGTATTTGACGAGGTGCATTTTGTACGCTACGCCAATGACCACGACGTTGAGACTTTTGCCGTCACGTCAGGCTACTCACCAAGCGGCCTCGGGGAGCTGAAATTGGTGCTACCTTGAAGCGTGTGAAACGGTGTGGACTACGATTAGCATCTCCTTCCTTGTCAAGCGTAGTTACGTGCTTTGATTATGGGGTCTGTAGAGGTCAAACAGAAAAAAATGTTGCGGCCGTCGATGTGCCGACGCCAGCAGCAACAGCGGGATTTTGTCGCGCTGTTTCAGTCATGGGTGAGCAATGGTGCTCAGCCGTCGTTATCGACGGCCACCGAGACGATGGGTCCTGGCACATTATTTAAGCCAGTCATTGTTGTGAGTGCGTGCTTATTGGGGAGACCGGTGGCGTACCACGGCGGGGCCGCCCGGCTTCGCGTTGAGCCCCTCGGGCTGAGATTTATCCGCGATATTTTATGGACACAACTTCAGCTTGTTGACCTTGTTCCCTTCTGTCCTGAGATGCAGCTTGCGGGGCTACCAGCACCTCGATCACCACTGAGATTGGTTCGTCGGGACGCCACCGGTGAGCTAGATCTCGTCGATGCAACACGGAACAAGCGTGTACCGTTTGAACGACCTCCGGTGAAGGGTGTTCGGTCTTCCGTGAGGATCATCGGACACGATTCACGCACACCAATGATTGCAGGAATGATTCTTAGGTCACGTTCCCCGAGTTGCGGCATCGGAGATGTTCGCATACGGACGACACGCACGACGAGGGAGAAGGGGAGCTGTGACGAGGAGGATACTAGCTGTGATGGCTTTTTTGTGCACACTTGGGTAAGGCAGATTGCGGCAGAGCAGCAGGCGACACTGACGGCGCATTCTGTGGGGTGTGTGGCCGAGGCTGGTTTGGTGATCGCATCAGAGAGGCACTTACGCGTGGTGCACCTTGGGGATACGGTACTGGAGGGCGGCAGTGTTGAGTTACAGCGACCGTTCTATGTCGCCAGATCTGCAAGTGAATTTCTGTTTCGTGTCCAGAGTATTTACCAGCGGCTACTGCCTGTAGTGTCGACCGAGCAGCATTTGGACACGGAACTTCACCGATCGTAGACACAAGCCGCGCAAGGTGTGCAGGTAAGACTCCGCACCTTTGGTGCTCAGAATTTTTGCGTTTTGTTTCTGACCGCGTGGCTTATTCACATTACGATCGTAACGGTTACCCTATTTCAGTCAAAAACCACATTGGTCACAATGCACATATCCCCCACCACATGTTTTCCATTTAAAGTTAGTCGCTCTCAAAGCACGAGTAAAGATAGCAGCATAAGTGAAAAAGCACAACAAGTACCGCCGCATTTTTCCTCTTTTTTTGCCTGATGCGTTCGAACCATGATGTGATTTCTCGAGGAACGGCGATTCTGTTGACATGCTTGTGTCTCTGTGCGGTATTCGGAACGATGACCGTTGATGGAGCGACGATCTCGTCGATTGTGCCAAAACGAGGATCAGTCCTTGGGAACACGCGAGTGAGTATTCTCGGGACTGGCTTCGACATTCGTGGACGGTCGAATATCGTTTACATTGGCTCCTCGTCAACAGGCGCCTTGTGCGATCCGATCCCCAACGAATGTACCCCGACACGCATCGTCTGCCTAACCGTACCACACGAAGGCAACGGGGTACAGCCTCTAACCGTCAACTCCTTTGGCTACAACGCCATTTGCCTCGTCTCCAACGGGTGTACCTTCGAGTACACGTTGGCCGCTACCCCGGTGGTCACCCGAATCACACCGCAGTACATCATGGGCCCCACGAACATCACCGTGATTGGGTCGGGCTTTAGCCAAGGCGACATGACTGTTGCTGCGTTTGATTTCACCATGTGGATCGGTGAGGAGGAACGGTGTGCGCTGCAACCGGTGGTGCAGTCGACGTTCTTCCTATGTTTGGTGACGAGCGTCCGCCCAGGTGTTCTGCCCGTAACAGTGATTCTTGGCTCGCTGGGTCAGGCCCGTATTGCACCGTCTGCGCAGTATGTGACCGTGGTGCCTTCCTTTACCGGGATCAGTCCATCTGCTGGCAGTACACAAGGAGGTCAGGTGGTCACATTGTATGGGTCCGCCTTCTCGCCCGACCTCGCCCAGAATTACATCACGTTGCATGGCGCCCCATGCTTCGCGACGTCATATTCACCCCGGTACATCACGTGCGTCACAACGCCCCATGCGGCAACATCTCTTCCACCGGTGTCCTATGTCGCGAATGCCGCGTTGGTTGAGCAGTGGCTCAACATCCAAGGGGGGCTCACAGACGACCTCGTAAATTCGGCCGCGTACTTGCAACCTGACTTCAGTAACGTCGTCTCTGGGGCTGCGATTTGGGCATTACCTTACTGCAATTACTGTGGTTTCCGTATCACATCGCAGCTCTTGGCCCCGGCTACGGGAAATTACACCTTCAGTTTCTACGGTGAAGACGGATTTGAGGTGTGGTTGGCTCACGGCAGCAACCCTGTCCCTCGCGCAAACCAAGAATCGAGCAGCGGTGGGACCAGGATCCTTAACATTGACGCCGCCGTGTACAACATTCAGCGAATCGTCTTCTCGACCTCCTGCTGCGTAACGCGCAAAGCCACAGTGTCCCTCGTTGCTGGTCAACGCTACTGGTTCCGTGCCTTGTTGAAGCAGGGCCCCGGCGGAATGTCCTTGCAAGGGACGATGACGCTACCGAACGGAACGTCGTCATCGCTCGACCGATACTTTTCCTATGCTCCGGACTGGGTCCCACCGATTCAAGGGATCGTGAGCGGCGTCCCTTTGCGGTTCACCGCCGAATGCTTCAATTACTCGTCATGTGACTATCATTACGTGGATGGTTCGACACCGACGATCACTTCCGTCATGCCTTCGGTCGCCACCCCTTTATCGTCTGTTACCATCGTTGGCACTGGCTTCGATACGTCCACAACAGGCCCAGCGTTGTCCGCAGCAGGCCCGGCCACGTGTGGGGGCGGTGGATGCAGCTGTGATCAGAACGGGTGTCTTGCCAACGCGCCACTGTGCACGTGGAGTGATAACTGGTGCCGCTACACCACCGGTAGCCCGCCGCAGATGTTCGCGTGGTCTCTGAACATGGTGTGGATCGACAGTCAGCCGTGCAACGTCACACAACAGACAGCAACGACGGTGGTGTGCACTGTGCCATTTGTCGCCGCAGGGTACCATGCGGTGCAGTTAACCGTCGTAGCTGCGGGATTGGCAAAGGGCACCGTGTTTTTGCAAGTCACCGCTGGTCTCAAGAGCCTTGGGCCGACATCAGGGTCAGTGAACGGCGGGGCAAGGGTTGTTGTTGCTGGATACGGCATCAGCCCCACTGCCGTCGTGAACGCGACGGTTGGCGGATCTCCTTGCAAGCTGGGTGATGTGAATGTGTTTGGATTCGAGTGCACAGCCGCTCCTGGCAATGGTTCAGGCCCCGCGTCGTTGACCGTGACGACAGAAGAACGTTACAGCTTCACCGAGTTGTACCAGTATGCCCGAAAAACGGACCGCCCAGGCACAACCGTTGTTGTCACCACAGTCACGCTGACCCCCACGAGTGGCCCTGCTGGTGGTGGTACCACAGTCCTTATCCGCCTGCCCTCGTCTGTGGTGCTGAACAGCGTGGCCAATGTTGCAGTGATGTTTGGGTCGTCTCGTTGCGCGTTAATCTACGCCCAGGGGTCGCTGATCAACTGCGCTACTAGCCCATCACCCACTGTCGGCGTGGTCCACGTTGTCCTCTCCTACACGGATGTGCACGGCCAAGCACAGTCGATGTCCCTCGGGACATTTCAGTACACCACAGCCGTGGTGAGCGTCGGACAAGCGACTGTCAGTCCGTATGGCGACAACGATCTGGCAATTGCGTTGGATCGACCGTACGCGATCAACGATGTGCGTGTTGCGGTCGGTGGGCAGCCCTGTTCGAAGATCGAACTTCGACCAGGAAGCGCGAGTGTCATCACCTGCACGCTACCACCTGCCCCCGCTGTGGCCCCAACTCGACCGGTTCTTGCGACGTACACGTTCCTCGGAGATGGCAACCCTCTTACGAACCCATTCTTGTTCATGGAGACCAGCGGGGCCATTACCGTGAGCAGCGGCGTTGCCACGATTCCCGCCGGTGGGTACATCATGTCCAAGGCTTCCTTCAAACGCCCCTTTGTTCTCGTCGCGATGCTTCAAGCGAGCGTTTCCCCTGTCATGAACACCGTCACGGACAACTCGGTGACGATTCGTGCCTGTGCTCAACAGAACACAATCCCCCAATCAGGGTATCGCGCAACTGCAGGTGCCTCCAACGGGACATTCCTGCTCTCCACCCCAGGCACGACCTACAAACACGCGCAGCAGTGGAACACGCCCTTCGAGGAAGCGTCCATTGACACCACCCGTTTCGTTGAATACCGTCTCGAGGCATGGAACCAGCACGTGTTCTTCTACGTGAATGGTGTGCTGATCTACAAGGTTGCGGACACAAGCTTGACGAGTGGCACCGTCGGGATTGGCGTTGGCGCGCAGTCCGTGCAGGTGCAGTCCTTCACAGTTGCAAGTCTCTATCCTCAAAGCCTCCAAGTGAACATCTCAGGCTCCCCGGCCAGCGTTCCGTTCGATATCTTTTACGATCCTGCAGGAATCCCTGTGCTGAACACGATGAACTACAATGGCCAAACCAACCTCTTGACGATGGTGGGCACAGGGCTGAGTACGTCGAGCAGCGTGTTTGTTGATGACAATGGTTCCTTGACCGCAACCTCGGTTCAAGCTTGTGCCTCGTTGACTGCCAGCAAACATGTCGTTACTGGGGTCATATCCTACACGTGCGCTCCTGCGCTACCCGCCGGCGTCTACCAAGCCTTTGCGGTCAATGCTGCGGGTGCAATGCAAGGCAGCGTCTCCATTGAGGTAACGTCGCTGCTCAGGACCGTTACCCCAACATCGTTGTCGATGGGAGGTCAGCGGATTACGCTGATTGGGAGTGGGTTTCCGCTCGATGCACCGACGGTTCAGGGCCAAACGTGCCTGCCTGTATGGAGGAATATGTCGGTCATTGTGTGCGATGCCCCTGCTGGATTGACGGTTGGTTCCGCCACTGTGGCCATCGCAACGGCACAGCTGACTGTGCAAGTCGTCAACAGAACCACCGCCCCAACCATCATAAGCCTATCGACGCAGGAACCATCGTGGTGGTCCTCGGTCACCGTTGCGGGGACGAACTTCGCCTCGACCGGTCTTGAGGTCTCTGTGGGTGGAGTCCCTGTTGCCGCAATCAACTCCGTGAGCACGAATCAGATTGTGTTTCAGATGTTCTATACACCGTCGATTGTGGCGGGAAATCACACTCTTCTCATCTCGCTCCCTGCGGGCTCGGTGTCGACTATGGTGACGGTCGTGCCGTACGTGTACTCGACGCTCAGCACGTCCACGATTGGACTGAACACCTCTGCACTGGTAACTATCAATGGCGCGGGGTTCACCTCGCTACAGTACTCCCCAACGGCCACAATGACGAAGAGCTTCACGTACATGCAGTCGTCTGCTGCAGGTTGGACCTCGACGGGCCGAACTGTCGTGTCGGTGATAACGCGGTGCCCCTTACCGTCGCTGGGACCAGTTCCCACGGGAGATTCGGTGTCGTACACATTCAACGACCTGCCCACCCACGCGTACCTCCGGATCGCACTTCGTGGGTATGTCCGTAACAGTTGGGACTTTTTCAGTTTTACTGTGGACGGTCAATACTACAGTTCAACCATGTCATACTGCTATTCTGGCGCGACCTGCCTTGGCACCAACGGCCCCAACGGCCTGAGTGGCACCTTCTGCATTTCCGACGGCCAGGTGGTGATTTCACATACACGATCGACAGCGACCCTTTCTATTTCTGGATCGTACGGAAATCCAGCCTTTTTGAGCTCAGCCCAAGTCGATACACTTTTGACTGTCCCACTCAGCGTGATGCTTGGGGGAAGCACTGCACCGATTACCGCCATAGCGGGTACGAAGCTGTCCTTTACTCTTCCGGCCAACGGAACCTCCGGCACACTCGGACTTGTCGTCACAGGTAACAATGCCAAGGGCGGTTGCGGCGGCAATGGCTGCCTTGTCACGTACACCCAAACGACGGCGGCTCCAACAGCGGCTGTCCTTGTGCCAGGTCCAAGTGGCCAGCAAGTTGCCCCTACGTTCGCCAGCGCTCCAACAATTGCCGTCACGTACGCCCAAAACGGTACCGTGCTGAACTTCAACTCCAGCACAACAGCGACAATCGCTGGATGGCGACTGGTTGATGCTCCGACTGCCGCCACTGGCTACGGCTTCTCGTTCCGGATTGTGACCCGCATCACGGGGAATAACGTGTTTATTGGGTACGTCAATCAAATCACCAACGCTTGGAATGGGCTACGCTGGTGGCTGGATGTGGCTACACGTATAAGTTATGTGGGGTGTATGTCGCATGGGCGGTGGATGCGGACGTTCAGCTACAACCCAGGTGATAACTTGGCCTTTGATGTCGATGGCACAGGCCGGACAACGTGGCAGCAGAACGGTGCCGTGCTGTTTGCGTGGGATGCTCCTGATGGTAACGTACCTCTCGCCTTGACGGTGATAACTCAGCCTGATGGCACAGGCCAGACAACGGCGATGGGTATGATTGATTCCCTTGTGATACGCTCCGCGCCTGTTGACAGGATCATCTTGTACAGCCCGGCGTATGTTGCCCCATCCACAACCACCGTGCAGTCCACGGCACAGATTGGTTCAACCATGTACAGTGCCTACCCAGCGGCTGGGCGACTGAGCGTGTTTGTACCCCGATCGACGCTTCCCCTCGGTTCCAGAATTGCCGTGACTGTAGCTTCAAACGTCGGTGGGGGATCGGCGAACCTGACACTGAGCCCCGTTGTCACACGTGTGTCCGCCATGACCGGGAGCGTGAATGGGGGACAGTACCTTACCGTCACCGGCGGGCCGTTCACCTATTCGACCCTCATCTCCGTCGCTGGTCTGAGCTGCTTCTTGTATTCGTACGGGGCGACGATGGCGACTTGCGTCACCCAGGCCGCTGTCAACGGCACTAGTGGACCACTGTCCGTAACCGTTGATGGAATCCCGGCCGTATTCGCCAACACGACTGACGCGGCCGGTGCCTCGGCCGCCGTGACCGATGCGCCAACGTACACGTACAGCGATGCGTCCACTCCCACAATCTCGTCCGTGTCGTGGTCAGGAAGCGAGATGACTGCGACGGGAACGAATTTGGCCTCGGGTACCCTTGTGACAGCACCGCAGGTATCCGCATGCTCTGGTAACGGCGCGGCGGCATCGTCATCGACGACTCTTGTATGTCAATCACGTCTACTCCCTGGGGCTGCGACCATCTACGCCATGACGGCCGACGGCATGAGCACTGCAGTAAACACGACGGTGAGCCTTGTCATCACGTCAGTGACCCCATTGACGATTGGAGCAAGCGGCGGTGCTGTCATTTCTGTGAATGGGACAGGTTTTGGCCAAGATGGGGACAACGCCACGGTTGCGGTCACGGTCGGTGGATCAGAACTCTGCTCCTCCATCCAACGCGCCATCACTACGCTAACCTGCATTACTCGGCCAGGAACGTTTACCGGGGCCGTTGAGATTACCATTGCCGGCCAAGTAGCCACGTCGGGCAACAACAACATGTCCACTACAGCCACGTTACCCACCATTACCGCAGTGTCGCCCACAGTGGGGACGGAAGGAACGGTTATTACCATCACGGGAACAAATCTCGAAGGCTCGACAATCTCGATGGGTCAGCGCGGCACCTGCACGCTTACGTCAATATCGGCCACGCAGATTGTCTGCACTGCTGTCGGCGTGAGCACCGGAGCGCAAGCTGTTGTCGCCACGAACCCGAACTCAGGTGTGTCGAACAGCAACGTCCTCTTCCGTGGTACCTTGCACGTGAGCAGCGTCAGCCCAGGCCAAGGTTCAGCAAGCGGCGGCCAGCTTGTCTCCATTAATGGTGGCGGATTTCCCAGCAACGTTGCAGTGGCGATTGGAGGGTCGCCGTGCACTGTCGCGAGTGTGTCGTCGACGCTCATTACGTGCTGGACGACCGCAGCCTCGACAATTGCCACACAACCGACCGACACCGTTCAACTGGTTGTTCCAGGGGTGCGTACTCAGGTCCTGCAAACAACGACACAGTTCAGCTACGTCGCCACCGCGACGGCCACGGTGTCGAGTGTCGTCCCGAGTTCGCTCTCCGCCGCTGGGATGGAGTTAGTGACCATCACAGGGACAGGATTTGGCACCATTGCGTCGACGATTGTTACCCTGGGGGTTGCCAATTGCAAGGTGCAGAGCGTGTCATCGACGGAAATTGTCTGCCGCACGTCGGCGACCATGCCAACAGCCTCAGCGGCTGTGACTGTGCTCGCCATCCCGAATGGTTATGCCACAAGCAGCGTTGTCGTCCAATTCAAGCTGAATATCTCAGGCGTAGTGACCCCGCTTCCTGTTAGCACTGAAGGCGGGGCGATCTTGACCTTAGCAGGTGAAGGCTTTTGGTCGTTTGACGCATCGGGCTGGCAAGCGGCATACGCGTCGATTTTGCTGAATGGCTGGCTGAATTGTCCGATTGTGAGCTCGTCACCGTCAAACATATCGTGCCGCGTCCCACGCAGCCCACGTCCCTTCTCGCGGAGTCCCCAGTTGGTGAGCTCATACAGTTCACCCGCTGACGCAGCAATGTCCACTACCCTTGTGTTGAATGGTGTTGTCGCCATCAGCCCCACGCTGTTAACCTTCTCTGCAGCCGCAACCCCCGTCATCACGGCCGTAACAACCTCAGCAACAACGAGCTACGTCACAGGCAGAACGATCTTCACCATTGCAGGCTCGTCCTTTGCTGCCTCTGGAAATATCATCCAGGTGAACGGAGCCAACTGTGTCGCAATTAACGAGTCGGCCACGAAGATCACATGTACGTTGTCCTCGGGCGTCCACGGCTCCGGGTTCGTGACAGTGCAGCACCCCATCCTTGGGTATGCAACGACACCGCGAATGTGCCCGACGGGGAGCTACCTGTTATGCGACGGGTCGTGTTTGACCGATGCCCAGTGCCGCTACGACGCTTGGGGTGTCACCACGTGCGCTCAGTTGAACAAGAATGTCCAGGGCGAGAGTTTCTGCCATTCCAATGGAGGAAGTACCGCCACCAACGTGCCTCTTCTCACCGACACAAACACGGTGTTTAACGTGAATTGCCCCTTGTACAGCTGTGAAGGGGGTGACTGCAACGCCTCGCTGACCATTGGCGGCCATGGTGGGGTGGTGAGTTCCTGTGGGCCAGATCCCAACGGTTATGTGTTCGACTTCCGCAGCCAAGTGTTGAGTGTCTCAGGTCCAGCGACCTCCAGTATGGCCGGTGGTGCTGTGTTCAACATTACAGGTACCGACTTCCCCGCCATGTCCTCTGTTGCCGTTCTGATTGGTTCGGTTGGCTGTACGCCAACAAGTGTAACCTCGACGCTCATTGTCTGCGTGACGGCACCTGCTGCGGTTGCAGGAACAGACTTGACGCTGACCGTGTTCACCAACTCTGTAAAGGCTGTTTGCGTCGGAGCAACGACGTGTACAGGCTTTGGCTTTACGATGACGGCGACTCCAACGGTCACCACCGCATCCTTCCTGCTCGGGACGATCACTGTGAATGGCACCAACTTTGGTACCACCGCAGAAGCCCTTGTGGTGATGGTCGGTAGTGCAGCCTGCCCCATCCAAACGGTCAGCCCGACCTCGCTCACCTGTACGAGCCCGCCGCTGGCCCAAGGTGCACACGCGGTGTCCATCAACAACGCTGCTCTTGGGCTGTCGAGGGGGACGGCAACGGCCACGATTCCGCTCATCCTGACCGCGATCTCGCCAATGAACGGATCCATTGCCGGCGGGACATCAGTGACACTGTCTGGATACGGTTTCTCGTCCACCACAGTGGTCCGATTTGGATCGATGTTGCCCACAAGTGTGACCTATCGCCCGTTTGACGGTACGATTGTTGCCGTGACGGGTCCGTTTCCGTCTACGAGTGGAGTGGGGATGGTGGTTGGTAGCACCACGTATGCTGCCTTCATGTTCACTCCAAGAAACGACTTCGGCTCCTTCAACGTCACATCCATCAGCGCCACGACGGTTACCGTCAATGCCACAATACCCAACACCACAGTGTCAGCCGACGCGACGATCTACATTGGAGGGTATGCGTGTACCACTCTGAGCTATGCCCTTCCCAGCATCACGTGCCAAGTACCCGCTGCACTCCCTGGTGGGACGTACCCCATCCGATTACTGTTGAACTCGACAGGCTACGCCGTGGCTGCTGTTCAGCGTAACTTCTCGCAGCCCGTCTCAATTTCGTCCGTCCAACCGTCCTACGGTTCCTTGGGCGGGCAGCAGCTCGTGACCATCACCGGAACCGGGTTTTCCTTGTCACCTATCGACACAGTCACCATCGCCGGTGCCGTT
>Ga0169931_10013056_pt1 | contig 11406 bp, 6 predicted proteins | sample Kivu_15m_20L_FD_129675 | JGI IMG/M metagenome (GOLD analysis project Ga0169931, IMG submission 129675) | Freshwater microbial communities from Lake Kivu, Western Province, Rwanda to study Microbial Dark Matter (Phase II) - Kivu_15m_20L... | ecosystem: Environmental > Aquatic > Freshwater > Lake ... | reverse complement strand
GATCCGCAGCGCCTGGCAGCAAGAGCCGCAGAACATGGCGAAGGAACGCGAATTCCGCGATGCCATGCAGGCGACCAATCAAGCGTTGATCGATGAAGCGGCTGCCGTTTCTCAGTCGATTCTTGAGCGATTCCGCGCGATTGACAACCTTGTCTCCCGCGAGGAGCTCGTCGGAGTAATGGATGCAATTTCGGAAATCCAAACCGAAGCCACTGTGCTGGATGCCACCGCACCGCAGATTGATCCGATCGATCAATCACAGCAGCGGCTGCTGCAGGCAGCGCAGCGTCTCCATGACGCGTATCGTCGCATGGTGGCGCATGATGTGCTGGCGGACCTCGAGCGGGACCTTCTCGACGGATGGCGTTACCACCAGGAGTTGCTCCGCGATCCGCAAGGCATTGGGGATGAAATCTGGAATCGCGAACTCCAGCTCTTGGCGGATCACCTCCGCATCTTGTCGCAGGAGATGATCACCCAGGGGGGATATTTGCCTGAGGGGCCAGGGCGAGCCTTGTCGGACTGGTCGGGGTCGATGGAGCAAATAGTCGAGCGAGTTGAAAATCTCATTGCCCAGAACCCTCCGCAGTCCGAAGATGAACGAAAGGGGCGGTTGGATGCCGCCGTGAAGCTCGGTAACGACTTGCTTGCCCGGACGCGGTTGCACCAGATTCATTCGGGACTGCCCAACGAGTTGCTCGCGGCCCGCCGCGAAATCATGCAAATTGCTGGCAGGCCCAACGAAATTGTCGATCGAGCGGTTCGAGACTGGCAAGCACATCGTTCGCTTCAAGCCGACGAGGCATCTCTTCCACCCGCTTTCGCAGCGAGAATCGCACAGCTTGCTCTTAGACGCCTGACACGCCTCGAGCGGGGCGATTTTGCTGCTGTTTTCGGAGCGGATTTGGGCCTTGCCGAGCGAGGAATCGAGCATCAATTAGAAAAGCATGCCGGGGATTCCAAGCAAATCGAAGAAATCTTGCAAATCGTCAGTAATTGTGTGGCGATCCTCGAGACTGAGGATCGCTTGCGGAGTGCCCAGCAATGGCTTGAGCAAATGCAAGGCGAGGAGCGATATGCCGCAAGTGGCAATCGAGGGATTACCGAGAATCCGCGACTGTGGGACTCGTGGGGGCTCGAGATCGAGTGGATTCAGGATTATGTACGGCGCGCGGCAATCGGTAACCAGGCGGCCGACGCGCTCAATGGACTTCGATGGTCCCCAGCCGCGCAGGCCATAGCACAGAAGATGGGGCCCCGGCGGTGGGAGCAGAAAGCAGCAGTCTCGGCTACTTCGGAGCTCGATACGATCCAGTACGAGGTCCGGCGGCAGGTGGAATTCCTTGCCCCTAAGTTCGAGCAGGCCAGAGACCGATTACGACAGCTGGCCCCCACGATTCCTGAGCTTGCTACGGCCGCTGCGAAGCGGGCGCGAGAGGATCAGCAGCAGACCGCAAAATTGCTCGAGGAAGCCCAGCGGGGAGAGGTCCCGAATGTCGCTGATCGGCTCGTCCAAAATGAACAGGTGGCCGCGGAGCAAGAAGCACGACTCTCGCAGCAACTGCAGGACGCGCTGACAGACTTGGCCGCATCGCAATCGCAGATGAAGCGGGAAGAACTGGCAACCGCCCGCGAAGCGGATACGGCGCGGCAATTACAGCAAAAGGCCGAGCAGCAGACGGCCGGTGCGCTCCAGCAAGCACTTAGCGCCCCACCGAATCAGGCGCCAGAGTCACTGGCACAGTTGTCGCAAAGCCAGGAAGAGAAAGCGAGTACGTTCGATGCGATTGCAGCGCATTTTGGCGAAGATCCCCTGGGTAGCCCGTTAGAAAACAGTCTCGAAAACCAGCGCCAAGGGTCCAGTTCGCGCGACGACTCGCCGCAGGAGGAATCGACGCGGACTGCCGCGAACGTCGCTGATGCAGCCGAGAAAACCGAATCCTCGATTGCGGACGCCTACCGTGAGGCTGAGCGGCTTGCGCGGCTGGCCGAGGCAAATCCGCGCGACCTGCTGCGGCGTCTTGAGCAGGAATTGCAAGGCAATGAGGAAATGCAGGAAGCGCTATCGGACCTCGCGCGGGGGTTGGCAGAACAAACCCAGCGATCGCTCGAGCAGGCGTCGCGGCGCGAACGAGAGCTGCGGGGTTCGCTGCATCAATCAGATCCAGTTGGCGAACCAAGAAGGCAGGAATTCGCACATGAACTCAACGCGGCGATCGAACAGACCAGTCGGCTCGCGCAGCGGCTCGGACAAGAAACACAAAGCCAGGCGGGCCTCGGAACGCAGGAGGCTGAGAAAAACGATTTGCAGCGGATTGCCGCGGAGCTTGCCCAATCGGTCGACCAAGTTCGTCAGCAAGCCAGTTCTCAGTTTCCCGAGGATCTGAAACAAGGTGCCCAGCAGCTGCAGCAAACATTGCAGGGCCTTCAGCCAAAACTGCAGGAAGTATCGCAGAAACTCGCCCAGGGGAAACAGCAGACGCAGTTTCCTGAGGCCGGTCCCTTGCAGCAGGCGAGGTCTAGTGCAGAGCAAACGCAAGCTCAGCTCCAGCAGCAAGACCAGCGAGCAGCCGACCAGCAGGTGCAGATGCGAGACCAGCGAAAACAGGCTGCGGAGAGGAATTTGCAGCAGGCTCAGCAGCAGTTTGAGCAGGCGGAACGGCAACGAGAGCAAGCTCGCGAGCAGCTGAATAAAAACCCGGAGAACGAATCTTCTCGCGCCGCGCTGGCTCAGGCCGAGAGTCAAGTCCAGGAAAAGCAGTCGCTCAAAGGACTGGCCGAAGAACTCAAGGGGAGGGCCGAACAGCGACTGGCCGAGGCCCAGCAGCAGCGATCGGCGCTTGATCGCCCGCCGGGCAATCTCGAAGCCCCACGTCCCAACAGTGAGCTGGCAGAGCGGCTCACCCAGCAGGTTGCAGAGCGCTCGCAGAAGCTCGGGGAGAACGTCAAAGAGATGCTCGCGGCATCAGCATGGATCGACCAGATTCAGGCTTCCCGTTCGCAGCTTGCCGCGTCCGCATCGCAGCAGACAACGCTGCAGGAAGGGGTCGCCGATGCAGCGCGCGATCTCGATCGTGCCGCTGCGCATCAGGAACGACTGGGCGCTCAGCAGTCTGCGGAGCGGCTCGCCGAATTCGCCCAGCGCGTCGAGGCGACCGCACAGAATGAGACACGAAATGCCAGCGAGCGACTCGCAGCACCAGGAAAAACCGCAGCAGGTGCACCGGAACCCCGCTTCGTTTCCCCGGAGGAAACGCGGACGATCAGCAGCGCGCTGCAGAATTCCGAAAATGCGCTTTCGCAGCGAGCTAGCGAACTTGGTACGATGCTCGCTGCCGATGTGCCGCCGCCTGCAGGCAGCGATAGGGGTCCGGTAGGCGAGTCTGGAGAAAGCCAAGAGAATCGCGGCGGACTGGAGGATCGATCAAGTTCGCCGCGCGTCGATCCGGACGGCGCTGCGAGCGAATCGTTGCTTTCGCCGCGAGAGCTGGCCCAGCTGCTCGACCAGCTCGATCGGCAATTACGGGAACCCCGTGGAAAGATCGCGGCCGATCCTCTCGCGCCAGCGTGGAAACAAGAAAAGATGGATGCTGTCGCCAGCTTGCAGGCTGCCCGGCGACGTGCGGCCCAGCAGCTCCAGCAGATGCGCGCCAGTCGTCCATCCCCTTCGGAGTCTCGTGCGGTCGCAATGCGTGACGATTCATCGGGCGCATCGCAGCGTAGTGGAGATGTTGTTCCGCAGGCCCAGGGGAGTGGAGCGAGTAAGGTTTTCACAACCGAAGAGTTAGCAGGTGAACCGCTGGGCGCATGGAGCCGTTTGCGCGAGAAGAAGTCGGACGAAGTTGTCGAGAGCCAGCGCGAAGCGGTTTCACCACGATATCGACGGCAAATTGAAAGCTATTTCGAATCCCTTTCGCGGCGAAGCATTTCGAAATGAACGCCGATGTTTCCGGAAAGGCTGTTATGTTCCTGAAATCGTTGATCGCAGCTTCGCTGCTTGTTTCTCTGTGGCTGGTAGAGCGGATCTCTGCCGATGATCTTCTTCCGCGTCCCTCTGCAGAGTTTGCGGCGACCAAAGAGGCAATCGAACGCGCGGTGTCGTATCTTCTTTCGCAGCAAAAGGAATCAGGAGCGATTACTCTCGGGCAGCACGATACAGCGATGACGGCACTCTCGATCATGGCTATGGCAAGTGTCGGCATTACCCCTGGGCAGGAGGATGATCGGGGCCGAGCGATGAGCCGGGCGATTGATTTTGTGCTGGAAGAAAATCGTCAGAACGGTGAAGGGTACTTTGGGGAACGGGATGGTTCGCGGATGTATGGGCATGGCATCACGACGCTGATGCTGGCGGAAATGCTGGGGATGGGGAAGACGTCGGACCAAGATGCGCGGATCGAGAAAGCGTGTCAAAAAGGGATTGAGCTGATCCTCAAGGCCCAGCGGCGCAGTAAAAGTGGTGCCAATCGAGGTGGTTGGCGGTATACCCCCGATGCGGCTGACGCAGATCTTTCGGTGTCTGTCTGGCAATTGATGGCTCTTCGTTCCGCCAAGACTGATGGACTGGATGTTCCGTCGGCCGCAATCGAGCAGGCAATCGTGTATCTCAAGCGATCGTGCACCTCGCCGCTCGATCCCGCAGGGAAGCCGGTCAAGCCCGAATCGGGTTTTGCATACACGCCAGGCAGCGGGGATATCCAGTTCACGATGACGGCGGCTGGCGCACTGGCGATGCAAGTGTGTGGACAGTACGAATCGCCGCTGGTAACGAGCGCGATCGAGTGGTTGAGCAAAAATCCTCCCAAGTGGGGTGGACGCTATTTCTTTTACGGGACGTATTACTACGCCCAGGCGATGCATCAGCGAGGTGGGGAAATGGCTGTTGATGCGGAGCGTGGGGTGCGCGATGTCCTGCTGCCCAAACAAAATGAAGATGGAGGCTGGACGCCAGAGGGTGAGGAAGGAGGAGCAGGTCGAATCTATGCAACCAGCATGGCAGTGCTCAGCTTGAGTGTCCGCTTTCACTACCTGCCGATCTATCAGCGCTGAATTCGTGCAAACGCGATACCCAAGACTTCGATCTGAAAACACTCGTCGCGACGCTTTTCTACATCAAAACTTAACCGTTTCTTCGCAGTTTCATCGCTACAGCCGCCACAAACGGCAAATACAATCGTTTCTCAGAAGAGTGATCACGAAGAGCTGTAGAGCTGGACGGTTTGAGTCATTGGCGTAGGTGTACAACGTGATTGGGTGTTTCGTGTTTTACGGGGGACGAATGCAATGCGAATGAGTCGATGTTTATTTCTCGTTTTCGTATCCTTGGTGATGGCTCACTCGCAGAGCGCACGAGCGGATGTTGTCACGCAGTGGAATTTCAATTCGACAAACGACGATGGTAGTGCAACGACCGGTACGACCACTCCGAGCGTTGGTGGTGGTTCTGTCTCTTTGATCGGAAATACGACCGCAGACTTTGCCGGGGGGACGCTCAATCCAAGCCAGTCAACCGACCCAGCGGCAGGACCCAATAACTCTGCTTGGAACGTGCGAACATTCTCATCCGTCACTCAGTTCACCGATGGGATTCAAGCAAACGTTTCGACGGCCGGTTTCAGCGACATCGTGATTTCATGGGACCAGCGGACCAGCAACTCGTCCAGCAAGTATCTTGCATTCTTCTATTCCACCGACGGCTCGAATTGGGTGCAGGCCACAGGGGACTTGTTTACGGCTGGAACAATTTCCGGCACTCTCAACCCTGCAGGAGATTCGGTGGTCGGGAATTTGTTCGTCAACGGGAGCGGCGACCGATTCCACAATCAACGTTCTGTGAATCTCAGCAGCATTGCGGCCGTGAACGATAACTCCAATTTTGCTTTTCGCATTTTATCGGCTTTCAATCCCGATACCGGTGTATTCACAGGGACCAATGCAGGCTTTGCGTCCACCGGCACATGGCGGTTTGATATGCTCACCGTGAGCGGAATTACGGCGATTCCGGAGCCATCCTCGATGATGGTGCTGGGAGGATTAGGATTGGCATGCGCGTTTCGCGCGGGCCGCAAGAGAATGCAGCGTCGATCGGCTTGAGCGGACGCGCGCGTTTCTTTCAGTCACGAGGATGTCGTCGATGCGTCGCCCGTTGAGTTGATGCATCGGCGACTTGCCTGTTTACTTGGCGTTTGACGAGAGTGCTGTCGCGACCACTCGGTTTCGACGCTTTTTCGCGACGACCCAAGCAAGGCGGCCTAGAAACTCGACATTACCCACGAGATAGCGACGCCACATTCGCCGCGGTTCTTGGTAGAGGCGGTGGACCCACTCCATTCGCATGCGGAGCATCCACCGCGGCGCACGTGGAATTTTTCCCGAGTAGAAATTGAACAATCCGCCGACAGCCAGCACCACTTTCGCTCCGGTGCTGCTGCCGTAACGCTCGATCCAATGCTCTTGCCGTGGCACACCCATGGCGACGAAAACAACATCTGCATTCGACAGCCGAATGCGATCGGCAATGCCTTCGCTTTCGTGATCTTCAAAATGACCGTGTTGTGTCCCCACGATTTGCAGACCAGGGTGATTTTCGACCATCCGCTGGGCTAAGGTCTCAGCGACACCGGGCTGTGCCCCCAAGAGAAAGACTTTGGCACGGTCTGCCGCCAAGGCCTGGCACAAGGGGGGAAAGAGATCGGTTCCATTGACATTATCGACCAGTGGATTGCCGAACGACCATGCGGCGATGGCGACGCCAATACCATCGGCAAAGTTCACTCGATTGCTACGGAGGCTGGCGGCATATCCGAGGTCTCGTTGTGCGACGTTGACGCAGTGGGCATTGATGAAATAGACCGGCGCGTATTCACCGCAGCGAATCCGCTCGGTGATGATTCCAACCGCTTCATCGATCCTGACATTGATGACAGAGAAATCAAAAAACTGCGATGCGGGGCTTAGAGATTCGCTGGCCAAGGGTAAATCCCTATTGAACGAAGGAATGGCGATGCAGTCGACGACGTACCGAAGCCTAGCATGCAATAAAGATGGACGGTTCCCGTCCCAGTGATCGCGAGGATTTCGCCAAGTGTGTGTCTGTGGGGTGGACGCGTGGCGCTCGGGAGATGGATTCCACCGTGGGGGGGCCGCTGGAGCAATTCCTACGATCGATACCAGCGGTGGGTCAGACCCCTTTTCGGAGAGGCTCTCAGGAAGGCGGGATGATTTCGCCGCGAATCAGATCCTCAAAGGTTTCGCGGCGACGAATCAATTTGGCTCTCCCGTGTTCAATCAGGACTTCGGCCGGCCGCTGCTTGCTGTTGTAATTGCTGGCCATGACAAAGCCGTAAGCACCGGCATTTTCGAGCATCAAGAGATCGCCAACCTGAGCGATTGGAAGCTTTCGCGAGTCGACGAATCCACCTTCTTTTTGAGTAAAAATATCTCCTGACTCACAGAGGGGTCCGCCAACAACGACGTCGACTTCGGGCCGATCGATAAAGGAGTCGCGGGGGCAAATTGAAATCGGGTGGTAAGCGCCATACATGACCGGCCGAGCGAGATCATTGAAGCCGGCGTCGACGAGGTAAAAAAGATTTTCCCCCATTCTTTTTACCGCGCGGATTTCGGTCAGGAGTGCACCTGCTTCTGCGACAAGATACCGACCGGGTTCGATTTCGAGCGCTAGAGGGTGTTGGAATTCTCCTTCGAGCACCTTGCGAGTTTTGTCCCACAACGAGAAATAAGCTTCGATGTCGACAAACTGCTCACCTTCGCGATAAGGAACGGGCAATCCTCCACCAGCACTGATTGTTGTCAGCGATCGACCCACGCGGCGCGCTGCTTCGAGCATCGCTTGGCATACTTGCGACAGATGTTCGAGGTCTGTTCCCGACCCGATATGCATATGGAGTCCGGAGACGCCAATTCCCCAGCGATCGGCCGAAAGCAGGCACTGGTCAATTTGATCGTGCCAAATCCCATGCTTCGATTGAGGACCCCCGGTATTGGTCTTTTGGCTATGTCCGTGTCCGAATCCGGGATTGATGCGCAGGGTGACAGAAGCCCCGGGAAAGACTTTCCCGAGTTGATCGATCATGTCTGGAGAACCACAATTGACAGTCAGTCGGTGGGCAACGACCAATTGCAATGCGGCGGCGTCGAAGATGTCAGCCGTGTAAACGATATCTTGCGGAGCAAAGCCAGCCGCGAGGGCACGCCCGATTTCCCCTGCACTCACCGCATCCACCTTGACACCAGCGCGGCGGGCGCGATCGAGAATCGCCAGATTGCTGCATGCTTTCTGCGCGAATCGAATGCAATCAAAAGCGCGAAGGTCGTCGATTCGCTGGGCAATCTTTGCCGCATCGTAGAGGTACGTTGGGGTTCCGTACTCTTTGGCGATATCCACCAGCGAGAGTCCGGCAAAATCGGTTCGAAGAGTCGAAAAAGTCAATGTCGACATGCTTTTCAAGGCGCATGGGGAGAAAGGAGGTCGCTCGGAGTCCCTGGCAGGATTGCATCATCATCGAGCATCTCGAGCCGATGGTACCCGTTATGCCGAAGGACCGTATAGGGGGTATTCTTTCGAGTGTTGTAGCAGGCGATCATGGCCCAGCGTGGATCGGGGCTCGTGTTCGCATCGCTGCGATGGAGAATATTCGCATGGAAGAAAAGACCGTCCCCTGGTTCCATCTCAACATGCAGCAGCGGGAGTCGATCCAAGATGTGGGGGACTCGCTCGGGATCGGCGGCTGTTTGGCCGCCAATTTTTCCATGATCGAGCCGACCCAGGAGGTGCGACCCAGGGATGACTTGCAAACATCCATTGGCTCGCGTCGCTCGGTCAATGGCGATAAAGCAGGAAGCCATCGTTGGGTAGAGGCAGCCATAGTTGTACCAATAGCCGTAATCCTGGTGCCATTCCCAAGCGCCTCCAACGCGGGCTTCCTTGAGCATGAGCTTGTGATGGTAGTGGTAAACCTCGTCGTCAAGAAATGCGGTCATTGCCGCGACCAGGCGACGACTTCGCACGATTCGCGAGTAGATATCGTTGCCAAGCTGATTGCGAACGGCCAGCACCGTCTGTGCACCCGAGGCATCGCTCCGAGCGGTTGCCTCCGACTCCATCTGTCGATCGCGGCGAGCCGCTGCCGAAAGGGCCTCGCTTTCGTCAGTTCTGAGCAAGCCCCGCACGAGTACAAAACCTAGTTCAGCAAACTCCTCGCGATCGCGCGGGGAAACTCGATAGACCATGATCATCCCCCCAAAAGAGAAGCCATTAACACAGTATCGAATGGAGGACATGCGCGGGTTCGACTCCCGTCAACCGCTGGTCCAATCCTTGAAATGGGTACACAAACCTTTCATGGTCGATCCCCAACAAGTGGAGAATCGTCGCGTTCAGATCGCGAATGTGGACCGGGTTTTCAATAATGTTATACGAAAAATCATCAGTCGCTCCATGGACCAGGCCACCTCGTACTCCACCCCCTGCGAGCCAGATCGAAAAACACTTTGGATGATGATCACGACCATACTGAGTTTTTGAGAGCGCTCCCTGGCAGTAGATCGTTCTTCCGAATTCTCCTCCCCAGACGACCAGCGTCTCATCGAGCATTCCGCGTTGCTTGAGATCGGTCAGCAAAGCGGCGGAGGGTTGGTCCACATCCTTACATTGTTTGGGGAGATCCCCGGTTAGATTCGCATGCTGGTCCCAGCCGCGATGGAAGATCTGCGTGAAGCGGACACCACGTTCCGCCATCCGCCGCGCGAGGAGGCAGCAATTGGAAAAGGTCCCCGGTTGGGTGACTTCGGGACCATACATGTCCAGTACATGCTGAGGTTCATCGCGGATGTCCGCAAGTTCCGGTACGCTGGTCTGCATCCGGAACGCCATTTCATACTGAGCGATCCGCGCGCTGGTTTCAGGATCCTGGAAAGTCTCATGGGTCGAGAGGTTGAGTTCTGCGAGCGAATCGAGCATTCGGCGACGAACGCGGGGATCGATACCTTGCGGGTTGCTGAGGTAAAGGACCGGATCGCCTGTGCTGCGGAGAGCAACCCCTTGGTACTTGCTGGGCAGGAAGCCATTACCCCACAGCCGATTGTAAAGAGCCTGTGCATCGGGGCGCCCGGTCCAGGAAGCGGTCATCACCACGAAAGCCGGGAGGTTTTCGTTTTCGGTACCCAGGCCATAGGACAACCAAGCACCGAGACTTGCCTTGCCCGGTATTTGGCTTCCTGTACAGACGTAGGTAATTGCCGGGTCATGATTGATCGCTTCGGTCCACATCGAACGAACGAGCGCAATATCATCGACCTTTCGAGCCATGTGCGGAAGTAAATCAGTGACGGTTGTTCCACAGGCCCCGTGGGGTGCCGAAGGATAAATGCTCGGGGCGATGGGAAATCGCGCCTGTCCGCTGGTCATTGTCGTCAATCGCTGCCCCTGCCGAATGGAATCGGGAAGATCCTTGTCGAACCACTGGGCCATCTGTGGTTTGGGATCCCACAAATCGATCTGGCTGGGTGCCTCCGACATAAACAGGTAGATCGCTCGTCGTGCCCGCGGAGGGTGGTGTGGAAGGTCGGCCAGGCCCCCGGTCCGTGGAGGAGCTGTCGCTTCCGTGGCAAGAGGATCGGAGCTCGCACAGAGATTGCTCCCCGGAAGCGTCGCAAGCGCCGCACAGCCAAGACCCACCGAGCTTCGGGAAAAGAAATGGCGTCGAGTGAGGAAGTTCATGACGGGGGTTCCTAGAGCAGCTTATTGTGCGACCTACTTATTGAGCGCGGCATCAAGATTCAGGATTGTCGAGGCGACGATCGCCAAGGCAGCGCGATGCGGATTCATTGCGGTGGGCGTTTGGGCCAGGAGTTCTGCATCCGTGCTGTAGAGCACTCGCAGGTCCTCGTAGAGTCGGCGAAGATTATCGGCGTCGCTGGCATCTGGCAGGTGGCTGGTCACCGTTTCAAACATCCATTCGATCTGATCTTCGACGTCCGCGCAATCCGGGGCCGCTTCGGCTCGTTCGGCGAGCTTGTGGGCTGCCTCCAAATACTGGGGTTCATTCATGAGCATGAGCGCTTGAAGAGGGGTATTCGTACGTTCTCGCCGCGCAGTACATGATTCGCGGCTCGGGGCATCGAAGGTTGTCATCTGCGGGGGAGCGCTGGTTCGTTTCCAGAAAGTATAAAGACTTCGGCGATATGCTTTTTCGCCCGTGTCCGCCTGGAAGTTGCCGGTGTTGCTCCCGACATAAGCAACCGCCCGCCAGAGATGATCGGGTTGTGGTGGCTTGACGCTTGGACCTCCGAATTGCTCCACCAAGAGGCCGCTGAAAAAAGCCCCGCGTCCCGGATTCACTCCCCGGCGACTCCGTACCCAAGGGCGCCGGCGGAAAAACGGAT
>Ga0169931_10013055_pt1 | contig 11407 bp, 8 predicted proteins | sample Kivu_15m_20L_FD_129675 | JGI IMG/M metagenome (GOLD analysis project Ga0169931, IMG submission 129675) | Freshwater microbial communities from Lake Kivu, Western Province, Rwanda to study Microbial Dark Matter (Phase II) - Kivu_15m_20L... | ecosystem: Environmental > Aquatic > Freshwater > Lake ... | reverse complement strand
TCAACCATCGGGATTATCAACCATCGGGATTATCAACCATCGGGATTGTCCGGCCAGTGGAACGGATTGTCCGTTTCGGCTTTTGGTTCCTCAGGCCATTTCCCTTCAGGCCTTATCGGGGCCTATTTGCGGGAAACTTGAGATTCAATCCTCTAGAAGGTTACCTATAAAGCCAGAGATAATCAAGGCGTTCTGAGAGACCATAGGTCTTCAAAATCTTGTTTTGTCGGTCCTCCTCAGCCATGGCGGGAACGCCGAAGCGAATTTTGTCGGCGATTTCGTCCAGAGTATCGCCCGGACGCCAGAAGTTCAGCTGTAAAGTCTTGCGGCGGTAAAGCTTTTTACCATCGACCGTTTCGATTCGAAACGCATTGGTGAGGCCTTGGATCTGCACCGCGAAGTAGTCGACACGGGGGTCGACATTCTCCCAAGTGACCACCCCCCATACAGGTTTGTCATCGGTTGCTGTACTTTTGGGGATAGAGATGGTTTGCATTTCCAACGTATCGTGGAGCGGGGCACCTACCTTTTCTCTCGATGCGATCGCCTCTTTGGCTGCCGGTACCATTCGATCGAGGTATTCTTTATTGGTCGGTTTTTCGATCAGCACAAAGCTTGGGAACACACGACGGCTGTTGTAGCTCACGCGTTCAGGCGTTGGAAAAGTAGCAGCTCCGAACGGATCGACTTGGGCTTTAGGTTGCAGATCTCCCCCTTCGTAACGAAGGCTATAGAGCATATACCAAATAAGTTTTCGCTGCAATTTTCCAGATGGTTGCGGAATATCGACCTCAATCATTCTCACCGGCTTAAAGCCGATTTCAAAGCCGTAAACCGAATGGCGCAAAACAACGTTGGAGCCTTTTTCCAGCAGCGTATCACTCTTGGGGGCTTCCAGTGGCCGACTGTCGGGGAAGTCGGGAGCTTGCCAAGCTAATTCGGGGTGAGCGGCGACGAAATCGAGCGCCATTGGTCCTTCGAACGTATCTTCAGGACGCAGGTCGGGTTGGATAAAGAGCATCACACCGGGGGCAAGTTTTCGCGTGGTCACACCGGAGCTTCGCACCGGAATTGTATTGGGTTTCGCGACGGCAGCACTCTCTTCCTGGGGCGCCGATGCGACAGCCGTTTCGCTCTCTTGGGGCGCGACCACCTCTTCCGAAAAAGCGTCTTGGGCCAGCGGTGCCGTGTGAAGGCTGAGCAGTTCGGTTGCACCGACGAACAAAAAGATTGCGCCCAAGCTGTGGCGCAGGGGAGTGCGAGATACATCAGCAAGTACCTTGCCAAACCGATAGGTTCGTCGTAGCAAGTTCTGGAGCGACATATACTTAGATCAATCAATTGAAAAGGGTAATGGCCCTCGCTCCGACATGGCGACTGCCCAAAATCGTCTGTCTGCGGGGCGAATTTGCGGTATGAACCCGGGGCCGTACGGGAACCGACTCACCTCCGAGTATAGTTACCCCAGAAGCCTAGGGTCAATGAAATCCCTCCAGGGTTCCCAAATTAACTGTTTTTTGGGTAGGGCTGGGGAGGACTCGGACTAGGATTTAGGCGTAAGGCTCCAAGCTTTAAGCGTTGGGTTACGCCCTTAATGAGGCCATTCTTTCCCGGTCTGTTCAGCGAGGGAGTTGGGGATTAGGTGTCGATGCCGCGATCGGCGGAGCCGACGGGGGCGGCATTTTCTTCCTGTTTCTGTTCTTCCCGCCACGGTTTGCCCGCTTTATAGCTCTCCAGTTCTTGCTTGAGTTGGTCGAGTTGTTCGCTATCTTCGCTTTCGCCTGCTTTCACCGCTTTTTCGGCCCATTTGATGGCGTTAGTCATATCACCGGCCTCGGCATATCCAGCGGCCAGGGTGCTCAGGATATGAGCTTCCTTGTAAGCAGACAGTTCGCAGGCTCGGAGACCCAATTCGACGGATCGTTTGCCGTTGCGGATGTCGTCTTTGGGGCTGGTGGCCAGCACCCAAGCCAAATTGTTTAGGATACCAGCCAAGTCGGAGTTATCTTCTTCTGGGGCGTTTTCAGTTGCGGCTTCTGCATCGGCAGGTTGATCTTCTGGCTTTTCGTCCGTGGTCGGCGTATTGGCTGCTACGGTTTTCTTCAGGGCCTCGAGTAGTTCGGAAGCTTTTTCGTAATCGCTGATGGCCTGTTTGTGATCTCCGATACTCAGAAGAGCGTCGCCACGCAGACGGTGGGCTCGCCAGTTCTTTTCATCTTTTTTAATCACTTCGGTGGAGACTTTAATCGACATATTGGGACGATTGTCAAGTTGATAATAGGAGGCCAGTTGCAGCATCCAAGCGGGGTTATCGGGTTGGGCTCGAACGAGTTTCCGCATATCGGCGATGGCGTCCGAATAGCGTTTTTCGTTGGCGGCCACGAGGCTGCGGAGTAGGATTCCTTGGATTAGATTGGGTTCGATTAAAAGAGCGTTATCGATATCGGCGCGAGCTTCTTCCATTTTCTTCTGATCCATATAAATTTCGCTGCGCATCATTAGTGCCAGTGGATCTTTGGGGTTGATTTCCAAGGCGGCCGATAATTCGGTTAGTGCTTCGTCGAATTTCTTTTGGGTGACCAGCAATTGTCCACGCATGCGATGAGCGTTGGCGTTCTTGGGGTTTTTCTCAATTTGTTTTCCAAGGAAGCCGATCGCTTCATCGATTTTGTTCAGTGAGGCTAGAGCACGAACGGCGACTTCGAGTGCGACAAGGTTATCGGGTTCGCGTTCAATGAATTCCAGGGCAACTTTGTAAGCTTCATCATGTTTCTTCAGTCCATCGAGAAGTGCTAGGCGAACTTGCCAGGCGTTGACATTGGACGGATCGGCTTCGGTTGCTTTAGAAACATCGGCGAGTTTCTCTTCAGGTTCGGTGACCATTTGGGCGCGCAGCAAATAGGCCGCTGCGAGTTCGGCTGGGTTATCGCCTAACAAATCGATCGCTTTGCTAACGGCTTCCACTGCCTTGGCCGGATTAGCTTCGGGGATCGTGAAAAGTTTCGCTTTGAGGATCCAGGCTGCGGGTAATTTGTCGTTGTTTTCGATGGCCAAATCGAGAGCGGCCATCGCTTCGTCGCGTTGCCGCGAAAGAGTGCGTTGGGATAATCGTCCTTGGGCCAAGCGTTGGGTGATACGTTCGGCTTGCTCGTAGGCTGAAGAGGAAATGAGTTGTTTGGCCAGTTCGGTATCACCTTCGTTGAGGCCCTTCTCGATCGCCTTTTTGCAGAGATCGATTACTTGGCCAAGCTTCTCGATATTATCTGCATCCAGTTTCAAATCGGTTGCCTGATCGAGTTCGGCTTGTCCGGGTGACTGGGCCAGGGTAACCGAAGTGAGGCTAACCGTGGTTAAGGACATGAAGGTCAGGCAAGTGAGAACGGCACGCGACAAACTGAGCAGCGAGTGATAGGACGACATAACCGAAGACTCCCAATATCAATAAATCTTGGTCGCCGAAGCGCGGACAAGAATGAAAATTGTAGGTAGTGAAGGTGAGTGGGCTGGAAAGACCCGGTGACCCATTTTATGTTGTACCACTTTTCGTGGAACTGTACCAAGTCCGAATTCACAAATGTTGGCGATAAACCAAGCGTACTGCGCTGGGACGAGATAATGATGCCGCAGGGATCAAAATTATTATAGAGGCCTGGGCAAATGCGTGGTTAGGTCGCACGCAAAAAAAAGCCGTTGGCCTTTGGCCAACGGCTTTTGCGAGAAAACAGTACTGCGTTTAAAAAGATGGATAAACCGAATGAACCTCAAAACGGGCTTTAAAATGAGACTGTTTGAGGGGACATGAGGTTCAGCGGTTTCTTTGGAAAACTAGTCATCGGCTGGGCCTGCATCTTTGATAACAAAGCGGGCTTCTAACCGAGCGACTTCGGAGGCGAGTCCAGCCAGTTCGACGCTTTTGAGAACTTCGCGAAAATCTTTGTAGGCCGACGGGGCTTCGTCCAGCGGATACTGCCGGCAGTTGGACATGATATCGAGGCTGCGCAGTTCATCATCGACGGTCTTCTGGTCGAGGGTGCGGAAGGCCGCTCGGCGACCGAGGATGCGTCCAGCGCCATGATTGATGCTGAAACACGATTTTTCGGCGCCCGCTTCGGCTACCATCACTGCCGAGCCATCGCGTGGGTTGCCTGGCAGGAGGATGGGGTGTCCGGTTTCTCTGTACGGAGATGCAGCCAGTTCAGGATGACCAGCTGGAAAGGCGCGAGTCGATCCTTTGCGGTGCACCCATTGCCATTGGCCATGAACGAATTCACGGCGGGCGATGTTATGGCTGATAAAATAGACCAGTTCTCCCTGAACGCCTGGGAACACTTCTTGAAACGCTTCGAGTACCAAAGCGTTGATCAACATATGATTTACAGTTGCGAAATTGGCCCCGAGCGACATATCGGCGATGTAGGTGTCCGCTTCTAGCGATCCCAACTCGGCGTAGACCAATTCGCGGTCGTTGCCTGGGAATGGGATGTTATGGAGTTGGAATTTTTGTTGCATCGTTTGAAATTGGTTTGAAGCCAAGCGATGACCGATACCGCGCGAACCGCAATGGGACAAGAATGCGACTTTTCCATCGCGCAGTCCAAAGTGTTCTGCGATTTGGCGATGGCGAGCATCTTGAGCGATGCGGACGACTTCGCATTCGCCGAAATGGTTTCCACCCCCATACGAGCCTAACTGCGCGCATTTTTCGTCGAATTTATTGAGGTGATCGGTGGCGAGCAGTTCGTCCAAGCGAGTTACAAGGGCATCGGTCGACCCATCGGCTCCGAAGTGAAAGGCGTCTTCGCAGCGAGTGGACCAATGCGTTGGAATTCCTAGGGCTGCTAGGACCTCGTGGGTCGCGCCGCCGGTGCACGCGTTGCGGCCGACTTGGGGATCGATAGAACGGGCTTTGGAGACGTGTCGGCTTCCGCGTCCCATGCCGGTGGGCGTGCGCGCGCAGATGGCTTCGATCAGGCGGCGGCGTACAGGTGGAGCGGTGAGTTCTTCTTCGGGCAAGTCGGTTTGCAGCAAGCTCATCGAGCATTTGATATCGACCCCGACTGGACCGGGATAGATATGCGTGGGGGAAACCAGTACACAACCAACCGGAGCACCATAACCCAAGTGGGCATCGGGATTGAGGACAACTTCCGAGACGCCTGGAGCGAGGCGCGAATTGACGGCTTGTTGCAAGCAGACATCATCAAAGGTATCTCGGATTTTTTCGGTGCCGATGACGGTGATCGGTGGGATCGATTCGCCCACATCGAGTTTGGAAATCGCTTCATCGACGGCTTGAATACGATTGCGCCAGAAACCTTTTTCTTCTGCGGTCATCCGAGTTCCTTTTGGGGAGAATAAGTTGAGTTGATTGGCTTGCGAACTATTTTTTCGAATATGGATTAAGGATTTAGCAGAGGAGTAAAAGGTTCAGTGTGAGGGAGATATTTGTAGTGCAAATTGGCTTGCACAGGCAAGTATTTTTGTGAGGCTCAGTCGTAGGGATCGTGTCGATACTTAATCGTTATCGATCGATCTGGATCGATCTGTCGGTCGAAACTCATTGGGGAAGCGGCGGAGCAAATCATAGGTGACGATGGAAACAGCATTGGAGAGGTTAAGGCTGCGGGCTTCGGGACGCATCGGAATCGAGATAGCTTGATCTACGAACTGCGCATGAATACTTGAGGGTAATCCGGCGGATTCGCTGCCGAATAGCACGCAATCACCTGGTTTAAAATCGCATTGGTGATAAGTGATTTTTCCGAATTTGGTAACGATCCAGATTTTTTTTTCCGCCATGCGCTGGGAAAATTCCTCCCAGTGATCGACGGCTTCCCAATCGAGATGTTGCCAGTAATCCATGCCGGCGCGGCGCACTTGTTTTTCATCGAGGCGAAACCCCAGTGGTCGGATGAGCCAGAGTTTGGCTCCGAGGGCGACACAAGTTCGGCCAATATTACCGGTGTTTTGAGGAATTTCAGGTTGGAACAGGGCTACATGCAGCCAGGGTTGCGGAGTGACCCTCTCCCCCCCCTGCTCTGCTGGCGGCTCTGGCGTTGGATGGTTGTTGTCCACGGTCTCTCTTGGTAGATCGGAGAAGGTGATTGGATTGCTGTGCTTAATTTTATCGTTAAAAGAAGGGCAAAAAAGGTCCGCTCGCAAATCGTGTCGTCTAAAATGACCAAGTTGGCTAACTTGGGTTCGGTTAGGTGCACGTTGTGCGGGGCCATGCGACGTTGCGACCATGTATTGACTTGCTTCAATCGCCGATCGAAACTGGGGCCTGAGTTTCTTGATCCTTTTCGACGAATGTCCTATGAAAATAGCTGTAACTTGTCCGGGATGTCTTCAGCGATTTGAAGTCAGTGAGAAATTTGCGGGCAAGAAGGGACCATGTCCCAAATGCAAGAAAGAGATTACGGTTCCTGCGTTATCGGAACAGGTGGTCATTCATGCGCCGGAGACGGAGGGACCGAAGGACGCCAAGGGGAGCCCTGTACTCAAGCCGATACGTCGAGTCGATGTGAAGTTTAGCTGGCCGATTGCTGCGTTGGTTGGCGGTGTTGGCTTGGTGTTGTTGTTGACAGCGATTGGAATTCGATTTTCAGTTCCTGAGCCGCCGACGATTTTATTGGCATTGACGGCTATTGCCTTGGGACCGCTGTTGGCCTTTGGGGGTTATTTTTTTCTGCACGAGTCAGAGTTGGAAGGCTACTCAGGGAAGGAAGCCTGGGTCCGTTCGGCGGTTTGTGGCGGTGTCTACGCGTTGACTTGGGGGATCTATTGGTTGATTCCTCAATACTTGCTGGAGAACGCGACGATGGCGGAGAATTCGTTGCTGACAGCGAGCTTATTGTTGTTGGTGATGATAGTGATTGGGACGATCACTGCGATCCTGGCATTCGAATTGGAGAATTTCGCGGGGGTCATGCATTACATGTTATATTTAGCGATCACGTTGACGCTCACGATCATCGCAGGTACGGCGATCGCACAACCACTGGCCAAAGAGGGATCAGCGGCCAGCGCGAGAGGTGGTAAGAAGCGAACGGTGCAGGTTGCGCCGTCGAAAGCTGCACCGTCGAAAGCTGCACCGTCGAAAGCTGCACCTGCGGCAGCGGCACCTGCGGATACATCGCCCGCATCGGCGAAACCTGCTGCTGGCGGTGCACCGAAGTCATAGTCGAAGAGATCGAAGATAATTGCGATCATAAATCACAGGGGCCGAACGAATAGTTTTATGGATCGTCGAAACATTCCCGAGTTGGGAGCCTTGGAAGAGCAGCGGCGAATTATTCGTTTGCCACCGGAAATCGACATTGCGGTCACGGCGCGGGTGATGCGATTGATCGACACGGTCCCCTTTGGACGCTTGAAGAATATCAGTCAGCTCGGATTGGTAACGTTGGTATATCCGGGGGCGAATCATTCGAGATGGGAGCATTCGCTCGGCGTATATCGCTTAGCTCTTCGGTTGCTCAATCGCCTTTCGTCTGACGAACGTTTTTGTCAGTTGGTGAGCGATGAGCAAGCAGAGTTATTTTTGCTTGGAGCTTTGCTGCACGACATTGGTCACTGGCCGTATTGCCATCCGCTTGAGGATATGGCTTTGGCGGAGATTCCTCGCCATGAGAGTTTAGCTCGTCGCTTGATTTGCGAAGGAGCGATCGCGGAGTTGATCGACCGCGATTGGAAGCTGCAGCCGACGGCGGTGGCCGACTTGATCGCTCCAGATCGCAATTACCGAAAAGTGGATTTGCTCAGCAATATGCTTAGTGGGCCAATCGACATTGATAAAATGGATTATTTGGTGCGCGACAGTTTTCATGCAGGCGTGCCTTATGGAAAAAACTTTGACCAGCAGCGTCTTATTTCGAGTATGTGTTTGGGCGAGAATGAGCAAGAGTTGGCGATTGTCGACAAGGGCCGTACGGCAGCGGAGATGATGGTGTTTGCTCGTTACGTGATGTTCAGTGAAGTGTACTGGCATCATGCGGTTCGCAGCGGAACGGCCATGTTGCAGCGAGCCGTATTTCGATTGAGGAGTGACACGCAATTAAGTGCGTGGCAATCGATGACTGAGGCGGAGATGGTAGGTGATTTGCGGGCACGGGGGAAAAATCGAAGTAGCGAGCGGTTAGTGGAAGGGATTTTCGGCGCTGAGAGAATTTTGTACAAGCGGCTGTGTCAATTCAATTATGTTGAGCGGCCTGAGATGCATTCGCAGTTAGCTCGTAAACCCTTTGAGATTTTGGTAAGGATCGGGGAGCGATTTGCCGACTTAGCATCGGCTGAATTTAACTTGACCATTGATCCGGATGAAGTATTAATCGACGCACCGCCAGTGAAATTGGAAGTTCAGTTTCGGGTGCAGGTGAAAACTTCTCAGGGATTTAAGTTCTTAGGTGATGTAAGTCCTGTGGTGCAAACTTTGGCTACACGCCAATTTGATGATTATGTAAAAAAGGTGCGTGTGTTTATCGCACCTCGACTTAAACCTCGACTGGATCGGCCCGACAAAATACAAAACCTGCTTCAGCAAGCGATTGCCGAAGCAGGTTAGTCGCGAGTTGTAATTTAGCCTGGACTCGGTGTTCGCAGGGCAAGGCATTTAGGCAGCGCGGCGGTAATGGCCTTCGCGATAGAACGCAGCAACACCTTCGACGACGCGTTGCTGTTCGCTGCTGGTCATTTCGGGATAAACGGGGATATGCAAAATTTCGCGAGTTGCCAGTTCTGTTTCAGGTAAGGAGCCTTCAGTGTAACCGAGAGAAGTGAAGCACTGTTGGCGATGTAGCGGGACAGGATAGTAGATTTCCGAACCGATCTGTTGGGCGGTAAGGTGTTGGCGAAGCGCATCGCGACGGCCACCTTGGACACGCAGCGAGAATTGATTCCAAACGTGATAGGCGGCTGGATCGCGGTAAGGGAGTCCCAATTCCTGAGTTAAACCTGAATGCTCGAACATTTCCAGATACTTCGCCGCGTTATCTCGACGTTTCTGTGTATACGTCGCAAGATGGTCGAGCTTTACATTCAGGACGGCCGCTTGGATGGTATCTAAACGACTGTTGATGCCGACAACGTGATGGTAGTAGCGAGGTTGCATGCCATGGTTGGCGTAAAGTTTGAGGCGTTCGGCCAATTTGGAATCGTTGGTGGTCATCATGCCACCATCGCCCATACCTCCCAAGTTTTTGGTCGGATAGAAACTAAGGCATCCTACATCGCCCCAGCATCCGGCCGCTCGACCATGATAGGCCGCTCCGATCGCTTGAGCGGCATCTTCGATAACGGCGATGTTGTGTTCTGCGGCAAAGCGACAAATGCGATCGATTTGAGCACATTGGCCGAAGAGATGGACGGGAATAATGGCTCTCGTTTTGGGGGTTGTTACCGCAGCAATGGTCGCCTCAGTAACGTTGTACGTTTTGGGGTCGATATCCGCGAAGACAATTTTGCAGCCGAGACGCCAAACGGCACTTGCTGTCGCGAAGAAGGTGAAGCTTGGTACGATGACTTCATCATTGCACTGAAGTCCGAGGGCCATCAAAGCAAGGAGTAATGCGTCGCTGCCGGAAGCGCAACTGACCGCATGTTTCGTTTGGCAAACTTCGGCGATACGCTGTTCGAGTTTCTCGACGTCTGGGCCGTGTAGAAACCGGCCGCTGTCGACAACCTTGGAGATCGCTTCGCGAACGTCTTCGCGGATTTCCCAGTTGCCTCGATTCACGTCAAGTAGAGGTACGGAGGGCAATTTGGACGGATTACCGATCGATACAGAATTGACGGTTGCGGGATTACTTGAAGGGGACATGGGTCATGCTTCCGTGCATTATTAAAAATAATAAGATCGTAAATAAAGAAGGGAGGAGGCGGCCGTGCCTCGCTCCCTTTGAAAATAGCTTGATCGAAACAGGTGGGTCAATAGAAAAAGCTTATCGCTGGCTTCTCTTTTCGGCCGCATTGCGGTAATCAACCACATTCCAAGCGAGGCCTAATGCTTGCATAAGGCGAATTGTGAGGAAGGTGATATCGATTTCCCACCAGCGATGGCCATGTTTGGCCATGCGGGGATAAGCGTGATGATTGTTGTGCCAGCCTTCGCCATAGGTAATCAGAGCAACGAACCAATTATTGCGGCTGTTGTCTTTGATTTCGTAGTTTCGATATCCCCAAATGTGGCTAGCCGAGTTGACTAGCCATGTGGAGTGTAGCACGCAGACCATGCGGACGCAGGTTCCCCAAACAAGCCATGAAAGAGCCAGATCGAGACCCCCGATGGCATAGCCGAGGCCCATCAAGATAGCCGCAAAGACGATGTTGATTGGCAAAAAAGCAGCGTCCAAGAATCGCAAGCCAGCATCGCGATCCAGATCGGGAACCCAGTGCTCGTAGTGACCCTTCTCGTCTCCGTTATCGGTACGATAAGCCAACCAGAAAACATGACTCCACCACGAACCATCGTTGGGCGTATGAGGGTCACCTTCCTGGTCGCTCAGTGCATGGTGCAAGCGGTGATTGGCCACCCAACTGCTCGGTGAGCCCTCGCCAGCGAGGCTGCCAAAGAATGCGAGAATGAAGCGAACCGGTTTGTAGGTGGAAAAGCTGGTATGGGTGAGCAGACGATGGAAGCCGAGGCAGATTCCCAGTCCACCGCAAATCCAATGCAAGAAAAGGACCAATCCCAAGCCGCTCCAAGTGAATGTCCAAGGGGCAAACAGAGCGCCGAAGTGCAGCAATCCGATCCATGCGATTGCCGCTGGGAAAAAGAGATTGTTTTTGGTGACGTAGGAGCGACCCGCGTAAGACTGATGCGGGCTAGGTTTCGGAGTCTTGGCTCCCCCGCTGTGGACAGGGACAGCGGGGTTATTTTCTGCTAGAGGTGGAGTGACGGTCGAGTCGACGTGATGTTGATGAGACCGATTAAACGGAGAATCCATCTGAGTTTCCTTGGTAACAAACTGATAATAGGCCAAAATGTCTTTTTCGGCTTCTTCATTTGTTACGGCAATGGAGTGGTTCGCTTGTCCGAGTGACGTCTCCGTAATGTAAAAGAAATGTAAAATGGGTTCGGTGTGGTACTTTGTAGCTCTTTCGGGTGTCCACAAGCTCCCTCCATTCCGGTGCCAGTCACCCTTCCCGCGCACCCCGCCACCCAGTGCCTGGCACCCGCCTCGCCCCGGTGCCCCTCGCCCCAGTGCCTGGCACCGAAATTCTGTTCAGTGCCTGGCACCTCGTCCATGGCACCTCGTCCAGTCCCTGCTCGACTCGGCGCCGGCCAGTCGGCACTCCCGCAACTTTGTCCGCGTTCCCATCGCTCGTCCGCCGCAATCCATCGTTTTTTTCATATCTCTTGGCCACTTTCTCTTCTTCAACCTCTTTTAAGCCTGTCTCACGCCTTGCT
>Ga0169931_10013054_pt1 | contig 11408 bp, 12 predicted proteins | sample Kivu_15m_20L_FD_129675 | JGI IMG/M metagenome (GOLD analysis project Ga0169931, IMG submission 129675) | Freshwater microbial communities from Lake Kivu, Western Province, Rwanda to study Microbial Dark Matter (Phase II) - Kivu_15m_20L... | ecosystem: Environmental > Aquatic > Freshwater > Lake... | reverse complement strand
CCCCAAAACCCCAAAACCCCTTTAGGTTAGATTTAAAATTTAAATCTTTGATTGAATAGAAGTTTAAATAATTCATTCGTATTGGCTACTGAATAGTTAAATTAAGTAAAGTCTGGCGAATTATAATAATTAAATTTGAATGCATCTAGCGAACTATAACCCTCGCACGGCATTCTTGCTTGGGCTAGCCGCCTTTGCGGTCCCCGACCAAGCATCAGCTTGTAAGTCTCTCAGATTCAGAATATGGCTTAACTTGAACGCTAGTCAAGCCTATACTTTTGGGGCGTCAGCAGATGATGTCAGAGACAAAATTTAAATTCAATTCGATTGACTTTTTCTGTAGACGAAATAAAATAGCTGACCTACCTCGACGGTGGAGCAGCTAAGAATCTCATACAGTCAGTCAATGGCGGTGTGCCTTTTATCATGAAGACCGATGGAGGCCTATCCATGTCGGCAACGTCCAATCTCGTGACGATGCAATCGTACAACCTTAAAGACTCTGTAATCCCAGGTCCTGCCTTAAGCGGTAAGCACTACGTTCACCTAATATTTTACAGACGACGATGCATTTTACTCGAGCCCGGCCCAAGGCCATCTTGCTTATACGACCCCATCTGCTCTGACACTTTTTTCTGGTTACCCAAAGGCACCTTCATTTTACAATTTGAACCAATACGACTGGCCGGCGGCATTTAAAACAACTGGAATTGTGTCAGCTGAGTAGCAGCCCCTGAATCCGAATTTTAATGCCAAAGCCGAGGGCCTATTGTTTAATTTATCTATCTTAAGTGACCACGGTAAAGTTACATGCAAAGACTCCTATGGGCTATGCAAAGTTATTTACTCGGAGGATTATACCCCTCAGCTTATTGACGTTCTGCCCAATATTGTGTGGGCAGGTGCTCCCGTCACTCTAGCTCTCGAGTCAAGGTAATGCCACGCTCAGTTGCCTGCTGGTCTGCCGCCGTTCCATTACAGCAAGATAGATGGCGTCAGCTTAGACACTACGATCTGGCCAGCTACTAATGTTGATACTTCTGGTGAAAACAAGGAGACTGACAGACTCGGGTCCGGACTCAATTTCTTGAATAGATATATGGGATCTAACAAACCAACCAAGAGCGCCAGATTCGAGCTGTCCTACACCCGATTCGGTAAACCGACTATCAGGAAGTCCGCATAACACTGCAATTGGGCGGGAACAGAATGCTGGACTGTCAGAATCCACCCCAGAATTGACTCGATCAGTGCTTCATCCGGCTTCCTTACTGGTGGCCAGACATTAAAGATCACTGGTCATGGCCTTTCTGGCACCACCAAGACTGTGACCGTCGATGGCGTTGAATGCTATGTTGAACCTACTAGCACAGACACCGAACTTGTATGCACAACCGGTAAAAAGGCGGCTGCCTCTACGGTAGGTGTAGCTATCCCAGGTCAACCAGGTATTAAGTATAATAATGGTACCACACCCAGACTCACTACAGCGATTGAAACTCTCCATCCTAACAAACCTTATTCGGACAAGAAGACTCATACTTTCGAAGGCTGGTTTAAGGCTCCGGAAACTGGCGAATATCGCTTCTACGTGGCAGCCGATGACTCTTCTAACATTCAAATAGACTCGGTAAACCCATATGTCGATGGTAGTGAGCCTAAGTCACTTGCGACAGTCGCAGCTAACACCAAGCATAGTATTGGATACAGAAATTGGAACCTTTCCCCGTAAGCCAACCCAAACAACGGTAATTACCGCTCCGAATGGATTTAACTTACCGCCGGAAAATACTACCCCTTCAAGGCGACACACGTAGACGGTGGAGGTAGTTACTGGTTTACAGGTGCAGTCGAATTCAAAAAGACCGCATAATCACACCCACATGCAACTAGAGCTGTTCAACAAATCAGAATTGAGCAGACCCTTGTCGCTGAATCCTTTTCTATCGAGATTACGAATCCCAACGATTCAAAGTTCAAGCTCGGCCTCAAGACTGCAGATATGGAGAACTACTGGTACACTACGGATGGCGTCCCTTGCAACGCTTCGGCTGACCAAATGAAAAACCTTATCAAAGGTTACTTCGAGACCAAATACAGCTCATAGATTTGGGTCGTTCGTACGATGTACGATGCTGCAGGCGTTCTCACCCAAAATGCAACCTTGTCAAAGAAAAACGTCTACACAGTAAGTCTGACTAAGAGAATTTCAGGAACTTCATTCACTGCGTTCACTGTGACACCATTTGGTGTAATCACACCTAAGATCGCTGTAAAGTTGCCAACAGATTAGGGTATGACTTAATCAAGCGCTCCTCTTGCCGGCAAAGTCGTCGTTTCATGCCAAGATGAGTCAAATGTCACCTACAAGACAAGACCACTCTCCGTACTGGACAGCGTTGAAACTATTTCTACTGCTATAAACCAGGACATCCCCCACCTTCATGGACGCGTTAGCGTGCAGGAGAAGAATTGGGGCACTTTAGAAGATAATGGTAAATTCTTGCATAAAGAAAATGGCCGAAATATCTTCCTGATTTTTGAAGAGGTTGATTACAACCCAAAACAGTGTGTCTTTGAATCAGACGTTACTACCCCACTGACTGGTAACACCCCCACGTTATCAGCTTAGATTGAGCAAGCTTACGGAACTGGAATTATATTCACGCCCATCGGCTTAGATTTCTTGTACACAAGTGTGACGAAGCCGCAAGTACTTGTCTCGATTGACAGTTTGCCCGCCCTTTGTATCAATTTGAATTGTGACTACTAGTATGTAGCTTCAACTTCTAAAGTCACCCAGCAGACCTATGATACCGCAACCAAAGTACTTACAGTTACGGGAACTGCCCTTCCTCTAACTGATGTGAACGTGACGTTTGGTGGCGTTGGTTGTGCTGCCTCGCCAGTTCCAACCTATACGGAAACTCAGATACAATGCACTTTGGCTGAAAAGCCAAGAGCCGGCAGCATTAAAGTGGAGGTTCGAACAGGTTTGGGCCTAATTCCAGTAGATAGTGGCCTCACTGCAGTAGCCATCGACCTTGTTGTTTCGAATGTGAGCCCGGCAAGCATCAATTAACAAGGAGGTGATGTTCTCACTATCACGGGTTCTGGCTTCCCACTTGATCCTCTTATGGCCTCCGTTAAATTAAGTGACGGAGCCATTTGTGCGATACAGACCATCTCACAAACCCAGATCGTATGCAAATTCAAAAAGACGACGGCCACTACATCCTCAGCTGTTAACGTAGAAGTTTTTAACTATGACTACTATAGCGCTCGCAGAGAGCTAAGAACTATGATAAATATCTCGAATACCACGTAGAACATTACGATCAGATAAGGTCCCCAGGTAACAGCGATTAGCTTGAATAACGTGTCCCCTGTCGTCAAGCAGCCTTTGACGTTTACATTGACAGGTTATACTGACACCTTGCTAGCCAGTCAGCTGAAAGTTACTCTTGTAAACTATGCAGCCTACACGCGCGATATCTACGTCATGAGTGTGGACGATACAGCTAAGACATTCACTGTCAAATTCAACGGTGCGCCTTAAGGAGACTACAATTGGTAGATCGAATCGACTTCGGCTTCTAACTATGGGTTAATTGATACTACTCCGATAACGTTCAAGACCTCTTCAACTATTTCAAATGTAACTCCTACTTCTTGCTCTATTCTGGGTGGAACGCTTTTAACCTTAACAGGAACCAACTTTTCATCAGTGATCATAGACTAAGCAGTGACTGTTGTTGTATCTCCTCTACTGTACATCTACTGCGACATCCTAACTGCAACTACGACTGAAATTACTTGCCGCATCCGCAAGACTACCCTTGACCCTGCAGTTCCCTTATCAAACCTCGAAGTAGTTGTTGTTTTGGCTGGATCGTCCGAGGCGGTTTCAGCTTGCCCATCTGGCCTTTGCAAAATCAACTTTGTGGCCCCTGTAGCTTCGGTTACATCACTGACATAAGGTTACGATTCTGTTTCAAATGCCCTTACATTTACGTTGGCCGGAACGGGCTTTACTTCGGGTAATACCAACTCAGTGAGCCTGTATGTCGATGGTGAGAAGCAGACTACTGTTTCCGTGGACTCAGAGACATCTGCAGTTTTCAAGATCACCAATGTCAAGAACACATCATCAACCAACGTCGCTATTTATTTCACAGATGGCTTACCAACAGGCCACGCTTCCCTTACTTCATTGACCTTCAACCAAAAGTTGATTGAAATTACACCTACTACTGGTGGAAGTTAAGGAGGTACCTTGTTAACGATCAAGGGTGCTGGTTTTGGCCTTAATACGACTGGACTTGGTTTGAAGAATATCAACACCTCGGCAAGCTTGTGCAAGGATGTTAGAGTTACTGGTTACGGAGTTTTTACCTGTCTTACAAACAAACTTGCTGTGCAACCATCTCATGTGATCAAGATGACTTTTGGAGCAAATGAGATCGCATGTGAGGCAAATGGGTCGTGCTCATTTGAACAGCTTGAGGCATCATCTCCAGTTGTCACTGGAATAGCGATTTCAGCAGGCAACGTACTTACATTTACCGGAACTGCTTTCCCATCGGATGTCGATTACACTCTAAAAGCACTCTTTAAATCAGCTTCCGTTGACGTTGCTTCATGGACCGCGACAGAAGCTATTGCGACTTTCCCGAATGGTATTCCCGCATCAGTTGCAGCTGACAATGCAGAGCCCACGCTTAAGTTTACCAGAAAGGCTGACAATGTCATCTTTATTTCATATTCCACCCAAACGCTAACCAACACGGTTACTGTCGAAGCTGCCGATAGCGCATCAGGACTTTCCAGCTCATTCGCCGGAGGTCTTGGCTACACGATTACGAAGGCAAACGTCTACGCTACCTTGCTTGAGTCAGGCAACGGCATTACAGTTTGCGGCAATCCTTGCCTCATCGACGCAACTTAATCCGACGCCACTAAGGCTGTTTGCAAACTACCCAAGCTGACTACCACGCATTCTGCAACGACTTATTAGATCAGCTAGTCCGGCCCAATTGACGGTACCTGGACAGCAAAGGTTTCTGCTGAGGTAAATAATGTGAAGGACAACGTCTGGCCTTCTGAATATACTGACCCCGCGGCCGGATGCTGGATCGAAATAGCCGTCCTTGACGGACACGTAGGTGTGCTGGACAGTGCTAAGATCTTGATCAACAACCTGCCTAATAACAAAACGCCATTTGCTACCAAGACTAAACTTTAAGGTTGGGACGGCGCCGCCTATATCGATATCAAGACTCTAGATAAAACGATTAACGAAGGCTGGAACACATTTGAATGGACCTCCAACAAGCCCGCTTATTCCAAGTACAGGTGGTACGGAGCAGATGCTGGCTCTTGCCGATTTGGCGAGATCAAATTCTTCGGTACTGTTGCAATTAGTGATAATGCAACTTCTTTTTCATGCACGCCAAAGATTACGATTGGAAGTACGTCTACGGACCTCAGCCCAGTAACTTATGCCGGCAGCTCAACTCCAACAATTACAGAGTTGTCTCAGAGATACGGCAAGGTGACAGGAGGAGAGTCATTGACTATCAAGGGTACCAATTTTGTAGATGGATCGACAACAGTGACTATTGATACAATCCCATGCGCGATAACTTCAGTAACCACGACTTAAATTGTGTGCACTCTTGGATCGAGACCTGGTGACCAGCCAAATCCTACATTGAATGTCTTTGTTACGAATAAAGGTCTGGCAGCGAATCAAGGGCATACTTTTAGATACGTCCAGTACTGGTCCGAATCCTCGACTTGGGGTAATGATGCTCCACCTCAGTACGGAGAAGCTGTATCGATCCCTGTCGGACGCACGCTGCTTGTCGATGTTGATAAAGTACCCTAACTTAGCTTCATACTGGTTGAGGGAGCACTCATCTTCGCTCCACATCCGAGCAACCCGCTTCATCAAAGGACATTTGATGCTGGTTACATTTTCGTTAATGGAGGTTATATGGAAGTAGGAACTGAAGTTAACCCTTACACCTCGAAAATCACGATCACAATGCATGGTGATGTTTCAACTCCAGCTATCCCCGTGTATGGTAACAAGAATATTGCGGTCAGAAGAGGTGAGCTTCACCTTGTTGGCAAAGAGCGAAAGGTCACCTGGACACTTCTTGATAAGACAGCAGATGCAAATACTTCAACAATAACGTTGTAGGCTCAGGCTGTTGGTGCCTTTGATTGGGCAGTTGGTGAGGAGATCGTTATCGCACCGACTTCTTACGAATCCAAAGAGGCTGAGAAGCGCAGAATTACAGCTGTTGGAGCGGACCCAACCGATCCACTCAAGCCTGTTCTCACACTTGATTCGCCATTGAAGTTCAGACATTTTGCCTAGACCGTAAATGTAGGCACGACAGGAGACTTCATCGACATGCGTGCCGAGGTTGGTCTCTTGACAAGAAATGTTAAGTACCAAGGCGACCCCGAAACTTCACCCAGGAATCAATACGGTGCCCACATCATGCTTCACTACCCTGCGGATGAGTCTTGCATCGGGCGCATCCTTTATGTCGAGCTTTTTAATGTCGGCCAGGCTTTCAAGCTTGGTAGATATCCAATTCATTTCCACGTCATAGGTACCGTTTCTAAATCTATGGTGAAGGGTAACGCGATCCATCAGACTTATAATCGAGCAGTGACCATTCACAACGTTTCGTATTTCAACGTTATCAACAACGTTGTTTATGACACAATGGGTCACTCAATCTTCATTGAAGATGCAATCGAGACGAAAAACGTAATCGATCGTAACTTGGTCATTATGACACGCTCTTCATTCAGTCTTCTGAACACTGATCAGACTCCTGCAAGTTTCTGGATCACTCATCCGGACAACATTTTTACAAATAACCGCGCAGCCGGTTCTGAGCGATATGGTTTCTGGTTCGACCTTCAAGACAACCCGATCAATGGCTCATTCACACCAACGATTTGCCCGAAAAATGCGAAGCTCGGAGAGTTTAGGGACAACGTTGCTCATTCAAACGGAAGATACGGACTGAGAATTTTCCATTCAATGGGACCTAGGGAGAGACCTTGTGAAGCCTGGAATGCTGGAAATCCCTCAATTCCAGCAATTTTTGAAAACTTCACGAGCTGGAAAAATGTAAGGACTGGCGCGATAGGTGAAGAACTTGGCGCAGTAGAATGGAGAAATTTTAAAGTTGCAGACAACGGCTAATCTTAATTGGAAGTTTCTAGCTTGAACGCTGCAGTCTTGTCACTTAACATCGCTTTAATCAACAAGGCTCTCGTCATTGGACGCACCGTTGAGAACGGAGACGATGGAACATCATTCGGTATTGTGGGTCCCAGAGGGAACTATTTCACGATCACTGACACTAAATTTTATAACTTATCAGCGAATTCTGGCGCGCTGGGTGACTGCTCTCACTGTGAGCATTCAGCGGCGACTGACTCAGGCGCGAGAACTATCTTTACATCAAAACTTACTTTCGATACGTCCGTAAAGCGAAAGATTTAGTACAGAACACCCTTCAGAGGTATTTTTAGCGATCTAGACGGAACGTTAACAGGGCTCGGAGCAAATTCATGGTGCACACCTTTCTTCAAGCACAATGATTGGTCTGGATAATGCTAATTTAGTGAAGAATTCAACGGTCATATCTGCAACTCAAGCGTACAAGTCCGCAGAATTTCTATCTCTGGAATCACGCCGGCTTCTTTCAGTTCTATGAACATGAAGGTTCTAAAATACGATGCCGCCTTCTTAGGTACGATGGGACCTGAAGAGCTATAGACCTACAAAAACACAGAGTCAAACTACTCAGTCGTCACTATGAAGCAATTTAGGAACCCTGATAACTCCTGGACTCTGCCGTACGTCACGGGTCACAAGTACAAAATTCACTGGGATAACGGCCAATTAGATTACAAAACAATGACTGTTGCACTAGATTAAGTCGCAGCGGCGGAAGACTAAAGCGTTGTATTCAATTTGGCATTTAACGAAAAATACGAAGCTATTGATTTTATCGCGGGCAGCGTAACGCATGCGCCCGGTACTCTAGTCAATCCTGACTCATACGACGCAGCCTGGGTTACAGGCTTCAACAATTGGAGCATGGAAACAAAGGAGATCAACTTCGTCATTAACTCGAAATCAAGCAAGTCTCTGTTGACTAAAACAGTAGTCTGCCGTGAAAAGAAAGCTGAATGGTGTATTGTGCCTGTGGTTGTAATACCAGGAGCTTGCGAAGGTACTTCTAAAAATTGGAGCGACGCTGCAAGCTGGATTACCGAGTCCAAGCCGGCAGGAGGTGTGCCTGTTGCCGGAGACGTCGTCACGATTCCTCCAGGCGGAATCTTGGTTTATGATCTAGAAGATTCACCCATTTTCAAGCAAATTATCGTCTACGGATGTTTGTAGTTCCTTTCGGACAATTCAAAGGATCAAAAAATCTAAGCCGAATCAATATATATAGCGGGTGGTAAGTTCAACATCGGAACTTCTAGCAACCCTTACACCAGGAAAGCTACTATTGTGCTCCATGGGGACCATAAATCCGATCCGATTGTTTTAGACACTGAATAGAACACAAAGTCAATTTCGAATATTGGTGTAATAGGATTCTACGGCAAATCGCGGTCACTCATGGCACGACTGCAAGCAGAGGCACAGAAGGGTTCAACTGCTCTGAAGGTTGACACTGGACTTGACTGGGCCGCAGGCGATGTATTGGGTTTTGCCCCTACAGCTATCCAAAATCTACACCATGAAGAAGCAACTGTAACAAGCTACAACTCGGCAACTGGTGACTTGGTGATCTCTTCCGCCCTCAAATTCTACCACTTTGGTGCCGCAGCTAGCACAAACTTCCAAGGCGCTGACTTGAGAGGAGAGGTCTTCCTTCTGTCGCGTAACATCCTTATTGAGGGTAGCCATGCCGTGAACACCTGGAACGGTGTGTTGGTGACTGCTGACCTCACTTTGATTGATACTTCCGGCAAAGAGTAGAAGTTTTCGGGCATTACCAATCTTTAGTATGTCGAATTCAAAAATATGGGTCAAGATAACAATTAAAAGGCGGCCCTTAATTTCTGGAATTCTCTCAGGACAAGCGAATAGATCGATTTCAGCTCAATCAAGGGAGTTTCGATCCACTAGGCCGCAGGATGGGGCATTCGTGTTGAAAATTCACAGAATATCACGTTTAAAGACTCAATTGTGTTCCAGGCTACCTAAATCGGTGTTAATCTTATTGCCGCAAAATTTATTTCCGCTGAAAACACAAACGTTGTTGGAGTCATAAAAAGGACAGGAATCATTTTTACCGACAAACTGAAGGAGAGAGAAGGATGCTTATATGGTTGCACTTTTTCGGAAGGAGACAGATGCACCAAGGTAACATGGACCAACTCCATCTTTGCCGGTTGCCCTTTGGTGGGTCTAAAGACACCAGCTTACGGCTGCACTGACACTGTTGGCGAATCGAGTACCAATTACTTCGGCAACAACGTGATTCACTCAGTGTCAGATTACGGTATCTGGCTCCAAACAGACAGTGGCGATTCAAGCCAATCTTCTTGCTTACAGATAAGTGATCTGAAAATTGCAAAGTGCGGTGTGGTTGGCTTTGGAATCTAACTTTCTACGAACGAGATCAGGGTCACTAACGTGGTTTCCATCGATAACGCCTAGGGTATCTCCGTTATGGTTGGTTCAGAAGGTGATAGCAATAGAAAGACTATTATAAAAAACTCGTTTATTTACGGTGACAGCAATAGCGTACCGAAGGACTGCCCTGCCGGCAACTTACTTCTCGCTGATGAGTGCACATGTTAAGACAAGGTTGGCCTTTTAACCTCGCTTGGCTTGACTGGTGCAACCACTAAGGGTCCTATGAATATTAAGAATAATGCAAATTGGGCGACAAAAACTGAAATTAGAAGTGTGAACTTCATCGACTTTAGACAAAACAAATCCGCTTGTGGAGCTAAACAGTTCGCGATAAAGAATTAAAGCTCGCCAGACAATACTCCTGTTTAATACATGCACGATATCAAGTTCACTGACGTTGCTTATAACGCTCTGATATTCATTGACGATCCTAAACCAGGCTGGGCGGTAATCGATGACTGCGGCAACTTCCCATGCACAGCTCCTTATAACGTTATTTTCAACTTCTACGATGCCATTTTCGAATCACCGCTTGATTTGATTACGCTGCCCACTTTCTGGGTAAAGGGCACGACAACCAAGTACAGCTTCTAAGTTGTCTCAAATTCAAAGACGGCGGCCTCAAGCTACCCTAATGCTACTCTCAACGGAGCTTGGAACGCATGGCAACTTGCTGACCCGGCACAGACTCTTCCCTTTCAAATCGGTCACCTTTATTTTGAATCACTGGATGCAGACAAATTAGACCGATCTGTGCAGCCCGTTCTTATTACGAATTCCGATGGTTACAGCAATACGCTGAATTCGTTTATGGACCACGGTTGGGATGGCTTCTACACAAGCCAGAAACGTCTAACGCGCTTCCCATCGCAGGTTTAGACAAACAAGTCTTACCTGATCAATTTCACGGGCACCCCCCCTCAGAACATGCGCTACAAGCTGGAGGCTGATGTCGGCACTAAAGGTGTCTTGCTCAAAATTCCGTATCCAAACGCAGGCTCATACTCGGTTTAAGTTAATGGTAACATCATTACGCCTTTACCATTAGGAGCATCATTAAATATTGATGACGCGGGCCTCGTCTGCGGTACCAACCACTATGTCGGAGTCGTAAACTACTTGCAGTTCTACTTGACTCCTGGATGCACGATCAACGTAGTCCCAAGAGACGCCATTCTTGTCAGTGTGCGACTCCAGTGGACCCTTAACGAATTCTTTGCTAGCGGAGAGACTACGTTCACTTAAAGACTTGCCGCCGTCCTCGGTATCGACATATCGAGAGTGAAGATCGTTGCGGCTTACAACGGTTCCTTGAATCTCCAGATTCAAATCTTAGATGACGTATCGAAGCAGATTAAAAACGAAGACGGAAGTTTGACCGCCACCGCGGCTTAGCTTACGGAACTTAAGTCTTTAAACACGCTACTGCTCGAGAAATTAGCCACCAACCCCAACGAGCTTGGTGCACCCCTCCTCGACATCTCAAACGTTGTCAAGTCGAATGCAATCATCAATGTCGCCATCCCAGCTGATTAGATCATCCAGACTCAAATCGGCGGCGCATTCAACCTAACTTTGTCCGCTCTAGCTCTTATTGCTAGCGCGTTAGCTTTAGTAGCATGAAAAAAACAATCACATACGTTTCATATTAAAATGCTAAATCAAAAATATTCTTTTTGGGGTTTTGGGGTTTTGGGGTTTTGGGGTTTTGGGG
>Ga0169931_10013053_pt1 | contig 11409 bp, 6 predicted proteins | sample Kivu_15m_20L_FD_129675 | JGI IMG/M metagenome (GOLD analysis project Ga0169931, IMG submission 129675) | Freshwater microbial communities from Lake Kivu, Western Province, Rwanda to study Microbial Dark Matter (Phase II) - Kivu_15m_20L... | ecosystem: Environmental > Aquatic > Freshwater > Lake ... | reverse complement strand
GAGCCGCCAGCAGCCGAGGGAATGCTCATTGTAGGTCCCGCGTGCCGACCGTCGAGTGCGACAGGGGCGGCGACAATCCGACGTTTCTCGGCGCTCGCACGTCGCCGCCGCTGGTTGGCGGCCGCAAGCGATGGCCGAGTCGGCTCGGGCGACACGCCTGCCGCGTGTCGCCGCACACCCCGCGTGTAACCGACGATCGGGCCGGGGGTTAACTTGTGCGAGCCCGCTGCTGGATCCTTCGGTGGAGGGGGGCGTGCGTGTTGGGAGGCGGCCTCTCGGGGGGCCGCCTGGAGGCGGTCGCGGTGGCCGGGACGGGAGGCGTTGGTGCGGCAGGGAGCAGGGGCGCGTCGTCCCTTGGGGCCGGTCGGTTGGCGGTAAAAAAAAAGGCCTCGTCGCCGGAGCGACGAGGCCTGGAAGCCTGGGCGGGTTCGTTCGCGTCCGGTTCGAACGCGTCCGTGGCGACGTGCAATCGCTTGCCCGCCCTGCTTGCTATGTGAACCGCAAACCGTGCTTGAGACCGTCGGCTGGCGGGGACAGCGGGAGGTCGTCGGAACTCGTCGGAGCGCGGCTCAGACGAGTTCCTTCTTGGCTCCGATCAGCGTGCGAAGGCGTTCGGCGAGCAACGCTGCGTCGAAGGGCTTCTTGAAGGTTTCGTTGATGCTCGAACGATCGAAGCTGGCCGTGGCGCCGTCGTCGGGCAGCAGGGCGATCAGGATCGTGTCGGCGAAATCGCTGCTGCGACGCAGATTTTGGCAGATCTGCAGCGCTTCGAGTTGGCCGATCGAGAAATCGACGATGATACAGTCGGGATGGAAGCTTTCGGCTTGGATGCCGGCCTCGAAGCCGCTGGCGGCAGTCGAGGTGCGGAATGCGCGATCGGCGGGCAGTTCACGTTTGAGGTTTTCGATCAGCACCTGGTCCTGAGCAACGATCAGCACCTTCGCCATGGCCTCGTCCTCGAGGTCGCCCAGCGGCATGCCGTGCTCCTTGAGGAATTTGATCAGGTATTCGCGCGGGATCCGGCGATCTTGGGAGCCGGGGATGCGATAACCTTTCAGGCGGCCTGAGTCGAACCACTTGCTGACCGTGCGCGGGGCCACTTTGCAGATCTTTGCGACCTGGCCAGTTGTAAAGACCTTCATCACGGGTACTCCAAAAAAATATCTAGCGTTGACGCTTTCTCAAGACCTCGGCCGTCCGCCGTACGTCCTGAGGCCCCTCTGCACTTATGCGGCCTGGCGGCAGCTATCCCTTCCGCCGGTTGGGTCGTGGCCAGTGCAGTGCCTGGGTCGGGGCTGTTCGTGGAAAAAATGCTGGTGGGGTTCGGCTCAGGTCCCTCTGATCCTCTCCGCTTGTCCTACGTCTCTCTTTCGGCAATGCATGCACCTGGAGATTGGCGAAATTCGTTAAATTGGAAAGTTTGCGTCGCAGATTTCCCAATCGTCACGGATCACTCGCCCCGACGTGTTCCGCCCCTCGTCCGGTCGGCGCGGAGGCACGGACCGGCAGCCGGTGCGGGTCGAGCAGGGAGTGCGAGCGCGTGCGCCAGGTAGGATCGGCCTGGAAGGCCGACGGCGTACGTAAACAGGCAGGCTCCCCCCTGCATTGAAACGTTCTGCGGAACGGTCGTCCCGCCGTGGGACGGGCAGAACAGTTTCAACTGATAAGATATTTCGATTTGCGGGGCGGTCTGACTTTAGGAAGATTCGCGCGTCCTGCCGTTGCTGCGGGTTGTGCGGCTCGTCCGCAAGGTGCGGGGGGTGCGCGGCGGGGGACGCGGCACGGCGTGGCGGGGCGCCGCAGCGGCGGGGCGCTTAAGCGGCGTGACGAGCGGGGAGCGACGACGGCGGTTCGTCGGCGCGTCGAGCGGGAGAGCGGATGCGTCCGTCTTCGCCGATGTCTTCGAAGCGGACGGAGACGCGTTTGGAAACGCCCGATTCCTGCATGGTGATGCCGTACAGCGTGTCGGAGCAGCTCATCGTGCGCTTCGAGTGGGTGATCACGATGAACTGCGTCGACTTCATGAAGTCGCGGATCACGTTGACGAACCGGTCGATGTTGGCTTCGTCAAGCGCTGCGTCGACTTCGTCGAGCACGCAGAAGGGGCTGGGGCGGCTGCGAAACACGGCCAGCAGCAGGGCGACGCAGGTGAGCGTGCGTTCGCCGCCGGAGAGGAGCGAGATGCTGCGGGGCTGCTTGCCGGGAGGGCGGGCTACGATGTTGATGCCGCATTCGAGCAGATCGTCGCCGGCCTCCTGCTCGACGACGATGTCGGCGTTGCCGCCGCCGAAGAGCGTGGTGAAGATCTGCTGGAAGTGACCGCGGATTTCGTCGAGCGTACGCGAAAAGAGCTGCTGGCTTTCCGAGCTGATTTGATTGACGAGCAGCGTCAGTCGTTGCCGAGCCTTTTCCAGGTCTTCGAACTGGCTCGCCATGCCGGCGTGCCGCTCCTCGAGCGCGGCGAGTTCCTCAAGAGCTTCGAGATTGACGGGACCGGCGGCCTGCAGCCGCTGCCGCAGATCGCGGATTTCGCGGTCGACCTCGTCGCGGCTGGGCGAAGCGTCGTGGGGCGGGGGCGTTCCTTCGGGCGGAAGCGTTTGTTCAAGGGGCGTCGACTCGGCGGCGAGTGCGGCGAGGTCGAGCCCGTATTCCTGGGCGAGTCGTTCGGCGACGGCGATCCGTTCCATCTCCAGTTGTTGCAGTTGCAGCTGCGATTGCTGCGTGCGTCGTTCGCGGTCGAGCAGCGCTTGGCGGAGCTCATCCGCCTGGCGAGCCGTTCCGCCCCGTAGTCGGAGGGAGTCGGCGTGCTGCCGCGACAGTTCGGCGGCGGTGGCGGCTCCGACGTCGCGACGGCGGTACAGTTCGGCAAGTTCGCTGCTCAATTCGAGCGTCGCGTGCAAGATCGCCGCGCGCTGCCGTCGGCATTCCTCGCCGCGCTGCTGCATGTCGCGGAGCGCGGCGTCGCGCTCCTGGCGATCGCGCAGCAGCTGATCGGTTTGTCGTTGCAGTCCGTCGGTGCGCTGCTCGGCGCCGGCGAGTCCGACGCGGTGCTCGGTGAGCTGTTGCTGCACGACGGCGAGCTGGGATGCGAGCTGCGTCTGCGTCGTGGCGGCTTCGCGAAGCGTTTGCTGGAGCAGGTTCCGCTGGCTCGCCAGCGCGGCCAGCCGGCGCTCGGCGGCGGCCAGTTCCTCGGCGGCCGCCTCGGTCGCCTGTTCGACGGCGGTCAATTCGACGGTCAGGGCGTCGAGTCGGGTCTGCAGTTCGCCGGCCCGACGGTGGGCGGCGGCGGCCTCCAGTTGGGACCGCATCGCTTGTTGCTGGAGTTCCGCGGCGCGTTCGGCGGTCGTCCGCAGGGCCGATTGGCCGTCGTTGACCAACTGCTCGATCGAGTCGCAGTCGTGCGTCTGCTGCTCCGCTTCGAGTTCGAGGCGTACGATTTGCTCCCGCAGCGCGCGGAGTTCGCTGCGGCGAGAGAGCAGTCCGACGGCATGGGGCCGCGGTCCGGCGACGAGCGTTCCGTCGGCTCCGAGAATCTCGCCGGTCGCGGTCACGAAATTCAGGCCCCGACCGCGCTCGTCGGCAAGGCGGAGGGCGTCGGCGAGCGTTTCGACCAGCCAGGTGCGTCCCAGCAGCCGCCTCGGCAGGCCCTCGACCTCCGACGCGGTTTCGGCGAAGAGGTCGGCCCGGCCGATGACCCCGCGTTCCTGCGACAGGTCGACGCGATCCATCGCGCTGGCGGGAGCGGGGACGTCGAGTCGGATCACGCCCAGGCGCCCCGGCCCGCCGATCGGGTTGGCGGCCAACTCCCGGCAGAGGCGATCGCTGCGGAGGGCCACCAGGTGGTGCGCGCGGTCGCCGAGAGCCACCTCGATCATCGGAGCGAAGTCGGCGTCGACCTGCAACAGGTCGGCGACCACGCCGTGCAGATCGCCGAACGGGCCCTGGGGGTCGTCTTCCGCGCGTTGCAGCGCCGCCCGAGCACCGGCGGTCAGCCCGTCGAGGCGGCGCTCCAGCTCGTCGAGCACGGCGGTGCGTTCGCGGGCGGCGGCGAGTTGCTGGCGCGTTTCGGCGGCCTGTTTCAGCAGGCTTTGCTGTCGGGTCCGGTTGGCGTCGAGCCGTCGCTGGTCCTCGGCCAGGCGTCGAGCCGCGGCGTCGTACTCGTCGTGGGACTGCCGCCACTGGGCCTCGAGACGCTGGTGTTCCGCGTGGAGCTTCTCGGCGGACTGGAGCAAAGGCGCCCGTTCCTGCCGGCAGCGCGTCGCGGTCGCCGTTTGGGCGTCGCGACGGGCGGCGAGCAGCTCGCTGTGGCGTTCCAGCCGGAGGGCTTCGCGGTCGGCCGTCTCCAGGGCGGCGTGTGCTTCGCTGTGGCGAGCCGCGGCGCGACGGAGTTGCTGTTCCAGGTCGGCCGCGGCAGACAGTTCCGTCGAGACTTGTTGCTGGAGGCGTGCCAACGCGTGCTGGGCGGACCGCAACTCCTGAGCGGTGGCCTCGGCGAGTTGCTGCGAGTCGCCGGCGCGGGTCGAATGCTGGAGAACCTGCTGGGCAAGTCGCTCGATTTCGCGATCCAGCTCGTCAGCGCGGGCAAGCTGGCTGGAACGCGTGGAGAGCGCATGGGCGATGCGTTCGCGGAGCGCGGCATCGGCCGCCGCGGCGGCCCGCAGTCGTTCCTGGACGGTCGCGGCGTTCCCCTCGTCGGCGGCCAGCGCAGCCTCGCACGTCTGCAACTGCGTCTCGAGGTCCCTGCCGGCGGCGGCGGCGGCCGATCCGGCGGCCCCCAGGCGCGCCAGTCGGGCCGAATGGCCGCGGTAATCGGCCAACGCGGTCGCCACCCGCAACGACTTCAATCGTTCGGCGACTTCCTGATGTTTCTTGGCTCGCCCGGCCTGCGACCGCACCGTGCGGAGGCGGGCGTCGAGTTCCTCCACCAGATCCTTCAGCCGCACGAGATTTTGCTGGACGCGTTCGAGTCGCCGGGCGGCCTCTTCGCGTTTGATTTTGAAGCGATTGACGCCCGCCGCTTCCTCGAACAGGACGCGGCGTTGCTTCGGCGACGATTGCAGCAGGGCGTCGACTTTGCCCTGTTCGATGACGCAGTACGCGCTGGTCGACAATCCCGCGCCGCCCAGCAGATCGCGCATGTCGCGGAGCCGCTGCGGCTGTCGGTTGATCAGGTATTCGCATTCCCCGCTGCGGTAGACCCGACGCGTCAACTCAATTTCCGTCGCCTCGTGATCGAAGAGGCCCGCGGAATTGTCGAAGATCAGGGAGACCTCGGCGGCGTTCGCCCCGCGTCGGGCGGCGGATCCGCTGAAAATGACGTCGGACATCTCCTGGCCGCGAAGCGCCTTGACGCTTTGCGATCCCAGGGCCCATTTGATCGCATCGACCACGTTCGACTTGCCCGAACCGTTCGGCCCGACGACGACCGTGATCCCGGGATCGAAGGCCAACCGGGTCCGATCGGCAAAGCTCTTGAAGCCGTTCAGTTCGAGCGCTTTGAGCATGGCGTCATGCCGCAGGTTCGGACGGGTCGGCTTCCGGAGCGTCGCCGGGCGCCGCCGCATCGGCCCGCTCGCCGACGTCGCGGCCCGCCTCCGGCAGGGCGTTGACGCGGAATCGGCTCGACAGGACGCCGGCGTCGTTGGCCTGCTGCAGCATCTGGATCACGTCGGGATAGTCGCCCCCCAAATCGACCACGGCCCGGATCAGGTCGTCGACGCGATTGGGGATGCTGCGCTGTTGCGTCGGAGCGCCCGGCGAGAAGAAGCTGACCGTGATCTGCTCCCCTTCCAGGCCATTGACGAGAATTCGCTGGCCGGCATCGAGCACCAAGGGCAGCCGCAGTCGGTGATCCTGGCCGAACAGGACGATTTCGGGATGGTGGCTGCTCGTCGCATGGATCATCGGCTCGCCCGGCACGTTCAACGCGTGGTAGCGGAACTTGTCGGACATGTTCTCGCCGCGGACGAGGCCGTCTTGAGAGTCCATCGTCCACAAAGCGCGAAACGCTCCGTACCGCGTTTCCGCGCTCTTCAGCGAGAGCATCTTCACGAGCGCGTCGTAGGCCATGCCGTCGTCCATCGCGCTCAGGGCGGCCAAGGCGTTGATGCGGAAGGCGGGCTCCTTTTCCGCCGCCTCGGCGAGGGGCGCCACGGCCGTCGTCTGGTCGAGATACGCCAAGGCTTCGGCCGCGTAGAAACGGACCTCCGCATCGCTCGAACGGAGGCCCTCTTCCAAGACGGCGATCGCTTCCGCGTCGCCCAGCGCCTCCAGTCGCAGAGCCGCCGTCGACGCCGTCACAGGATCCATCAGCTGATCGCGCAGCAGCCTCGTTCGCTCCAGCCGCTGCGTAGCGGTTTCCCGCAACGGAATGTTCCGCACCACCCGCATGTAGCGGCTCACGTTGTCGCCGTATCGCGGATGCAGGACGACGTCGATGAACTCGTCGGTCTTCGGATTCGCCACCCCCTGCTTGCTGCCGTTCACGTAGGTGTGGAACCGCAGGTTCACCGCCTTGCCGACCGACTGGCTCAGCCGCACCGAACGGTGCTCATGATCCAGAATCAGCCCCAGGCTGCGGCTCTTGGAGGCCACGCCGCCCCCCAGAATCCGCCCCTGGGTCACCAGCGCGGGATTGTCGCTCGCCGTCGCCGAGGGGTCGACCAGAATCGGTCCCTGAGAAACCGCCATGATCCGACCCTTGCGAATCTGCTGGCCGAGCACGGCCGTCTCCGTCAGGTTGGTTTCCATCAGCCAACCGCCGCGCAGACTGACGGTGTCGCTGCGCGACGGCGAACGGACTTCCACGTCGAATTTTTCGCCGGCGCGAATGCCCGGGCGAAGAAAGCCGCGGACCAGCACCAGGGCCGTGTTCGGCGAAGCCAGGATCGCATTGGGGTTGGATACCTCGCGGCGATTCAGTTCCGCCAGCAGCGCCGCGCGCTGCGTCGTCGGCGCGGGATCCTCGCCCGTGCCCGGCAGGCCCGTCACGAGCGCGACGTTCTCGACTTTCATGTAGGTCATGCCGTAAGGCTGCGCGACGCTCCCCACCAACTGCACTGCCGGCCCGCCGACCGGAGCCTCCTCGGACGCCGCACGCGTCGCCGGTTCCGGACGAAGCAGCGGGCTCATGCAGCCGCCCGCCGCGCAGGCCGCCGCAAGCCACGCGCTCATCAGGGATGTGCGAAGGGTCGGTGACATGCAGGGCAAGCTCCCTTGGCTGGCACGCGGCGTCGGCGGTCGGTCCGACGCCGCAGCACGGTGCTGCGGACGGCGCCTTCCTCCTCGGCGGCCTGCGTCGTGACGGTGCGGACCCAACGTCCGCTCGCGGCGGTCGGCGAGTTCCCGCAGGCCTGCCAGCCGTCCCACGCGACGGCTGGCCCCTGCGCGGGAGCGGGAAACTAGGGAAAACGCCGACGCAGGTCAAGATGCGTCGCGCGCCGACCCCTCGACGCCGATCGCCGGCCACCTCCCGCCCCTGCCAGGCGCCCCTGCCAGGCGCCCCTGCCAGGCGCCCCTGCCAGGCGCCCCTGCCAGGCGCCCCTGCCAGGCTCCGCTGTCAGGGGGGGTCGTACCCGCCAGGGAAGAAAGGATGGCACCGCGCCAGACGCCGCACGCTACGCCAGCATCCCTTCAGCACGCCGTGCCGTTCAATGGCAGCGATGCAGTAGTCGCTGCAACTGGGCGTAAAGCGACAGCAAGGTCCCCACCAGGGGCTGATTGCCAGCTGATAGCATCGCACGCACGCGACGCAGGCGAACGCCGCCCCGCGACCCAACCCCCTGACGATTCTCCGTGCGACTCGCATGCGCGCCGTCCGTCTCGTGGGCCCCAAGCTCCGGGTTTGAAAACCGACCCGCGCGACGCCCTCAACCACGCTCGGCGCCGGGGGCGGCCGGGGGCCCCCCGTCGACCTGCGGTCGGTCTTCGCGCCGCCGGCTCTCCAGGCGAGCCACCTGAGCCGTCAACCGCAACAAGGAGGCGGTCACGGCCATCGTCTCCGGAGTCGAGCCCGCTCGGGGGATCACGACCCAATCGTAGCCCCTCGGCAGTGCGGTCCGATGCTGTCGGAAGACCTCCCGCAACACCCTTTTCCAGCGATTGCGGCGAACGGCATTGCCCACGCGGCGAGAGACCACCAGTCCCAACCGGCTCTCGCCGACTGTCGGGGAAGTCGCCGACGTTGCGACCGGGCGACCGTAGACGACCAACAAACGGTCGCCGCGGCTGGCGCGGTGATCGAAGACCTGCTGGAAGTCGTTCGACCGAAGAAGGCGCAGGTGCTTGCCGAACCCCAAGTGCTTCATCCGGGCGTTCACCACCGCAAGTCTCGCCGCGGATGGCTCGCGTCGCGGCCGACGACCGCCAGCATCTGCGCGCGCTTCTCGGCAGTCAGGTCGGCAGGCAAAACGATTTGCAGTTCGGCGAACAAGTCGCCAGGCGGACCGCTGGCAGGCTGCACGCCCTGACCCTTCAACCGCAGTTTCGCACCGCTCGAGGAACCGGCGGGGATCGTGAGCGTCATCACGCCGTGAGGGGTCGGCAAGTCAATCTTGCCGCCCTCAATCGCTTCGGCCAGCGTGATCGGCACCTGCACGTCCAACCGATTGCCCGTACGTTTGAAAAACGGGTGGGGAGCCACTTTGACCGTCAGGAAGGCATCGCCGCGCGAGCCGCCCGGCACGGCGGGACGACCTTGTCCGCGCAAACGAATTTTCTGGCCTTCGTCCACGCCTCGGGGAATCTTGACCGTCACCGTCTCGCGGCGACCGCCTTCGTGAGTCAGCGTGATCTGTCGCTCGCCGCCAAGGACCGCGGTTGCCAGAGGGACGGTGATCTCCAGTTGGACGTCTTCGCCGCGCCCCGCCGATTTGCCGCGGTTTGCTTCCCGGCCACGCGGCGAGAACTGCTTGAACAAATCGGCAAAGCCGCCTCCGCCTCCGCCGAACAGTTCCTCCAGAGGAATGTCGAAGCCCGGCCCGCCGGGGCGGGCGCCAGGCCATGCCGGTCCGCCACCGCCCCCCGCAGCGTGTTCGTAGGCGGCTCCGTAGCGATCGTAGAGCGATCGCTTCTCCGGGTCGTTCAGCACGTCGAACGCGGCTTGGATCTGTTGGAATTTTTCCTTGGCCTGCGGGTCGTCCGGATTCAAGTCCGGATGGTGCTTCCGAGCGAGGCGACGGTAGGCGCTGAGGATCTCCTCTTTGGAAGCGGTCCGCTTGACTTCGAGAGTTTCGTAATGATCCTTCGCCATGCCCCCATTCTACTGGCAGCAAGCCGCAAAATGTACCCCGAACGCCGCCCCGCGGGCGTCGCCAAGCGGCGTGCTAGACTTGCGATGGTTCCGGCGGTCCGGCCGCCGCACCGAGGCTGTCGACCGGCTGTTTCAGGGACATGCGACGTGGACCTTTTCGTGCAACAAGCAACCCGGCGACGCGGGGGAACCCGCTGCTGTCTCGCCCTGCTTGCGACGGTGACGGCGCTCGCCGAGCCGGGCCGTGCCGCACGGCCCGACGGCATGCTCCACCTGGAGGCCGTCGATGAGCAAACCGGCCAACCGATTCCTGTCCGCCTCGAGCTTCGCGACGCGCGCGGTCGGCAGGTCCGTCTCCATACGCCGGGGTCGTTGACTCTGCAGGACGGCCTCTATTTCGACGGTACCGTAACGCTCCCCCTGCGCAAGGGGGGGTACCGGTTCGTGCTCGAGGCAGGGCCGGAATTCCAGACGCGACCGGGTACGTTCGACATCGAGCGTCGGGCTGAGGATTTTCATCGCGTGGCTCTGCGACGCCGCGTCGACATGCGGGCCGAGGGTTGGTTTGCCGTCGATTGCGACGTCGCCTTGCCTCCTCCGGACGCCGCGCTGGCGATGCGGGCCCGCGGAATTGACGCGGGCGTCGTGGTGGACGTCGTTAACGACCGGGGGCGCTGCCAACAGCTTCCCCTACGCGGCCAACGCGAGCCGCTTGCCGTCGCGTCTCCGCCAACGGCGTGGCATGGCGCGGTCGACCGACGTGACGGCGGAACGTTGTTGTTTGCCGGGAGATCGCAGGCCTTTCCGCTGTGCCAGTTTGCCGCCCCCGACCAGCGTCAAGCCGCTCTGGCCGCGGTCCGCAGCGAGCCGACGAGCATCGTGGCAGCCGACCCCCGCGCCTGGGATCTGCCATTGTGGCTGGCGGAAGGGGCCGTGGATGCCGTCCAGGTGCTGCACCGCGAAAGCGACGGACGTCGCGGGGAGCCGACGCCGTGGCGCCGCCCGATCGACCCGCAGCGCTTTCCGGGCAAGACGGGCGAGGGCCTCTACGCGGAGGCCGTTTACCACCACGTTCTCAACTGCGGGTTCCGTCTCCCTCCCGTGGCCGGCAGCGGGGCGGGGCAGTCGCCCGATCCCGTCGGATGCAATCGCGTCTACGCGTTTTGCGGCGCGTCGTTCTCGGCCGAGCAGTGCTGGTCGGCTCTCCGGAGCGGGCACACCGTCGTGACCAACGGCCCGCTGCTCCGCCCGGAGGTCGACGGTCATCCGCCGGGCCGACTTTTCACCCTGCAGGCGGGCGAAACCCGGGAGTTTCGCGTGGCGGTGAAGCTGGCGTTCTACGAGGCGCGGCAGGTCGCCTATTTGGAACTTTTGCAGAACGGACGCGCCGTCCACCAGATCCGTCTGGCCGATCTGGCTGCGCGTGGCGGCCGGCTTCCTTCGCTGCAGTTCGCCGAGAGCGGTTGGTTTGCCGTGCGGGCCGTCACCGACAATCCGGAGTTCTACCAGTTGGGCGTTTCAGCCCCCTACTACGTCGACGCTGCGGGCGGAGGGCCCCGCATCGAACGGCGGAGCGTCGCATTTTTTCGGACTTGGCTGGACGACGCCGAGCGGCAGTTTGCGGGCGACCCGGCCTGCTTGGACCGCATCGCCCGAGCACGGACCTTTTGGGACGACCTGGAGGCTCGGGCGACGGACTGACCAGCTCCGAGATTGGTGGCGGGGCGAACGGGGGCGTGCGGAGGCGAAGGGGGGGGGCAATCTCGCCTTCGGGGAGGCGCAGGGGGAAAGGACGCCCTTGCGAGGGGTCGGACGAGCCGCGGCAGGGAGTCCCGACACAGCCGCCGGCGCCGACGTCCCGGAGGCCTTCCGCTCGGGGAGCGGTGCGCGTTGCCAAATCGCCGGCCGATCGGGCACAATGGTTGGGCGGGCGGCTGCGGGGCGGCCGCACGGGCGCGGCGAGACCGAGGCTCTGCGGCTTGGCGACGCGTCTTGAGGCGGGACGAAGTACGGGGAGCGATTCGTTGCCATGGGCGGCTCGTTTGCGGGCGATGAAATCTCGGGGGTCGACGCTTCGGGGGTCGACGCCTTGCGGGTCGACGCTTCAGGGGTCGACGCCTTGCGGGTCGACGCTTCGGGGGTCGACGGGGGGCGTTCGG
>Ga0169931_10013052_pt1 | contig 11409 bp, 14 predicted proteins | sample Kivu_15m_20L_FD_129675 | JGI IMG/M metagenome (GOLD analysis project Ga0169931, IMG submission 129675) | Freshwater microbial communities from Lake Kivu, Western Province, Rwanda to study Microbial Dark Matter (Phase II) - Kivu_15m_20L... | ecosystem: Environmental > Aquatic > Freshwater > Lake... | reverse complement strand
TATGAAACATTTTGATGAAACTTATATGAAGAATTTATTAAAATTCAAGAATATGTATAATATTCCATATGAAAATATGATTGTTGTGAGGGATTGTCCTAGAGAAACTATATGGAGAATGAACATTTATCCAGAATATAAGGCTAATCGAAAGAATACTTGTAGTTACAAGAATAAGAAGTATAATATTGGAAATATTTTTAAACATATTTATAATAATTTGTATCCGCAATTGGAAAAACAGTATGGTTTTAAGATATTAAAGGTTGATAATGCTGAGGCAGATGACATAATTGCTGTTTTGGCTATTAAAATAAGAGAGTTGGATAAGAGTCGTTTGGTGGTGATCATAAGTAATGATAATGATTATTTACAGTTGGTGAATGAGAAGACGTTAATTTGGTCATTACAGAATAAGTTGTTAAACACAAAAGTTGAGACTACTGCGGAGGAGATATTAATAAGGAAGATTTTGAAGGTAGATGATAGTGATAATATTCCATCGTTGGTGGGAAATATGTCAGAGAGAGAATTAAGTGAGATAATAAGAGATTCAGTTAAATTAGAGAATTGGTTTAATATAAATCCTGAAAAGAGGGAGATGTATATGAATAATAGACAATTGATTGATTTTCAATATATTCCTGAGAGTATAAGGAAATTAATATTGGATGAATGTAAGGATATTTTTCCAGAACAGGAGAATGAAGTGAAGAAGGTTGAAAAAATAGAGAAGTTAGAGATAAAGATTGAAGTTGAGCCTGAGATAAAGACAGTATCTAATGACGCATGGAAGAATAATCCAGTGATAAAGATAAAGACGAAGCAGGGAGTTCATGAAATAAAGAATAATAATTTCCAGTATTTTCAGAAATACAAGACACCGATAAAGACTTATTATGCTCCTTATATGAATTATCGCAATTATGGTAACAATTATTATGGTCAGTATAATTATTATAATCAAAACAATTATGGATATCAACCAGCTTATAAGAGTTCCTATATAAATTTGGCTACTGAAGATTATTATAATTATTAAGCAGGATCGTAGAGATTATTACATTGATTTACTCTGGATAAAGATTTACCCATAACATATAGAGGAACGTTGAATTCATTATGACCAGATGGGTATTTATTTGGATATATATTGTATGATTTTTGACAGATTTGTTGATTAGTTCCTGTGTTATCATCATAATCATAATTTGAACAATTGCCATCCATAACAGTGACATTACATCTGGGTTGTGGAGGAACAGGACCAAATTTCATAAATCTGGAATTCCATTTTGGTACTCCGGGGATTTTTATGTTCGTGACACCTTGAGCAGCGGAGGGGTCTGGATTAGGGGCATCATAGTTGACACCTAATCTTTTTGGGGGTATTTCATTGTCTGAAAAATTTTCTTTAATTGATACTTTGTGTAATTTATCTAGATAATAGACAGCTAAAGCGACTACAAAAATTATTAAATAAAACCAATCCATTTATTTTTATTGATATAATTTTTTTATAAATAACTTAAAATTACATTTGGATGATTCCAGTATAAAGTATTATCCTGGGTCGCTGGATCAAAACCTAATATATCTTCAACAGTGGGTTTATCCAAAAACATCGGAGGATTTATTCTTGCATTTTCCATATATGTTGGACCATTAGGATACATTTTAGCTGTCATTGGGCAATCAGGAGGACTGATGAATTTACCATATTTTTTAGGTTCTTGAAAAAACTGATCTGTTCCATAAACTAAATTCTCTTTATTTAATGGACAGGTGCCACTCATTTCTTTCCAATCGCATTTCATTCCTCCTTGTCCATTTAATTTACAATCTTCTCCCCAAACGCCATCATATAATAACTGTTGCTTTCTAAATTGATATTTTCCTTCACTCTCAACAATTGGCTCATCAGGAACTTCATTAATATCATTACCGACATAAAAGTCTTTGCCTTTGGTGTTATTTCCAGCTGGAACATTTGCTGCGACTTGTGTTGGTAATTTAAAATCTTCTTTAGTTTGAGTTTTTTTATTTATAAACACTAAAACAGTTGTTAACAGTAATAGAAAAACAATGAAAATTAATGCTATTTGAGATATCATTAATTTAATTTAGATTTTTATTTTACTTCATCAATCGTCGAAATTTATTTATAGCTAATATAGTTCCGATACCCTTATAAAACTTTCCTAATGTTCTATCAGCCTTCCAAACGTCTAATTGTGTTTTACCTAATTCACCAAAATATTCATAATATCCCAAATATTTATCTAAATTAAAATGTCCATTCATGCGATCATTCTCCAAATTCTCCAATAGTTCTTCTCTCAATTCAATATCTTTGATGTCAATATTTACCAATGTCTTTAATGTATTTATAAATGCTAAATCCATACTCTATCTTAGAATCATTCCAAAAATTTCCAGAATTATAATCTGTTTATTTGCCTTTGGCAAATAAACCTCGGGTCCTATGGACCCTCGGCGGGGCAAAGCCCCGCATTAGATAATGCGCACTTGATTGGTTTTTCAATCAAATCGCGATGCGATTCGATCTCGGGTCCTATGGACCCTCGGCGGGGCAAAGCCCCGCATTAGATGATATACAATCGAATCGCGATGCGATTCGATCTCGGCCCTGAGGGGCCTCGGCGGGGCAAAGCCCCGCATTAGATAATGCGCACTTGATTTTTTTTTCACAAGATTATAATGTTAACAAATCAGCGAGCTTTAGCGAGCCGAGGGTCCAGAGGACCCGAGCTGAAGGGGTGCTTAGCACCCCTGAAGTGAGGCGATTGCCATGACTGTCCTTCTAATTAATTCAATATCCATCTCAGGCAATTTAGGCTCTATGCTATATAACATAACCTTTTCCCAAGCTATCCACTCAAATTCAGTCGGATAAAATCTCTCCAATCTCTCACTTCTCATTTCATCTGCCAAACGTTTAGGCAACAAATCCGCCGACGATTTTGGTAAAACCATCATCAATTGCTCCATAGGAGTAAAAGGAATTCCTTTCTCCAACTTTATTGAATTAATATCAGTAACACTCTTAAAATAATTACTCAAATCACTTGCAAATGGACACACTGGAAACGGATTATACCAATACCAACTTATGTCTCCATCAAAATAATATCTCGCAACAAAAATAATTCCTTCAAAATAATTCTTACAAATATTATTCAAACAAACCTGATTATTTTCTTCATCAACATTGAAATCAAAATATAATTGATAATACTTCTTCTTCCATCCAGGATTTCTATAATCAATCACCGAAAAACATTTCTCAAATAATGGATTGTATGGAACTCTATCCCATTTCCACTTTTCCTCTGAATAATGATCATCAAAATTTGGTGGGACAGGTGGCTTTTTCTTTGAAGATAAAAACTTCAAACTATCCACCTCCCCACTAGCCAAATTTTCATATATCATTCTCAAAAATCCATTATTAATTCTCGTCTTCGTATTTATTACAGACAATAAATAATTTTTCACATTTCTATAACAATTCGCATATAAATTCAATACATAATCCACTCCCTTGTGATGAATACTTAACGAAGGAATACTATGCAAAAAATCATTGCCCAACAAAAATCCTAAAAATACATAATCATTTATTATTCTCGATTTTACCAATCTAGACACATCAATTTTCTTTTCTGTCATCACATTCTTTACTTCAATAAATATAATATTCGACAAATTCTCAATACTCACATACAAAAATTCACAAGTTCTCTCACTCCGATCTACATGCATATTCTCTCGAATCAACCAAACCTTATTCTCAGTCAAAGTCAAAGACAACATAATCAAATCAGCATCCAATCCATAAATACAAATCTTCTCATCTCTCACAATCTTATTCGTTTTTATCAAATTCAATATCTTATGCTCTCCCTCTCCAGGCATATCAGAACCACTCAAATGAACCGCTACCGGTCCAAAATACTTGTTCTTTATCGCTTTTTCCAAAGCCTCACATAAATTATTCATAAATGGCGTTCCAGGTGTTATCTGATTCGTATCCAATAACTCCTCCTGAAATACCCCAAACTTCCTCTTTATATCATTCTCCCATTCCTTAAAAATTGGAGACTTATATCTTCTCAATCGCTGTTGATGCATCTTTGCCATAGGAACAACTCCATCAATACATATTGATACAGATTTCTTCGGCTTAATGCTGAAAATAATCTTCTGCGTATATTTTATCACCTCCTCAATCAACTCCGCCTGACGCTGAGGAATTGTTTTTGGTAATAATTTTTGATAGTCCAATCTAGCATAACAATGATAAATTAAACAATTAAAGTCAAAATAAAAATGGTCAATTCCCTCAATAGATTCAAAAATTATTTGTGAATCATATTTACGAGATAACCATCCAAAAAACTGAGGAATACCCATTTCAAATTGTAATTATTAAAATGTCTTTAAGTTAAAAAATATCAATTTTTATATTTGTTATATTATGAATTATTTTGATGAAATGCTGGAAAATATCAGTAAAAAGCATAATACTAATAATCTTCTTAGAAATATTATTAACCCATTCTCACCCTATTTTATCTGCGATTATTGCATTTCTCATGAATCTAAAATAATTGAAATACATCTCAAAAATATTCTGAAATCAAAAGAACTTCCCAATTTTCAAGAAAACGATATCATTCAATGTCAAGTTGATCTTCTCGACCACTTTATAGATAAAATTCTTCCAAATATTCAAACAAATATTATTCTTATAACATCACAAAGAGAACTTCCTCAAATTCATCAATCTAAAAAAACAGATGAATTACTTAATCATCCAAAAATATCATTATGGATTTCACAGAATCCTATTTACCCAGAAAGTGATAAATATCATCCATTTCCCTACGGTGTTGACCACAAAAGAATCCATACTTTTTACAAAAAATTATTTGAAAAAAATAAAAAAGAAATAAATCTTAATCATCTTTATTGCAGTAATACTCATCTATCCAGAGAAAAATTACCAAATGGTCCAAAATATAATCTTGATGAATATTACGATCAAGTCAAAAAAAGTAATTTCCTTATTTCTCCAATAGGTGATAGAGATGATTGTTATAGACATTATGAATGTATTGCTTTTGAAACTATCCCAATCTCAAATATATCAGAAAATTATAAAAGCATTTTTGGTGATAATATGTTATACAAAAATATCAACAAAATTAAAAGAATAATTGAAACTAATAAAATAAAAGTCCCATACACTCCACCAAATAAAAATTTAATCTGTCTCTCCTACTACGTTAATATTATTAACCAGAAGCTTAAAAATTTAGGTATAAATAAAACAATTACTATCAACTAAATTTTTCCATATAATTATGCATATATGATCCAAAAATCTCATTTGGATGATATGCCTGATTTACACCCATAAATTTTCCATATTCCTTACACATACTTAATTCCTTTACATCACCAACTATTTTTAAATTTTTATCCATATCAACATATTTACTTCTATGCATTCCATTAGAATCTAATAAAACAATCGGACATATATATCCATCTTTAACTTTATATAACCATTCTCCATTAAATCCATCTGGATTAGTTACCCAATTCTCTTTTATTTCCTTATTTTTCAATAATATATTTCCAACATTCTTTCTCTCAAACCCCATTTCACAATATAAATCATCAAATTCATTTTTTAAATTATATCTCTGCAATATATGTGTAGCTTCATGTAATAAAAATGCTAATATACTTTTTCCATCTGTCTTTTCCATAATGTCTAATTGCTCTTGAGGTATAATAATTACATCAGCGATAGTAGTAAAACAATCCCATAAAACTCCATATTTCCAACATATTATCTTCCATTTAATTGTTTCACCATATAAATCTATTAAAAATTTATCTGCTTTTTCACACATTTTTATTAATAATTTTTTTTGTTTATTAGAAGGAATAATTATACTTTCAATAAATAATTGTTTTACAGCATCTTTATCTCCATTAAAAATTCTTTTATTTGATAAATAATAAACTTCTTTTTCTTGTAATGTTTTTTGAATTTCTTTAAAATGATTAGATTCAAATAATTTCTCTCCATTTTCTTTATCCAAAAAAATAACTTCCTGTTTTTTCTGATAAATAATAAAAAATAATGTAAAAATGATAATTATTATAATTTTCCACATATATTATTACAAATATTTTTTATCAATATATTTTAGATGTCACTAAATGAAATATCAAAAAATATTAATTCCATCCAAACATCCCAAAATGAAAAAAACTCATTCTCTGAAGTTGGCACACCCCACTCCCTCAGAACTGAAATGATTAACATTATCCCAACCCAATTCTGGAAAAATCCAAAACATAAAGTTCTCGAACCATCCTGCGGTAAAGGTGGTTTTCTTATTAATGTAATCCAAAAATTTATGAAATATCTTCCAATTCCAATCAAAGATAGATACCAATATATAGTCGAAAATATTCTTGTTTTCGGTGATATAAATAAAAACAATGTTAACATATGCAGAAAAATTCTCGGTGATTATAAATTACAATATTTTGTCGGAGATTCCCTAAAATTAGATTTGTCCAATTTTGATCTAGTTATTGGTAATCCCCCATATAATAAACTCGGAAAAACTGATACTGGAAACACAATCTATCAATTATTCATTATAAAAGCTTTAACAGAATGGCTAAACCCAAATGGATATTTATTATTTGTTACTCCATCTGCTTGGAGAAAACCGGTTTCTGAATATAGTAAAAATAAAGGCATGTATGACCTAATGACCAGCCAGAATTGGATGAAATACCTTGAAATACATGATAAAATAGATGGTAAAAAAGTTTTCAATGCTGGAACTAGATATGATTGGTATTTAATCCAAAAAACAAAACCAAAAATAACAATTATAAAGGATGAAATGGGTAAAATCCATAAAATAAATTTAAAAAATTGGCCTTGGCTTCCCAATCATGATTATGAAATAATTAAAAATCTTCTTGCTAAAAAAGGAGAACCAACAGTTGATGTTATATCCAATTCTGATTTTCATTCAGCTAAGGATTTTATGTCGGATAAAGAATCCAAAAAATATAAATTCGTTTGTATTCACTCTACCCCAAAAAAAGGAATTAAATTTCTATATTCTTCCATTAAACCTAAAAATATCCCAAAAGTTATTTTCGGTAATTCTGGAACCAATTCAGCAATCATCAATAAAACAGGAAAATATTGCATGACTGAACACGCGATTGGAATAATAGATAAAAAAGAAAATTTAGAAAAAATATTAGAAGCATTGAAATCAGACAAAATGAAAAATATACTTAAAGCCTGCTTATGGAGTAACTTCCAAATCGAATGGAAACTTTTTAAAGATTTCAAAAAAGATTTTTACAAAAGGATTTAGAAATATTTCTATTTACTATAAATAATGAATATCCATCAACTTGAATCTGAAATATTCCAACTTAAACAACAACTTAAGATAAAGGAAAATCAACTTTCTAATCTAAAATTATCCCATATAAAAGATGAACTTTTCAATGATTTTCAAGATCTATTATCTCGTGATGAAATGGAACTAATTTATCAACTTCTATTCGCATACTTTTTAACAAAAGAATATAATTATGAATTTTACAATAAATATCTTAATAAAGTAGCTGAACTACTTGATTTATGGCCCAATCAAGTTCTAAAAAAATTTAAACCACTTCTTGAATTATATAAAAATTATGAAGAACTACTTGAAGATGAAGAAATAACTGAAAAATTAAATTTATTCTCTTGTAACATTGATTTGTTAGAAGAAGATGATATAGATCATATGATTGAAGTTTTATGTTAATCCTCTTTCTCATATTTTAATGTAATATCTGAAACAGCTCTTCTACTATTAGTTAAAAAACCAACTAATATTCTATTTGTTCCAGTCAATCTAATTCTTCCCTGCCAATACGTTCCTTCCTTAATAAATGCCTGACTATGTAGTAAAAAATCCTTCATTCCAGGAATACCTATAGTAATTCCCAGATCTGCTAATTGCTTCAATAGATTTTTCACTTCAAATTCTCTTTCCTCTTTAGTTTTATACTTATCTTCAAGATTTTCATCTTTGTCCTTCTTTCCCATTATTTATAATATATATATATGTTTTTAAATCATGCGATAGCCGAATTAGATCCACTTGCAAATACCGCTGGAGGAAGACTTACAATCGACTTATCTAAAGCACCCTCACTAACTCTATTTCTTATTTTTATTTTTTTACAAAGTATAAAAAAATATGAAAAGATTATAGATGAAGGTATTAAAGCATTTATTGATACAGCATTAACTGTTTTATTTTGAATATCAATTATTATAGAAATTATTCCTAATACAATTCCTATGTGAATGTAGTTTGCCAATTTATTATATTCTGTATTCCTCCCAATAATAGACACAGACACTAAAATAATCGTTTCTAATATTACAATAATTCTAACTGATGTTATAGTTGGATATATTGACAATAAAATAATTGAGCTTACTCCCCATAAAAATAGAAATAAATTTAATTTTTTCTTTGTGCTCATTTCAATTATTGAACAAAATAAAACAAATCCAATAAATCCAATAATTAAACTCCCAACAACAAATATTCCAGAACAAAAATAAAGTGTGAATAAGGCATTTAATGTTATCACATTACTTGAACAATTTAGTATTGGAAAATTATCATAAGCAAAAAATAAAATATGAACAAAACCAAAGGAAAATGAAATTGATAGAGTAAGATAATAACTAGTTTTTATACAATTATTATTTATCAAAATTGCTAATGACATAAATGATGAAAATGAAATAAAGAATGATGTTGATAATGACATTTTCTCAAAGTTAATTTTTGATTTTACATTGTTTTCACATTCTTTTATTTGATTGTCAAAAATTATTCTTAAACAAATTATGGCTATTCCATAACAATATGATAAAAAAACACATATCTTCTTCGCTATCATTTAATTCGTTATTATATATTTAATTTTTATATCAATTTTTTACTTACCAAAAAAATTGATGGTAAATTTAACAGATTTATTTATCTAATGCCTTATAAAAAGGTAAATACTTCAAAAAAGTGTTTATTTATTATAAGGTATCTTATTTTAGATATCTAGTTGAATGGATAAAACTATTTTACAAAATATCTAAAATATTTGTCAGTATCCTTCGGGATGCTGACGCTAAAAAAGTTTAACAGTGAATGCAAGCTATTTCTTTCTTCCTTGAAAATAAAGAAATAGTAAGCACCATTGAAGAGCTTTTTTACTTATCTATTTTTTAAAGGAAGAAAGATAAGGTTATAAAAAAAATGAAAAAAATATTACATAAACTAAAACAACTATATTAAATGCAAATCGATTTTCTAACAGAAAAAGACAGATTAATTATTCAAAATTTGTCAAGAAGTATTAATGAATTGGATAATTTAATACATCTTGAGGAATTGGCTGATAGTTTAAGAAAGAAGGAAGAGGAAAATTATCGTCAGATTGTTCAATATGCAAAGAGAGAGTCAAAACTACGAGACAAAATAAATGAACTTGAAAATGACATTTTCAAGAATAATGAAATAATTATTCGGATGCAAGATTCTATTCGAGTTAAAAATAACAAAATCAGGCATCTTATTCAAGATATTCATTTAAGACAAAGAACAAGAAATATCCATAGATTATTTATTTCAATATTTATTCTTCAAATTTTTTATTTAATTAGTAATCTATTTTTTTCTAATTCCAGGCGTTGTATGAGTTTTTAATCCCATTTTTTTAATGGCTTCATCCTCATTTTTTGTATCCAAATTACTTATAAATTTTATATGTGTTCCATCTTTGAATTTATCAGCATAATAACTACATACCTTTGATCCAGTGCATGTGCACCAAGGTGTTAACTCCTTCTCTCCAACCTTTCTCCCATACCTATAATAAAATGCATTCTCACTTGTTATTCCAATTGGGTTCCCAGAATTATCTGCATATTTTCTTGCTTCAGGTCCTAACATACAACAAGTATGATGAGTTGCATCAGCAAAACAGTGAGATGTCTTATTATTACTAGGTAATCCACATTTATATGTAAGATTTTCAGAAAATGATTCTCTCATTTTTTTTTCAACAGCACCCATTGGCATCTTATCAATTGCCTCAAGCATTTTAGGGATTTCACTGGGTGATTTTATAGTCATTTTAAGTTGTTTATCGTATCCATATAATTCTGCGAAAAATATAGTTGATTCTTGATAAATAATTTCTATATTTCTTTTATTTATTTCTTCTTTATTATTTTTAATTATTTTTTTGATTAAATTTAGTTTATTTTTTGGAGCATAAATAATAATTTTCCTCATAACATAACGAATATTTCTTTTCTATATAAAATTATGGATTTAAATGAAAATTATCATCCAAATAAATCACTCAAAGGAACTGGTTTCAAAAATAAAGAAAAAGCAAAAAATACAATAAAACTAATTAAATATAGATCATTAAAATATCAATTTGATGTCATAAATACAATGTATAATCGGGCTAAATTTCATCCAAATCAAACAAAAGAAATGAGAGATGCTATGAATATTTTTAAGAATTGGTTAAAAAAATATAAAGAAAGAAAAGAAAAAGAAGAAAAGGAATATCCAATTCTTCCATTTGATGTCGTTAAAAAATATGCAGAAAAATATCAAATTGAAAATGATTTCTATAATATTCTAAAAAAATATAAAGGTAAAATTTATAAATTACAATATATCCCTATCGGGAAATATGATTATTTCTCAATGAGAAATAAATACATAAAAGATAATAAAAATATTAAATATTTCAAAAAAAATGGAGAACCAACCAAAAAACATCTAAATCTTATTTTATATAGTTTTTCTCCTTACATACAAAATGGTAAATAATAGTTATCTTCACTCATTTTTACATCACAACATCCACAATGATCTTCATTTGCTAATGAAACTATTCTATTTATAATCTTCTCATCATATTTCAAATTCCATCTTCCTAATAATGGAATAATTTGATTACTTTTGAAAATGCTAAATCTCATTTTTTAAATATATATATCTTTTTTTTTTAAGTTAAAAGTTTTTTACATATTTAATAAAATGGAAATTTCCTACGAAAGTATATATTTTATTTATCAAAAATTAAAAAATGAAACAAAAGAGAAAAAATATGGATTAATTGTTGATTTAAGTGTAAAAATTGATATTTTACAAATATTTCAAAAATTTGGGTTAATTATTCTAGAAGATAAAAATTATTTATTTTTGGAAATAAAGGATAAAAATAGAGATGTAGATTTGT
>Ga0169931_10013051_pt1 | contig 11409 bp, 5 predicted proteins | sample Kivu_15m_20L_FD_129675 | JGI IMG/M metagenome (GOLD analysis project Ga0169931, IMG submission 129675) | Freshwater microbial communities from Lake Kivu, Western Province, Rwanda to study Microbial Dark Matter (Phase II) - Kivu_15m_20L... | ecosystem: Environmental > Aquatic > Freshwater > Lake ... | reverse complement strand
TCTCGCGGCTGACCCCGCGGGGGCTGGCGAGGGAGAGGATCGGATCCCCCGACCGGCGAAATGGAACGCCCTGGTAGACGGTCGGGAGAAACCCGCTGCCCCAGAGGCTCGCCCCACCGCTCGTCCCCCCCGCCGAGGAGAGGACGACAAACGCGGGAAGGTCCTGCGACTCCGTGCCCAGCCCGTAGGTCACCCAGGATCCGAAGCTCGGCCGTCCGAACTGCATACTGCCCGTCTGCATCATCATCTGCGCCGGCGCGTGATTGATCGCGTCGGTCATCATCGACTTGACGATCGTGATCCGGTCGGCCACCTTCGGCAAATGGAGGAGGGCCTCCGACATCTCGGCGCCGGACTGGCCGTGGCGCGCGAACTTGAAATCGGTGGCATAGAGCGCGGCGTCGGGCTTGATGAAGGCCAACGTCTGCCCGCGCAGCAGCTCTGGCGGGCAGGGCTGCCCGTGATAGCGGGCCAGTCCCGGCTTGTTGTCGAAGAGCTCCAGCTGCGACGGGCCTCCCGCTTGAAAGAGGTAGATGATCCGCTTCGCCTTCGCGGGGAGCGGCGGGGTTTTCGGCGCCAGCGGGTGGGGGCGCTTGCCCTGGGCGGGGGCCAGGGGGGCGGCGGAGCCATCCTCGCCGAGCAGGGTCGCCAGGGCGACCGAGCCAAGCCCCATCGCGCAGTCGCGAAAGAAGTGGCGCCGGGTGACCAATTGACGGTAGGACCGCTCAATCTCGGTCGTGATCGGTTCGTGCGGGGTGCTGCGCATCCTTTGCCTTCCTTATCGGTCTGAGGCCATCGGTCTCAGGGCCGATGAATCGTCTCATCGAGATTGAGCAGGGTCCGGGTGACGATCGTCCACGCCGCCAGCTGGTGGAGGTCGATCCCGGAGGGCAGTTTCTGCAGGTCCGGCGAGGAGACATAGACGGCCGCGGCCGTCTCCCCGACAAAGCGCTCGCGCTGCCTCTTGAGCAGCCCGAGGAGTCGCTCCTCCTCGAAGGGGTCGGGGAGTCTGCCGGTGCAGAGCCGGAACCCAAAGTGGAGCTTCTCGCGATCGCTCTGCCCGCCGTCGCGCCAGACCCGCAGGGCGAGCGCCTGGGCCGCCTCCATGAAGACCGGGTCGTTGAGCAGGGTCAGGGCCTGCAAGGGCGAGTTGGAGCGCGCTCGCCGCGTGCAGGAAACATCGGCGTTCGGCGCGTCAAAGACAGAGAGCGCAGGAAAGGGGACGCTCCGCTTCCAGAAGGTGTAGAGGCCACGACGATAGCGCTCTGGCCCCTCGCTCGTTTGCCAGACGCTCCGGCTGCGGAAACTGACCGCCAGCGCTCCCTCTGGAATCGGCGGAAAGACCGACGGCCCCCCGACCTTCGGGTTGAGCAGCCCGCTCGCCGCCAGGGCGATGTCCCGGATCACTTCGGCTTCGACGCGCAGCCGGGGAGCCCGTCCCAACCACTGATTGGTCGGGTCGACCTCCTTCGCCGCGGGGGTAATCCGCGAGGACTGACGGTAGGTCGCCGAGGTGACGATCAGGCGATGGATCCGCTTGAGCCGCCAGGCTTGCTCCGCCGGGGCGCCCTCCCCTCCGTCGCGAAACTCGACCGCCAGCCAGTCGAGCAGCTCCGGGTGTGAAGGAGCGTCCGAGCGCGTTCCAAAATCCTCCGGGGTCCGCACCAACCCCTCGCCAAAATATTGCTGCCAGAGACGGTTGACAATGACCCTCGGCAGCAAGGGATTTCGTCGATCGGCCAGCCACTGCGCCAGCCCAAGCCGGTTCCGCGGCGCCCCTTCCGGAAAAGGGTGCAGGGCGGCCGGCGTCCCCGGCGTGACGAGATCCCCCGGTCGCTTCCAGTCCCCGCGCCGAAAGACGCGCGTCTCCCGTGGATCGACGCGCGGCGTCACCACCAGAGTCGTCGTCGGGAGCGGCCAGCCATCATAGAGCGTGGCGATCTCGCGGTTCGCCTCGGCCCAGTCCTTGACCGTCGTCCGATACGCTCGGAAGAGCGCCCGGCGCTGCTCTGCCGTCCGCTGGCTTGCGGGAATCGCGAGAATCGCCCGGGTGGCAGGCGGCAACGGATCGGCCTTCGGCGCTGGAGCACTGGTCAGCGAGAGCCGGAATCGTCCGAGATTGGGCGCCTCGAAGTGGTCGGCCGCGCTCCCCCCAAACTCCTTCTGCGAGAGGGCGACCCGCAAGAGCCGGCCTTCTCCCCCGCCAGAGTCGAGCGGCAAGAGTGGCTCGCGCAGCAGAAAGACCACCCGCCGATCCTGGTTGCGCAGTGCGGGCCCGGCGTCAATCCCCCACGAGGTCTTCAGGTTTCCGTCGATCGCCAGGCTGGCCGGTCGATCCGGGGCGGAGAAATCGGCCGACGCCCCGGCCAAAGGTACCGGCTCCCACTTCGTCGGGTCGGTCGGGGAGGTGACCTCGACCTCAAATTCAGAGAGCAGCGCCTGCCCGTCCGTCGATCGTCCCGGCCCCCGGCGCGGCAACGTCTGATCGGTCAACAGCTCCAACTGAATCGCCGAGACGGGAGTCTTTGGCACCCGGACCGTCAGGTAGTAGACCACCGTCGGCGGGTTGTATCCCCGCGGGATATGCGAGTGGTCGTTGAACGACTCGAACTTGACGCCGCTGGTCCCAATCAGCCGCACCATCTCCGGGATCGACCACTCGACTCGCGGGGCGCGCTGCTCTTCCTCCCAGGTCGCCATCCGCGGGGCGAGGTCGGGCGTCTGCGCGATCAAGCGATCCTCGATCTGGGCCACCTCGGTGAGGATCTTCTCGCGCTTGCGCGCCTCCTCCGGCGTCGGCAGCTCCAACTCCGGCTCTTCATCCTGATTCAGAAAAGCGAAGAAGCGGTAGTACTCGTCGTGCTGAATCGGGTCGAATTTGTGGGTATGGCACTGCGCGCAGTTGATCGTCAGCCCGAGAAAGCCCTTGCCAATCGCGTCGACCCGGTCGAGCACCCCCTCGATGCGGAACTGCTCGGGCTCGATCGCCCCCTCCTCGTTGTACATCGAGTTGCGGAGAAACCCGGTCGCCGTCCGCTGCTGGGGAGTCGCGCCGGGCAGCAGGTCGCCGGCGATCTGCTCGATGGTGAAGCGATCGAATGGCAGATCCCGCTGGAAGGCGTCGATCACCCAATCCCTGTAAGGCCAGATCGAGCGCTCCCGGTCCTTCTCGAAGCCGTTGGTGTCGGCATACCGTGCCGCGTCGAGCCACCACCGCCCCCAGCGCTCCCCGTAGTGGGGACTCGCCAGCAGCCGATCGACCTGTCGCTCCCAGGCCCCTGGGGAGGAGTCGGCGAGAAAGGCGTCGATCTCCCCCGGCGTCGGCGGCAGCCCAATCAGGTCGAGGCTGAGTCGTCGCAGCAGGGTCACCCGGTCCGCCTCCGGCGACGGCGCCAGCCCCTCCTTCTCCAGCCGCGCCAGAACGAAACGGTCGATCGGCGTTCGCACCCAGGACTCCCGCGCCACCTTCGGCACGGCCGGCCGAACCGGCGCGACGAAGGCCCAATGCCCCTCGGCGCGCGCGTCCGGCCAGAACCACGTCCCAATCTGCCAGCCCATCGCCAGCCCCACCACGACGACGGCCCCCAGACTGCGCCTTGCCTGCTGCCTCATCCCCGTCCGACTCATGCACCATCCTCTCTACTCGACCGGTCCAACGGATCTCTCCTCCCACTCGCCAGGGTAAGGGGCCAGGCCCGGCGGCGGGTCGATCGCTCCCGCAAGTCGCTCATTCACCCTGCTTGATGGAATCGAATGGCTTGAACGCGCGAATTGTCCTACAAGAATCGGCTCTCTGTCTACCCCACAGACCAACTCTGCCAAAGGCGCGACGCGCCCCCCAGTGACCGGCCCGATTCGACCATTGACCCGCCATCTTCTACCACTCGTGAATCAATCGTCGCGCTCCCCACGCGGACTGCCTACACTGCCGTTCCCTCACTTGCCGAAAAGTCAGAACCGACACGGCGACAGAGGGAAGGAGGACCAGTCGATGAATGGACGGATTCGGGTCTTGATCGCCGACGATGAGCGGCCGGCAAGATCCTTTCTCGCCTCGATCCTGCGCAGCTTCGAGGATGTCGACCTCATCTGGGAGGCGACCAATGGGACTGAAGCGCTCGGGATGATCGAAGAAGATCCGCCCGATCTCGCCCTGCTCGACCTCCAAATGCCCGAAATCGATGGCCTCGGTGTCGTCCGGCGGCTGTCTCCCCAGCCAATCCCGCTGATCGCTTTCGTGACCGCCTATGACGAACACGCCGTCGACGCGTTCGAGCTCAACGCCATCGACTATCTCTTGAAACCTGTCGCCCGGGGTCGCCTCCGCGAAACACTCAACCGTGTCCAGGAGCGACTCGAACAGGCCGAACTCCAACCTGACCCGGCGCGCGAGACTACCCCGCGCCTCCTCGCCCCCGCGCTGCCATCCGTCGAGAGGTGCCCCACTCTCTACCTCGAACGCATTCCCATCCGCAAACGAGAGGAGATCCTGCTGATCCCGGTTCGGGAGGTCGCCTCGATCGTCGCCGAGGGCGAACTGCTCCACTTGACCACCCATCAGAAGGCCACCTACACCATCTCCTATCGCCTCAAAGACCTCGAGGCCCGATTGGACCCCCAACAGTTCATTCGCCTCGGCCGGGGCACCCTCGCCAACCTCCACTCACTGCAACGGGTCAGCCCCCTCCCCGGCGGGACCTACCTGGCCACGCTCAGCAACGGCCAGCAACTCCATATCAGTCGCCTGCAGGGGCGCCAACTGCACCACCTCTTCCGGCTCTGACCGCTTGCCTGGGAGATCGGCTGGGGCGACCTTACGGCTTCCTCTTTTGATCGAGCATTACCTGGGCAGGCGAGCAGCGACCTTTGCCATCATCGAACCAATCACGCAGCATCGCGAAGATCCCCGGTCTTCCTTCCCCCACCCAGGCCTCGCGTCGCTGACGATAAGCGGCCAGAATTACGGCCGCGCGCTCGGCGATCGCCTGATCAGCCTGATTGGGAGTGTGGCCCTTGGGGACGGCATAGACGAAAGGGGATCGCCCCTCGTTCATCCGATAGGTGGGAACGCGGAGAAAATCCCGCTCGACGAATCGACCATCGCGGGCCTGCGAGTCAGCCGCCTGCACAAAGAAGTCGACCGCGTGATCGGGATATCCGAAGAGATGCCCATAGTGTCGCAGCCGCGCCAGCTGGGGGCTGTATTCGACCGCGAGGAGGACTTCGAGAGGATGGGCGCTTCCCGTCAGTCCGAACCCACCGAAGAAGCCAACCCGTTCGCCAAGCACCTTCCGTAACAAAGGGCGATTGACCAGCACCGCGTCGATGTACCGACGCCCCTCGTGGACTGTCGCGAAATGATGCAGCCCGGCGTAGAAGGCCTCCCCGCACGTCCAGACAGAGAGGAGGCGACGCTGCGTCTCGAGGTTCGACAGCTCCTCCGATGTCGGCTCCGACGCCGAAACTCGGAAGGAGGCGAATCCACTGCTCATCGGCTTGAGGTCTCCGATCATCGTGTAGAGCGCCTCTCCGTCCAGCGCCTTGAGCAACAGTGCTTCGGCGAGAGACCGTTCCTCCGTCGTGAGCGCTTCAACGGGAAAACAGGCGGAGCAAGGAACACGCTTCTCGGGCAAGACCTGCGGCTTCTCCTGTCCACTGACCGCTCCGGTCCACCAGAGAAGTCCAGAGAGGAGCAAGATCGCTGTCCCGACTCCCGAAGAGCACGCTGCCCACCTCGCACTCGGCCTCTGTCTTTGTCTACTCCACTCATCCCACGCCATCAGATCTCCTCCCTGATACAAGGCCATTCCGAATCCTCTCCTCCTCACAACCATTTTGATCCCCTCGACAACCCCACCGAGGCAGCAGAGAGGATATCCGATCAGGCCTCGATCGTCATCGACCAACTCACGAATGGTCGAGAAGGCGAGGTCAGCCGCCTCATAGACCAGACCAGCGGTTCCCCCCTGGCAGAATTTGGAGCAGATCCACTCCCTCCCCCAATTCGACCATTGACCGGCTCCTCATGACCACTCATCAGATTCCGATCGCCGGGCGCTCTCTCTTTTGGCTACCGTACCCTGTTTCCTTGAACTGATCGGAAGCGACAGCAGACGCGTCCGTCATCGAGCCATCATCATGTAAGGAGAGAGGGAGTTTCCAATGAACCATCTGAATAGCCGCAAGAGAGAAGGAGCCCGGAGACGACTCTGGGAGAGGGGGGAGCAGGGTTGGAGAGAGCGCCGGATCCTCCTGGCCACGGGAGTGATCCTCGGGACTCTCTTCTTTGGTGGCTCGACCAAAGCCGCCGTCACGGGAAAGATCACGGGCCGCGTCGTCGATCCGAGCGGGGCAGCGATTGCGAGTGCTTCGGTCCGGGCGATCAACCTCGCAACGGGCCTGGTTCGGGAGGCGACGACGGGGGAGCAAGGCCTCTTCGTCCTCGCCGAGATCTCTCCTGGGAGCTACCGACTGGAAGTTCGCCGAGATGGGTTCCAGACCTGGGTGCGCGAGGAGGTAACGGTCAGCGTCGCCGGGGTGGTGTCAGAAGAGGTGACGCTCTCGGTCGGGGATGTCCGGGAGACGGTGGTCGTCACGACGGGTTCGGGGCTGATCGAACGGGAGAGCGCAGCGGTGCAGACACTCATCGATCGGCAGTTCGTCGCCAACCTCCCCCTCAATGGACGCAGCTTTCAGACCCTCCTCGAATTGACCCCCGGCGTGGTCCTGACCCGGACCGGCAGCACAGGCGGGAGCATCGCGACCGGGCAGTTCTCCGTCAACGGACAACGTAGCAACGCCAACTACTTTCTGATCGACGGGGTCAGCGGCAACATTGGAGCGAGCGTCACCGCGCAAGGCTTTCAACAAGCAGCGGGGACTCTTCCGGGCATGACGGTGCTGGGTGGGTTCAGCGGGCTGGTCACCGTCGACGCGCTGCAAGAGTTTCGAGTGCAGACGTCGAGTTACGCGCCGGAATTCGGGCGAATGCCAGGCGGGCAGATCTCGATTGCCACGCGCGCGGGTAGCAATCGCTTCTCGGGCTCCCTCTTCCACTACCTGCGCAACGAGGCCCTCGACGCTGCCGACTGGTTCGACAATCGGGACGGGCGCGGACGCCGCAAACTGCGTCAGAACGACTTTGGGGGAACGCTTGGGGGACCGATCCGCCTGCCCAAACAGGTCTTCGGTCCGCTCGGATACGACGGAACAGACCGGACCTTCTTCTTCGTCTCCCACGAGAGCGTTCTCCTCATCCAGCCCCAGCCAGGGGTCCTGCTCGCCCGCGTTCCATCGGTCGAGGCGCGCAATCAGGCGACAGGCCCGATCCAGGCGGTCCTGCGCGCCTTCCCTTTGCCCAATTTGCCGGCAGTCAATCCAGGCGGGGCCGGAGGCGATCCGCGGGATACCGGCCGGTATACGGCCGGACTCTCCTATCCTTCCACCCTCCACGCGACCAGTGTTCGACTCGACCACCACCTCTCACGCCAGATCCAGCTCTTCGGCCGCTTCAACGAAGCGCCGTCCAACTCGTCGATCCGCTCTTTCCCAAGCCAGGAGAACTTCTTTCGGCAGGACAATCGAACCCTGACGGTCGGAATGACCTGGACGGTGACACCGCGATTGGTCAGTGACCTCCGCTTCAACAGCAGCCAGTCGAACGGGCAATTTGCCTTCCAGGGAGCTGAGGTCGATGGAGCGATTCTCCCCCCCGACAACCTCATCTTTCCCAGTTTCACCTCGCGTGCCGCGACCCGGGTCAGCTTTCAATTGATCCCTGGCAATTTCAACGCCGGGATCTCCGCGGGAAATTTGACGCTCGGGAAAGCGGTCGGGAACCGGCAGCGGCAGATCAATCTCGTCGAGAACCTGACGTGGGTCCAGGGTCGGCACGAGTGGAAATTTGGGTTCGATTACCGCCGGTTGCGCCCCGTGCAGGAGGCGAGCGACATCGGCATCAGCTACGTCTTCAGCACCGAGGCCGCGCGGGCCTCGGGAACGCCCAACAGCATCACCCTCCAGGCCTTCGCCCCGATCACGGACTTCTACGTGCACAACTTCTCCGGTTTTCTTCAGGATACGTTCCGGATCAAGCCCCGGGTGACCCTCACCTATGGGGCCCGCTACGAGGTCAACCCTCCCCTGGCGGGAGAGCGACTCCCCTACCAGATCGACGGGCTCGACAATCCCCTCACCGCGACCCTCGCCAAGCCGGGGACACGGCAGTGGGAGACGACCTGGAACAACATCGCCCCCCGAGTCGGACTGGCCTGGACTATTTCAGACAGACATTCCCTCGTGTTCCGGGCTGGGACTGGAATCTTCTATGACACGGGGCAAGGAACGGCGCTGCGCGGCTACAGCAGCTTCCCCTACAACACCGTCCGCACGATCACCAATCCCGCCCAACTGCGCTTCCCGGCGCGGGAGGCGGACCTGACCCCGCCGGCCTTCACCGACACGCTCCCCCCGCCCTACAGCGCGAGCTTCTTCGTCTTCGATCGAAATCTCCAACTGCCGTACACGCGACAGTGGAACGTGGCGCTGGAGAAAGGGTTGGGGCAGCAGCAGTCGATCAGCCTCACCTACGTCGGCGCCCAGGGGCGGCGGTTGCTGCGTGCCGAGCAGCTGCGCAACTATAACGCCGCCTTCGTCCGTGACCGCTTCCGACTCGACACGGGAGCCATTACCGTCCTCAATCCAGCCATCTTCGGTCCGGCGCCCGCCACCACTCCGCAGGCGGGGGCTCCTGTCTCGATCACGCGCAATGGCGCTGAATCGGACTACCATGCCCTCCAAGTGCAGTTTCGTCGACGGTTTGTCCGGCGCTGGCAGGCGCAGGTCTCCTACACCCTCGCCAAGTCACTCGATACCATCTCGGATGAGTTGACGACGGGGATCCCCGAGCGCGACATCAACCTCGCCCTCGAACGGGGCCCCTCCGATTTCGATCTTCGCCATAACTTCACCTCCGCGATCAGTTATGAGTTCGGTCGCCCCTCTGGCCCTGCTCTCTGGCGACACCTGGTGGGCGGGTGGTCGTTGGACGGGATTGGTCGAGTTCAGTCGGCCCGCCCCTTCAGCGTCATCACGCAGGAGTTCGACATCCTCAACATCGCGGCGACCCGGCGCGTCGACCTGGTCGCCGGCATCCCCGTCTACGTGACAGACAGCACGGCCCCCGGCGGAAAGCGACTCAACCATGCCGCCTTCGCTGTCCCTTCGCCGGGACGCCAGGGAACGCTCGAGCGGAATGGACTGCGGGGCTTTGGCCTCTGGCAGGTCGATCTCGCCATCCGTCGCCAGTTCACTCTCCGGGAGCGGACGCAGCTCCAATTCCGGACCGAATTCTTCAACCTGACCAATCACCCCAACTTCAATGACCCAGCCGCCTCCTTCGTTCCCGGTGCCGCCCCGACCGGCTGCGCCCGGAATCAAGCGACCTTTGGCTGCTCGATCAGCATGCTGGGGCGAGGATTGAGCGGAAACACAGGCGCCAGCCAGACCAGCCCCAGCGCGGGATTCAATTCGCTCTACCAGATCGGTGGCCCGAGATCGATCCAGGTCTCGATGAAGCTTCTCTTTTGAAGCCGGGAAGGGCCTTGTCCACTACTCTGGGGAGGGGGCTCACTCGCCTCCTCCCTTCCTCATTCCACACATAACACATAGACCAAAGGAGGATGAACTCGATGCCACAAGAACCCTGGGGAAGGCGACTCGGTTGCCAGTGGGCGCTGTTGGCGAGCTTGCTGATCGTTCCAGTTCTTGGACTGGCCCAGACGGATCCCGTTCCAAGTCGTACGGTCGGGACACAAGGAACGCTCCCCCCCCTCTCCGTCCTGACCCGCGAGGCGAAACAGGAGGACGAGTTGCTCTTCATTCGTGAGAATGGAAAGTTCGGGTTTATTGACCGTACCGGAAAGGCGGTCATCCCCTGCATCTACGAGAACACCTACGGGTTCACAGAGGGGAGGGCCGGAGTGCGTCTCAAAGGGCGTATTGGCTACCTCGATCGCACCGGGAAGATGGTGATCCCGGCCCAGTTCGAGGACGGCTACGCCTTCTTCGAGGGGCTAGCCTGGGTCAAGATCGAAGGAAAGTATGCCTGGATCGATCGACAAGGGAAGGTCGTCATTGCTCCAACGAGCTATGAGGAGGTCGCGACAGGGTTCTCGGACGGGCTGACCGCCGTCAAGCAGAATGGGCGATGGGGTTACATCAACCAACAAGGCCAGATGGTGATTCGTCCCCAGTATGTCAAGGCGACCAAATTTCGCGAAGGGATCGCGCAGACCCTTCTCCCTGGCAGCCCTGGCAGTCAAGACAAGTATGCTTGGATCGATCGAACCGGCAAGATCATCTGGCAGGAGGAATAGACCGAACGACGTGACGATCGAGTATTGCGGGCCTCAGATTCCTCGCCTCCACCTCTCCCTTTCGCATCTTCGCGCCTTCGCGTGAGATCTCTTCCCCCCTTCGCTGAACCTGGGAACCTGTTGGGACGCGGGAGCCGATGATTTCCCGGGAGCCAGATGAGGGAAGAGACTTGGTCCGGCTTGGCGGAGAATGGATAGTGGGTGAGATTATGACTGGCAGGGGGGGAGCAGCTCTCCCCAGCCAGCCGCGAGGGTGTCAGCCAGGCAGAGGACGCAGGAACGGATGAGGAGTCGACGAGAGAACCACGGTCAGCCGTCACCGGTGAGCATTCCCTTTGCGGGGCTGGCGCCCCTTCTCGATGCCTGTGGCCGACGCGTCATGCTGCGCTGGCAGCGCGAGCCGGGGGGCTTTGAGGGATTTTTCGATTTCGAGACGTGTCGACGACTCGACCGGCGACAGATCGAAGCCGACCTCGAGGCGCTGGGGCTGCATCGGACTCCTGCCGGCGACCGGGGGCCTGAGGGCGAGATGTTTTCCGGGTGGGTCGGCTTTTTCGGCTACGAGTGGCTCTGCGCGCTGCAAGGAATCGAATGTCGTGCCCCGCGCGACATCGAGGGGATTCCGGATGGGCTCTTTGCGCGACCGGGGGTTCGCTGGGCCATTCGCGGCGACCGCGTCGATCTTTACGGGGAAGATCCACGACGGGTTGCCGAGTGGGCGGAGAGGCTGGCGGCTCGAGGAGCGTCGGAGAGAGCGTTGGTCGCCCCCACAGCCGGGGCTTCGCCCACGGTCAACTGCGACCTGGCCACCTACGAGCGGATCTTCGAGCAGGCCAAGGAGGCGCTGCGGAAGGGCGAGACCTATCAGATCAAGCTCTCGATCCGCCACCGCGCAAACGCGCCCGATCCGGCGCGTGCGTTTGCGAGGCTCATGCGGCGCAATCCGGCGCCGGAGGCCTTCTATTTGCGATGGGACGACTTCGCGCTCGTCAGCTGCTCCCCGGAGACGGTGATCGACCTGCGCGGCAAAACC
>Ga0169931_10013050_pt1 | contig 11410 bp, 8 predicted proteins | sample Kivu_15m_20L_FD_129675 | JGI IMG/M metagenome (GOLD analysis project Ga0169931, IMG submission 129675) | Freshwater microbial communities from Lake Kivu, Western Province, Rwanda to study Microbial Dark Matter (Phase II) - Kivu_15m_20L... | ecosystem: Environmental > Aquatic > Freshwater > Lake ... | reverse complement strand
GAATTTAACTAGTTAATTAACCTATTTTTTATCCAAAACTAGGTGATTTTTTAACTACCTATGATACTACTACGTTAATACTGTTAAATCTTTAGTTCAACTAAATAATTACTTTCCTGTAAATAAAGGATAATTTTTTAGACAAAAAAGGTTAGCAAAAAGATATTTTTTGCTGGCCTTTATTTGCCAGCTCTTCAATGAGATTCCAGTAATTTTGTATTATCCAATCTTTGACAAATATCGAAGGAGCTTTAACACTGATTTCATTTTTTTCTTCATATTCTATCACTTCTAGTTTACTAAACCAGTTACGATCTACGTCTATTCCGTAAATATCTATTAACCTAGAGCGCATCTGATTCCAGTTACTAACCGGTAATGTTTGTAACGTTTGCTGATTTAATTTAGTATCAACAGTGCCATCAGATATAATTATTTCCAGTATTTCGATGAAATCAAAACTACCATTAACTAAATCAATATTTTCATATATCCCCTGAACTTGCTTTAAAATTATATCTTTATCTAGTTCTGACAATTCAACATGTTTATTAAGGTAAAGATAAGCTGCGTTTCCTACTCTAGTAAGGTAATTATAAGCTTTTAACAGATCATAGGATTTAGCCGGGTTTAAGACGGAAGCAAGCTTTTTCTTTAGGCATAAATCAGGCGAATGACCAGGGTTATTTTCTATTTCAGTGAGGTATTTTTCTCTTTCCCGGTAGCTTATTTCCTCGAATGTTAAATTATTTTTGATTCTAAAATCATTATTACTAATTTTTACCGCATCCCGCAGCTCATAAGCAAAAGCCTTGCCCATATAGCTTAAAAATGCCTTCTTATTGTTAAAATACCGATCGCTCAAACGTTTTGACATATCTAGTAATATTTCATTCATACTATTTAACAAAAACTCTCTTTTTGAGAGAGATTGGAGTATTCTACAATCTTCTTCAGTTAATGGATAAAAATCTTTTAACTTTTTAGCTTTGGAAAAATTTTTTCTAATTTGATTTATATTATTTCTGCTATTTTTTTGTGTACTAGCGCAATTTTTCTTTATTATTTTCGTTATTTGAATTTTTGCTGTAGATCTACTTTTTATATTTTCTGTTTGAAAGTCTTTATTTAATAGTAGTCTAAATTTGGAGATATGAGGGTCAGAAAAAGTCCCACTTTGCTTAGCACGCTCTTCTTCATTAAAGCTTGAGGGGTCTAATGTTCGTGATATCAATAAACAGCTATTTTTTGAAAGTTCTAAGCTTATTTTCCATAAAGATCTATCTTGCCTATCTTGCTCATTAGGACCTTTTTTTAGATAAAACCGCTCTGGGTTAATGAAGCCAAATTTCTGCAGGGATTTTATGGAACGAGATAAATGCTTTTCACTACAGCAATATCTATTAGCTAGCTCTTTATAAGAGGAAATAAGCGAAAAATCAGTTGTTTTGTTCGTGCTTTTTATTAGAAAATTACTATTTTTGTAACATAGCATATAGAAATCCAGCCATATCACTTTCTGAAACGGATTTAACTCACAATTTGCGGTAATGGCATAAAGTAGCTTATAATTTAGTTTAACAAATAATTTGGTCCTATCTAAATAATCCCTTTTTGATTCAATTAATGGATCATAAGGTTGATGTGTTCCATGCTTATTAGGTGATTTGCTTAACTTATCAAATACAGTATCTGGAATAGCTGGAATAATCATATTCCTTTTATTCTGGCCGCAGCTGTTTTTATCCTTTATGATTATAAAGTATCCTTTTTTTTCTAGACTTTTCTGCATTGAAAATATTTGAGCTCTAGAACAGCCAAGTTTTATTGCCCATTTTTCACTAGGTAAAGTAGCAGCCCTTTTTTTACCTGAATTAGCATTGATTGTAGCTAAGCTATCAACAAGGAAATAATATAATTTTTCTGAAGCAGATAGAGAAACCGTAGTTAAAATATGCTCAAAAATACAGTTAATAACCGGTATATAGGATTTGCTTTTAACTAGGCTAAAAAATGAAAGTAAATTTTCTTTATTATTATAAGATAACAATTCCTGGTTTGAATTCCTGCAAGCTTCTACCGTAACAAGGTCAGGTAATTTCCCTACATATTGCATAATAACTCCTTTATTAAGGAGTTAAACCTTGACTTTTTAACCAAGAATGTTAGTATGAATAAATACTTAATTATTGTTTTTAAATCGTGCTTGCCAGCTTAATTTAATTCATACTTAAGTGTTCTTTGGGGGTTAAGCTCTTTAAGGTTTAACTCCTTTTTTTTTGCTTATTTCTCCATTATTGAACTTGTAATCCAACTTGAAGAACGTTTCCCCAATTTAATTTATATCTATAACCATATAATTCAATTAACCATCTTTCTGAAAATTAATTAATATTTTGACCTTTCCATCTAGGGTGGTTGTTTTTGCCATTCTACTATTTATTTTATAAGAATATCAGTTATATAATCTGCACTAACAATATTTATGATTAAATTCACGTTACACACAAAGTAAATTTATCGATCAGTTAAAACTATACGCTATTATCAAGCACCCTATTCCTATTCTGGTTAAATACAAGCAATTCGTCAAGCCTTTAGTAAATCAACTAGAACTTTGCGGCATAAATCATAGCATGTTTATTAAGTGCCGGCACCGACATAAGATAAATTTTTATTCCTTTACAAATTTAAATGATATACAATTTACTTATAGTGTTAATTTATTAATATAACTATACTAATAGTAGAAAAATTACCTATAAAAGAGTAGATCTCTGAGGCTACTTAAATTTAATTAAAACACATATAAAATTAATGGAGGTTATGATGAGCAAATTAGCAAAAACACTTAATAAAGAGCTAGACAAAGGTACTAAAAAACTAGATTCTAACGTCAGTAAGGCGATAGGAATGCCAGAAGGAACAAAAGTTGGACATGCTATGGATGTCGATTCCGCTAAGCATAAAGACGCAGTAAAATCCTTAAAAGGAGAAACAGTTTCCGAACAACACAATCAGTCTGTGGATCCTGCCGGCGAGGTACATGATATTCCAGATCATACATAAGCCTTTTAAAGCTTTATAAAAACCCAGAGCCAATATATTAATTGTTCTATGCGTTGTATTATTAAATTTTGATTGCGTAGTGTTATCTATAATACAACATATAAACTTAAACTGTGTAAAGTAAGATCGGCAAAATAATACCCTGATTTGGGACATCACATGATCATTATCATCAACAATCCAAATTATAATTAAAAACTTATCCCCATTTTTGGGGGTAAGTTTGTGGATTAACTAATACACTGGGCATCTTAATATTACTTACAAAGGCTGCCTATAAAATAGGCAATTTATTTTAGTTTCCGCTATGCTATTTAACTATTAATTAATACTACTATTATTTTTTGCTATTTTAGCATAATCAAAGGTATTGATAACAGTTAAAAAAAACATTTAAAGCTTAAAGAACCTTGATGGCTACGATACTTGCCAATCAAATGCGCGTTATATGAAAAAAGAATTTCTACCCTATTCTTATAATCTATTCTTAAGGTTGATCCTATATTATAAGCAGTCCCACGTGATTTGACTGGAACATTAGCAGTAACGGTATCTAATACCCTAACTACTTGATGGCTATTTGCCTTATTATTTATATATTTACCTAACTGGATATGTACTCCGGGAATAAGAGAAAAATTTTCCGATAAATTACAATTGATTCCTGCTTTTAATCCAGTTAACAATAACCAGCTAGTATAGCTTCTCGGAGAAGTTTTCATATTAAATACTCCGGCATTTGTTTCGTCATAACCTTCATCATAACTTTTACTGAATCGCATTCCAATATTAGGCATAATATAGTATTTTTGAAGATTAGGAACCTGATAGTTTAGAATAGCTTCTGCGCTATAAACGTCTACATTAAAATTGCTGTACACAGTTTTAAATTTATTGTCCCCAATTTTTCTCTGCGTGTACTGTTTCACTTGAATCTTGCCAACAGAAGCAAGTCCTTGGAGGATAAAATCATTAGTTACTTCACTAACTCCATATAAAGCAAAAACATCACTGATAGTATTAGCTTTATTGCCGGCACCGATTTTATATTTAAAATTAGCAACCATCCGGGTATATGAAATACCAATCAAATTATCATCAGTAATATTAGCATCAACACCTACAGTACCACCATAGTTGTGGCCCTTAAAACCCATTTGTTCTAGTTCTTGTCCTTGATTAATAAAACCGTAAAGTCCTCTAACCCAAGCACTTTTTTGCTTGGCTTTTATACTATTCTCACCAGCAGAAATACCGGTATAAGATGAGGTTACATGAAGCGGCGTAATTAGTTCACTGATTCTTGAATTGGTTGGATCAGTGGCAATTAGCATTAATTCATCGTAAATCTCAAATTTATTTTCTTTAAAATCTGCTGGTTTTTGTTCTATTATTTCTTCTAGTGGATCAAGCGGGCTACCGTCTCCTCCATTTCCACTAGCAGCTATAATCATACTATTACCAATATCTTCAAGAGTTTGCCGGTATAATTCTTGCTGTTGGCTTTTGCTAAGAGTTTTTACATAATTATCATCAGTGGGATCTACTTTAACGATATATAGGTTTGCCGATGTACTATCAGCAATTGTTTTTGCTTCTATTATTTCTGCTAGCTGATCCGGCGGGGGGCTACTTCCTCCTCCATTTGCACTAGTATCTGTAATCGTACTAATATATAAACTTAAGGATGAACTACCAGTTTGACTCGTTTCTTTTGCAGCGCAAGCCACTGCAGATTGCAATTCAGTAATTGCCTTTGTTTCTTCTGTAGATAAATTTCTTAACACTGCAACATCTGATGAGGCCTTACCGCGACTAATTAATTCCTGAGCTTCTGCTTCAGATAACCCCCCTTTTAACATTTCAATTTCTGAATGCTCAAGAGCTGCTACTGCGTTAGTTTTTTCTTGGGAAAGCGCCTCTAATACGGTATGTGTAGAGGGTGAGATTGATACCAATAATATTGGTGTTGGAGCTGGCGAGGTGATAGAGGATGCCTGGAGATCCTCAATTGATGTACTAGGGGAACTAGTTTTTATTATCCCTTTAGTTAATTCAATAATACCATTGGGTGGTTTTGGTTCTAAACCGCTGCCAATTTCTTCTCCGGTTCCATATACAGACCATCGGCCGGCTGTAGTATCAACGACGCATACCTTAAAAACAGTCGTAACTTTACTAAATATTGCCGCAGCTTCTGGTCTGACTAAATCACTATAAGTATTACTACTAGGGTTTAACCAATAATAGCTTGTTAAATCATTTACTATTCCATCTAAAATATTAGTACCATTTATAGGTTCTATTCTTCTCCCACTATAGATAACTTTACCTGCGGAATGGAATATTATATTTGCTCCATCTCTATCACGTTCATAATATCTTATTTCAATCCCTTTACCTAAAGCTGTACTGTTATAAGATAAAAAAACAAACAGAGCTATAAACTTTAATATTAAAGATATTATAAATAATCTATAGCTATACAAAACTACCTTCCAAAATATAAGTTATATTACTAATAAGTATAATATTATTTAATTTAAATTTAACTTAATGATGATTCATTAATAATATATGTTAACCCTCACTATTAGCAATAGTGTAGGCTAAAATTGTAAAATTATGTTAAATTTAAAATAAAGTATTAAATTAGAAGTAAATTGTGGCTAATTTGTAACAAAATCAAAAGGGTTAGAATTAAACCTAAAGATTAAAATTTTTAAGTAGGGATTATTAGCCTTTCGTTAAATCTGAGGGATTTTGGTAAGTAATATAGATATATATAGTTGCGAGTCTAAAATTGTTTAAATTTTTTAGGATATTAGATATTCCTACATATAGTGCAATGGGTTTCTATAGCGAAATTGTTAACTAATTACGATAAACACCATCGAGTGTTTATCGTAATTGCATGTATGAAAATGAGAACATTAACAGGTTAGTATGCCTATTTCTGCAAATTCTCCTGAAAGATCTATAGTAAAATCAGACATTACTGCATCAGATATACACTTAGCTGTGTATGATAATGCGTCAGATACACACTCATCTACGTATAATACAGAGCCTACAGTTGCTTCAACGGCTGCTGCTGAAGTATAAAAAGCTGTTTTAGCAGCCTCCCAAGCTAAATTAGCAGTTCCTTTAACAACAGGAATAATATGTTCGTAATTAGCAGCTAATACTGTTGTTGCCATTAGACCTACCATACAATCTACTGGGTTTGTAACTAATGCACTAGCTGCACATTGTGTTACTTTTGCAGCCATACTTAGCTCAGTATTAGCACTAAAGCATTTTGCAAGATTAATTGCTGCATTGGTAGATATAATTTTACCAGCTATATGCTCATAATTATACCAAGTTGCTACTGCTGTATTCTTTACTGTTTGTGAATCTATGTTAGAGACGCCAGCCCACAAGTTACTAACAATGTTACCGGCAGATTCTTTTGCTTTTGAAAAGTAATCTGCTGCATTATTGTAGTGATCCTTACTTGCGCCTAAAAAACTGAAAAGAGACATAACCACTCCTCCTAGCATTAATAAAAATATAACTTTATAAAAAAATATTTAATAGTTATTAGTTATTTTATCTTGCTTTTTAGCGAAGTCAAGTTAAAACTTTTTAGGATTTATAAGAAAAAGGATAGTTCATCCAGAATAGCCTAGCCATATTTCTAGCATTCGAATTGTTACTTTTCTGGGGTATTCTAATTACATGGAAAAATTAATATTTGGATAGACTTTCCATCAATTTAACGCCTAATAGTATTTTGTTTAAGTACTTAAGCTTGCTATGAGAATAGATTCTCACTACTTAAGGTATTATGTTATGTTTGAAATATCGAAGCTTAAAAAGATTCATAAATCTAATATCCTGTATGGATTAAGAGTAACTATTTTATCCTCTTATTCTTACTTTTATAATAGAGCGCCTTATTATTTACTTGACATAAACATTTTCTTGCGCTAATTAAAAATTAATATTTTTTAATAATTACTTACAAAGGGAAATAATTAAAATTAATTAGGTTTTATAATTAAATAAAGTTATAGAGGAGAAATGAGCAAGTCAGTATTAGATGAACATAGTAGATTTACACATTCTACGGTCAATCTAGCATATAAAGTACAGTCATTAAGCCAGTATCAATCTGCAGAACAGGCTTTAACTGAAAAATTAAAAGGTACAGGTTGGGAGATCTTATTCAAATCACCAGATGATCCAGCTACTAATCAGTACAGCTATAAATCCGTAGCTTTTATTAACAAAATTACTAAAGAGATACATATATCTACTGCAGGCACCAAACCGGCAGAGGTCTACGATTTATATGATGATGCCCTTATCACTTTCGGTTATGCGCCTAATAAACTTTCACCAATGCAGAAGTTTGTTGATAAAATAGTTGCCGAAGTTGCTAGGACAGGAGAAAACGCACAGGATTACCACTTCGGTACCAGTGGGCATTCTCTTGGGGCTATTGTTTCAGATCTAACATTTGTCGAACTACATTCTAGAGGCCTGAAATTTGACCAATCTATTACTTTCGACAATCCAGGTTCAAAACATGTAGTACAAAATGCAATAAGCAAGGGCTTATTTACTGGTAAGGTTATAGAAACAGTAGAAGAATTAGGGAAGAATTGCATAGAATATAATGCTAAACCAAATTTTATTAATACAGTTAATGAACATATGTCTTGTAACACAAAAGTTCTAATACCACATAATAAGCCTTCTGAGGTAACCGAAAGTGAGGCCTCTGGTATTTGGGGATTTGGACAATACTTATATAATAAAATTGGTTCTGCTGTTGGTAAATGCGCAGAGACTTTAGGTATTAAAAGTGTAATAGACCAATTAGAAAGTCATAAGATGACAAATTTAGATCTAGATGCAGGAGTAATTTTTGATACGGACAGCCCACATCCTGAAAAAGGTCAGTTAATAATGAAACAGCATGAACTAAGCCGGTTGGAAAAGGTGACTTCTACAGGTAAGGATGTTGCTATTATCATATCAGAATCTATAGAGGAATTTGAAGCCGAAGCTGTAGACTTGCACGAGTTTTCATACCGAGATTTAGCCAGATCTCCATTTTCCTGTGCGCAGGAAGAATTAGCTTTATCTGGTGATTCTGTAGAAGACTATGAGTTTATTACATTATATTAAGCTACATTTTAAAATGCTACATTACTTGGTATTAAATTTTGTTAAAAACAGTGTGGTATTACCCATTAATTCTAACTTACAGAATTTACAACAACTGATAGGCAAAGCCGTAGATACCACAAAAGACTACCTGTATACAGAAGAACCAATAGAAGAAGTAATAGCTTTTCATTCTCTACATGATAAAGAATTGCAAATAGAAGTTATAACTATAGAAGAAGATACCTCCGCCTCATAAAAAGCCTCTGTTACCATCTATAAGTCTCATGTATAAGGTAGCCATCAGACACATTGGCCTTGAGTCCGTCAATAACAGCGTTCTTTAAATTTATAAAAATATCCTTGACATTAAATGATAATAAGTGTACTTAATTATTAATTTTATTTAATAAGTTATAAATTACAGATTAATAGACATGTTTAACTTTGCACAAATTAAAAATAATTTTACTATAGTATACAGCCAGCCTTTAGGATTTTTTAAAGGTGCTGTACCTCAAGCCTTATATAGCAGTGCAGAATCTGTAGCACGTATCGCTGCTAAAAGTGTAATCCATATGGCAAGAGGTCTTTATGATATTTCGTGCGATTTGGCTAAAGTAGCTGTTAATCTATTTAAGTCAGATGATAATCACGCACGTGACAAGCATGACTCAACATGCGAAAAGCACCACGCAGCTAATCCTTCTGAAAAAGCAGACGTTAAAAACAAAGGCGAAGAAGCTAATGTAAAAAGCACATTAGAAAAATTAAAAGATTTTGTGGTTGATACGTGGAATCAAAAAGATGACACTTACCTTGGGAAATTTAGCAAACATTCAGAGTGCTATCCTGCTGCTAAAATTGTAGTGGATGCAGCGTCTACATTACAAGGCGTAGTGCAAACTTTTGGCGGAGAAGTGTTTGACATACCTAATAAAGTTTCTAAAAGCTTAGACGCTGGATTAAGTTCCGCATATGTAGAAGGTATTACTCCAGTAAAATTTGACACAACTTATGTTGAAGGTGGATTTTTATCAATCGATATTCCACATGATAACATTGAAATGGTGCCTTTAGGAGATATTGCGCCGGCAGCCTAACCTTTCAATGCTAGGCTTTCAAATGTGGGGTTAAGGGATATAACTGTTCTTAATGGCCCTGTTGCAAATAAAGTAATATATTACAAGAATGCATGTAGCCCTATACCTATATACCTAACATTATCCTTATATAGTTGTCCGTGTATAGACTTGCCAGAGTAAAATTCTAGCATAAGCTGAACCTTACTACTAATTAGCGCAGAATTTTCCAGTTGTACCCCTGCTTTACAGGAAATACCCGGTTTCCACTTTCCGTGTTCTTCGGCTTTAATATCAATCCCTGTTACCGGTCTTAATCGTCCATTTAGGAAAGTAGTACTAGAATAGTATTCTGCTCCTCCCTGGATTTTCAGAGGCTTGTAATAACTTGGTTCTTTATGAACAATATACCCGCCGCCGCCGTAAACTCTGATATTGGTAAAATTATAGGAAAATAATACATCAACTCCTTCATAACTTAAGTTAATTCGTTTAGTCTTTCTGCCCTCAGGGGTAAGCATAAATTCATCCCCTAGATGTGAACTTATATGATATAATCTTGCGAGCCCAGACCATGGACCGGAACGATAAGATATCGGTACACCGACAAAATAATCAGCATTAATTAAGGCGGTAGGGGTTCTACCAATATCCATTAAAGCAAATAACCCGGCCTGAATCCCAATTTCCCATTCAAGATTTTTTGCTTCTGTTCTATATAATCCAAAACTTGCTCCAAAATTAGGGCTAAATGCATGTTTTGTCATCCTATCCTTTAAATAATAATGGTATGCCAAACTAAAACGCGGCCATTTAGGATCGGCAATTAATGGCTCAAATAAAGGATGAACCGGTAATGTTCCATCAATTTCAGTACCTTTAGAAGAATTATTTTGGGGTCGTGAGCTTTTATTATTAAGGGCTCTATAATTCTGGTGATTTCTTAAGGTTACTCCTTTGACCCCTTCAATAGATGAAGAAGCCTGCTTCACTTTTTCCATTAAAAGCTCAGGTGAATACCCATTTATTTTTTGTTTATCAATGTAAATAACCCCGTTTCGAACGGTTACAGCATCTTTCGGTATTGTGTAACTGTGAACAAAAATGGATTGGATATATCCCTCTATATATTGGTCCGAGGCAGCTAATGCTACAACTGAACATTAAGGTATAAGGGCTATATGTAGTATAGTTTTTACTAATTTTATAGTGCGATTCATTTTGATTTAATTATTTTTTACACTCTCTATAAGCAGCCAACATTAACCTCGCAAGGAAAAATTATATCGTTATAACTTCCATTCTATTATTTATCATCGATTTAAATATTTTTGCTAGCTATTTCCGATTCTTTATTGAGTTTATTATCTAACTAAGTTGATAATTTTTATCTCTTTAAAGAAATAAGTAGAACCGTATTAAGAAAAAAGGCACTTAACAGGTGGAAATAGGAGATAATAGAAAATCATGAAAAGCATGATGTCCTTCTTGCTCAGATCAAATTGCAGGACTCAAAACTTTAGGATCAAATTTTGAGATTTCATCAGAGTTTCCTATGATAAGAATTACATAGTGAGCTATTTCTTACAATCCTTATAATGCCTATCTACTTAACTTGACGGTGCCTGTGTTACGTATTATACTCTCCATTAGCAGCTGTGGGTGGTATCTATTATACTATTTAATATTATCTGACAAATTTTATTGGAGGTAACTGTGCGTATCTTAATAAACCCAATTATACTCTTGGTAATTAGCTCCGCTCTTTGTTCTTGTAATACTTTTGAAGGAATAGGGAAAGATATAAAGAAAGGTGGAGAAAACCTAGAAAATACCGCTAATAAGCATAAGTAGCTCTGTATAGCATTATAGAAAGAACCAAGCAAACAGGAGATTTGGAGGCTTTTTCGGTTCTTTGAAGTCATGGGTTGGTATTGCTTACAATTTTTTAGTTAGTCTAATTCATTCTATCTCCCCTAATCTTACTCCTGGACGGTAGATGCTTAAATTTAAGTTTACCTCTATTTAACTGAATACATTTTGGTATAAGCAGATTAACATATTGGGTATTTACGTGTCCCATTTCCTGTTAAATAAAT
>Ga0169931_10013048_pt1 | contig 11410 bp, 8 predicted proteins | sample Kivu_15m_20L_FD_129675 | JGI IMG/M metagenome (GOLD analysis project Ga0169931, IMG submission 129675) | Freshwater microbial communities from Lake Kivu, Western Province, Rwanda to study Microbial Dark Matter (Phase II) - Kivu_15m_20L... | ecosystem: Environmental > Aquatic > Freshwater > Lake ... | reverse complement strand
GGTCAACACCCGGGCGGCCAACGCGGCACCGGCCATCTCGGCCGTTGCGTTGCCATCTCGCGATCCGGAATTCTTCAAACCGAAAATTCCTTGATCAGTTCACGACCGATGACCATCTTCTGAACCTCGTTCGTGCCCTCGCCGATCTCGGCCAGCTTCACGTCTCGGTAATAACGTTCGATGGGAAACTCGCGGGTATAGCCGTATCCGCCGTGGATCTGCAGGGCGGCGTTGCAGGCCCTGGTCGCCGCGCGGGCTGCGTAGTACTTGGCCTCGGAGGCCTGACGGGTGATGCGCTGCCCATGATCCTGCATGGCGGCTGCGTTCCAGACCAGGAGGCGCGCGGCATCGAGCTCGGTCGCCATGTCGGCCAGCATGTGTTGCACGGCCTGAAACTCGGAGATCGGCTGACCGAACTGAACGCGATCGCGTGCGTAGTTGCGCGCGGCCTCAAACGCAGCGCGGCCGATGCCAACAGCCCACGCGCCAATCGAGACACGACCCTTGTCCAGGATCTGAAGCGTGTCGTAAAAGCCGTTGTCGATTTCGCCCAGACGGTGCTCATCGGGGACCACGACGCCCTCGAGAATCAGCTCGGTGGTGTCAGAGGCGTGCAGACCCATCTTTTCGATCTTGCGTCCCGAACGGAACCCCGGCGTGCCGGGCTCGACAAGGAAAGCGGTGAGCCCCCGTTGTTTTTTCTCCGGAGAAGTCGACGCGAGAATGACGTAGATCCCGGCCACCGAGCCCTGCGTGATGAAGGTCTTTGAGCCGTCGATCACCCATTCCACGACGGTGCGCCCGTCCACCTTGCGCTCACGACGGACGGCACGGGTACGGGCAGCTCCCGCGTCAGAGCCCGAGCCCGGCTCGGTGAGGCCCCAGGCCCCCAGGATCTCGCCCGCGGCCAGCCGCGGCAGATACTTGCTCTTCTGTGCCTCGTTTCCGGCCTGAAAGATATGTCCGGAACCAAGGCTGTTGTGAGACGCCATGGTGAGACCCACCGAGGCATCGGCGGCGGCCACTTCTTCGAGAGCAACGACATAGTCCACCATCGCCATGCCAGCGCCACCGTAACGCTCGGGCACGCGCATGCCGAACAGTCCAAGCTCTGCCATCGGCGCAATGACCTCGTGTGGGAAGACTTCTTTTTCATCCCACGTCGCGGCGTTCGGCACGATGTATCTCGCGCAAAACTCGCGCACGGTTTTCTGCAAAATCTTTTGTTCTTCGGTCAAATCGAAGTTCATGGCTTCTTTTGCGAGGCTCCTGATTTGAATCGCTGTTCTGGACCCGCGGGGGCGTACACTTGGATGCCGATGACTGGCTCGGGACCCGTCTTTCCACCGTGAAGCTGTCCCGACGGGATGTGCAACACGCTGTCCTGCGTGTAGGGATAGGGCTCCTTGCCGATGAAGAGTGTCCCCGAACCCTTCACGACGTACATGAACTCGGCAGAGCCATCGTGGGTGTGACTCGCGAACTCACTGTTGGCGGCAAGCTCAATCACCTCAAGGGCCATCGCGTCCGAGCCGGTGGTCTCCTTGTTGATGAGCAGCTGCACCTTGACCTTGCCTTCGTTGGCAACGTGGGTGCGCTTTTCGTCGACCTGAATCACGGTGGGAACAGGCCCGGGCGGCGACGCCACGTTTCCGTCGCGCACGACCTCAAACGCAGCACGGCCCGCGGGATTGGCCGGATCGCGATAGACCTGCTCGGGACCGGGCGGCGTGAAGATTTGCAAGACCTCGACCGGAAGCTGTCGGCCCATGTTCTCGATGACGTGTGGAAAGCCCTTCGGGATGAACACCGCGTTGCCTTCCGAGAGCACGAGTGCCGTGAAGCCCTTCGGACCCAGGATGCGCACCTTGCCCTTGCGGACGTAGATCGCCTTGTCGCTCTGTGGGTGACGATGCATGGCGACGCGTGAGGCCGGCGAGACCGTCAACAACACCGCCGACAGCTGACGGGTGTGCATGTTGACCGGATCCGCGAGCACCTTCACCTGGAAGGGGCCGGGCTTTTTACCGGCGCCTGCCGGACCACGTTGCGGTGCATCTTCCAAACGCACCACATACTGGTTCATCTCGCCCGCAAACGATAACGGCAACACGATCGATGCGCCTGGTTCGATGTCGGCGATCTTCCAGCGCTCGGCGCGCTTCGCCACGCAGGTTGCCATTGCCTCGGGGATCTTGTCTCCGCGGGACACGACTGCGGCCTTCTTGATCTGCCCGCCGGTGCCAACCGTGACCTCAAGCTCAACCTTGCCCGCAACGTCGAGCCGATCGGCGAGCGCTTCCTCGAAGCAGCGATGGGCGTCGGGAGCGTGTTTGCGCAGCGTGTTCTCGACGGCTGCGGCGACACGCTCCGCCTCGGTCGCAGAGTATGCGGACGGGGCCACTGCCATCATGGCAGCGAGGATCGGAAAGAAGATGGTTTGACGTTTCATCGTGATGCTCCCGCCTTTTCGACGCGCGGGCGCAGAACTTGTTCCATCCAGGCCACAATTTGATGGGTCGAGGTCCCGGGTTTGAATATCTCTGCCACGCCGAGCGCCCGCAGCTCTTCCACGTCGTCGTCGGGAACGATGCCGCCGCCAAAGACCACCACGTCGGACGCGCCGGCCTGGTGAAGCGCCTCTAGCACTGCGGGGAACAAGGTCATGTGGGCGCCCGACATCATGCTGAGCCCGACTGCGTCCACCGCCTCCTGCATGGCGGCCGATGCGATCATCTCGGGCGTCTGGTGCAGGCCGGTGTAGACAACCTCGTAACCGGCGTCGGCCAGCGAGCGCGCGACAACCTTCGCGCCGCGATCGTGTCCATCCAGGCCAACCTTGCCAACAAGGATCCGGAGCTTGCGCGCGCCTGCAGGGGCCTGCACGGGGGCTGGAACCGGCAAGGAAGAGCGTCGGGGTCGTTCAGGTGCAGTCATGGGTTTCGTGGGACAGCGTGTGCCGCAGCAGCAGTTTTAATGAGATGTCGCGCGATGACGATTTTTTGAATTTGGCTCGTGCCCTCGTAGATCGTCGTGACGCGAACATCACGATAATACCTTTCCACCGGGAATTCGCGGGTATAGCCGTACCCACCGTGAATTTGCAAGGCTGCGTCACAGGCGAAGACGGCAGATTCGGTCGCGAACAGCTTCGCCTGGGCCGCGGCTGGTGTCACGGGCGCTCCCGAGGCTTTTAACCACGCAGCGCGTTGAACGAGCAGCCAGGCGGCCTCCAGCCGGGTCGCCGCGTCGGCCAACATGAAGCGAATCGCCTGGTTGGTGGCGATAGGCTGTCCAAACTGAACCCGGTCCCGGGAATACTGGGTCGCGGCGGCGAGCGCGGCGCGTCCGATGCCGACCGCCATGGCCGCGACGTTGATTCGCCCTCCGTCGAGCGCCGCCAGCGCCACCTTGAAGCCCTGCCCCGCAACCCCAACGACCTGGCTCTCCGGTACGAAGACCTGATCAAGGAGCAACGGAACCGTCGTCGAGCCCCGCTGACCCAGCTTGCGCTCGTGCTTTCCCGCTGACAGTCCGGGCGTGCCGGCCTCGACGAGAAAGGCCGAATGCTCTCGGCCCTCGGTGCCCCGGCGCGCCATCACGACGAGATACCCCGCCCGATCGCCCGAGGTGATCCACAGCTTGGAGCCGTTCAGTTCGTAACCCGCAACACCATTTCGAACGGCAGGCGCAAACGTGGTGCGCATGCCCGCGGGATCGCTGCCTGCACCAGCCTCGCTGAGCGCAAACGCTGCGGGACCAGCCGAGCCCGAACAAAGCGAGGGAAGCACACGCGCGGCCGTCTCGGGTTGCGCGTGTTTTGCGATTACCTCGGCCACCATGTTGGTGACGGCAACGGTGACGGCGACGGAGGCATCGGCCTCCGCAATGGCCGCAATCGCCTCGGCCAGCGATGCGGGCGACATACCCGAGCCGCCCAGTTGCTCGGGAACGGTGACACCGAGCAAGCCCATCGGTCCAAGCTCACGCAGTTCGATGTCCGGAAAACGTTCGGTCCGATCGCGCTCGGCCGCGCGTGGGCCCAGCACATCGCGCGCATACGCACGCACCGTCTGCGCCACCATGGCCTCATCGGGATCGGGCTGAAAATCCATCGGGTTTGCTGCGCGGCCGCCTTTCCAGTGTACAACGTTCACGTGAATTCTTCGAACAAGCGCACGATCGTGGATGCGGGAACGCAGCAGCCAATCGGCGAGGCACCAGAGTGCAACGGTGAGGCGGTGGAGGCGATGATCGCGAGTGCGAGGCGCGCACAACCGGCGTGGGCCGCACAGGGGTTCAAGGCACGGGCGAAGGCGCTGCGGCGATTCTCTGCACTGATCGCGCGCGATCCCGATCTGCCGAGACTCATTACCGCCGAGACCGGCAAGCCAAGGTTCGAAGCGGAACACATGGAGGTGCTGTACACCTCGGAGCTGATTCGCCACCTTTCGGGCTGGGCCGGCCGCCGTGTGCTGCGCGAGGAACACCGAACGCCATTCTTCTTTCCCAACAAACGCACGCACATCATCCGCCAGCCGCGCGGGGTGATTGGCGTCGTCGGACCCTTCAACTGGCCCTTGTTGAATCACTTCGCGGATGCGGTTGGACCGCTTTTGGCGGGCAACGCGGTGGTCATCAAACCCTCGCCGCTCACACCGCTCACGTCGTTGCATATCAAGAAAATGTGGGACGATTCGGGCTTGCCACCGGACGTGCTGCAGATCGCGACTGGCGGCAACGAGGCCGGCGAGGCGCTGACCCGGAACGTCGATCTCATCTTTCTCACCGGCAGCACGGCCGCCGGTCGTGCCGTCGCGAAGGTGGCTGGCGAGCGCTTGATTCCCGCCATTGTCGAGCTGAGCGGAAAGAATCCCGCGATCGTCCTCGAAGACGCTGACTTGAAGAGGACCGCCAACTCGCTCGTCTGGGGCTCCTTTCTCAACACCGGTCAGGCCTGCGTGCACATCGAACAGGTCTTCGCTGTGGGCAGCATCGCGGACCGTCTCGCAGAGGCGCTGGCCGTGGAGGTGAAGAAGCTTCGCCAGGGCGCATCGGTCGACAGCTCGGACTTTGACCAGGGATTTCTCACGAGGCCCGGGCAGGCGCAGCACCTGCAGACGTTGGTCGATGAGGCCGTGTCTCAGGGTGCCACGGTGGTTGCGCGTGGCGCGGTTGGCGCGCCGGGACCCAATACCTTCCCGGCGATCGTGCTGGATCATGTGCGTGCGGAGATGCGCGTCGGCAGCGAGGAGCTGTTCGGACCGATTCTGACCATCACGCGGGTCAAGGACGCCGAGGAGGCGCTCGCGCTCGCCAACGCGCTTCCGGGTGGCATCACCGCCAGCATCTACAGCGAGGATAGACCCCGCGCCCGCGCACTCGCCCGCCGAATTGTGACCGGCAGCGTGTGCATCAACGACGCCACCGTCCACTACTTTGCGGTTGAATCACCGCTTGGCGGCGTCAAGGGCAGCGGGCTTGGTCATCGGCACTCGGCTGAGTCGATGCTGCAGTTCACGCGCACCGAGGTGCTGATCGAGGATCGCCCTGGGTTCTCGGCCGCCTCGGGCTTCATCGTGAGACAGCTGGGTTTTCCCTACAAGGCGCCCATCGCGCGCATCCTGCGCTGGTTGCGATTGCGACTTTACGGCTGATCGATCGGTTCCCGCGGTTCGCGCCTGACCTTGCCTTCACAGCGCGAGAGCGCCGTGCGCGCAGAGCTGGCAAGCCAGCCGTCGGAGCCTGCCGCCGCGAGCTTCAAGGCCTCGGCACCTGCACCGGGATCGCAGATCGCGCCGAGCGACTCAATCGCAACACGCCGCAGGCCAAGGCGCTTGTCTCCGGAAAAGGCGAGCGCCCGGGGCAACGCCTTCGATCGATCGAGCCTGATCAGCGAGGCCAACACCTCACCGACGACGGGATCGAGCTCGAGGCGGCCGGACGCCGCGAGCGCACCAAGAATGGCATCGAGGCGCGTCGCATCCGAGGCGCCACCCACCTCGCCAAGCAGTCGCCCGGCGACGCTGCGAACCGAGGCGGATTCATGCTCGGCCTCAAGCGCACCGAACAAAATCGGCCGAGAATCCACGGGCTGACACGCCGACATCGCGACCAGCGACGCGCGTTTTTCGTCGACATTTTCCGAGCGCGTGGACGCCAGCAGAACCTGTGTTGCGTTGCCAGGACACCGTTGCCCCATCGCGGACACCAGACCCACGCGAACAAAAGGCCAGCGTTCGGACGCGAAGGCCGTCAGCAACTGTCCCCCCGCGGTGACAGGACCATTGCGGCCAATCCAGCGCGCGGCGATCTCGCGAACCCGCGGATCGGGCGCGCCCAGGGCACCAAACATCGCGGAGGAAACGACCTCGCCCTTCAAGGACAGGAAGGCAGGCATGGATAGCCCCTGCGCGGCCAACATCTGCAACACAGGCTCGGGATCTTTTTGGAGCACGTCAATCAGGCGGGTTGCCGAGGGCGCGTCCCCGAGCATCGACAGAACCTCGATGGCTCTCGCGCGGACCACAAATGGCGTCGCCGCAAGACCAAGGCTCGCGGCGTGGGCAATCGCAGCACGGCTCTCTGGCTCGAAGCGAACCCGACGCGCCAGGATCCACAGGCGATCCGCCACCAAGGTCTCGGTCGGGGCGGGAAACTCGGCACGCATCACCTGCGCGAGGACGGACTCGACGATGGGCCAGCGCGATTCGGCCAGCGCGCCACGCACCGACAACCTCACGCCGTCGCTGCGCAACTTTTCCAGCAATGCGTCCACCGCCTTCGGAGAACGAATGGCGGCCATCGCCCGCGCGGCCCGACGGGTTTGCAGCTCGTCGTGGGTCACCGAGTCGAACCAGGATGCAAGCGGCACGAGCGCGGGCTCGCCCACCTTTTCGAGGACGGCAATCGTCTGCCGTTCGAGTTCCACATCGCGCTGCGGATCCAGGGTCTTGAGGACAGAGACCAGCGCCGCAAGCGAATCTGCAGAGACCGTCACGGGTGGTGATACGGATGCATCGCTCAAGCCCTGCACGAGACAGCGCTGACCGGCAAGCGTGGCCTTGCCCAGCGCCGCGAAGAGCGAGGCCGAGGCCTTGTCACCGAGCGTCGCCATCACCATGCGAAGGTTCTCATCGCACCCCTGCCCCGCCTGCAATCGACCGAGCACAAAGTTGAGGCCTTCGGCGCCATCGGCGCGGGTGAATATCTCGAGTTCGCCAAGCGCCGGCGTTTTGGCAGGATCGAAGCCACTCGCCACGACCGTCAGGCATCCCGACTCGACCGGCGTTGGCAAGGGCAACCAAAGCGGCTCGGTCGACAGGGCCAGCGTCGCCTGAAACCGCTGCACGGTCTTACCGCCCAGAATGACAGCGAGCTGTGTCGGTCCACCGTGGGTTGCATTGGGCGAAGAAAACACCCGCAGACCGGTGATGCCGGCCGACGACGGGCCGCGCGCGGTGAAGAAGACGGACGTGGTCCCTCGCGAGCCCACCCAGGCGCGCGTCGGATCGTGATCCTGCAATTCGGCGGGCAGATCGAGGCGCGACACCTCACCATTGGCACCCTCGCGATCCGACGCCGCTGTGAATCGAAAGCCATTGCCAGGATGCGAGCCCAGCGCGTGTGGCGATTGCGCACTGGCGCTCAGGGGCGCAGACTCGCCGCCGATCATCGGAGGTACTGGCGTCCACTGGCCGGTCTGAAAATCCAGGCGTTGCTCGAAGAGCTTTGCAGGTCCATCACAGCGGCCGATCGTGGCAACGCGATACGAGAGCGTGAGCCCTGTCGGCCCGACCTCGATCACCCGCGAACGTTCGCCGTCTGCATCGAGCGCACCCACAAGACCGTGCCAGAGCGTCTGAATGCGAGAGCCGCTCCGCCTGCCGATCCAGCGCTCGGATTGTTCACGTCCCGTTACCGGAAACTCGATGGTCACGATCGACGCGCCACCGGACGAGAGCGTGCGCATAACCGGCTCACCGCGTTTTGCAGCGACCGTCTCCGGCACGATGGACCACAGGGTGCGGTTGTTTTCCTCAACCGTGACCGTGCCATCGCCACGAAGCTTCGCTGTCTGGGCGTGCGCCGAGGCGGCCACGCCAAACACAACCGAGCCAATCAGTATCGAGATCCGGAGCTGCGCGAACATCGGTGCGCACTTTAACCCACGGCGCGCGCTCCGGGGCAGCTCAGCGCAAACGCGGCTTGCCAACCTTGATGAACGCCGCGCCGTGCTGGGGGACGTGGACCTGCCACTGCGTGTCGAAGTTGCCCAGATCTTTGCGCTGCCAGAGATCGCGCACCGGCTGTGGACCCTTGAGACCCAGCGCAGCCCAGGTCGCGGTGACGGTTGTACCCGTGCGGCCGCGGTTGTACAGCGCAACGGCCAGGGTGCCATCGGCGAGCGGCCTTGCCCAGACCTCGGTCCGTCCCTCCACCGACTTTCGTTCGCCCTGCTTGACGAGCTCGTCCTGATCCACCGCGAGCACCTCGTCGTTGGCCAGCAAATCAAAGGTGAACTCATCCAGCTGATTCATGTCGCAACCAATAAGCAATGGCGCCGCCAACATCGCCCAGTGGGTGATGTGCAAGATCTGTTCGTTCTTCGACAGGTTCGTCGGTCGCGGATTGCCGTTCCAGCCGAGCATGCCGACGATCAGCATATCCGGATCGTTGAAGTGACCCGGGCTCGCGTAGCTGGCCTTGTCCGCCTGTGAGAACCCGATCCCCTGCAGGCTCGTCCAGCTGTCGCTGATGTCGCTTGTGGTACGCCAGATGTTCCCGTCCACGGCCTTGCCCCAGGTCCAGACATCACCGCGGCCATAGTTGCAAACGCTGTGGATGATGTCCCGCTCCAGGCCCTGCAACGCCTTCTGCATCACGTCGTAGGGTCGGCGCTGTTCGCCCATGCTGCCGTCTTTTTTCAGCTCGTCGAACGAGCAGTAATCGTACTTCAACAGATCGACGCCCCACTTCGCGAAGGTGCGCGCATCCTGTACCTCGTGCTGGTAACTGCCGGTGGCACCGCCGCAGGTCTTGGGCCCGGGCGAAGAATAGATCCCCATCTTCAAACCGAGCGCATGCACATCGCGCGCAATCGCAGCCACGTCTCCGAATTTTTCATTGGGCTTGATTTCGCCGCAGTCATCGCGTCCGCCCGACCAGCCATCGTCGATGTTGATGAAACGATAGCCGTGGGCCGCGAGTCCGCTGTTCACCATCGCCTGAGCGGCATCGCGAATCTTCTTGGCGTCGACCTCCATGCCCCAAACGTTCCACGAGTTCCAGCCCATCGGTGGCGTCAACGTCTTGAGTGCGACCTCCGTGCCACCGACCAGCGTCAGCACGCGCGAGGTCTTGCCGCGGCCGTTGCTCGCGTCGATGCGCAACTTGTAGCGGCCTGCCTTGCTGACCGAGCCGGTGATGATGCCGTTCGCGTCGATCGTCATGCCCTTCGGCAATCCCTTCGCCTGAATCTTCAGAGGCGCCTCACCGGAAACCGGGATCCGATAGAGGAACGGTTTGCCAAGCGTTGCACCCACCACCGCCGGACCATTGATCGACGGCTCGGGTCGACGGGCCGAGGCGATCGCCGGGGCCGGCTCCGGCGTGGTGTTGAAAGGCACCGGCTTGCGACCTGCCTTCAATGCTGAAGGTTCAAGCTCAAGCTGTGCGCCAGCCCAGGAAAAGCGATCCCAGTCCGACTCGCGGCCACCATGCGCCACAATGAGTTCGAGCAACTTGGCACCCGTGAGATCCACCGAGAGGATCTCCGACTGACCCTTGATGAGCACCGCCGAGGAGGCCACCTTGCGATCGTCCACCCACACCTCGAAGACCTTGTTGCCGTTGGACTTCTCGATGTCGTCGATGCCGACCGCGGACGAGAACCGGAGCGCGGTGCCATCAAGCTGGATGAGCAACGAGCTGATTCCGGTCCCCGAAAACCCATGTGGGTACACCCGAGACGCGATGCTGATGGGTGTGCCCTTGTCGGACTTCTTGGGCCGAAGCGCGCCCCGAATTCCTGACCACGGCAAATCCTCGAGCCAGATCGAGCCGGGCATCGGCTTTTCGGCCTGCAGGGTCGAAAAGTCGGGCGTCGCGGCCCCTGCGAAGGCGGGGCTCAGGAGGAGCAGTGCTACAGGTAGGACTTTGTAGGACATCGGGGAATAGCGCATATCTTGGTGTCGTGGTTGCCGTGGGGAAGATATGCGTTCGCGACCATTTGCAGCAAACGAATAAAATTCACTTCAAACCGTGTCCAAGACCTGCCGATGGGTGATTCGAATCATGTTTAGTCCGGGTATCAAGTGGATGGCCTTCGCCCTTGCCGTGTGCGGTGCCTCGACCGTGGGCAGCACCCCGGCACACGCCTACAACATCCTGAAGACCAACACCGGAAAGGCCGTCCACTGGGATCGCGCCAACGTGGTGGTGCTACCCGGCAGCAATGCCAGCGCCCGAATCTCCCCTGCATCCGTCAAGCTGTCCATCCTTGAGGCGATCCGTGCGTGGAACGGTCTGCCCGAGATGAAGGTGCGGTTTTTGACACAAGACACGGCCACGCCCGAGGTGAAGGTCGAGTTCTGCAAGGAAAAATGGAAGTTCAAGGATGGCTTGCTGGCAACGACCGAGTTTCAGGCCTCGACTCTGACCGGCATCATCACGTCGGCGACGATCTTCGTGAACGAGTGCGACCACAAGTTCGTCGGACCCGCGGAAGTTGAAGGGGGCGCGCTTGATCTACAGGCCACCCTGGTGCACGAGCTGGGTCACGTGCTCGGTCTTGCGCACAGTGAAGATCCGAGGTCGGTCATGATCGACAACACGGGTGCCGTCAGCCAGCGTCGGCCGGTGCTCGATGATCGGCAGGGACTCGCCGCCATCTACGACCCGGACTTCAAGCCGCGCGACAATCCGATCCCCGTCGCCACGGACATCGCTGTTCCCCCGCCCACGAAAGCCTCGACAACGGGCAAGAACAGGGCGCCGAAAAGCGAAGAGATGTCGTGGGACGACGTGGAGGTCGTGAGGGCGGCGCCCAAGGGCAAGAAGGCCATTGCGACCGCGACGGCAGCGGCGACGGCACCTGCGCCGACGACGAAACCGGCGGCAAAGCCGAAAGCTACGAAGAAGTAGCCGCGAGTCCCGGCACCAACGCCAGCAGCGCGTCGCGTGTGTTCAGCGATGGATCATCCAGCACACGGCACAGCAGCGCCTCGAGCACCTGACCGACCACGCGCCCGCCCGACACACCCAGGATTCGCATCACATCCTGACCGTTGATCGCGAGCTCGCGAATCGACAGCGGCGTCCCGGCGACCACAACCGATGCGATGCGGGCACGCAGGGCACCGGTCTCGGCATCGCGTGGCTGGCCACGGCCGCGACCGGCCACCTCGGC
>Ga0169931_10013047_pt1 | contig 11410 bp, 8 predicted proteins | sample Kivu_15m_20L_FD_129675 | JGI IMG/M metagenome (GOLD analysis project Ga0169931, IMG submission 129675) | Freshwater microbial communities from Lake Kivu, Western Province, Rwanda to study Microbial Dark Matter (Phase II) - Kivu_15m_20L... | ecosystem: Environmental > Aquatic > Freshwater > Lake ... | reverse complement strand
CTTTAGAACAAGCATCTATTAGTATCGTTATATCTATTAGGATTCTACTTATTCGTTTTGTAAGGTCGCGAAAGGATCGCTGAAGGCCCGATTGCAAGTTCGAATTCGTCTTAGTTTCAACGGATGTATTTAGCGGCTTTGCGGTCGACGGTCCGCCACCAAGCATCATGGTTCTTTTGCACGGCTGTCAGATGTCAGACATACCTAAAACATTCAGTTTGTTCAATAGCAGAGGAGTGCATCTGATCAAAGAGATATTTATTATTCTATTTAAAATAAGTCTAAAATATTTTCAGTCCCCATACTATACATAGAAGAGTTATCAGTGTTGACAATAGCTGCACTAATCTTCATCTTTCTATCCTGAACTTGCATAATCTTTTCCTCGATTGTGTTGCGCGACACGAGATTATACACGTCAACAACCTATTATTCGCCATGAAAAGAGACAAAAAATACGGATGATGAGTTATAAAGAAAATGAGATATAAGTATAGGAAAAGAAATAATTGCTATCAACAACCGACCTTGGATTGGCCTAATCGATGTGCACGATCCATAGCTTGAAGGTCATTGTGTGGATTCCAATCATTTTCTAAAAATATAACAATGGTAGCTGCTTGTAAATTCAAACCCAAGCCACCAACTTTCGTAGTTAGTAATAGACATCGGATATCGTCATCTTCATTGAATCTCTGAACGATCAAAGTACGCTTTTGTGGTTCAACACTCCCATCAATACGAAGATATTTCAACGAGGGCATCTGATTTTTGAATAGGAAAGACTCAATAGCATCAAGACTTTGGCGAAATTGAGCATAAATGAGGCACTTTCGGCAGTTGCTTAAGGATTCATCATCAGTCGGAAACTCAAGCATTTCTTTATTGAAATCATCCGATAAGTCCAGTTCACTACTACTCTGATAGAGACCCGATGATGAAACGTCATTGACGTACAGTAAGGACTCATCATTATCAGCGCCTGTTACTTCGCTTGGGACAATTTGAGCAGCTCTTAAAAGGTCATTCAACGCTAGCAGCTTTCCTGAACACTCTATATTCGAAAAATCATTAGTATTATTGGCAGTCAACTCCTCGCTACGAAGAAGGGATGGATGAGTGCAAATAAACCTCAACTTATGAAGAGCTCCCAGATCGATATTGTCTGCCATTTGAATATATTCATCTGAATCGATAGGCTTTTCCAATATTCTATCTATACTAACAAGAGCATTTTGGATCTCTTGTGTGTGACTCAGTTGTTGATAGAGCCGGGTTTGAATCGAACTAAGATCACATGGTATATTCGTAATTGTTTTGGGCGGAAGCTCATTCAAGACTTGATTTTTCTCTCTTCGAAGAATGAAGGGCAGAACCTGTTGATGTAATTGCCTCAGCTTATACAACATCCTTTGGATATCATCGTTTGAAGCTCCTGGAAGCTGTCCCCTGGAGATGTCTTTGCCAAAACGAGCAGAAAATTCGACGTCAGAGCCTAGATAATTCGGCATCAAAAAGTCAAATATAGCCCATAACTCTTGAACATTGTTCTGAACTAAATATTTTACCAAATGATAGCGTCAGTTTTGTTTCACACGTATTTTTTATTCAGTTCATGAGTTTCTCAAAATAATCACAAACCTGGAGTGCCGGAGAGTATCAGTTTATGCCTGGAACGTAATCGACGAGAGGCTTTGGCCGTTCTGATCGTTTGACATTAACAAGTGTATCGAAAGTGTAAGTGAGTGCCCACATAATAAAAAAATATCGATAGAGTAGGGAATTACGCACGCGGATTTCGCATTTTTTAGCAAATGCCCCTCATCTAAAACACAGTAAGTCCACTGAAGCTTTTCCAGTTGATTTATATCGGAGCGCAGAATGTTATAGCTACAAACGAAGCGGTCAGATAATTCGTAAACGTTGGAGGATATTCAACGTATAAAACGTACCTTGTGACAAAAATACTATCACCTTTGGCGCTAAACATATCCCAGATCTTTTGCCTGTCTTTTGGGGATCCTACGTATTCAATGCAAGTGATTTCTTTAACGTCGCTCAGAAATTTGGATAATTCATTCATCCAATATCCCGTAAGCGACGATGGACATATAACTAGAGAAGACGCCTTTTCCTTGCGTAATTTAGTATCACTGTGTGCAATGGCAATAGAAACTATCGCCTGTAAAGTCTTGCCCTAAGATGAACGTTGTACGTTTTAGTAGAAGACCTCACTGAGAGGGCTTGTTTTCAATAACTAAAAAGGTGAAGATATATATGGAGTTTACTTACTAGTCCCATATCATCACATAACGCGCCTATATGATTTCAGCTTGGTGTGAGAGGGTAGTAGATCAATAAAAAGCAACAATTATGTTGACTTTATCATACCATTTAAGTTTACGGATCTTAGAAACGCCAACCATGAAATGCCTTCAACTTGATATGGTCTAAGGGTGAAATTACATTGAAGCAGCGAAGTCGTAATTTTATTAGGAAGTTGATACGAAGGGAGTTTCTTGCCAAGGATCAAATGATCGATAACTCTTTCAGCACCAATAAGATGTTCAAAACCTGAAACAGGAATGGGCTCTTGCGAGGCGGCAAGTGGAGCGATTCGAACAATCCTGAAGAATGATGCAGCTGACTCTTTAGCTATGAGATCTACAAAATCCATCATCAACGACATAGTCATGGGTAAAAGGATCCTAATAAATGGCGCAATAAATACACCAATGTCATCAACGAGTTTGCTGAGTAGTAATGCACCGGCGGTTCGTTGGATGTCATTTAAGGAATCATTGAGGTAGTGCCAGATCGTTGGAATGACCTTAGGCAGTGTTGCATTAGGGTCTGTTTTGCAGAATTGTGCGACCGAAACTCGTGCTGTAGCGCTGTCTGGTGATTGTGTCGAGGAGCACGCTAAAATTGTTATTGATGGAAGAAGAGCTCCTGTCACATGTAGAAATGCACATGTGCCCTTGGGTACATATGCTGATATTATCCAAAAAAGATCAATGGCATTCATCCTCTTTTGGGCGTCACTATGCTCTTTGTCCCTTTTATCAAGCGCATCAATAGCGCTCCATATAACCTTCAGTTGATCCATGCAGTTTGCATATAACGGGTCACTTATAAGGTTTCTTAGAATAATTCTAGCCGAGACCCAACCTTCTTTCGTGATTGGTGACTTTTCAGTTGCAAGAGAGCACAAAGTTCCAATAATCTTGTTTCTAGTTGGATACAAGGTTGGCGTTGATGACGTAAGGTGCCTGATGAGGTTAGCAAGTGCTTTACAGGAAAGGTTTCGACGTTTTCTGTTCTTCTCGTTCTTGATTGAAGTCATTAGAGAGCGAACTAATGGCGTCAATTTTTGCGGTAGAGAATATTTTGGTGCGAAGGTGATAGCTGCGCATGCAGCAGAAGCTAAGACTCGCATTTCCGCAATATCCATTATTTCAATAGTTCTCTTATCCGAACATTCTTGTGTTTTAGGTGTTGATGCATGTATACCAATCCATAGTTCATGGATTTTCGTCGAGTAAAAAGATGTGGACTTACTCATATCATCGAGTAGCCCGTGGACCAGCATATCCATAAGTATTTTGTGAAAGACCTCTCGACAAGATGATATGAGTTGGATTTCTTCAGAGAGACTTTTATCACGAACAGCATCAGCGTTTATCGAATACGGTACTGCGTCGACGATGACTGTTAAGTTCGACCATAAGATTTCAAGAAACTGTGTAACTATGACATCATTTTGAAATAAGAGCAGCTGCTGAGATAAAACTGATATAAATACAAGGCCAGTTTCGCACATAGACAGCCACGGTGATTGGATAATGGCAATCATGATAGAACATAAGATACAAAAGTCCAATTGCTGGCACCAAGGACGACAATAAAGGTACGAAAGAGCTCTACAGGCCGAATGAATATTCCAAAATAATTCTCCTTCTTTGCTTACTGTCGCTTCTCCATGCTTATAATGGTTTTCGATACGGTTTGAATTAATACCGATATTTGTATTGGAATTCACCTGTATTCCGATCAAGCGGCCTAAAAGGCGTATTAAAAGGTGGCTGATTAATTGATGAAGCTCGTTTTTACATTCGGAGTCGGCCACTCGGAAGAAAAAATCAAAAGCATTGATTATCGACCTCCAAGCTTTACTAAGCGCCATGGATGAAACAATATTTTGCGATCGAGTATTTTCTTCCGATTCATCAGCGTCCAGCTCTGACACAATATCCACATGAGGCACTTCGTCCTCGTCGTACCTTCCCTGCGCCAAGATAAGCTCAAATAACTTTTCCGTAACGATGCTATATGCGATCAATAGCTTTTTACGCACTTCGATATCACGGGTCCTATACAGTTGCGCTATTGGCCCAGCTATGTTCGTGATCGCGTTAAGACAAGCGATGTGGACGGATGAAAGGCTATGAAAAAGGAATTCAGCGAATCGACAAAATACTTGGTCCATGCCCAGTCGAGCTGTCGCATTATTCAGATGTCCTTCTAAAGACTCAAGGAATAATAAACTGTTTTCGCTTAGAATTTCAGATAAAAGTCTCAGGAGATAATACGTAGACGATGCAACATCATTCAGTAAACTCACTGACTCCCAAAGGGGTACCGAGCAAGTTCGTATCAAATACAGTAAATTTTGTGAATCTTCCTGCCTCCGTTGCAGCGAAAGGGAAACTATCGTAGAAAGAACCTGTGCTGATGCTCCTTTCAAATCATCGCTGTGATCTGTAAGGCCTAATATGGCCAACCGAGGGATTTCCTGCCAGCATGAGTTGTAAATACCATGAATACCCTCATGATGTCGTACCACAATAAAACGAAAGGCTAGCATGGCACCATGTCGTACTTCCCAATCCTTATATGTGGAGAGTTTCGATAGGACTTTGAAGCAGGGATATTGTACTTCATTCATAGGCGCCCACATCAACAACATAGATAACACATCCGCAGCGACTTCTCTTACAGGCGCAAGATCTTCCTCGTGCACGTATTCCTCTCCACTGTCTTCTCGAACTGGTACGGGAATAAAATGCGATCCAGAGTAATCTCCAAAACGATCTAATGCCAGAACAGCAACACATCGAGCTAGAATATCATTAGGCCATTTCCCAAAGGATTTAAAGGATTGACAGTTCCGTTTCCAAGCTCGTAAAAGTGACAATAATCCCAAGAGTGCACCATATCGAACATGCCATTTGGGATGAAAAACTTGATACAAGAGCTCCGTAGCAAGGATATTTTGAGGACCGAGGTTGTGGGATTTAGTAGAGTCCATGTTTGCGTTTAAAGCTCGCTGCAGTAAGATACGTAGAGGCGACTGCAATAGCTCATCCTCGTTTGTTTTTGTCTCGGATTCCTTTTCTTTGTTCCTTTTGGGAGCCTTTTTTCTTGTGTTCAACGTTTCCTTTGTTTTCGACAAGGACCTTTTCTTGTTACCACGACATTTCGTTTGACTGCAGTTTAAAAGATCATTATCAGTGATGAATTCATCTATATTACCGTCAGTATTGCTTTGCAAGTTTAATACATTAGATGGTAGACTACCGAGACCTAGCCGTGCGGTCAAAATTTCTCGTTGCAATTGGATCCGCGAACGGGTCAATTCTTCGATAGATTCATTGGTAGTTGACGAGTCTAAGGAGGTTCCTATTTCCGTAATAGCTAGATGTTCCCTTTCATACAAAATATATTGCGAGACATCATATTCCTTACCAACAGATGAAAGTAAAATACGTCCCTTTTCGAGAACTAGACTTAGTAAGTCTCGACCATCATCAGAGGTTGAGCCTTCTGACTCTACGGTTACTCCTAAAAAGTCCTGAATCGAAAGCCATAGGCAATCTCCACTTACTACTTCCTCCACCGTAAAAAACGCCTTTTGGTCGTGGCTAGGAATGAACCTAGCGATTTGTTCAAGAGCTAATGCAGCATTTTTCCTTTTCACAAGAATACTTCCTGACTTGTCACCACCTTTTAGCCCAATAACGTCATCTGGATACCAATCTTCTCTCGTTAGTGAGTGATATAGGATGTAAATGAGATCCCACAAACACGTTGCCGAAGATTCAGATGCGATATTCGAAAGTAAAGCTAAGGATTGAGAAAACGATTCATCTGTTGATGACGGCGATGACACAATCAAACGAATCAACCTCTTAGTGTGTGGAGTCACCTCGTCTTGATTGGATGGGGGCGACATCCTTCTATCAGGACGAATCTCAGATATTCCTTTCTGATGTTCGTTCTATTACAAGACAAAGTAAGATATTTAGAGGCAAGCAGTTCGTTAAGCCTACATGGTACATACATAAATCAATGCAGGGGGAGAAGCACGATACATTATTACATACTGAAGCAATGGTAAATTGTAACTGTATGTAGAGTCTTTCCAGTATGACGTCATAGCGGTTATTACGAAACAACTTGTTGAATGTGACCGACCTTCTCGACCTGAATATATAGCTTATGTGCTGTACCTGTAGCTGACCTGGCCTGTCCTGTTTGTTGGCTATGATATTTTCAACTTTTATTATTGAAACATATAATTTCGACTACAATGTCCATCATAAGATAAGCCATCATGTCGCGAAGGGTTTTACGTTCATCGGCTCTGCGATTGCAACTTCTTAGTACATTCGTCTCAATACAAGCTTTCCATCACGGAAGAGGATTTCATGGATCACACCATGTAGCTCCATCTTCTTCAATAAAAACACATGGGAAAAGACAATTTTTTACACCTAGAGTACCGTCAACATCATGCTCTATCACGATATCGGACATAAATTTAGAAGATCTAATATACCAAGCTCAATCGACTGCTTCCAGCATGGCCAAGTCATCTCTGTCCACAGATTCAACAAGTCCCACATCTCTCATCATCTTATACTTTGCTGGGTTACTTACTTCCTTTAGTCCTTGTAGCTTGGGTTTACTGCCTCTAACCATATCATACATTTCAAGTGCAGCGGGAGAAAGGCAAGACAAAGGAACCTTCATACCTACTTTGGCTTTTGCTGCTGGGTTGGCTTTTGTGTTTTGTTCATTAGGATTATCGGCCTCGCTACTTGGTGGAGTTCTAGGAGCCAACAGTGGTACTCGGTCGTTAGTACTTACCCTGCTCAGTAGTATCGTGAGTATTGCTATGGGGTTACAATTGCTGGACTTAATTAGTATCCCTCTTCCGAGTCTTGATTTATCCGAGTCTAAATTTTTTGGATTTCTAAATAAGCAATCCCTTGGAGAAGGACCGTCGTCGGAATTAGCCTTTGATGAGGAGGGAAACTTGCTTCCTCCTGGAAAAACACTGTCGGAGCCAGAAACAACTAAAAGCGCTAGTGGCATTGGGGCAATATTTAGGACGTTCCTTTTGGGTGGGAGCTCTGCTTTAGTTGCCTCGCCCTGCGCGACACCCGTCTTGACATCTATCCTCGGTTTCCTAGCAGCTACTAGAGATCCCGCTCTTGGAGCTATATTGTTGCTGACATATACGATCGGTTACTCAACACCTTTACTCATTGTTGGAGCCACAGGAGGCCAAGCGCTAGCCAATGCACAAGCTGCGGCGTCCGCTGAAGAGTCATCACTTTTAGGAACTATCGGAAAAGTGGTAAACCCTTTGGTAGCAGGTATACTCATTTTCTACGGAAGTACTTATATCTTGGAAGCCTTATTAGGTGACCCCTCCTTAGTTGGTTTAGAACCTATATTAGAATAACATCACTAATTACAATATAGAATGACATACAAGTACATCCGTTCTTCGACTATATTTCACTAAGGAAACTAACGAAGTGTATGTTTGCTGGAATAGACACGACAGCTCATCATCAGACTTCGTTCCATCCATGCAATTTTTTACCCTGGTCGTAAATGTATCATCTGAAACGGATTCATGCTCAATGATATCGAACGCGTAAGGGAATGCATGGACTCTATGAATCAACCCGAAGACGACACCAAACGTTACAAAGCGACGATGATCGAATAATTCAAATATCCGTATCCAGTCTATAGGATTATTGATACCTTCGGACTCTTCCAACGACCCTGAGAATATCTCCGTATCACATGTTTTAGTATTACTAACTTTATTATCATCGTATTCATTTGTTTTGCGCAAGGAAACAATCTGTGATAGTAGGACATCCCCAAATGTTTTATCCCGACTGCATGAACAATATAATAAGGATAATGCACCCTTGACAATCCTACTTTTCTCACCCTCATGATCATCTGAAGGGAAGACTTTGACGTCGTCATCGGAAGTTTCTTGATGTGAAGAAAGGACAGACACGCATTCGTTGTAGCTCGGTGTTGTAAATAATAGGTCCCATGATGTACCCAAGCTCCTTTTCGATGTGACAGAACTGAATCTGTGCTGAGTAGCAAGGCTATGGACTCCAGGTGATGCTGTAGCTGCCGTAATAGGATCCAAACGAGAGGATATAAAATCATTCGTTTTCTCAATCTTACAAACAAAGTCATACATGGCAGTGAGTAGCTTCGGTTGATGTCCGGCGAGCATTTGAGATGCAAGTTGCGTACATTCGTAGATGTTCGAGTACCAAAACTGATCTACCAACGCAACCACACCATGGTATTGTAGAACTTGTATACTCGCTCTGACCATGTCAACGTCTACGGATGAGGCTTGAGCAATCAGACGAACATTTTTGATCCCATCAACCCAAGGCACAATCCAATTAATAGTTAGATCCCAATCAAAAGAAAGCACTTGCCATTCAGGTCTCAAAAGAACAGGGACAACAAAGTCAGGTACAGTTGATACGAATCCTGACGGTGTTTTAAATAGTTTTAAATTCAAGGAATTGGCATCATCTAAAATCAAGTTACATTCATGATTATTGAGAGAGAGTAAGATACATCTTAGTATTGTACCTATTTGTGACCTAGTACGCGAGTCGGATAGAAATTGCCTTTCCATCTCCATGGCACGTAGAGTCGATGATAATTTAGATAACAATGGCCGAAAGGGTGATGGATCCATTGCCCGTCGTATCACAAATCCCACGCTAAAAAGAAGTGAATTTCTTTGGTATCTTGAATGAAATAATATCGTAGCTCGGGTTAGTATATGAAAACTATGTGTAGAAAGGCTAATGATACGATCAGCCAGCTCATTTCCTGGAATAATATATTCGCTCGTGGAATCAAAGATGGAAAGAGAGTTGGTCGCAACCAATGGAATATTTTGTCCTTGGATGTTGTTAGAAGGATGAAACGTGTTGGAAAGACATTCATTAATCTCTCTTGAAGAAATGGTTATATCATGATCAAGAAAGTGCTCTGGACATTGAAAGCAAATCTTGGGACCAACGACAATATCAAATTCAGCATAAAACACACACAGTAGTTGACATTCAGAGGGTGATTTTGGTGTAGGTAGGAAGGTGAGACTATGATTCAAAACGTCTACATTTAAATGAGGCTGATACGCATGATTAACCGCATCATTTGACTGAGGAATAGCTGGGATGGATGTGTGATTATCTGTCTGGGTACCTCCTTGTCTCGATACGGTCCCATTTATTTGTTGTGCAGAAACAGGAATAGGCCCAGGTATTTGTGAAGATGATCTGGTGGTTATTAACCTAGGGTTATTACGTGCACCAACTGCACTTGCAGGAGATTCCGAGATATTTATCGCTGTGTTCGGACTTGATGAGTGATGAGTGCTTTCCATCCTTCAATCAACTCATTTCGGTTCCGATATATTCGTCTTCCGTTCGGGCTTTGGGTCTTCAGGCGTTGGATGTTCGTAAATAAAACTTGTTAAAATCCCGTCGCTCGTGCTAGAAAACGCGTCTTTGCGAGATGTAATGTAATGTGAAACAATAATAAACGTTTCTGGAATTGGGACTAAGTCGTTCCTGTACAGTATCATAATAAATAGATTATTCTATACATTTTAGATACATGTGATCACTTCATTTCCAATTCACTACAATTGATTGAACGAAAATATCCGTATCAGCCCAAGCCCAAAATCCATCTGTGAGTAGCATAGTATGTTCTTCCCATTTCGTCTTGGCACGTATCAAAATAAATACAGGAGTTGAAACTGTTATAAATCCATAAGCCGCTATAGCTGGCAAGAGCCAAGGTTGTACAGTGAGTAAACTCACATTGGCTGTAGTTGTGAGACCTAGCAAAGGGGAGCCCAATATGTATGATTCAATTCAGAAACCTTACACAGGGGGACGAAATATCTAGAAACGGCAACTTCTCACCTAGCCAACCTAGGATACCCGTTGCTGGAACAGTCACTGGGACTGTCTGTGATCCTACATATGCAGCAATGGTCACAGCACTTTTGATTTGTCCTACCGCCGAGGATTGTAGAAAAAAGGATGCTTGAAACGTAGACCAACGTCCTGTTTTACACCAGACTGCTATGCATTCTGAATTGGAGAATATGACATGATGAGATGGAAGTATATCTGGATTCATCATTATATATCTTGCCCTGGCAAGAACGAGAAACGGTGGATCCGATTTACATCGAGGGTTATCCTTGGATTTCTCTGATACAGTTGGAGGTGTTTGTTGAGTATTCCGATGTTCACCTTCGCTGCTCTGATTTGAACTTGAGGCTTTATTTTCAGGATCTGGACGCTTCCTCTTCATCTCATCTACTAGTTTTGGTTGTTTATCATTCTTAATTTTCTCATCTCTCGTATTTGTGTTGGTAGACCATGGCCACCATGATTTCTTGGAGGTGTTGGTCGATAATGTTTCCTCTTCCGATTCAAGACGAGGTTCTCCGTAGTCTATTCGCTTCCACCGTTTGATATCATTTTCCTCAGATAGGACCACAATACTAACCCGTCGCCATTGATCACCAGCGGTCAAGTTCCTCGAGCATTCTCCTCGTGCGACATTTTCCTCATGATATTCATCACAGTGTTGAACGACACGATTGATATCATGATCAACATCATCTTCATTTTCACTCTTTGGGAGAGAAGCAGACAATCCAAAATCAACAATCGTGACAATCCCTTCGCCTGTCGAGAGAACAATACCATGAACTTGAATTGGATATAGAATTATAGACGTCCAGCGAAAAACATGATCGCCAGCTCGCAGATTGTGTTTAAATGCCACAGGCATAATGAAACTGCCGATGCGGGTAAATAACCTCGATGAGGTCTTCTTTGACAAACTCCTCTCTATAGTATGTAGCTCTCTCTCTACTAGAGAGAGGTAGCCTACTCTCTCTCTCTAGAGAGGAGTGTAGCAACGTCTCAGTATCACGTAACATCAGGGTTATAAACGGCTCCTGGGTAAGCCGTTGCGGAAGGTACTGTAAAGACTGTATGTAAAGTGTACGTGCACAGAGTACGTAGAG
>Ga0169931_10013046_pt1 | contig 11411 bp, 9 predicted proteins | sample Kivu_15m_20L_FD_129675 | JGI IMG/M metagenome (GOLD analysis project Ga0169931, IMG submission 129675) | Freshwater microbial communities from Lake Kivu, Western Province, Rwanda to study Microbial Dark Matter (Phase II) - Kivu_15m_20L... | ecosystem: Environmental > Aquatic > Freshwater > Lake ... | reverse complement strand
GTAATAAATACATCGTACAGAAACATAATGTTCGGATTGTGCGCAAAAAAGATTATGGGCTTATAATATTCATATTGTAAATAACACTCGGTTTGCCTAGACGTTAGTGATGGAAATCTTGAGCCTGGTAATATCCGTGGATGTGGAAATATAAATGTTATTAAGAATTAATCTGTATTTGAAGCACGTATTGACATGAACTAAGGCAAAATTAAGTGGTTACACAATGGTCAATAACTTTGTTAAGCTTATTTAAGCTAATATTTGCGAAAAAAATAGCTTTATCCTATTGTTAGTCTATATAACAAAGATGACGAGATATAATTTTTGAGAAAATAATGATCATTTAGCACATATTATTATAAGAATACTTTGTATACAAGAAACTGACTCTAAATATTGATCATTATATCCTCATCAAAGGACAATGCGTCCAAACCGCGACAAACAGAAAAGCCTGCTAAAAAACAAGGTAAAGTCATTTGTGATGTCCTGCTATACCCCACCAGTCCGCCGAACGATGATGCAGACCACAAGTAAAAACCCCCTAAAACAGTATAGTAAAAAGTAGAAAAGATAATTAAGGTAATAGCCAGTGAAAGCTCATCATAATAGATGATTTCAGTGGATATTCTTCATAGTGGTGACAGGCCTAAGCAATAGTTTATCATGGATGAGCTAGAGTACAACTGCATAGTGAGTCCAAGAAAGTCTTAAAAATAAAGGGTATTTATGGAATATTGCAGAGATAGAGTTATGAGCGTCTTCCAGAAAGATAGCGAGAAGAATAGTGTTAGATACTAAAACATTAGTATTCGTACAATTAGTCACCTTAATATAAGGTGGATTCGTTGTTTAAAGAATAAGGATAGGAATATAGGCTTCCACAGTTATAAAAAAGCAGCTAAATAAGACTTAATTTTAGGCCCTAGCATGTATTTTATGTTAAAAACAAGTAAATCGATAGATACATGACTCTTAAGTAACATATTGATAATAACAATAGACGAAATCAAAAAGATAATCATCTTTAGTCCTTCCAAAAACAAATCATATCAAATGTTCGCATAACAAGACACTCTAAACAAAAATATCCCTGCTAATTCATATCATAATCCCAAAAATCAGTCAGTAGTTAGATTTAATCGACTTAAAAAAAATAATAATTTTTGTAGCGAGGGAGAAAACCTTTGCTTCCGATTATGTAGCGTACTCTATCTCTATGGATACAGGCGCGGCTTAACGATAATGCAAGAGTAACACACTAGGATATCCGCAACAAGGCTCGGCTTTTGATGATTTAGTAAAGGCCTTTGAAAGATAAAGAATTCAGAGCGAGTAAGGGATGGCTTGATAAATACTTGAATAGAAATCGAGGGCTGGCTGGGATGTTAAGGAGGCAACAACGCAAACGAAAAAACAAAAAGAAGGAGCTTTAAAATGGTATTAAATGAGAACATATCATTTTTATTTACCAGGGCTAGATTAGGGAGCAGGGTTGTTATTACGCATGTATTTTGGAGGTGGTTTTCTTTAGTTTTTTTACATTTAGGCGAAGTTGACTTTCGACAAGTCTTGTTGCATATATTTCAGATAGCTAAGCAAAGAATTTTAACCCTACACCGATTAACTACTAAGTTTTTATATACTAGAATTTTATATATTTTATAGGCTATTTTATTTTTTATCTAAGGGAAATGATTATTGAACGTTAACGTCTTTCTAAGCTTTCTTTCCATTTTATACTTTTATTTACTATTTGGGTACATTTTTTACCTATAATAAACTTTTTTTGTTATTTTACAATTAATATGAGGTTCCCTACGTAGAACTTTGTGATTTGGACTATAGTTTTTTAAATGATTATTGTTTTTATGATATACTTTTTTGATTTAAATTGGTTATTGGTTTGCTAGGAACACTCTATTCCACAAACTTAATATTTAAGTTCTTTATTCTATCAACTTAACTTTGTAGCTCTGGCCCTATAATAAAAACTGAACCTGTAGGTTGATCAAAATCATCTTAGCTTGAAATAGATTAGCCTAAATCACCTTTATTTTTTTTGTTGGAATGATATTCAGATTATTGTGAGTTTTACGAGCTCTAAGAGCTCTATTCATCTTTATGCATAAATATAATTATCTTGCGACCTTCAACAATCGGCAATATCTTTTAGTTATAAAATTACTTATTAACTACTCTTTATAACTATAGTATAGTAAATCACTCTGGTTGCTAGGAAGACTAATACTCAACCGATTCTATCTCCAAAGTATGTTAATGATTATTTTTCCGGACGATATCATAAATTGTTATGTTGCTTTAACTGTCAAGCACGAACATCAAATTCTGATTGATTTTTAGCTTCTTTATACCATTCAGACTAATCTTCTTTTGATAAGCTATCTTCATATCTACCATTCTTAATTTCTTAGTTGGACTCTAAGGACTACTGCTATCTTTTTATAGCAATCTATAAAAATACGTTATACACCCGTTCATATCACCCACCCATAACTATTCTCGATTAGGAAAGATGAGATGTTACATAGTTGAACAATAGTTTTTAAAACCAGAATATTTTTAGATCAGACAACTAGTTCTATAAATTATTTTTAGTTTATCGCTAGCATCACCGATCACGAAAGTGCTCATTAGTACTTACTTAAACGAAAGAACAGCGTCTATAATGGTTCCGTTTTATTACAAACTGTCAAATTTAAGACTTTTTGTGCCCTAGGATTAGTTGAATACGTGTAGTTGTGATCCTGCGAAGATGTTCAAAGTGCTCCCTTGGCTTATATTACCAAGTTTGACACCTTGAGACAAGTTTTTAGCATCATAAGGTTGATTTTCCGTATTAGTATTGGTAATTTCTTGTATGATAAAATTGGCAACATGACTAAGAAAATCTTTATACACCCATACAGAATGCGTCCTCGCAACATACAAATGTTTCTATCTAAAAATAACATTAACTACAGGTTGATTAACTGATCCCGCTTAAATAGATCGTATTTTTTGAATAGAAACTGTTTTTTAAGTTACCCTCAGGGAATAAAATTACAACGAACCATCCATGAAACCAATTGCCAAAACTATCTATTTTCTACGTTATTATTTGATTTTGATTGAAATCAGTTGTGCTTCAATCATGGTTATTTAATGGATTTGTCCGTATGCGATTTTGAAGTTTTTTTGATACATCAACGATCCATCTTTGAAGTTCAAAAAAGATATGAAAGCTTTTGATTTGTAGAACAAATATACTGAAGTTTAATCTTAATCGTTTTTGATTTAAAGAGTAGTTATGAGATTATTCCAGTGTTCGAAAATCAGTTAGTTTTACGGCTGAGTGATATTCATAACAGTATAAAACTAGGGGGGTTATGCTTATTTAAAAAGACAATCTTTCCTCGCCTGCATACTTCTAATCCTATTTGATTTGATATATGTATAACACATACACTAAAACACGATATCATTCTTAACCTTGATTATATTTATAACAAATGCTCTCAACCAAAGTAGCAGTCATAGGTGGCGGTCCAGTCGGTCTCCTAGGTTCCCTCTTGCTCTAGAAGTTCAAAATAGATTATACATGCTTATAGCGATCAGATAGACTCAGAGCGCATCCTAGCGCGCATTGGATCAGTGCAAGATCCAAACAAATATTGTCTCAAATTGAAGGATTGAGTGGTAGAATGGATTAAATTCAAGATGATTTGGAAAGGTATAGGTATTATAGGTATGTGGAATCGATTGGGGGTGAAGAAATGGGAGTGACTGATCAATTTAAACCATCGGTTAAGGAGAAGATTTAGGAGAGTTTGAAGTTTTTTGGGGAAAGGCCGAATCATTTGTCGCAGAGTAGAGTGGTTTAGTTGATGTATTAGCATATGAGGGAGAAGGAGAGGTTGAGATTTGGTTGTTAGGTGGGTGGAATATTGTAGAAAGATGGAGAGTATTTGGTGGTTGATTCTAAAAATCAAACGATTCTAAAGGCCAAGTATGTTATCTTGTGTAATGGTTTTAATTCAAATCTAAGGGATAATTTGGATATAGGCATGGCATACGGAGGAAGGATGTTTTATAAGCTGATTAATATTCATTTCAGATCAAAGGAACTTGCTAAAGCGCTCATCAATAAAGGGTCTGAGGCCATGCTACACTTCATATATAACAACCGAATCCCATGTGTCCTTGTAAACCACAGTTTCTAAACCGGCGAATTCGTTCTTCAGATCCCAAACTACGAACCCTTCATCGACCTTCTTCAAATATACTCCCCTCTCTAAATAATCAAAAGTGCACTACACTAATCAATCTTCAACCAAACAAAAAACAATCTAGACATAGTTCACGTAGGCCGATGGAAACTACAAGCCCAACTCTCCACCTCAATGACGAAAAACAACATCTTTCTAGCCGGAGATACAGCACATACCTATACTCCAGCCGGTGGTTTCGGGATGAATTGCGGTTTCCAAGATATACATCAACTAGTTCATACTATTGATATGCTGGAGAGAAATCCAAGGGCTGATAGGGATAAGATAAGGTAGATGTATAATGTGGAGAGATTGGCTGCCAATAGAAAATATCTTAATAAATCTTTGGAGAATTATGGGTTGACGTAGTAGACTGCTGGGTAGTTAGGATTTCCTCCGCAATTGACGAATTATTATTTCAAGTTTTGTTAGATGTTACCGCTTGGGAGGTTGCCTTTTGGGATGGGGGTATCGTAGAAAATGAGGTTATTGGCCATGAAAGGATTGTTTAAGCCTAAGAAAATAGAGCCTCATCTTGAATTATTTTTTGATCATTTCGATGCACATGTTCAGAATCAGTCTAGTCATATGTAGGATATAATAAAAATGCAAAGAAAGGGTCAGATATTTGATGTTTTGGCTGATAGGGATGTGACAGATTAACAAATTTTCAAACATTTTGGTCGCATTTCGCCCAAAAACATACTCAGAAAAGATTTATAAGGCTAGAAGATAGTCCGAAGAGATGGAATAGTTCTCTAGGGAACAAGAAGAATAGATTTCGAAAGAAACTGGGATTCCTAAAATAGCAATCGAGATAACTGATATTTTTGTGTATAAATATGTGGATCTATAACTATATATCTTTCTGTTAATTATCCCTAATAAATATAATTATAAATCCCAGAATGTCCAACCGAAAATAACGCAAACCCCTCCCCTACACCCCCCAATACGCCTCCTACCGCGACCAAGGCTCTCCCACCAAAGCCTCAGTCCTCCTCCAATAAGACCACGCCGAATACGTCGATTCCCTGCGTTCTCGCCAATAAAACTTCAACACCTGCCTGCAACTCTACCGAGTCTCATACGACAACTAACTTCCTCAAAAATGTCTAATCCATAACAATTTCATTACTCTTTATTGCGAGAATGATTTCAAATTGTTATGTGTTAATTGCATCTACGGGTCTGCGGTGTATTCTAATAAGAGAGTGGTGCCTAGTAAAAATTCAGTGCCGAATATTGCTAGGGATAATTAGGAAAATATGAAGATTTTGGATGAGGAGTTGGCTAGGGTGAGAGCTGTCTAGGGTGAGATGAGGAAGAATAGGAAGGAGTTATAGGAGCAATATAGGAGGATGATGAAACAAATAGATGAGTAGTTCAAGACGATGCATATACTGCTATAACGAAAATAGAAATAAACCAGATAGCGAATAACCGAATCATTCTCCCGAGCAATCTAAATCAACGACAAAGGTACCTCATAAGTCAATTGGTGGAGAGATACCTACGCACATACAAAAGGAAAGTTCCCTAAAGATGCGAGTGAGGAGAGTTAGATATATAAGCATTTGGTGTTGCATTTGTTTATGGAGGATAAATTGGATGAGGAGAAATTGACGTATTTGCCTTCTTCGGAGCAGATTTAGAGTGATTTTATTAGGCAGGTTGTGGAGTTGAGGGAGGGGATTTAGTTGCAAGTGGGGCATGGGTATCAGCCGGAGAGGAGTAGGCCTAGAGTCTTCTGATTTGGATTCGATTGTTTGTCATGTATTGATATGAAATAGGATTAACATTAGAATTTGTATACTTATCGACAATAAAGTAAGTTGTGTATTAACAATAAAGTAAGCTAGTGAATTAGATATAATGAATAATTGATGCAAATTGCCAAATTCATGTTTAAATACGAATCAAGCCTCCTGCTTTTTCTCCTCAGTTCTAACCTTGCCTCTAGAGTTAGTCACCTTAACTCTAATTTGTTGTGCTCTCTTCACGATCTAAGCTCGTTTCTACATATCATAAACTATACCCTGGAACTGACATTGTGTGCGATCTAGGCACAGAAAGTTCTGTTGTTCATCAGCAACACATCAAGATCTTTCACATTTCTTACGAGGAATTTCTTGAGTCCGTTGGGGAGGAAGAATTTGGTGGTGTTGTCGGATCCGTAACCGATTTTGGGCATTTTTTTGTTGCCTCTGAATCTGCGTCTCATTCTGTTGTCGATGCCTGGGTTAGGGTAGATTGACCTCTGGGTCTGCGCCAGCTCTAGGCGAGTCTTCCGCCGTAGAGATCGGATTGGAAACGGGTGAATTTGAGGGTTCGCTTCTTGACGATGGTCTTGCGAAGGAGAGGGGTTGATTTCACCATTGGAATTATTACTATAATATTTAATAAAAAAAGCAATTTACCCGAGAATTAACACTATCATAACAAGTTCATAATTTTGATTATTAATAAACATAAAATGATGTTAATATGTTATGACTATGTAGTTCCATTAAAAGTTTATATGAATGATCTTATCTTTATCAATATATTTTAAGGATAAAACCTGATATGAGTCTAGACGTCCAATAACTGATGGAACTCTGCGCATACTACAGCCTCGCCTCCAACACTCTCCCTCTTCCCCTCAATCCACCTCTACAATCTGCTGCTAGTTCTCCAAAACAAAACAAAAAAGCAACCAAACGAAGAGTATAAGTATTTGACACCAAAAAGACATAAAAACACAATAAACCGAAAATATAGTATGGCAGACAATAAAGAAGCAAAATATAGTATGGCAGACAATAGAGAAGCAAATCACCAATTAATAATAGAAATGATCAGGGTCAGAGTGTGAGTTCGTTGAATGGTTTTATTGAATTACTGTCAGGAAAACAAACTCCACAGTAGACATACTATCGGGATAACTATAGAGACAATTATCAGTAATTTTCACTTTCTAATAATAACCAGCCTTCGAAACAGTATGATACTTTTGGTCGGGGGTAGAAAAATTATCAAACTTTTTAGCAAAAAATGAATAAAACAGGCTACAATCAGTCTAAAATAGCAAGTGTTTAGCTGAATACTTACTATTCACCTTACCAGACTAACAACAATTTTAATCGTCCTCAAAACCAATATTTAAATAATCGACCAGTAAATCCTTTCTAAATCTTCAGCAACAACAACTCAACCACCTAACGAAAAGGATATCACCCCCACGACTAACCCTACACCTATCGTCATACCCCATAGCCACAATACAACTACAACCAATACAGCACTAGACTTCCATAATAACCTCGAGGATATTAGTTCCCATCAGCCCATACCGTAACCCGAGGTTTAGATCATTTCTTCGCTTCAAATTCTCCACTAAGTAGAGATAACAAGTCACCTATAGCTTCATATGGATTTAGTAATCTTCAGTCGGATAGGTCTTTGAGTAAGAGTAGAAGTAAATTGAAGAAGAAAAATAATTAGAGATCTTTCTATGATCCTTCCAAGGCTTTGCAGATGTAACCCAAGAGCATCCCTTAGAAAAGATAGCTTTAAAGAAGATAATAAAACGTAATATCTAAATCATAGGTACAACCTGTATATTCTAATACAAAATCATCAGTGTAAGACAAAGCTAGAGAGACTGCTATAAGTGCATTGAATTCATAAGTTTTTAATTACAATCCTCCATAAATGCCAACTCCACCATAACCACAAGCTTACAAGATAGTAGGGAATGGTATAGGGATACCTAAGTTGAGTTTGACCATAGATGCGAGATAACGTATGCAGCGTTTCTGATACTTTATTCATAGTTTTTATTTGTTGAAACTTTAATGAAACTTTAATGAAACGATTGTGTTAAACTAGTATATGTTAGGAAAAGAATTAGTTTTCTAATATTTTGACTAAAATATATATATATTTCAACAATGTAAGACAAGCACCGTATAGCCATAGTCAACCCCTAGAAATGCAAGCCCAAAAGATGCAAGCAATAATGCAAGAAGGGTTGCCCTGTCAACAAAACTTAAAAGATATGTATCGACGTCCTCCCCACTTCCAAAATTGTCGACATCTCATAAATCTTATGCGTCGGTTGCGGTATCTGTGTCAAAAAATGTCCATTCCAAGCAATCAAGATAGTAAATGTTCCTCAAAATATGGATAGACTAACAACGCATCGTTATGGTAAAAATTCATTCAAATTGCATAGATTACCCGTCCCACGTCCAGGGCAGATATTGGGTCTAGTAGGCATTAACGGTATAGGTAAATCTACAGCATTACTCGTCCTTGGTAACAAGCTAAAACCCAATTTAGGCAACTATAAGTAACCACCCGAGTGGTAGACTGTTTTGAAATATTTCAAAGGATCATAATTACAAAATTATCTGACTAAGATGCTATAACTCACCTACAAACCTGCGATTAAACCGCAATATGTTGACAGTATCCCTAAATCTGCAAAAGGAAAGGTAGGATAATATATCGAGAAGAAAGATACTCTAGGTTTGAGTGGTAAATTAAAAATTGATCTATAACTGGATAAGTTATACTAGAGAGATATAGATCAGTTATCTGGAGGTTAGTTGCAAAGATTTGCGATGATGATCGTTATGATACAAAAATGTGATGTATACATCTTCGACTAACCAACTTCATACTTGGATGTGAAACAAAGAATCAAGATGGCTAAGATGGTTAGAGGGATACAAACATTAGACAACTATATCATTGTTGTCGAACACGATTTGTCCATTCTTGACTATCTTTCTGATTTCATTTGTGTGTTGTATGGATAGCCTGCAGCGTATGGAGTTGTCACTATGCCGTTTTCGGTGAGAGAAGGGATCAATATATTCTTGGCTGGGTTTGTACCGACCTAGAATATGAGGTTTAGAGAGGAGGAATTGCATTTTAAGATGGCTGGTGATGTTTTTTAGATTAAACAAGATAAAATAGGTTCGTATAAGTATCCTAGAGTACTTCAATATGTATGTAGATGGTTAAAAAGCAGGGAGATTTTGAGTTGACAGTATAGTAAGGATCATTCAGAACCTCGCAGATCACTGTTTTTTTGGGATAAAACGGAACAGGCAAGACAACTTTCATCAAGATGTTGGCATAGGCTGGCAAGAAAGACAAGAAGAAGAAATAATAACAACCAAAATAAGAGAACAAAGATAACAAATACGATGTATATCTATTTATATGTAGATTCCTGAGATGAATATAAGTTACAAGCCACAGACGATCGCTCCTAAATTCTAAGGAACAGTCCGTTAGCTATTCTACAACAAAGTCGGTGCAAATTGGTAAACCGCTACCTTCGTCTCATAAGTAACCAAACCCCTCAAACTCGACAATATAATCGACAACTAAGTCCAAAAACTATCAGGAGGATAGCTGCAACGTGTAGCAATCATCCTCGCCTTGGCAAAAGGAGCAGATACTTATCTAATCGACTAACCATCAGCATATCTCGATAGTTAGCAAAGAGTTATCTGCGCAAGAGTCATCAAGCGATTTATTCTTAATAACCAAAAAACAGCATTTATAGTGGAACATGATTTCATAATGGCGACGTATTTGGCTGATCAGGTGGTGGTGTATGAAGGTGAGCCTGGGGTGAAATGTTTGGCTAATTCTCCACAAGGTCTGGTGGATGGGATGAACAAGTTTTTGTCGATGTTGGGTATCACGTTCAGAAGAGATCCTACTAATTTTAGGCCGAGGGTTAATAAGTTGAACTCGGTGTTGGATAAGGAGCAGAAGACTGCGGGTAATTATTTCTGTTTGGAGGAGTGATCATGTAATCAGAATAAATAAGCATATCATCTATCGAATCTTGTTGATTATCCTAGTTATAGTATATTTTGCAACTATTTATATTGTTTTAATTGTGATGATAGATATGACTTGTATGAAATAAATGACTATCTAGCTGATCCACAATCACTTCTTGAGAAACTTATATCCTTGGTATAATCCTACAGCAGCCAAAGGCAACAAAGCAGCCCACATCGACATATTACTAAACAGCCCTGCATTTTCTGCCTTAACGTTTTATTTCTTCTCTTTGTTTTTAGGCGGCGAAGACGACAACATCCTCTCGTTCATCTCTTTGCTCAGCTCCTTATGTCTCTTAGATTACTAGTTATACTTCGCCAATATTTTTTAGTACGCAGAGTGGATCTCTTCGTTGGTTTTATCCTTAGAAAAAGCAAGTTTGATATCAGTGAGTGCTTGTTAATAATCATCAAGTTAGTACCTGGCAAGAGCTCGTCTATATATCGCCTTAGCATAGTTCGGATTGACAGTAATCGCCTAGTTAAAAAACAGTTGACTTTCCTTCCACTTGTTCTGATTGTAAAAACACATGCCAACATTGAACAACAAATTAGCACTAATCTATGACATCTTAAGACACTATGCCTATGTAGCTCCATAGAAAGCATTGACGTCTAATACTTCTAAGGCTCGTTGGTAGTAGTTTTTGGCGAGGTCGTATTGTTTTGTTTTGAATTATTAGTTGCCTTGTTGCTTTAGGAGGATGGCTTATTGCATTCTGTGCTAGAAGGTTAGGAGGGAGGAAGAGGAGGGGGAGGGTGGATTGAGGGAGGGTGGGGAGATCGAGGGTTAGCGTGGTTGTGATGTTGGTTACATGATGTCAATAGTTTTATAGTTTCAACAAAAAGTAGATGGGTATATTGGTTAATCATATTTATACATAAAGGGTATAAATTTATCAATCATCGATGCCTTTCATATCATTACGATAGAAGTGTCTGTACTATGTTGGATAGACATAGTCAACAATTAAACCTACCCAAAAAAATACTATACAAAGAGAAGGTTTGCAAACAAATAGAGAATCCTTAACCATCAATAAGACCTAATGATGAATAGAGGATATAGCAAATCATCGAATCGGTAGAAAACTCATGCGGAACAACATGGAATTACTTTCAAAAAAAGGTTATATAGGAAATAATGAGTGGGAGAGGACTGAGAGTAGTGGGAACATATGACAACAAAACTTATATTTTGGGTATTTTGCTAAGTTTGATCTATAGTCGTACTTCTCAGGCTGTGCTGATAGTGCCTTGTCGTTCAGTTGCATAGCAAATG
>Ga0169931_10013045_pt1 | contig 11411 bp, 8 predicted proteins | sample Kivu_15m_20L_FD_129675 | JGI IMG/M metagenome (GOLD analysis project Ga0169931, IMG submission 129675) | Freshwater microbial communities from Lake Kivu, Western Province, Rwanda to study Microbial Dark Matter (Phase II) - Kivu_15m_20L... | ecosystem: Environmental > Aquatic > Freshwater > Lake ... | reverse complement strand
CTCGCGCAGCCCGGCGAGCAGCTCGAGCACGCGCGCTCCCGTCGCCGCATCGAGGTTGCCCGTGGGCTCGTCGGCGAACAGCACCTTCGGCCGCGGCGCAAATGCTCGCGCGAGCGCGACGCGCTGCTGCTCGCCGCCCGAGAGCTGCGCCGGATAGTGGTGCGTGCGCTCGCCGAGGCCGACCTGTTCGAGCAGCTCGCGCGCCCGCTCGCGCGCATCGCGCACGCCCGCGAGCTCAAGCGGCAGCAGCACGTTCTCGAGCGCCGTCAGATTGGGCAGCAGCTGGAACGACTGGAACACGAAGCCGACCTTGCGCCGCCGCAGAAGGCTGAGCGGGTCTTCACCGAGGTTGTCGATGCGCTCGCCATCGAGCCGCACCTCGCCCGAGCTCGGCCGGTCGAGCCCCGCCAGCAGCCCGAGCAGCGTCGACTTCCCGCTCCCCGAAGGCCCGAGGATCGCGGCGAACTCTCCCGCCCCGATCTCGAGGTCCACATGGTCGAGCACGGTCAGTTCATGACCGCCGGAAGCAAGCCGCTTGGTGAGCTGATGGCACGAGAGCATGGCGTGGAACTCGGAGTGTGGGGCGGCGGGACGCGACCTCCAGCCTCGAGCCCGCATTCTCGCCCGAATCAGGTCGTGGAGCGAGCGGGGAGGCGGACACGCGCAGCGGCGCCGCGCGTCGGAGTCGAGATTGAGGCTCGCGGCGCGCGGGGAGCAGGGGTACAAGAGCGGAGCGGCGCGGCGGCAGTGGCCTGCGCCCGGACAACGACCTCGACGAGCCTCTCCGCATGAACAACCAGTCTGTGCCGGCCCTGATCCCTCGCCTCTCGGCAATGATGTTCCTCGAGTACGCGATCTGGGGCGCGTGGCTGCCGATCCTGTTTCCGTTCTTGCAGGGGCATCGCGGCTTCTCGAACGACCAGATCGGCTCGATGTTCGCTGTCGGTGCGGTGGGGGCGATCGTGGCGCCGTTCGTCGCGGGGCAGATCGCGGACCGCTTGTTCTCGACGCAGAAGTTCCTCGGCGTCCTGCACCTCGCGGGAGCCGTGCTGATGTGGCAGCTCGCGAGCATCGAGAGCTACTCGGGCTTCCTCGTGTTCTCGCTGCTGTACTCGATGCTGTATTGCCCGACGATGCCGCTGACGAACAGCCTCGCGTTCCACCACCTGACGGACGGCCAGGCGCAGTTCGGCAAGGTGCGCTTGTGGGGCACGATCGGCTGGATCGTGGTCGGCATCGCGATGGGGCAGTGGCTGCTGTTCGTCCACACGCCCGCTGGTGTCGACGAGGCCGCGATCGCGGCGGCCCAGAACGCGGGCCGCGCCGACGCTTTCAAGCTCTCGGCGATCCTCGGCGCGCTGATGGGCTTCTACTGCTTCACGCTGCCCGACACGCCGCCGCAGCGTGCCTCGGGCAAGAAGGTCGCGATCGCGGGAGCGTTCGGCGCCGTCTCGAAGAACCCGCTGCTCACGCTGTTCTTGCTGACGATCCCGATCGCCTGCATTCACCAGTTCTACTTCGTGCACACCGGCGGCTTCCTCTCGGCCTTCCAGTCGAGCGCGGCGGGCGCAATCAACAGCATCTTCGGCGTCGGCGGCGGCGGCCTGATGACGGTCGGGCAGATGTCGGAGATCGCGGTGCTCGCGTTCATCCCGGTGTTCGCGCGCAAGGTCTCGCGCAAGTCGATCCTCGTCCTCGGCACGCTGGCCTACGCGCTGCGCATGGCGCTCTTCGCCTACGTGCACGCGATCCCGCTCGATCCGATCGTCACGCTCGTGCTCGGCGTTGCACTGCACGGCGTGTGCTTCGGCTGCTTCATCTTCCTCGCCTTCATGATCATCGATGAGGAAGCGCCGACGGACATTCGCGCGAGCACGCAGAGCCTCTACAACCTCGTGATCGTCGGCATCGGCGTGATCGTGGGCAGCTTGGTCTCGACGAAGATCGCGACGTGGGCTCAGAGTGGCGCGCCGACGCTCGACTACGCCAACGCCGAGCAGACCCAGCGCCTGTTCGCGGCCCCGATGTGGGCTTCGCTCGCGGTGCTCGTGCTGCTGCTCGCGTTCTACCCCGGCGGAAAGCGCGCGTCCGCCACAGCTTGAGGTCGCTCATGCGTCTCGCCCTCGCCGCCCTCGCACTCGCGTTCGTTCTCGGCTGCAAGGAAGAGCCCGCGCCGCCGCGCGACCAGCCGCTCGACGGTCCGGCGCGCACAGCCGAAGCTCCGGCTCCCGCTCCGAAAGCACCCGAAGTCCCGCCCGGTTCGCCCAAGGTGGCGTTCCTCGGCGACAGCATCACCGCGGGCCTGCATCTCTCTTCGGAGTTCGCGTTTCCCGCCGTGCTACAGCGCGACTTCGCGGCCGCCGGCATGCCCTTCGAGCTCGTCAATGCGGGCGTGAGCGGCGACACGAGCTCCGGCGGCGCGCGACGCATCGACTTCCTGTTGCAGTCCAAGCCCGACGTCGTGGTGATCGAGCTCGGTGGCAACGATGGACTGCGCGGACAGCCCGCCGAGGTCGTCGACGCGAACCTGCGCTCGATCGTCTACAAGTGCCGCGCGGCCTACGCGAAGGTGCTCCTGCTCGGCGTGCAATTGCCCACCAGCCTCGGCAGCGAATATGTCGCGCAGTTCGAAGAGCTTTACCCGCGTCTCTCGCGGCAGCTCAGCGTCTCCTTCGTGCCCAACTTCATGGATGGTGTCGGCGGAATTCCGACGATGAACCTGCCCGACGGCCTGCACCCGACCGCCAAGGGTCACGAGCGCATCGCGCAGAACGTCGCGCCGGGCCTGCGCGAAGTGCTGAACGAGCTCGGCCGCCGCTGAGCGCGCCTCGCCTCTCGCGCATCAGCAGGAGAAGTGTCGGATGTCGTTGAGCTTGCGACGCAGCTCGGCGCGGAAGTCTGGATGCGCGATCGAGATCAGCGCCTCGCCGCGCTCGCGCAGCGAGAGGCCGTGCAGATTGACCGCACCGAGCTCGGTCACGATCCAGTGTACGTGGCCGCGCGTGGTGACGACGCCCGCGCCGGCGTTGAGCTCATGCGTGATGCGCGAGATGGTGCCGCCTGCCGCCGTCGACGAGAACGCGAGGATCGGCTTGCCGCCGCGCGAGAGCGCCGCGCCGCGGATGAAGTCCATCTGGCCGCCGATGCCCGAGTAGATGCGGTGGCCGAGCGAGTCGGCGCACACCTGCCCCGTGAGGTCGACCTGCAGCGCCGAGTTGATCGCGACCACGCGCTCGTTCTTGCGAATCACGGACGTGTCGTTGGTGCGATCCGAGGGATGGAACTCGACCAGCGGGTTGTCGTCGACGAAGTCGAACACCTTTTGCGTGCCGATCACGAAGCTCGTCACCGTGCGACCCGGGCTCACGACCTTGTAGCGATTGGTGACCGCGCCGCTCTCGAACAGCTCGACGAAGCGATCCGAGAACATCTCCGTGTGCACGCCAAGGTCGCGTTTGCCTTTGAGGCGCGTCAGCACCGCGTCCGGAATGCCGCCGATGCCCATCTGCAGGCACGAGCGATCCTCGACGAGCTCCGCGATGATCTCGCCGATGCGCGCCTCGATCTCGGTTTCGGGCTGGGGCACGTGCTGGTGCAGCGCGCGCGCCGTGTTGGTGAACGCTGCGATCCGGTGGAACGGCACGACGCTGTTGCCGTGCGTGCGCGGCATTGAGTCGTTGATCTCGCACAGGATGAGCGGCGCGTTGTCGGCCGCGGCCTTGGCGACGTCGATCGAAGTACCGAGCGTGCAGTGGCCGTGGGCGTTGGGCGGCGAGACGTGCAACAGCGCTGCGTCCAGCCGAATGCGGCCGGAGGCGAAGAGCTCGGGAATGTCGGACAGGAACACGGGCACGTAGTCCGCGCGCCCCTCCTCGATCGCGCGCCGCACCATCGAGCCCGCGAACAGAGAGATCGAGCGCAGGCGCCCCGAGACCTCGGGCTGCACGAAGGCGGACGAGCCCTCCGTGTGCAGGTGGTAGAGCTTGACTCCCTCGATGTCGGTCCGACGCGCGAGCGCGTCGAGCAGCGGGACCGGTGTCGCGCATCCGCCGTGCACGAAGACCTGCATCCCGCTCTTGAGGCGCGCCACGACCTCGTCCGCCGAGACCGCCGCCGCGCGCCACTCCGTTCCCTTCAGCTTCAGCATGGCGGGGGATTTTCACACCCCGAGCCCGCTGCCCATAGGCCGAAGTGAGCCGATCGCCGGCTCAGCGTCGCCGCCGGCGCCCGCCCCCGGGCCAGCTCGCGCTGCCCGGCCGCCGTCGCCGCGACGTACGGTCCCGTCCGGGTTCCATCCACGCCACCTCGCCCCACTCGACCGGCGGCACTCCGTCGGGCACCAGAATCCACAGTGTGGGCCAGGGCGGGGCTTCCTTCGGAGCATCGCCGAAGCCATCCGTGAGGTACACGAGCACGTCCCATGGCTCTCGCTCGCGCGCGAGGTAGTCGAACACGGGAACGAACGAAGTCGCACCGCCGCCGACGAGCTTCAGCGATCCCAGCGTGGGCGGGCGGTTCGCGTCGAAGCGCTGCACGTCGCGCACCTCGCTGTCGCACGACAACACGAGCAGCTCGAAATTCGAGAACGTGTTGGCGAGCGAGAAAAGCTCGGCGAAGAAGTTTGGGATGAACGGGCCCGTCGAGCCGGACGTGTCGACTGCGACCGCGATGCGCAGCGTCTCGCTCCTGCGCGAGGGCAGGTAGAGCCCGCGGTGCACGTGGCGACGCGACGGGGGCAGCCACTGGGACGAGCCGCCGCTCGCCCGCGTCAGGAACGCCGCGAGCAGCTCGCGCCAGTGCACCCGCGCTCGCGCCTCCAGCTCGAGGATGCGCATTTGCAGCGCCGTGGGATCGCTCGCGCCACGCGCCTCCGCCGCGAGCACTCCGCTGTGGTCGCGCCAACGCGCCTCCGCCTCCTCATCGACGCAGGTCGGCATGCGCGGATCGATCTCGGGCTCCTCTCCGTCCGGCTTCGCCCTCTCGAACTCATTGGGATGCCGGTCCGCGCGCTCGACCTCCAGTTCCTCCTCGAGCACCTCGCGCAACTCATCGATGCGCGTGTACACGGCTTCCGCCGCCTCGCCCTCGCACTGCCGAAACCACACGGAGTCCTCCGGAACTTCGAAGCCATCGCGCCGCAGGACGTCATTCACCTCGTGATCTTGCGCCCAGTTCCAACCCTCCGGATCGCCCGGGAGGTCGCGATGGAAGTGGCCGAGCGCGCAGTGGAGCACCTCGTGCAGGAGCAGGAACGTGCGGTCGCGTGGCGAGAGCGAGAGCACGTGGTCGGGGCGGAAGTACACCGCGCGCATGTCGGTCGCCGCGGTCGGGCAGCGAAAGTCCCACACGGGCACGAGGTCGAGCCGCAGCGCGAGCAGCGCGAGATGCGGATGTCCGTTGATGAGCTCCGTGCGCGCGCCGACGAAGGCCTCGATCGCCGCGCGCTCCTGTTCAGCTCGCGCCGCGGCTCGTGCTCGCTCTTCGTCGCTCGTCACGGGAGCAGGCCCTCGAGCACGCGCGTGACGACTGCATCGGCTTCGCGCGTCAGCTTGCCGCGCAGCTTCGCCCCGAGTCGCCCCTGCAGACGCTGGTAGCCCGGATGCGTGAGCACCGAGCGCACCTCGTTCTCGCTGCGACCGCGCATCACGTCGTGCAGGAGCAGCGTGGCGAAGTCGTCCTCGAGGGCGTCGAGGATCGAGAACAGTCGCTGCAGCGCATGCGCGCGCCGCGTGACGCGCCACATGTGGAAGGCGACCGACGCGCACAGGGCACACTTCAGGTCCGAGCGCCGCGGAACTTGGAACGCGTCGCTTCCTTCGAGCATCCCGGGCACATCCGGCAGCTCCTTGGCGGCATCGCGGAACGAGAACAGCGCGCGCGCTGCCCCCGGTCCGACGAGCCCCTCGACCATGCGCCGCAGCCCGCGGTCGCCGAGCCGCTGCTCCGAATCGAGCACGATGCCGACACGCTCCCACGAGCGCGGTGACGGCCAGCCGCGCTGCAACTCGACATCTTCGAGCTGCAGGAACAGGCTCGGCGTGAACTGCAGCAGGCCGAGCACGTGCGGATGCACTCCGCGCGCGCGCGCCCACACCATCCAGTCCGCGAGGTCAGGCGCGATCTCCAGATGGCAGAAGCGATTGGCGAGTGCGCTCGACATCGTGCCCGCGACCGCGCGGTCACCGGCGCGATTGCCCGCTCCCATCAGGAACCAGCCGGGCGGCACTTCGTAGAGCGTGCCGAGGCGCCGGTCGAGGATGAGCTCGTAGGCCGCGACCTGCAGCGTGCGATCGGCTGCCGTGAGCTCGTCGAACAGAATCACGCCGCGGCTCGCCGGATCGCGCGGCCACTCCGACGAAACGAGCCAATCGACGCCGTTGCCGTCCTTGTTGGGCACGGGCAGTCCGCGCAGGTCGATCGGCTCGCGCTGCGCGAGGCGCACGTCGACGAACCCGATGCCCTTCGCCGCGCACACTTCTCGCACCACGGTGCTCTTTCCGACGCCGGGAGGTCCCCACAGCATCAGCGGCGCGATCGCACGCGCCTCCGCGGGGCGTTCCCACAGGAGCTGCAACTGGTGCTCGAGGATCGAGCGCACGTCTTCGATGGAACAGGTGGATTGCATGGTCGTGTCCGAGCGCGTGTCAGGAGAGGTAGTTGCCTTCGCGCGGCGCGAGGCTCGCTGCGACGGCGCGCGCGCGCAGCTTGTCGGGAACCTGCGGCTCTGCGATCAGCGCCGCGAGCGCGGCGAGCGCGGTGTCCGAACCGAGGCGGTGCATGGCGCCGAGCAGCTCGACACCCGAGCCGTCCGTGAGGCGGACTTGGATCCAGCGCACGAGCCGCGCGTGCAGCGGATGTGTCGCAGGATCGTGGTGCAGCCGCACGAGCATGCGCAGCACGACGCCGATCGCATGCAGGTTCTCGGGCGACGAGCCCACGCTGTACTCGCACGGCGGACCCTTGGGCTGCTGCGACTGGCTTTGGTGCTCGAGCCGCCGATCGCGGTCCTTGCGTCGCCGGAAGTAGGTGCCCTTCGGGAGGCCGTTCTGGAGCTGCCAGCCGAGCAGCCCGAGCAGATCGAGCGCGGGTCCGCCGCGCGCCATGGTGGGTCGCACCAGCTCCGCGAGCGACGGATCGATCCGCGCGCGCGCCACCGCAGCAAGATGGTCGGGGTCGGAGCTCGCGCGCATCACGTCGCGCTCGAAGCTGTAGGCCGCGGCCACGTGCGGGCGGGAGCGCAGCCAGATGCTCATGTCCGCTGTCCAGACCCGATCGACTTGATCCGCGCCATAGTCCCAGTGCCACACGGAGCGCCGCAGGTGCTTCTGGGAGAGGTGCTCGTCGGCGACTTGCCGGCGCAGGCTCCAAAGCAGAGTCGGATCCACCGTCGTCGGCAGCGCCGCGAGCGCTTCGAGCGCGCGCAGCGGCCACGCGCCGCCCACCTTTGCGAAGGCGTGAATCTCGCTGTTCTCTGGCGTCTCCTCCCTCTCGAGTCGCCACACGAGCGCTCGGATCGTCGCTTCGACGCCCGGCTGCACCGGCTTCTCCGCGGGCAGCAGGAGCGCCCTGGCGGCCTGGTCGCGCAGCTCTTGGATCGGCACGGCCCGCGGCTTCGGCCCCGAGCGATCGATCACGAACACGTGCTCGGACAGCAGCACCGCGAGCTTGCGCGCCGGCGTGAGATCGACGCGCCGACCGGGCGAGTCGATCACGCACGCGAACTGCACCTCCGGCGGGATCTGGTCGGCGAAGCCGATCCACGCGCCGCGCAGCACCGCCGGTCGGAACGACGGCGAGCGCTCATTCCACGACGCCTTGAGCTCGCGTTCCCCCCAAGTCTCCAGCCAGAACGCATCGATCCAGCGGAGATCGCCCTCGATGTGCAGCGACGGCTGTTTCGGCAGCATGAGGTGCACGTAGCAGCCCGAGCCCGTGGGCAGCACGAGGCGTCGCACGACCGGCAGCCCGCACACGTGCAGCACGAGATCCTCCGGCAGCTCCGAGAGATCGAGCGTGTGGAGCGTGTCACCTCCGCGCACCTCGAGCGCGCGCAGCGCCATACCGCCCTTCACGCGCAGCTCACGCACATCCGCCGCGACGCACAGCACATGGCTGCCATCGACGCCGATCGCGTCATTCGAAATCGTGAACTCGCTCGCCGTGTCCAGAACGCCGTCCGTGCTGCTCAAGTTGCATCTCCGCAATCGCTCGGCGCGGACAAGCCTCCGCCCCGACGTCGTGACTTACTCCGCGCGCGCGGACAGAGCTCTCCCGCGTCGCCGTCTGGAGAGCGCGCCCTCGCGCGCGCCAAGTGTGTAGTCGCTGCCTCGACGCGTGGAAGTCCCGACCTCGTTTTTTTTGCGCGAGCTTCTCGTCGCAGCGCATTGCGGGCACTGCCCGCGCCCCCCGAAGGCTCTTCCACCCGCGAAAACCACAGCCATGACCACCAGCTTCTCCTCCAAGGCCGTCGGCGCCGCGAGCCCGACCGCTCGCTTCGCCCCGCTCTCGATCCAGCGCCGCGCTCCGGGCCCCGACGACGTTCACATCGAAGTCCTGTACTGCGGCATTTGCCACTCCGACCTGCATCAGGTGCGCGACGAGTGGAAGAGCGTGATGCCGACCGTCTATTCGTGCGTGCCCGGCCACGAGGTCGTCGGTCGCGTCGCGCGCGTCGGCGCCAACGTGCGCAAGTTCGCCGTGGGGGACATGGCCACGGTCGGCTGCATGGTCGACTCCTGCCGCACGTGCCCTCAGTGCAAGGCCGGCGAGGAGCAGTACTGCGCCACCATGCCGACCTTCACCTACAACTTCCCCGACAAGCATCTGGGCGGCGTGACGATGGGCGGCTACTCCGACGTGATCGTCGTCGACCAGTCGTTCGTCCTGAAGGTGCCCGCGAGCATCGACCCCGCGCGCGCCGCGCCGCTTCTGTGCGCCGGCATCACGACCTACTCGCCGCTGCGCCACTGGAAGGTCGGCCCCGGCCACAGGGTCGGCGTCGTCGGGCTCGGCGGCCTCGGCCACATGGCCGTCAAGTTCGCGCGCGCGATGGGCGCGCACGTGACGCTCTTCACGACCTCCGAGCGCAAGCGCGCCGACGCCCTGCGCCTCGGCGCCCACGACGTGATCCTCTCGACGGATCCCGCGGCCATGACGGTCCAGCTCGGCACGTTCAACTTCATCCTCGACACCGTCTCCGCCCCGCACGACCTCAACGCGTACCTCGAGCACCTCAAGCTCGACGGCTCGATGGTGCTCGTCGGCGCCCCGCCCGAGCCCATCCCGCTCGGCGTGTTCAGCCTGCTCTTCAAGCGCCGCCGCCTCGCCGGTTCGGCCATCGGTGGCATCCGCGAGACCCAGGAGATGCTCGAGTTCTGCGCCCAGCACGGCCTCGCGTCCGACATCGAGCTCATCCCCGCCGCCAAGCTCGACGAGGCCTACGCCCGCCTCGTGAAGGGCGACGTGAAGTACCGCTTCGTGCTCGACCTCGCCTCCCTGAAGTAGCCCGCTCTCAACAGTCCGCCAAGACGACGCCGGGCGCCCCCCTAGGGGACGCCCGGCACCGTTTCGCCGCCTTCACGCCGCGCTCAGGGCTGGAAGACCACCTCGACCGCGTTGGAGAGCATGGTCGACTTGGGGCTCGGAGGATCGCGGAACCAGCCTTGGAACTGCAGCGTTGCTCCCGCCTGCAGTGGCAGCCCGAGCGCCGTCGGGTTCGCCTGAGCGAACAGAAGCGGATCGAAGGAGAACGAGCCGTTGCATGCTCCCAGCGTTCCCAGCGTCGGCTGCGTCGCGCTGCGCTGGGTCGGCGGGCGCACGCACAGGAAGCTCGAGCTCTCACCCCACGGGAGCGCCGTGCGGCCCTGCGCGCCGTAGAAGATCAGGCCCTGCCGCTGGCCTTCGACGCCGCTGCAGCTGAGCACGAAGCTGCCCGCCGCGCCGGATGCGCGCGGAGTTCCGCTCCAGCCCAAGGTCGCATTGCAGCCATTGCTCGTGGTTCCGGCGGTGCAGTAGCTCGCCGGGCCAGGCAAAGGAAAGCGCACCAGGTAGGCCTGATCGCAGCCCGAAGGGTTGCGCGCCGTACCGACGATCACGTTGCCGTCTGCGGACACGTCGTCGGCGGAAAGCAGCGTCCAGCCCTGCAGCGCGCTGCCCAGACCGTAGGTGCTAGTCAGCTCATCCTGAAGGTCGATCGCGCCGCTGCCGGCGCGCCAGACATAGGCGCGGGTGCCGCCGATGCCGAAGTTCAGGTAGGCGCCGACCACCGTGTTGCCGGCGGAATCGCAGGCATTCGCCGCGCTCGTCGTGCCCGGCGTGGGCAGCACCTGCAGCCCGCCCGCGGCGCTCCAGCGGAATGACTCCAGCCCGAAGCCGCCGAGCGGGCCGCCGAGACTGACTTGTCCCACCGCGACGCTGCCGTTGAAGGACAAATCGCGCAGGATCGTTGCGTTGCCCGCGCTCTCGGGCGTCAGCAGGGTCGTGCCGGCCGGAGTCACCAGCGCGGCGGCGTAGGTCTGGCCGTAGGTCGCGTCTGTCCTGTAGGTCTGGCCGCCGACCACGCTGCCATCACCGCTGACGCAGTTGAAGGTGAAGTAACCCTCCGGGTGCTGCGCGTCGCGCGGCAGCACCTGCGGAGCGCTCTGCGGCAACTGCCAGCGGAAGTAGTCGCCGCCACCGACGGGAATCCCGACCGTGCCCTCGCGCCAACCGGCCAACACCGAACCGTCCTGACTGCAGCCGAAGAGGACCGAGTAGCCGACCGACGGAAACTGCGCATTGAGCGTGCTGTCGAGCGATTGGTAGCCGCCCACCCGCCGCCAGATCCAGTTGGAGCCGCACGCGAGCGTGCCATCCCCGGAGAGGCCCCAGATACCCCATCCGAAGTTCTCGCCGTAGCTAGTGCTGGGAGCGATCACTTCCGTACCGCCGTTCTGGGTCCAGATCGCGTAGTCGTACGGCACGGCGCCAGAGCTGAAGCCGCCGATGTACGAGGTGAAGCCCACCGTGCGGCCGTCAGCGCTGAGGCGCGGTTGACTGGTTACGGCGCAGCCGTTGCCGTTCGAGGCTGCCTGGCCGCTGACATTGGGAATCGGGGTGAACGTCGCCTGCGCCATAGCGACGCCGTCCATGGCGAGAGCGAGCCCAACCAAGCCAATCAGGTTCCTCATGAAATCAGCTCCCCAGAAGAGGTCTCGGAAATGCGGCCGCCGTCGACGCGAGGTTGTACGAACCCCACCTCCAGTCGGATGCACCTCACCTCGCACCCCCCGAAACAGCGCCGGGCGCCCCCCCTAGGGGGACGCCCGGCACCGTTTCGCCGCCTTCACGCTGTGCTCAGGGACACATCGTGAACTGCAAGCCGTTCGAGAGGTTGGTCGTGCCCGGCGCGGGCGGATCTCTAAACCACGCTT
>Ga0169931_10013044_pt1 | contig 11411 bp, 10 predicted proteins | sample Kivu_15m_20L_FD_129675 | JGI IMG/M metagenome (GOLD analysis project Ga0169931, IMG submission 129675) | Freshwater microbial communities from Lake Kivu, Western Province, Rwanda to study Microbial Dark Matter (Phase II) - Kivu_15m_20L... | ecosystem: Environmental > Aquatic > Freshwater > Lake... | reverse complement strand
GTTTCTTCTGTATTTTCAAAAATTCTTTTTTGAGATTCTTCTAAATTCAACTCTTCTATGATCTCCCCAAAATCTTTTATCTCATTAGATAGAATTAGGGATGATGTAAAATCTGATTCTTTAAAAGTATTAGAATCAGCCGTTTGGAATGATTTATAAACATGCCAGTGAGGTTGTGCATGATTATTATCATCTTTGAGAGCATCCCATTCTGCACGAAGTACTGGCTCCTTGTCCGCAGAAGCTAACGCTCCTTTAAAAACTCTTATACTGACCCCTGAAAATTGAAAATTGTTAGGTTTAATTTTTGGTTTAGATTGCTCAGGTAAAAAAGTTAAAGATATATTTATCCAATAATTATCAGATTTAGTTGAGAGTAAAGGAATAATTTGGTGTCTATTCCCTCTATCATCAGGAGTACTTGAACTGCTTGAGTTTTTAATAATAAGAGCAAAAATATGGCGATTTGAGTCTTTTTGTATTTCTTTATATCCTAATTCGTAGTTACCTAGTAAAGGTTTTAGCTTGTTGGAACAAAAGTTCAAAACCTTATTAGGATCTGTAACTGAAAAAGGTGGAGATTGTTTGAGAGAAGTTTTAGCCATCCTTAAATATCTAAAAGTGAAATAGTATTATCTGGTAATTGGTATAAAGCTATAACTAGGTCATTTAAGGCGTGATTATCAAAATCATGACCAGAGTTAATTCGTTTACCAATTTCATACAGAGATTTAAGAATTTCTAAATCTAAATTTTCAATGGTCAAATCAGGAAGAGGCATATTACTAACATATCTTTTTGATAAGTCCCATTGTCCTCCACCTATGTGATTAGATATAGAGTCCAATAGATTGTTTATGAATGGACAAGACAATACTGCGAGATATGCTAATCCAATATTTTCAGTTAATACTTTATCCTTTTTGGGTAACCAAGCAAATCCGTTTATAACCACATAATTGCCAGAACTGTCCCAAGAAAAAGAGCCTGCTTTGCCAAAATGTGTAGAAACTAATTTGGGATTTCTTTCTATTTGCCAATCTCCATGTCTACGAAGCATCCACCAATTGCTATCATTTTTAGCTTTTTTAGATAAAAGCTCTAACTTATTCTTTAATAGATATTCGTTGTAGTAAGTCTCCAAATATTTTTTGAGGTCATCCTCTGATTGAATTAGGGGTAAATCTTTACCATAGGGGTAAAACACATAAGATGTATTGGACAGATACCCTGCATTAATTGATTCTGTGATAATTGCAGGTCTGAAGAATCTCCTCTCTTTTTTAGGCAAAATGTCATAACTATTTTTATTTATCAGAAAGGCTGAATTCAATCCTGTTGCCCCTCCTTCTCTAATATCAAATATATCTTTTACTTTTGAAAAATTTTCTAGCTGTCTTAGCAAATTAAAAGCTTTATAAGAGCGAGGTGTCCAATTGATAAGATTTTGAGTGATTAATGAATTTTCATAAATGCTAAATTCTTTTTTATCCACTATATTGAATGAGTCTCTACCGTGGTAGTTATATCTACGCAAAGCACGTAAAACAGCAGAAGATGATTCTAAACGATGATCAGCCCATAGAGAGAGTGTTGAATTACTGGTTTTAGGTGATTTACCGACTAAAAAAGCAGTATCTATCTGAGCATTTGAAAAAAGATGATGACTTCCTAACTTTCCAACTAAATAAATGTCCAAGTGGGATATGAATTCTTGTCTAATTTTAGTGTATGATTCCGCACCTAAAATGGAAGCAGGTAAAATACAGCCAATTACTCCCCTAGATGTCAAACTTTGCAATGCTTTGTACAAGAAAACACTTGCGAGATCTGGAGTTTTCTGCATTAAACTACCTAAAGATTTTTTCACTAAATCTCTTTGAGATTTGTGCATATTATTCCAAGATAAAAATGGAGGATTCATTAAAATGACATCTGCTTGATTGCTCCATTGTTTTGTCTCATCTAGAGAATCTTGATGGTTAATGTTTATTTCCAGCAAAAACCGATCACTTAACTTATCTTTTTCATAAAAAAGAATAAATTTTGCCATGTCAATTGCTGCTGGCGAAATATCCCAACCTTCAAGCTCTACTGAGCCACTATAGTTTCTTAGAGATAATTGTCTTAAGACTTCTTTTAGAAAAACTCCAGAACCACAAGCAGGATCAAATACTTTTAATCTACGAGGCAATTCCCCTAACGCATTTAATGTTTCTTCTACTAATGTTCTAGCTATTGAAGGGGGTGTGTAATAAATTCCAACAAAATTAGTCTCCTTCTTGACTGAAATAGGATTAGGTAAGATTCCAGGCAAATAGAGTTGACTCTGATCAAATGCTTCGGCTTCATAGTGTGCTTCCTCAAATAATGTACCTGAAGCATGACGAAGTAGAAGAGAAATATTTGGCTTTAAACCATAAAAGCTAGTTCCATTTTTTAGACTATCTATTAAAGATTCCCAATCAGAACTATTAACCGATTTAACAATATCTTGAATATCAGAACCTAGCCCCCATTTGTCTAAATTTAGATCATTACGATTAACATCTTCCGATGTGCAAGCTAATAGATAGAGAAACGCTCTTAACGATTGTCGCCCATCAAAATCACTTCCTAATACGCCTCTAAGCGTCCTAAATGTTTTGATCGCAAAGGAAATAATAGATAAATCTCTTGATGGTTGATCTTTTTGTAAATAGTCGTAAAACTTTACTAAATTTTCTTCAACACTTTTTTTCTTGTAACGTTCTAGAGAAGAAGGTTTACCATCCCACCTATAAACTTCTACAATTTCATCATATATTTTAACGTAATGTCCAACATCAGAAGACCATGCTAAATTCCGTGGATCTTCATCACTAGGAGCCAAATCCAAGCAAAAATTCCCGACTCTACCATTAAGCAAAATAACTTTATCATTTTGAGTTTGAAGATTAAACAAAGGAACTGGAAGCAATCCTAGCTCCAGTTTCCAAGCTTCAAGTGATTTAATCTCCAGACTTCGTAACATATCAATTTTGTCGATTTTTATACAGGCTATGCTATCTTAAACCATCTTAGCTATAATTTATATCTGTTTTGAATAAATCAAACAATTCATGCTGAGTAAAAAGTCCCCTAATGCTCGCTAATTCAAATGTTAATGTAACAAGTCTTTATAAAGTAAATTGCCACTTGAATGAAGCCGCTAGATATAGCGACTTGTGCGGTAGATGAGTGTTGAGGCGATCGCTTAGAAATTATGACTTATGGTGATGTCGATCGGCTTTAGTAGAAGATTGTTGAGGCGATCAGCTAAAAATCACGACTCACAGTAATAGCGATCGCCTTTAGAAGATGAATGTTGAAGCGATCACTTAGAAATCACAAAGCACAGTGCGATCGCTAATCTTGTAGAGTTAATTAAATCAAACCCATTATCCATTACAAAAAAATGATTTCTATTAGAGAAAATCTTCCTCAAATAACCCCAGAAGAATACTTTGCTTGGGAAGCAAAGCAACTAGAAAAACACGAACTGATTAACGGTCAAGTTTACGCCATGAGCGGTGGTAGTGTTAATCATAGCCGCATCGCAATTCGATTTGCAACTATGGTTGACACCCATTTAGACACTAGTAGTTGTATAACAGGTAACTCAGATTTGAGAATTAATATTGTTGGCACAAATAACTACACCTACCCCGATGTCAGCGTCACCTGTGACGATCGCGATAAAACTACAACCCAATATATTACCTATCCTTGCTTAATCGTTGAAGTTCTATCTCCTAGCACCGAGTTATATGATCGCAGTGGCAAATTTAGACTGTACCGCAAAAATCCAAACTTACAAGATTACTTATTGGTCAGTTCTACCAGCATCGAAATGGATTTATACCATAAAAATGAAGCTGGCGAATGGCTGATCATTAACTACCAAGAAGGCGACACCGTAGAATTAAAAAGCATTAACTTAAGCTTTCCCATTGAGCAAGTCTATCGCGGTTTAGAATTGAACCCAGAATAATTACTCAAATCAGCAAATAAATAGAGAGTAGTAGCGATCGCTCTTAATAACCCTAGCATTGAAGAGCCAGCGACATATATGCCGCTAAGGAGGCATCATTCTCTCCCCAATCGCTAACGGAATCTTCTCCTTGTTCATACATCTGGTTCAAGACTGATTCAAGTTCGGGATTACCATCCGTGAACTCCTGAATTAAAGCTTGCCGACGGCGCACTAGGACTTGCACCACTTCGCTAGCTGGATCTGTGCCCTTCTCCATTTCTGTCTGAACTTGGGCAATTAGGGTTTCCCAGTCAACTTTTGCCTGTTGCATTCTTTCTTCTCCCGATAGTTCTTGACGTTGTTTCAGGATTTCAAGCTGTTCAGGACTGTAGTAGTTTTCCAGCAAGTCCATAACTTGGATAATCTGGAGAATTTCTTCAACAGGAATGACATCAAGGTTTGCAACAGTTTGTTCAACGTTTTCTAAGCGTTCTAGAAGCTGTTGAGACAGATCTATCTGTTTGCGAACCTTAGCAATATGCAATTGAAGCACTTCGATAAAGGTGCGATCGCTATTATCCAAGCAACTTCGTATATCTTCTAAGGAAAACCCAATCTGTTTGAGGGCAATAACTTGCTGTAGACGGATCATATCTTCCTTCCCATAAACACGATAGCCAGATTCTGTCCGATGGGATGGAGACAATAATTTGATTTCATCGTAGTAGTGTAGCGTCCTGATTGATAATCCCGTTCGTTTCGATAGATCACCAACTTTAAAGGTTATGGATTCCATGGATTTAACTACTCCTTTGTGTACTCTCATTCTAAAAAACAGGAATGCTCTTATCTTAAAACCCTCACTTAACGTGAGTGTCAATAGGGAGAGTCTTCTAAATTTCTAGATTTCAGGATTACCCTCAGAATGGGGAAAAAGAGGAGGAGATCTGTGGAAGGCATTGATACAGCCTATTGAAGCTTTGAATAGTACAGAAATATTTTTGAAAGTGGCGTTTCGCGCCACTTTCAAAAATATTTCTGGGTTTTAAGTAAGCGCAAAGCGCTGTAAGCGATGTAATTTCTTCTTTCTGGTTTTTGGGTAGACTGATGCATTTGTTACAAAAAAATGTTAATCTTAATAAAAAGTTAAGTTTTGTTGCTACCCTAAATCTATGCTTCGTCTTGAACACATTCAGAAAATTTATCCCACTGGCGAAGTCCTTAAAGACGTTAACTGGGAAGTCAAAACAGGCGATCGCATAGGTTTAGTTGGCGTAAATGGTGCGGGGAAATCAACACAGCTAAAGATTATTGCAGGGGAAATCGAGCCGACCGCAGGACAAGTAGTGCGTCCTTCTAGTCTCAAAATTGCCTATCTCAGTCAAGAATTTGATATCGAAGAGAGCCGCACAGTTAAACAAGAGATGTGGCAAGCATTTCAAGAAGTGCGGGAAATCCAAAAAGAATTAGCAGTTGTGCATCATCATTTAGAAAATTTAAAAGATGGTGAAGACTATGAACCGATTCTCAAGAAGATGGATCGGCTCCAACGCCAGTTTGAAGATCACAATGGCTATGAACTAGAAAGCCGCATCGATAAGCTATTGCCAGAACTAGGATTTAAAATTGACGATGGCGATCGCTTTGTCAGCGAATATAGCGGCGGTTGGCAGATGCGGATGGGCTTAGGCAAGATTTTGTTGCAATCCCCAGACCTTTTGCTATTAGATGAACCGACAAACCATTTAGATTTGGAAACAATTGAATGGCTAGAAAAATATCTGCGATCGCTAAGTACACCAATGGTGATCATCTCCCATGACCGCGAATTTCTAGATCGCCTCTGTACCTCGATTGTGGAAACCGAGCGCGGCGTATCAATGACTTATTTGGGTAATTATTCATCTTATCTAGTTCAAAAAGCTGAAGCAAAAGCTGCACAGGGGGCTGCATTTGAACGTCAGCAAAAATATATCGAAAAGCAACAGGTATTCGTCGATCGCTTCAGAGCAAGTGCTACACGTAGTACTCAAGCCAAGAGCCGAGAAAAACAACTAGATAAAATCGAGCGCATCGAAGCACCTGACAGTGATGTCAGAACTCTAAAATTTCATTTTCCACCTGCTTCTCGTAGCGGGCGCGTTACAGTTGAGATTAAAGATCTCACCCATGCCTATGGCGATCAGATCCTATTTTTGGGCGCAAATCTAGAAATCGAAAGAGGCGATCGCGTTGCTTTTCTAGGGCCCAACGGTGCAGGAAAATCCACACTATTGAAAATGGTGGTTGGCAAGGAAGCCTATAACGAAGGTGAAATAATCCTTGGCCATAACGTACTAGTTGGCTATTTTGAACAAAATCAAGCTGAAGCTCTGGACTTACACAAGGACGTATTTCACACAATTCACGATGATTTCCCCAAAATGACCCACGAAGAAGTACGTGGTGTATTGGGTAAATTCTTATTTAGTGGTGACACCGTATTCAAGCAAGTTCGAGACCTTAGTGGAGGCGAAAAAGCAAGGCTTGCTCTTGCCAAAATGTTGCTTACCCCAGTAAACTTCTTGATCCTTGATGAGCCGACTAATCACCTTGATATTCCTGCCAAGGAAATGTTAGAAGCAGCTTTGCGTGAATATGAAGGGACAGTCGCGGTAATCTCTCATGACCGCTATTTCATCTCACAAGTGGCAAATAAAATTGTCGAAATTCGAGATGGCGATCTCTGTATGTATGCAGGTGACTATGCCTACTATCAAGAAAAAAAAGAGGAAGAAACAAGGGAAGCTAAGTATAAAGCAGAAATGGCCGCGAAAGCAGCAAAAGATGCTTTAAAAAGAGAAAAGGAAAAAGCAAAACAAGCTGAAAAACGTCAAGAAAAGCAACAACAAAAGGCGAAAGCAAGGTAATATGCAATTATTTATAGTGATTTCATATACTTTGATAAGTAAATGAACCTAACCTTTACAAAAAAATCAATAATCTATAGTGTTTATCAGTCCAGTGAAGTACGGGTTGGTTTCCCCGAAACCAACCCTTGTAACTCGTGGTTGGAAATCGCTACATTGATTTTTAAATAAGCGTATGAAAGAGAGAAACGCCAGCAATTCTCATTATGAAACCGATTTTGGTGTTTCCAGCGCCTTCGGCGCTGGAAACACCAAAATCAGTTTTTTGAAAGCCCGCCAACGGCGGGCTTTCAAAAAACCGATTTTAATAATGAGAATTGCTGGAGAAACGCATTTATCCTTTTTGATACAAACATATTATATTTATGTTGAATCATATTGCTAAAAAACGCAATTTGATAGAACGATATTCCCAAGGAGAAAGAAACTTTGAGGGATGGGATTTGAAAGGATTAGATTTAAGTAAAGTTGATCTCAGTAATGCGATTTTACGTAACGCAAATCTAGTTTTTGCAAATCTATGGGAGTCAACTCTCTGTAATACCGATCTATCTGGAGCAAATTTGTCTGATGCCGATCTATGCGGTGCATCTTTACTAGATTCTAATCTCAGCAATGCCAATATCACTCGTACTAACTTTAGTTATGCTGGGTTAAGCGGCGTAAGATTTACTAATGTGATTTTTAGTAGCGCAAACTTTCGACTAGCAATGCTGAATTGTACCAATTTGCATGGGATGAATTTTAAGGGGGCAAATTTACAAAGGGCTTACCTTCATGAAGCTAATCTTTCTAATACAGATTTTAGTCATGTAAATCTGCATCATGCTTTTTTGTTTCGGGCGAATCTAAGCCGATCTAACTTGCAAAATGCCGATCTTAGTGAAGCGGATCTTAGTGAGTCTAGCTTACATGGGGCAAATTTTAAGGGAGCAAACTTAAGTGAAGTAGATCTAAGAGGGGCTGATCTTGATCGGGTAGATTTTAGTGAGATTAATCTGCGATTAGCAAATTTAAGTGGTCTAAATTTGAGTAATATCAATTTTATTGGTAGTAATTTAAGTAAAGCAATTTTTCGCGGTACGATCTTACATGGTGCTTGCTTTAACGGGGCGAATCTGTGGAATGCAGATTTAACTAATGCAGATTTGGCTGGGGCTGATTTGACTGGGGCTGATTTACGCGGTGTCAACTTTGATGGCGCTAATCTAAAAAATGCTGTGTTAGATGTGGGATGGATGAATGAGGCAAGGATATGTCAGACAATATTGCCTGCTGGTAGTATCTCCTATCGAAGTTGTCGATCATAATTACAGCGCTTTACGCTAAATTAAAACCTAGAGAAATTTTTGAAAGCAGCGCTTCGCGCTGCTTTCAAAAATTTCTCTCTACTATTTAAAGCCTCAACAGGCTGTAATTTGTAAAATTAGATTGTTTGTGAGAATGTGCCACGAAGTGGCACATTCTCACAAACAATTTAGGGTTGCGATAGCAAAGATCATCACCAAAGTATTGTTTGGATAATTTTTATATTGGTAATAATGCAAGATCTATTTGTTTTTAAGAATGAAAAATTATTGCGAATGGCTCTGACCCATCGTTCCTATGTGCATGAAAATCCCAGCGTAGGACAGGATAATGAGCGTTTAGAATTCTTAGGTGATGCCATTTTAAATTTTTTAAGCGGTTCCTATCTTTATCGTCAACATGCTGACCTCGCTGAAGATGAACTTACTCGTCGTCGTGCGGCTCTAGTAGATGAGAAACAGTTAGCAAATTTTGCGATCGCCTTAGAGTTAGATACGCAAATCCTATTGGGCAAAGGAGCGTTACGCGATGGCGGTAATAAAAGTGACAATCTCTTAAGTTGTGTATTTGAAGCAATGATTGGTGCTTTGTATCTAGATCGTAATTGTGATGTGGAGGCGGTGCGTCCTGCGGTGGAGGCTTTATTTAATTCAGTACCACCAGAGTTAGTGAATACTCGGGCTGATCTTGATGCTAAAAATCGCTTACAGGAATGGGTGCAGTCTTATATCGATCATATTTTGCCCAGATATGTCACTGAAAAAGTGGGGGGAACTGATCACACGCCCGAATTTGCGTCTAAAGTATATGTTGGCGATCGCCTATATGGTCAGAGTATGCGAAATTTTTCTAGTAAAAAAGAAGCAGAACGAGCAGCCGCATTAGATGCTTTAGCACAAATAGAAAGAATGTTATAGGCTTTGAAATTTCTATCCCAACCCCGTAAAACAGCGCCCCGAAGGGGCGCTGCTTTACGGGGTTGGGATACAGCCTATTTAGGCTTTAGAATAAAGTTTGAAAGTGGCGCGAAGCGCCACTTTCAAACTTTATTCTGGGTTTTAAGACAGCGCAAAGCGCTGTAATTTATTTTGGACAATTACTTACTTTGCGGAAATTTGCAAACCAAGGATGAAATATATGACTGAAGATTGGTTAATAATTGGCAAAATAGTTTCACCACAAGGGCTAAAAGGTGAGGTGAGAATATTGTCCTATTCAGATTTCCCAGAACGTTTTGAAAATGCTGGCAAGCGCTGGATTGCAGCTTCGGAGAAAGATGAACCTCAAGAAATCATGATGCTCTCGGGTCGAGAAGTTGCTGGCAAAAAGAATCTATTTGTGGTGCGTCTGGAAGGAATTAATGATTGCGATCGCGCAGAAGCTCTGCGTAACTATCTCATGTTTATCCCCACTAGCGATCGCCCTTATTTAGAGCATAATGAGTATATGATTGCAGACTTGGTAGGTTGTAATGTATACCATCAACTAACAGGTAAATTATTGGGTGAAGTGATTAGTGTCATTGCCGCAGGGAATGATTTGCTAGAGGTTCGCAATCATGAAAACAATGAAATTGAATTGATCCCCTTTGTCGAAGCGATCGCTCCATTTGTCGATATCAAGCAAAAAAGAATTGAAGTTACACCTCCAAAAGGACTGATCGATAAATGGCTAGAGATTCCACCCAATTAGCAGGACTAGTGCTTTTTTCATTTTCTGTTTACCAAAACTGATCAAAGTCTCTATGAAGCGATCTAAACTTAACACACCAAAATTTTGGCTAAAAGTTATATTTCTTATAGCTGCGTCATTGTTATTGCTAGTGTTTTTTCAACACTTGAGTATCCACGTTAGAATTAGCTCTTTGGTTCAAAGCACTTTACTTTGGGTGAAGATGCTGGGAGCTATTGGCGCGATCGCTTTTATTGTTATTTACAACATTGCGACAGTTTTATTCATTCCCGCCTCATTACTGACTTTGGGGGGTGGCGCAATCTATGGTTTGCTATGGGGTTCAATCTATGTATTTGTTGCTGCAACCTTAGGTGCTACTTTTGCTTTTTTGATTGGTAGATATTTTGCCCAGAAATGGGTAAGTGAGAAGATTAGCAAAAATGTGACTTTTCGAGCGATCAATGAAGCCGTAGCGATCGATGGATTCAAAATTGTTCTGTTGACTAGGCTATCACCAATTTTCCCATTCAATATGTTGAACTATATGTTTGGGGTTACTCGTGTAGCTTTAAAAGATTATATCCTCGGCTCAATTGGGATGATCCCAGCAACAATTATGTATGTTTATCTTGGTTCTCTGCTTGGAGATATTGCTTTGCTAGAAACACAACCGTTCAACATAACAAGTAATCCGCAAACTCAAATTGCTCAATGGGCTATTAAAGTTTTAGGTTTGGTAGCAACTCTTGCCGTAACTATTCAAGTTAGTCGCCTCGCTAATAAAATCCTAGCCAATAAATTGCCATGAGGAAACCGATGCAAATTTTTGCAATACTAGTTCCCGAAATCTCATCGGTCTACGCCCCCTTTTGAAATGCAGATATAGTCACTTCAAAATATGGGTTGATTAAACTAAAACACTCTGGTGGAGCAATCTTTTTTGTTAAATCCCGTAACAAACAATAGGCTACGGCAACCTCCTTGGAAATACCATAGGAATGGATAATGTTAGCGTGCCAATCAGTCAAGGTTTCACGAAAAAACGTTTCATCATCTCTCAATATTGAAAGTGCTACATATCGGAGATTAAGAGACATATCATATTTGCAAACTCGCGAACTTTTCTGCACAAGTACTGGATATTGTTGAGCTAGAAGATTTATTGATCGCAAGACCAGTTCATCTGATTGATCTCGCAATAAACTATAAGTTTTCACTCGCAATGGAAAACCATTGATAAACTTTTCTACATTTAATATATCTTCATCAGTGAGATATGCCCGATAAATACCCTCAATTTTCTGATCTAAGGCGCAATTAATTGCTAACATAATCTTTGATATTAGTAATCACATTATATTTGATTGGTTTGCTGAGCTTTATATTCTAAAAAATCTTGTAAAAAACTCCCTATTGATTTTTGGAAACTATAGCAATACTTTTACTTAAAGTCTAAAAATGACATTAAAACCCACCCTTAGCTATTGTTTCTTTGAGAAAACATATAGAAAAAAGATGCATACTAT
>Ga0169931_10013043_pt1 | contig 11412 bp, 10 predicted proteins | sample Kivu_15m_20L_FD_129675 | JGI IMG/M metagenome (GOLD analysis project Ga0169931, IMG submission 129675) | Freshwater microbial communities from Lake Kivu, Western Province, Rwanda to study Microbial Dark Matter (Phase II) - Kivu_15m_20L... | ecosystem: Environmental > Aquatic > Freshwater > Lake... | reverse complement strand
GAACTCGCGTTTGCTCTGCAACTCGCTGATTCCCGCGATCTGCTTCTGCAAGTGTTGGAAGCCCGCATATTCGTACAGGCGCAGTATTTCCTGCAAAGCGTCTCGGCCATCTTCGACCAGAGATAGATGATTCAGCGACAGATGCGAAATCAGGCGCCAAAGGGCACCCTTGCCGGTCGGAGGCCGCACGGTCGGCGTCATCTTGCGCAGTACGATCGCCTTTCGGATCGACGCCAGTCCGTGCGATTCGAGATCGCCCATTTCGTTGCCGACAGGCATGCGCGCGGGCAGGTCGCGGTTGGTGCACAACGTGCGGACGGTCAGCGCGTCGAAGTCGGGCCGCATGGGCTTGCCGAGCAAATCGACGAGTGTGATCGATACGTCGGTGCCGTCGTCGCCGCGCCGGTTCGACGGCCGCCGCACGGAGTGCCAGAAAGTCTGCCGGCGTTCGCGGATCCCACCATGCCGATAGGAATAGAAGGGCTCGAAGTAGGTCACTTCACCCGTCGAAGCGTTGGCGCTCAGCACTTCTTCGATAGAGAAAATCTCCATAGCGTTGCGGCGCCGGACATCGGGAACGACTTGATACTCGGTTTTGTTCTGCGTCAGCAGTATTGGCTCGGCGGTCTGCGCGAAGGTGTTCACGATCGGGGTGCAATTGAGCTTGATTGTTTTGTCGTCAACCGATACCTCTAGCTGTTGCATTCGTTCGAAGCGCTCAAAGCGGTCGATGAGAAAGACCACTTCGCATCCGTTGCGAAAGCCGGACGTCTTCAGTACATCAAGTCCCGTCAGTGTGAAGAAGAAGAACTTCTCGGGGCAGTGGAAGTACTCCTGAATCAGCCGGTATCCCTCGAACGACCGTTTGGGGTATGGCAGGATTCCTTCGTTGGACTCAAACCCGCCGGCTTTCAAGTTCGAAGGCGGCAGAACGATCGGCGGCCGCCGCGAGTTTGGCGCCAGATCGCGAAGTAAGATCTGGCCACAGCTATTGGACAGCAGTTCGTAAAGCGTGTTGACGTTGCTCGATTCTCCGTTCAAATAGAAGCGCAGATCCTGCATCTGGAGCTTGTCGAAGGCGGCCTGCCCGGTGAGTTTTAGTTCGAACCGGAGCGCGGCGACCGCGGAGGTCACCCTCGGCGGCGGGGTCAACCGGTCCGGTGCTTTCCATTGCGTACCCGCAACCGCCAGCGGCCAAAAGGTCACGTCTTGGGACGTCTGGAACCGCAGCGGCAAGCCATCGACGGGCCGCGATTGCAACGCCGTTCCGCGCGGGACTTTCATGCCGTTCATTAGACCGGCGTTTTCCAGGTCGGTGAACAATTCGACGATCGACATCGACGGCACCGGACGGATAAAGTGCGGGTACACGATCGACAACATCGCCTCTGTGATTTCCGGGAACTGGTCGTCAATCTTCAGATGGACGCGCGCGGCGAGGAATGCGAACGCTTCGAGCAACCGCTCGACGTGCGGGTCCTCGCACTGCGTGGCTTCAAGCGTCAGGCGGCTGGCGATCTTCGGATACTTCTCGGCGAACTCGACGCCCATCTGGCGCAAGAAGGTGAGTTCGCGTTCGTAGTAGAAGAGCAGATCGTCGCGCATGGTCAGCTCTCCACGTTGTAATTCTGGCTGGCGAGATCTAGGGTCGTATCGAAGGTGATGCGCTCGGGCGCCGGATCCATCTGCAGAAGTCCGTCGACGCGGAACTTCACCTTCATCGAGCCATCGTCGGTTGGCACCATGAAGACCTTGGCGTTTTTCAGGCGTGGTTCAAACAACGCCACCGTTGATTCGAGCAACCAGCCGAGGCGGTTTTGATCGCGCGACGACCGCAGCGAAAAATGCGAGGCGTCCGGGAGTCCGTAGTTGTAGAGAGAGCTTGTGAGCTCGGCCTTGGGATCGGTCGACTCGTCCTTGATGCGCCTGGTGTTCAGAAGCCATTCCAGATCGCGCCGCAACGCCTCCTTGAGTATCCGTACCGATTGGGCGCGTGTCGGCATGGCTTCCTGCGTGTTCCTCGGATCGCGATCGGTGATGCGGTCGAGAAAGGGAATGGTTACGCTACTTTCGAAGTCGTTGCGGGCCATGCATCACCTATCTCAACACGTTCATCGCGGCGACGGGATCCAGGCGGCATAACTTCGCGTAAAGTTTCTTGGTTGCGTCGCCGTCTTTGTCCGAACGAGCCAGGCACCGGTAGAGCAGTGCGAGCGGTTGCGCGATCGTTTCCGAAGGTTCCCAGTTCTCCAAGCCGCGGGAGTCGATCTCGGCCTCGATTTGTTCGAGGATCGGCATCGCCATCGGCTCGTTGCCGCTATCGATAAAGATGCGCGCCAACTGCGTGCGGCGGATGAATCGCCCGCGGCCGGACTGTTCCATTTTCGCTTCGCGGTCGATTAGTTCAACGGCTTCGCGCACGCGACCGCCGCGCATAGCCTGTTGCGCCAGTTCCCACGCATCCGGCGGCGCCTCGACGCCATCTTCTTGTTCTTCGTAGTGCCGGGCCGGCGCGATGGCCGGCTCGTACGATTGCTCGGCCGGGCCTGAAGCAGCGGCCGTGCCGACATCGTTGTCGAGCCACTGCATGGTCTCGGCATTGGCGACCGGCGTGTCGTCCATCAACGTCAGCTTGGGCAGGTCCGGATAGTCCGCCACAAGCGCGCGGACTAGGCCGACGATGCCCTTGCGCAAGCCATCGTAATACCAGCCGAGTTCCGAGCATGCCCGAGCCGCGTAGCGGTGCATGTCTAGCCAGCCTCGGCCACAGGGCAAACCGGCGGCTTGTTCGGCGGTGTTAAGGACCTCAAGCCAGTTGCCTTCCATCGAAAGCCTTTTGAGACTCTGCCGCAGCTCGGAGGGAGGCGCTTCGAGTTTGCTTTGATCGAGGGTGTCACCGGAAGCGCGCAATTCGCCGATCCGGAACCCGGCCAGCATCAAATACGGCGCGGGGGAATAGGCGTCCTGTTGCCGCACGAACTTCGCGGCCGAGATCATTCGGGCGATGGCGTCGTCGAGATCGACCGGCTCTGCCGCGAGCGCGCCGCCTTTCTTTTTGGCGGACCGAACCGGCGCATCGGATACCGTTTCGGTTTCATTCTCCCCGGCTACCTCTTCGGCCGTTTCCTCGACCTCTGCCGGCTCCTCGCCGGGCGCCGGAGCATCCGGCTCTTTCTCGCGCTTGCGAGCGAGCAATATCCGGATGGTATTCCGCACCTCTTCCATCGATCCGCGGATCTTGGAGTAGCCCGGCGCGTAGTCTCCGAACTTCTCTTCGCCGATGACGTTGAGCCGCTCAAAAGCGTCCAGGCAGCCGCTCAGATTGGCCTCGTAGTCGACGTAGTATTGCTTGGACGTCTTGTCGAAGTCGGCGTCGAAGTCTTCGGCGGTGATCTTGCCTTCAGCGACCGCCGTTGTGTATTTTTCCAGCTTGTCGCCGCCTTCGGCTTCCGCGGCTTCCCGGGTGCCAAGGGAACGGGAGTATTTGTAGTCGACCGTGCTTTTGCCGCCCTTGGTGATGGGTAGCATGCGGAGCTGCAGGTCGAAGTTACCGAGCCAATTGAGCGGGGTCGCTCGAAATTCGCTGTCGCCGTCCTCGATCTCCGGGTACAGCGTGTCCCAAAACTGTTCCAGGAGTTGGGTGATGAATTCGATAGCGGCCTTGAATGACCCGAAGCCCTCTTTGCGAAGATGGGCTTCGGCTAGCCAAGCCGCGAGCTGAACGTCTTTCGTCTGCGTCGCCAGAGCATCGCCGGCAAGCTTGATGACCTGATTCCAGTCGGCGACCTTCCGCTCCCTGGCCCACACGCCCGAGGGGCCGGAGTCATCGTCCTCACGCCTGGCTTCCTTGATCTTGTCGTAGATCGGCTGGTAATAAAGATACGCTCCGCTCGGATTGTCGCCGGGTATTGGTGCGAGGAGATCGTCGCGAAGCGGCATTGGTTCCTATCGGCCTACGCTTCGGCTTCCGAGCCGGGTTCGTCCGGTTCGGGAGCGCGGGCAAATTCGATCTTCCGTACTTCGAGCATCGGGATGTCTTCTCCATCGGCGAGAAGCGTCTTCTGGCCGATCGGTTTGACGATCTCGCCATCCTCGATCCAATTCGTCATCCGTCCGAGCTTGACCTGCTCGTCGTCGGCCGAACTGGCGTCCCAGGTTAACGCGGGAAGTAGAACTTCACCCAGCTCCATCATCTTGAAGGCCGGACCGGTCTTGACGAGTGCGGGTATCCAGAGCAGATCGCGCACGCGCTTAGGCGCTTCGCACTCGATCGACTCGATGTGTTTGTATGGGATCCAGATGTAGGCGCCGGCGGCGTACGCTTCCAGGCGTGGTCCGATCGTAGGATCGCCATCGACGAGGGATTCAAACGGCTGGCCGTTGATCGTGCCCTTGAGGTCGCCGTCGGAGTCTCCAGCTTTTGCCGGAAAATCCTTCTTGATGAATAGGTCTTTGCGGGTTTTCTCGGCATGCAACGAGGCCCGGTAGAGTACCGTCGCAAGCTTTGCCTCGTCGGAGGCGTCCGCTAGAATGTGCAGTTGTTTTTCCGCTCGGTCGTATTCGCCGGCGAATGCGAGGAGTTCGAAGAGAAACGTCCGGCGCCGGACGTCGGCCGGGTTGTCCCGGACCTCGACGTTCAGCGCCGCGATCGCTTCCTTGAGTTTTCCCGCTTGGTAGAGTTCCCTGGCTGTCATTGTCGGAAAGTGCCGGGAGAGGGCTAGCTCGTTTTGCCCTTGGCGGCGTCGTAGGTAGCTTCGTTGCCGCCCTTGTTCTTGTTGTCGGAACCGAACAAGGTGTACTTTATGTGGATCTTTTCGTAGTTGAAGCCGATTGACTCCATGCCCGGAGTTCCGCTGCCTCCCGAATCCGCGGACTGGAAAGCGGAGACAAAGCAGTTCGTCATGGTGATGATCAGGAACGGAGTTGGCTTGTCGGCCGATGTCAGCTTCGTCATGACCACTTCTTTGAGGTTCTGATTGCTGGTCAGCGCCTTGAATAGCGGGGCGCTGTGAAGACCGAGGGAGGCGTTAACGGTGAAATCGGAGACCGACACTTGGCCGCGAATCTGGCCAGCGGCCTGACGGTTGCCGGCGATTACGTTTGACGCACTGAAGGCGTAGGAATCGATTTGAATCTGATCGGTGTATCCTTCGTGGGTACCTTCACCCTTGATACCTTCCGAAATTTTTAGCCAGATATTTTTCTGGGACATTTTACCATTCTCCTAATGCAGTTAGATTGACATTCATGATAGCCACGCGGACGCGCACGCCGCCACGGAGGGCGGCGTTCGCGCCGCAAAGAACAAAGCGGGAAAACAGAGGAACTACGTTACTCTAGCCCTTGGCCGGCGGCGGAAGATCGGCCACCAGACGGAGCGAAACGGACAGTTCGTCGAGCTGGAAGTGCGGCTTGAGGAACGCGACCGCGCGGTAGGCGCCAGGCTTGCCCGGAACGTCCACGACATCGATCCGCGCTTCTCTCAACGGACTCCTCGCCTTGGCTTCTTTCGAGGCGTTGTCGTCGAGCAGGACGTAGTTCATGATCCAGTTGTTGAGGAACGTTTCGCACTGCGACCGGGACATGAAACTGCCGATCTTGTCGCGCATCATGGCCTTCAGGTAGTGGGCGAACCGGCTGACGGCAAAAATATACGGCAACTGGGCGGATAGGCGCGCGTTGGCGTTGGCCGCGTCCTTGTCGTATAGCTTCGGCTTCTGCGCCGATTGCACCGAGAAGAAAGCCGCGTAATCGGTATTCTTGCAGTGGACCAGGGGGATGAAGCCGAGGTCAGCGAGTTCTTTTTCGCGACGATCGGTGACCGGCACTTCGGTCGGGCACTTCATCACGACATCGCCGTCGTCGGTGCGGAAGTTGTGCACCGGGAGACCGTCCACCAATCCGCCACCTTCGACTCCGCGGATCGTCGCGCACCATTTGTGCATCGCGAACGATTGGGTGAGCTTGGCACCCATCGCCCAGGAGGCGTTCATCCACAGGTACTTGCTGTGATCGGTGCCGTCCACGCCCTCTTCGTAGTTGAAGGCATCACAGGGCTTAGAGTCCTTGCCGTAAGGCAGGCGGCCGAGCACGCGGGGCAGTACGAGGCCGACGTAGCGCGAGTCTTCCGATTGACGGAACGACTTCCACTTCGCGAACTCGGTCGTGTCGAAGATCTTCGCGAGGTCGCGCGGTTGATCGAGCGAGGCAAAACCTTCCAGGTTGAACATGGTCGGATCGGCGCCGGCGATGAAGGGCGCGTGGGCCGATGCCGCGACGTTGGAGACGCGTTCCAGAAGCTCGATGTCTTCCGGGTGTTTGCCGAAGGTGTAGTCGCTGATGATGGAGGCGAACGGAGCGCCGCCGAACACACCGAACTCTTCTTCGTACACCTTTTTGAACATTGCGCTTTGGTCGAACTCGGGCGCACGCTGCAGATCGCGCAGCAGTTCGCGCTTGGAGCAGTTGAGGACCTTGATCTTCAACATGTCGGAAGTTTCCGACTGATCCATCATGTACTTCAGGCCACGCCAGCTCGCTTCGAGCTTCTGAAACGACTCGTGGTGCATGATCTCGTTCAACTGGAGCGAGAGCAGGTGATCGATCTGGGCGATGCGGGCGTTAATGGTGGCTTCCGCGTCGCGGGAGACCGTCATCTGCCCCTGCAGGATCTGGTTGACGAATTCGCGAACCAAGCTCTTGCCGCGCTCGTCGGTCTTGGCTACTTTGCCTTCCGCGCAGATTTGATCGAGCAGCGCGGATTCGAGAACTTGTTCTTGCGCCTGCGGTTGGGCGCGTTGGGCATCACTCATTTTCGCCTCCCATGCCGAGTTCGGCCTTCAGCGCTTCGAGCGCCTTGGGGTCCTTGGCGGTCTTCATCAGCGCGTCTTCAAGCTGCTCGTTGGTTTGGAGCGTTCCCCGCAGATCCGACAGGCGTTGGCGGAGGTCCATGAGCTCACGCAGCGGCTTGACTTGCCGAACGACGTTTTCGGGAGCGAAATCGTCGAGGCTCTTGAAGTGGAGGTCGACCTTGAGCTGGCCGGCATCGGGATCTTCACTTAGTTTGTTTTCGACCGAGTAGGCCAAGTGCGGCTTCATGCCGGCCAGGACCTGGTCGAAATTATCCGGGTTCACTTCGGTGAACTTGCGGTCGCGAAGCCGCGGCAGCGGTTCGACGGGCTGTCCGGTGAAATCGCCCATGACGCCGAGCACGAAGGGAAGTTCCTTGATTTCGATTGCGTCGCCGATTTCTACGTCGTAGGTGATTTGGACGCGTGGTGGGCGAACCCGGTCCAGTTTGTGTTGCGTACTCTCTCTTGCCATAAGCTCCTCAAGTTAGGTCTCTGGAAACTGTGATTACTGAGTGCCGAAGCACCGGCTTTTTGTAATACGAAAGAATGACTGCGCCGGTGGGCCGGGAATGCAGTCCTGTTCGAGTGTATCCGCGCCTTCGCTGCCAGTCAAGGCCTTCTTTCAGGGAAGCTCTTCGAACTTGCTTTCCGTCTGCCGTGCTCTGTCTGATAAAGCGCGGACTGCGGGGAAAACCCATCACAGTCTCGCAGAAGATTTGTGGTGCTCCTCTACGGATCGTTACAACCTAATCTTGAACCCGCCGAGAGGAGCCGTTGCTGGCCCCTCTCCGGGTCTGGTGCTCCCGGTCGATCCCGCTGTCGGCCTCCCTGATAATGCTCAGGCGTTCAGAAGGGACTTTAGTACTGAGAGTCCTAGGTCAAAAGTATACTCGATGTCCTCGCCTGCGGTCAAGGGAATGGGGCTGGCAAAAGCAACGTGAGAAAGAGTCAGGTTAGCTTGGCCGTGCCGGGATTTTCCCGCCGCGGAAAGGTAGGCTGGAAGAGATGGACGTTCAAATTGTTGGGGGCGGCATTATCGGGCTCAGTATTGCTTGGCGGCTTGTGCAGCGAGGCGTCAAGGTGACTATCTGCGACAAGGGACCGATCGCATCGGAGTCGAGTTGGGCGGGGGCGGGAATGCTGTCGCCGGGAGGGGAGTTCCGGGCCGATTCGCCGTGGACAAGACGGGCGATTGAGAGCCTCGCGCTTTTCACACCCTTCGTCGAAGAGTTGCGATCCGAGAGTGGAGTATCGATCGACTTCCATGTCTGCGGCGCAATGGAATTGGACAACCCGGAGCCGCCGGCGCCGGGCATAGAGTGGCAAGCGCTGTCGGCGGACGAGGCGGCACGCCGCGCACCGATTCCTGGCATCGGCGCGGCGCGCTGGTTTCCCGGGGAGGCGCAGGCCGATCCGCGGTCGATGTGCGCTGCGCTCGCCGCCGTTTGCCGCGCGCGCGGGGTTCAGATCCACGAACATACGGCAATAGACCGGCCGGCGTCGCCTTGCGTTATTGCGGCCGGGGCGTGGGCATCGCAGATCCGAACCGGCATTCCTCGGGCCTATCCAGTGCGAGGTACGCTCCTGGGATATCGCCTCGAGCCGGGCACGCTGCCCTGTATTGTGCGGCGTGGTCACCATTACGCGTTGCAGCGGCAGTCGGGGTTCACGATTTTCGGCTCCGACCACGCTCCCGAGGTGTGGACCTATGCACCGGATCCCGCGAGTGTGAACTTGTTGCGCCGGGCTGCCAGCGACTTGTTGCCGACCTTGCTCGATCGGCCGCCCGACGAAGTTTGGACCGGACTGCGGCCGGCGTCGGACGCCTCCGATCCGGTGGTCGAAAAAATTCCCGGCGAGAACACGTGGCTCGCTTACGGGCACTTCCGAAACGGAATCCTGCTCGCGCCGATCACGGCGAGAATGATCGCGGACTCGATCATGTCCACGCTGGGAACGGATTAGTGCGGCCGGTCGTGCATTCGGCGACCAGATCGGGAACACGCTTTCGGCGGCGCATGAGACCTTCGAGCAATTTTTCGAGCGCGCCGCGGTCTTCGCCCGGCAGCCATGTCTCGGGAGTCTGCCGGAGGATGCGGTCCATCAATTCGGCCGGGACGTTTTCGATGCGCTCGAGCCACGGCGCGAAATCGCCGACGCCGCGTACGCGGGCGTAAACCTGCGGCCGGAAGTAGAGGCCAAACAGCGGGGAATCGTGAAATGCCCAGTTTGGGCCATCGAACAGAAAGCCGTGATCCATCATTTGCGCAACGAAGCCAACTTGCAAGGGGTTGACTGCGCCGGGCACCCATTCGCCGATGCGGGCGCGGAAAAAGATGGCTTGGCGAGAGTCGCTGTTGCCGGCCCATTTGTCGAAGGCGAGCACGGCGAGGAAGTCATCGGGATTGACGATCTTCTTGATTAGCGCGTCGGGCAAGATGTCGTAGACGGCTTGCGTGATCGGATTGCCGGGAAATCGCGAACCGAAGTGCCAACCGGGTGTGACTGCCCGGCGGGAAGAACCCATTTGAATGGAGACGTCGGGATTGGCGGCAAGGAACTCGGCGGAAACCTCGATGACACGAACCTCCGGGTGCGCGATGTCGAGGTAATCGAGAAGCATGGCGGCCACCCACTCGTTCACGAGCACACGGCGGTGCTGGGGATTGTCGGTGAATTTGACGACGTAAAAGTGGCCGTCGTCGCCTTCCATGAGATGGGCCTGCGCGCCGCCCCGCATGCGGCGTAACTGTCGGCGGGCGAGAACCGGCATCTTAGTCTAGTCTAGATATATGGCAGATGAAAAAGCACCTGAGCCGAAACCGTCGGAAAAAAACAATCGCGACGAGGTCGCACTCGAGTTGATGAAATTCGTGGCCGTGACAACCGGCTATGGCAAAGGCTCGCCCGCCGCCGGATTCGGCGGCAAGAGCGCGGCACGGACTCCGGAGGAGTACGCCGATTCGTTGCTGGAGCTGTTCCAGCGGTGCCGGGAAGCCGTTGCGCAACCCGTGAAGGGCGGCGAAACCGCCTAGTGGCGCGGCGCCAGTGCGCCCCGTTTTCGCCGAATACGCTTTAGAGTTCTGGCGCCGCGCGAAGCGGCGATTCCGTCTATTGCCGGCTTGACATGCTTTCCCTAGTTCGCTAGGGTAGCTGTCTAGAGATGGCGCCACTCGAGCTACTGATACTCAAAACCCTGAAAGCCGGCCCGAACCACGGCTTTGGTATTACGCTGCATGTACAAGAGGCATCGGGCGGGCTGCTCGGCGTCGAAGAGGGCTCGCTGTATCCGGCGCTACACCGGCTGGAGAAGGACGGGGCGCTATCGGCGGAGTGGTCGACGACCCAAGCAGGACGGCGCGCGCGTCTGTACCGATTAACCGCCGCGGGCCACAAACGCCTGGCGAGGGCGGAAGATCAGTGGAATACCGTGTCAAAGGGCATGGCGAAACTGATGAGGTTCGCATGAGTTGGCGCGACGAGATGGAGTCGCACATTGCGATGCGCGCTGAGATGAACGCGCGCGCGGGGATGCCGCCGGACGAAGCCCGGCGCGCCGCCGAACGGGCCTTCGGCAACCGCGGTTTGATCGGCGAGGAAGTACGCGCTGTGTCAATGCCGCTTTGGTTGGAACAGTTGGGCCAGGATCTTCGTTACGCGGTGCGCGGGTTGCGGCGGTCGCCGGAATTCACGATCGCCGCCGTAGCGGCATTGACGATTGGAATCGGCGCGTCAACGGCGGTGTTTAGTTTCGTCGACAGGATTCTATTTCGCCCGTTGCCGTATGCGAACGAAAAGGAACTGGTCTGGTTCGGCATGACCGCTCCGATCTCCGGGGCGTCAGAGTTCGTCATCGAAGAGAACTACGTGACGTGGCGGAGGGAAGGCACGCCGTTTGCCGCGATCACGGCGACATCGGGCGGCGACGATTGCAGCCTCTCAGAATTGAATCCGGTGCGATTGCGCTGCGCGGCGGTGGACTCGAATTTCTTGTCGCTCTTCGGCTACCGGCCGGCCGCCGGGCGCGACTTCAACGAAGAAGATACGCGCGACGGCGCGGCGCGGGTACTGCTGATTTCGCATGCGCTGTGGAGGGACCGATTCGGCGGGCGTGAGGTCAACGGACAATCGATCGAGATCGACGGCGTTCGGCGCGAAATCGTCGGCGTCTTGCCTGAGAACTTCGAAATGCCGCAACTGACGAAGATCGACGTGTTGCTGGTGTTGCAGATCTTCGGGACAAAGCCGCCCAACTCGGGGTCACTGCTACTTACGGCCTTCGGCCGTTTGAAGCCTGCGATGTCTACAGACGAGGCACGCGCGCGGATGGAACCGCTGTTTCAAGCCGCGCTGGATACGGTGCCGCGCGGATTCCGCAAGGAAGTGAAACTGGCCGTCCATCCACTTCGAGACCGGCAAGTTCGGGACAGCTCGCGGGCAGCGTGGCTACTGCTGGGCGCGGTCGGCCTGTTGCTGTTGATCGCCATCGCCAACGTCGCAAATCTGCTCCTGGCACGATCGCTGGCGCGCCGCCGCGAGATGGCCGTGCGCGCGGCGATCG
>Ga0169931_10013041_pt1 | contig 11413 bp, 11 predicted proteins | sample Kivu_15m_20L_FD_129675 | JGI IMG/M metagenome (GOLD analysis project Ga0169931, IMG submission 129675) | Freshwater microbial communities from Lake Kivu, Western Province, Rwanda to study Microbial Dark Matter (Phase II) - Kivu_15m_20L... | ecosystem: Environmental > Aquatic > Freshwater > Lake... | reverse complement strand
TTGATGACCTTTTTGATTCGTGAGAAAAAATTCCCTCCGCTGGTCACTCAAAAAAAGGGGTTCCTTTCCTACTTCCATTATTGGAAAAGAGCCACTCCCAATTTTCGAAAGGTGATGCCAGGTTTTTGGATTTTTTTGCTGTTTAATAGTGCTGATTTTTTTCTGATTCTATTTACCAGAACCCTGCTGGATGGACAACATTTCAATTGGGGACAAGTGCAATTGGATGCGGATACAGCTACCATTGCTGTATATATTTTTTACAATTTGGTCTATGCCGGCAGTGCCCCATTTTTAGGTTCGCTTGCAGATAAAATGGGGTATAAGCCAGTACTAATTGGTGGCTTTTTTCTCTATGCAATGGTCTATGCCGGACTGGCAAGCAATCCGGGAATCAACGGACTACTTTTTTTATTTGGGTGCTATGGGCTTTATGCAGGGGCTACAGAAGGATTGATCAAAGCATGGATCAGTAATCAGTCGGCTACTGAGGAGCGAGGAACTGCACTTGGCTTTTTTAGTTCAACCGAAAGTATTGGAGCATTGGGTGCCAGTATACTTGCCGGATTTATCTGGAACACTTGGGGCCCAGCGGCCACCTTTATCACTACAGCAGTGGCTGCAATAATTGCAGCGGGATGGTTATGGGTTTATTTGAATTCAAACCCTATATCACGTCGGTAATACTTTCCTTCAAACTGGATAGCAGTTTGAATTGTACGGGCTGCCGCAGCAGCTTCGGTGATTGAGTTACCAAAAGCAGTTACCGTAAAAACGCGGCCACCATTGGTAATAATCTGCCCCCCTTTTTGCTGTGTACCCATGTGAAATACCATCGCAGCATTGGATAACTGATCCAGCCCCTGAATGGGAAATCCTTTTTTATAATCTTCGGGATACCCTCCGCTTACAGCCACCACGGTACAAGCCGTTCTTGGATCTGTTTTTATTGTATAATTATTCAACTCCCCGTTGGCCGCTGCTGTCAATAATTTCAGCAAATCAGATTGCAGACGGGGCATCACTACTTCTGTTTCAGGATCTCCCATTCTACAGTTATACTCAATTACAAAGGGTTCGCCCTTAACAATCATAAATCCGATAAAAATAAAACCACAATATGGAATGCCATCTTTTTGCAAACCCATAATCGTGGGCTCCACCACCCGCGTTTTTATTTTTTCCCAGAGAATGGCATCTACAAAAGGTACGGGGCTTACGGCACCCATTCCGCCCGTATTCAAGCCAGTATCTCCCTCCCCGATTCTTTTGTAATCTTTTGCCTCTGGTAATAGCACATAATGTGTACCATCTGTGAGTGCAAATACAGAGATCTCGATACCCTGTAAAAATTCTTCTACAACTACTTTTTTTCCTGCCTCTCCAAATTTGGAGGACTGTATCATTTCTTCAAAACCAAGGATTGCTTCTTGGTGTGTGTTACAAATTAAAACTCCTTTGCCAGCTGCCAACCCATCTGCTTTCAACACAATTGGTAAGGGATGTGCTTGTAAATAGGCTAACCCTTCCTGGTAATTTTCTTTCGTAAACTCTCGGTAAGATGCCGTTGGAATTCCATACCGTTGCATAAATGCTTTGGCAAAAGCTTTACTACCCTCAAGCGCGGCACCCTGTTGTCCGGGACCAATAATTAATAAGGACTTGAGAAGCGGTTCAGCCCTTAAATACTCAACCAGCCCTTTTACCAGGGGTTCCTCCGGACCTACTATCACCATGTCAATTGTGTGTTTAATACAGCAAGCACGGATGGCTTCAAAATCAGTAACACCAAATGGAAAATGCTGCCCCAACTCTTTAGTACCTGCATTACCCGGCGCTATAAATAACGATGTACAGAGAGGGCTTTGGCTGATTTTCCAAGCAAAGGCATGTTCTCTTCCTCCGGAGCCTAATAAAAGTATTCTCATGTTATAGGGCAGAAAAGTTAGTTGCGAAAGTAATTAGCCTGCGGGTAATTGAGGGTTAGATAATAATCTTTATTTTGAGTGACTTAAACGAGTACACCCCATGCCTGCCAACGCTAACACAACGGGCCATCCTAAAGGATTGGCTGTATTGTTTGCCACTGAAATGTGGGAACGCTTTAACTATTATGGCATGAGAGCCATCTTAGTTTTGTTTTTAACAAAGGCCTTGCTATTTGACAAAGCCTTTGCCTCTAACATTTATGGTAGTTATACCAGCTTAATCTACTTGACTCCTTTGTTGGGCGGCTATATTGCAGACAGGTATTGGGGTAACCAACGTTCAATTATTGCCGGAGGACTCCTGATGGCATTGGGCGAATTTGTACTTTTTTTCTGCGCCTCTATCTACCAAACTTCTTCAGAACTTTCTACGCTTTTATTTTTCACAGGACTGGGCTTGATGATTACCGGTAATGGTTTTTTCAAACCCAATATCTCAGCACTTGTCGGACAACTCTACCCTAAAGGAGATCGTAGAACAGATTCTGCCTACACTATTTTTTATATGGGGATTAACGTGGGTGGGGCTTTAGGACCGATTATTTGTGGGTTGGTAGGTGATACCGGCAACCCTGAGGATTTTAAATGGGCATTTCTTGCCGGAGGAATTGCCATGCTGATCAGCGTGGTGGTACAGCTTGTTTACCACAAAAAATATGTTCTGGATCCAGATAATAATGTGCTCGGCCTTACACCGGTTAATGCACCTGCTGCTTGGACTCGTCCATTAAATATGCTGGGGGGCTTAACCTTGTTATCAGCCATCATGATTACAGCACTCTATATAGACACCCGCGTGGTAGATTACCTTACCTATGTCCTGATAGCCTCACCAATATTGATTAGCTTAATAATTTTTTCAGATAAGACCTTGAGCACAATCGAAAAGCAGCGTGTTGCTGTGATTTTCAGTGTGTCCTTCTTTGTGGTATTCTTCTGGAGCGCCTTTGAACAAGCAGGTGCTTCACTTACTTTTTTTGCGGAGGAGCAAACCCAGCGTGATTTAGGATTTTTCACTGTGCCTGCCAGCTTCTTTGCTTCCTTGAACTCCATCTATGTAGTTTTATTTGCACCGTTGTTTGCCTGGCTATGGTTAAAATTGGGAAAAAGGGAACCTTCCTCTCCCACTAAAATGTCCTTGGGACTCTTTTTACTTTCACTCGGCTATTTGTGGATTGCCTTTGGCGTAAAAGATGTGGCCGTAGGAACAAAAGTGAGTATGATCTGGTTGTTAGGCATGTATGCCTTGCATACTTGGGGTGAACTCTGCTTGTCTCCAATTGGACTTTCGCTGGTCAATAAACTAGCTCCCATAAAATTTGCTTCCTTATTGATGGCAGTTTGGTTTTTAGCCAACGCAGCCGCCAACAAATTAGCCGGTGTACTCAGCGCTTTATACCCTGATGGAAAAACCACCACATTCATGGGCTATGAGATGAATAATTTGTATGACTTCTTTATTTTGTTTGTAGTCATGTCTGGAATAGCAGGAGGTATGTTATTAATACTGACACGCAAACTTCAAAAACTGATGAACAATTAATAACTGGTTCCTACCGCAAAAAATAAAACATGGCTGACCAATCCTTCAAACCCTTTGTTTCTCCGGAAACAAAAATGGCAGAGTTCACCCTAAAATCTATTTTAACGGGTGCTGCCTTTGGAATTATATTCGGTGCTTCCACCGTATACCTGGCACTCAAAGCAGGATTAACTGTGTCTGCATCAATTCCCATTGCTGTACTAGCCATTACGTTGGGAAGAAAATTATTAAAAACAACCATTTTAGAAAATAATATCATTCAAACAACAGGTTCCGCAGGAGAAAGTATTGCGGCAGGTGTGGTGTTTACACTCCCTGGATTTTTGTTTTTGAGTGAAGCCGGAAGCGCTAACTTCTTTAATTATTTCACCATTCTAACCTTGGCTATCATTGGAGGAATGTTGGGAACCATGATGATGATTCCGCTACGTCGATCCCTGATTGTACAAGAACACAAAACCTTGCCCTATCCGGAGGGAACAGCTTGCGCGTCTGTGCTAAAAGCGGGAGAAAAGGGTGGTGATTTTGCACGTACTGCCTTTTTGGGACTGGGTGTTGCATTTGGTTACGCGCTCTTACAGAAAATTTTTCATGTGATTGCCGAAGCTCCTTCATTCATGACCAAGCAAACACAAAAGTTTTTTCCCTCTGCAAAAGTGAGTGGAGAAATCACCCCCGAGTACCTGGGTGTAGGTTACATTATCGGACCCAAAATTGCAGGTGTATTAGTTGCAGGTGGTGTACTCAGCTGGTTTGTATTTACTCCCTTACTTGCCAGTTTACTCAATGATAATGGAATTATTATTGCTGCGCAATTAGTAAAGCTGGGTTATTTAAAAGATGTTAGTGTAGCTGGAGGACCCGGAGGTTGGGATCCGGCAACCGGACAATTTGCGGATTGGTCCACAGCTATTTATCGCGCCTATATTCGACAAATTGGTGCAGGCGCTGTTGCAGCCGGAGGATTTATCACCCTCATCAAAACAATTCCAACTATTATTTCTTCTTTCAAAGGAAGTATTGGTTCACTCAAACAATCCAGTGGTGTAGCTGCTACCACAGCGCGCACCGAACAAGATCTCTCCATTAAAGTAGTAGGGATTGGAAGTTTGATTCTCATTGCCATCATTACCTTAATGCCCAATACATTGATTCCCGGTGCCAATGTAGGAAGCAAATTATTACTGGGTTTATTGGTGATAATTTTCGGAGCCTTTTTTGTAACCGTTTCTTCTCGAATTGTAGGACTCATAGGTTCGTCCAACAATCCAATTTCCGGTATGACCATTGCAACGCTGATGGGAACCTGTTTGATTTTTATTGCGGTAAAATGGACGGGGCATTTTTATGAGCCCATGGCCTTAATAGTAGGAGGGATGATCTGTATTGCTGCAGCAAATGCAGGTGCTACTTCACAAGATTTAAAAACCGGTTATATTGTTGGCGCTACACCTAAGTACCAACAATTGGCCTTATTTGTTGGCGCTATTGTATCGTCCATTGCTATTGGTGCAACCATCAAAGTATTGGATCAGCCTACGGCAGAAATGGCAGCACAAGGAATTCAACATGCTATTGGTACTGATAAATATCCAGCACCGCAAGGCACGTTGATGGCCACGCTGATTAAAGGAATTTTATCCTTCAATCTCGATTGGCAATTTGTATTGGTTGGCGTATTCATAGCAATAGTAATGGAACTCTGTGGTATCAAAGCGCTCAGCTTTGCCATTGGAATTTACCTACCGCTCTCTACCACTTTCCCCATCTTTATTGGCGGCGCCATACGTGGATTGGTAGAATGGAGACAGAAGCAAAAGAATATTGTAGTCAGCGCAGAGGAGGAAGACCTCGGCAAAGGAAACTTATTTGCAACAGGACTGGTGGCAGGTGGAGCATTAGCTGGCGTGCTAGTAGCAATTCTATCTTCCATGGAAAGTGTAAGCACCACCCTTGGTAATTGGAATGCAGAACACGGCCTTAGTGAACAATTAGGAGGAGAGGGTTACAAGTGGTTGGGTGTTGGCTTTTTTGCACTAATGGTGTTGTTACTATATCGAGTAGCTATGCAATCGAACAAGAAATAAAAGGCTTGTAACTTTATACCATGCACCAACGTATCAAAGCCTTAAAATACCTGACCCCCTTTATCTTTTTCATGGGGGCCACTATATCATTCCAAACAACCGGATGGACCGTTTGGATCAATATGATCATTGCTTGGATATTGGTACCGTTATTGGAGTTAGTATTCAAACCCAACCCCACTAATTTAGAAACGGCCGAGGAGGAGTTGGCAAAAAAAGATTCTTTTTACGATTGGATTTTACATCTGGTAGTGCCGCTTCAATATGCGCTGCTTTATCAATTTCTGATATCGATGCAAGATCCTACACTCGACACCTGGGATCGTGTGGGAAGAATTACCGTGATGGGTATTCTTTGCGGAAGCTTTGGTATAAACGTAGCACATGAGTTAGGACATCGAGTGAATAGATATGAGCAAACGCTTGCAAAATTTTTACTGCTTACTTCTCTCTATATGCACTTTTTTACTGAGCACAATAAAGGACACCACACACGTGTAGCAACGCACCAAGACCCCAGTAGTGCTCGCAAAGGAGAATGGGTGTACCTGTTTTATTTCCGAACTATTTTCATGGGCTTTATCAGCGCCTTGGAAATTGCAAATGAAGAATCGCGTAAAAAAAATGGAACGGCCTTATCGTGGAAAAATGAAATGATTCAATTTCAATTGATACAGGCAGCCTTTCTGTTTTTGATCTACTGGTTCTTTGGATTTTTTGTGTTGACCTGCTTTCTAGGAGCAGCCTTGATGGGTATTTTACTCCTTGAAACCGTCAATTATATTGAGCACTATGGTTTACAGCGACAACTTCAAGAAAACGGCCGATACGAACGCGCCATGCCAGTTCACTCTTGGAACAGTAATCATGTGGTGGGTCGATTAATGTTGTTTGAACTGAGCCGCCACTCAGATCATCACTATTTAGCTAGTCGTAAATATCAAGTATTGCGTCATCATGACAATGCACCTCAAATGCCCACCGGTTATCCGGGCATGATGTTGCTTTCCTTAGTTCCACCGCTGTGGTTCTCCATCATGAATCTTCGGATTGAAAAGCAGATCGCTAACGGGTAGATCCTTAGCTGATTTTATCCATCCCCATATAGGATTGCAAACATGCAGGTAACCGTATGCCATCGGCCTGTTGATTATTCTCCAATAAGGAAGCCATAATACGAGGCAATGCCAATGAACTACCGTTGAGGGTATGCGTCAATTGTGATTTGCCTTTTTCGTCCTTGCATCGAAGCTTAAGTCGGTTGGCTTGAAAAGATTCAAAGTTGCTGACCGAACTTACTTCCAACCATTTTTGCTGCGCGGCACTATATACTTCAAAATCATAGGTAAGTGCAGAAGCAAAACTCATATCACCTCCACACAAGCGAAGAATACGATAGGGCAATTCCAATGATTGTAATAATTGCTCCACATGCGCCACCATTTCTTCTAACACCGCATAACTTTTTTCAGGATCCACAATCTGAACAATTTCAACTTTGTCAAATTGATGTACCCGATTTAACCCACGCACATCTGCCCCAAAACTGCCGGCTTCTCTTCGGAAACAAGCGGAAAAAGCAGTCATCCGAATAGGCAGTGAAGCAAACGGAACAATCTCGTCCCGATAAATATTAGTTACCGGTACTTCAGAAGTAGGAATCAAATACAAATTATCCAATGGCATGTGATACATCTGCCCTTCTTTATCAGGCAGCTGACCCGTTCCATAAGCAGAAGCCTCATTAACCAGCAAAGGAGGTAAGTACTCTGTGTAACCAGCCGAGGTATTGAAATCTAAAAAATATTGTACCAGGGCACGTTGTAGTTTGGCACCCTTTCCTTTGTAAAGCGGGAATCCACTTCCTGTAATTTTTGCACCTGTTTCAAAATCTACCAACTGATATTTTTTGATCAAGTCCCAATGCGGCACGGCATCAACAGCCAAGCTGGGTTTATTGCCTCCTTCGCGGACCACAACATTATCAGTGGCGGCTTTCCCATTGGGAACCTCAGCGGCAGGTAAGTTGGGTAATCGGACTAATTCTTGCTGTAGTTCCTGTTCCCGAATTGCCAATTGCTCGGCCAAGGGTTGCAACGCCGCTTTAAAACTAGCTACCTCTTGCTTTTTTTGCTCCGCCTCCTCTTTTTGCCCCTTCCCCATCAGCATACCAATTTCTTTGGAAGCGCTATTAATTTTTGCTTGCAAGTTGTCCGACTCCAATTGCAATTTTTTTCGCTGGTCATCCAGCCCAATAATGACATCTACTAGCTCGGGTTGCCCAAAATATTTTTTGAGCAGACCGGTTTTTACTGCATCGGGATTTTGACGAATCTGCTGTAACGTAAGCATGAAGAGAATTTGCGCAAAGATAATTGATGGCTGAATGTCAAAGTCAGTTGGGATCGGCCCTTACTTATCTTTGTTCTATGCAGGCAACAGACGATTTACAATCCCGATGGTGGCAATTAGAGAACAAACTGGTAGAGCGATTTGGTAAAAAACCAGACTTGGAGACTATTTTATTTCTGGTTGGTGTCCAGGAATTTGGCGATATCCGCGAAAAGTTCACCAAAGAACAAAAGCAAGATCTGATGCACATAGCAGTATGCCAATTATTATCAGAGAGTGGATATTACGAACTGGAAAAAGTAGATGAAGATGGCTGGCCACATTTTAAACAGTTAAAAGCTTTACCTGAACTGAATATGATCGAGCAGGAAAATTTTATAAAGGATCACGTGTTATTGTATTTTGAAAAAAATGAATTTTAAACTATGAAACAAATACTACTGCTGGCACTCTCTTTTTCGCTAGCCTTACATACCCTGGCACAAAAAGACAGTATCGTTATAAAACGAGACAGAAAAAGAGATGTGTTACTCGAAACCTCAATGGGTAATATCTGGATTAGACTTTCAGATGCTACGCCCCTACACCGGGATAATTTTATCAAGCTGGTAAAAATGCATTACTATGATGGCATCCTTTTTCATAGAGTTATACAAAACTTTATGATCCAATCAGGTGATCCTGATAGCCGTGGTGCAGCTCCAGGTACCCCATTGGGGGAAGGGGGTCCCAATTATGTAGTGCCCGCTGAATTTCGTCCTACACTTTTTCATAAAAAAGGAGTAATTGCGGCTGCCAGAGACAATAATTCTGAAAAATCCAGCAGTGCCAGTCAATTTTATTTGACGCAGGGAAAAATCTTCACAGAGGCGGGGCTTGATTCAGTAGAAACCTATCGTCTTAAAAGAAAAATACCCGCGGACCAACGAAAAGTGTACACGACACTGGGCGGCGTTCCGCATTTAGATCAAAACTATACAGTGTATGGGGAGATTGTAAAAGGGCTTGAAGTGGTTGATAAAATTGCAGCGGTTCCCACCAGTAAAGGAAAAGATAAAGACCGCCCACTTCAAGACGTTGCTATAATAAAAGCCAAATTGATAAAACGTAAGAAACACTAGATAGATGTCCTGCATAATTTGTAGGTTTGTGCACTCAAAAAAATCATCCTATGAGTTACCCCTCTAACCTTCGCTATACAAAAGAACATGAATGGATCAGCCTGGATGGCAATATTGCCACCATTGGTATTACCGAATACGCGCAACGCGAATTAGGGGATATTGTATTTGTGGAAGTAGATACTATTGGTAAACCTGGAGGCAGGTGCTGTTTTTGGTACCGTTGAGGCAGTTAAAACTGTTTCTGATCTTTTCTTACCCGTTAGCGGAACTATCAATGAATTAAATGCTGCACTAAGTGGTGCTCCTGAGTTGGTAAACAGTGACCCTTACGGTGAAGGCTGGATGATAAAAATGACTGTTAATAACCCTGCTGATGTAGCAGCCTTACTTGACGCTGCCGGTTATGAATCATTGGTTGGATAATTTTTTGAATTGAAAAGACTGATTATTTCGTTTTCACTGAGCCTCAGCTGGCTCTTCTTGACTACCTATCTCTTGGTAATGCCCTCCAATGGCCAAGGCGGAAAATTAATGCGATGGCTCCAGCAACTTGGTCTTGAGGATTACTTAAAAGACTTAGAAGCTGATAAAATTGTGCATGTAGGACTTTTTTTTGTGCTGGTAGCACTGTGGTGCTGGGCTGTAGCAGAGTTAAAAATTTCTTACCTCAGTAAGTTTTTATCCTTCGTCATTGTAGCGCAAACCTGGTTATTCTATGGCATTGCCATGGAGTTTGTGCAAGAATATTTACAAAATGGAAGATCCTTTGATGTTAAGGATATGATTGCCGATGGCATTGGATGTGGCTTGGCTTTGTTAGCATCTTTGCCTTTTATTCGTCGTAAACAATCGGCAGCCCCCCGGTAAAAAAGAGACCCCTGTGGAAACAGGGGTCGCAACCAAAACTAACTGCTTATGAGAAAATGAACGTTATTTATCGCGTTCACTCTTATAACGTGAATTTACGATGCAGGTTGCGGGTTAAGTGTTAAAGAAAAGAGAAGTTATTACTGTCGGGTCAGTTTTTCTGCATTCTCTGCAAATTGTAGCGCCTCTATCAATTCCTGAATATCCCCATTCAAAAAAGCGTCCAGATTATAAAGTGTAAGCCCTATTCGATGATCCGTTACACGACCCTGCGGAAAATTATACGTTCTGATTTTAGCGCTGCGATCGCCCGTACTAACCAAGCTTTTACGATGACGGGATATCTCCTCCTCTTGCTTACGAACCTGCTCTTCGTAAAGCTTAGTTCGTAGCATTTGCATCGCTTTTTCCCGGTTACCTAACTGTGAACGTTCCGTTTGACAGAACACCACGGTTCCTGTGGGAATATGGGTTAACATTACCTTGGTTTCCACCTTGTTTACGTTCTGACCTCCAGCACCCCCACTTCGTGCTGTTTCCATTTTAACATCGGCTGGGTTTAGCTCAAAGTCAACTTCCTCCGCTTCAGGCATTACAGCCACCGTAGCAGCTGAAGTATGCACACGCCCGCTAGCCTCTGTATCGGGCACCCGCTGTACACGATGCACTCCACTTTCAAATTTCATGACACCGTAAACATCTTCCCCTACCACTTCCAATTGTACTTCTTTGTAACCTCCTACGGTGCCCGCATTATCACTTAGTACAGCCGTTTTCCAACCTCTTCGGTCACAATAACGCATATACATACGCAATAAATCACCGGCAAAAAGACTGGCCTCGTCCCCTCCCGTTCCAGCCCTGATTTCAAGGATAGCATTCTTTTCGTCCTGAGGGTCTTTAGGAATCAATAACTGACGAATTTCCGCTTCCAGTTCCTCCTTGCGTGTTTCTAAGCCCGGGGCCTCTTCTTTAGCTAACTCCCGTAATTCCTCGTCAGAACCAGCTAATGCTTCTTTATTAAAGTCTATATCATCCAGCACACGCTTATAGGACAAATAGGCGTTCACAATTTTTTCAAGACTTCGGTACTCTTTGCTGGTTTCAGCAAATTTTTTATTGTTCCCTACAATCTCAGGATTGGTGAGCGCTACTCCAAGTTGATCAAAACGGGCTTTTATGGCTTCGAGACGGTCTAGCATAGTTATTAGGAGCGCAAAAGTAATAAGAATAAATTTGGACCATGGCCTTTTACAAATTCAAAGCTTCTCGCCTGTTTGACGGAACAAAGTTTATTGATAATAGTGTGTTGGTAACAAAACAGGATGGGACCATCGAAGCCATCCTTCCAGTAGCGGAAGCCGGAGAAGATATAAAGAACCTGGAAGGAATTTTATTGCCAGGTTTGATCAATTGTCATTGTCATCTTGAATTAAGTCACTTGAAAGATGT
>Ga0169931_10013039_pt1 | contig 11414 bp, 10 predicted proteins | sample Kivu_15m_20L_FD_129675 | JGI IMG/M metagenome (GOLD analysis project Ga0169931, IMG submission 129675) | Freshwater microbial communities from Lake Kivu, Western Province, Rwanda to study Microbial Dark Matter (Phase II) - Kivu_15m_20L... | ecosystem: Environmental > Aquatic > Freshwater > Lake... | reverse complement strand
GGGCCGCCGTGCTGGACGGCGGCCCGACCCGATTCCTCGCTCACGAGGGTTGGATCACGTTCACTTGCGGCGACGCGTGGTCACCAGGCCGGCCAGGCCCACCAGGGCGATGGCGCCTGGCGCGGGGATCAGGTTGCCGCTGATGGTGACGTTGTCAAAGCGCCAGGTGCCGCCGGTGCCGTAGTTGCCGCCGCCAACGCCCGCGGTGCCCGAATAGTTGGCATCGGCGTTTGCCCGCATGTAGGCGGTGTCGCCGCCGTACGAGAGGGTGCTGTTCTGGTTGAAGGACTGCGGCGAGAAGATCGACACGATACGGAAGCCAAAGCCGGCATTGTTGTTGGCGCCGCTCACCGATGAAAAGTCCACGGTGAAGCTGTAGAAACTGTCATGTGGGCTCAGTCCGCCGCCGTTGTTCCAGAAGCCGGTGACCCAGTTCGTGCCGCCATCCAGCGTGTAGTCCACCTGCGCCCAGCGCGATCCGGTACCGGAGGCGCGCTGATCAAAGGAGACGCTGATGCCGTCGAATCCGCCGCCTGCCGAAGCGGTGCTCACCAAGAACCGCACGCCGGCCTGGCCCGATCCCGCGCCTTGGGCCTGGTAGGCGGTGGTGTTCCAGCCTCTGCCCCCAGCGTTTCCGGATGCAAAGGTGGCGGTGGTGCCTCCGATCAGGCTCGCGGCGCCCGAGCCGGAGGATGCGTTGGTGGTGTCGCCTTCAAACGTCCACTGCGTGATGATTTCGGCCATGGCGTTGCCGCCGACAGCCGCTGCCGCCACGGCGGCAAGCGTGAGAGAGTGACGCATGTTCATGCTCCTGTCTTGGGTTGGGGAGAAGGGTGAATCGCGGGACCAATCAACCACCGGCTTGGGGAGACGGCGGCACGGGCGCACAACTCGCCCGCTACATAGGGGTAAACGCAATCTACGCTCGCCGTCCCTCACTCCAAAGCGCTCAGAGATGTTGAAGACGCAAGCCCATGTTCAACAGGCACTTGCGTCCAACTCACACGCCGCATCCGGATGCCGAGTGAAGGGGCCGCCGCCTTTCCCGAGCGGCGGCCCCTTGGATTGGAAGGACACTCAGCACAGTGACGGCCGGTGGTGGTTGCTCCACCTGCCGCTTCGGCCCTGGGACGGACCTGAAAGTTCGTATCCCCTCACCATCAGAAACGCAATCGCGACACGCAAGCCCTCACGCCGTGGCGCTCAGCCTTGGCGTGCATTTGGCAAAGGTCGCTGCCCCGCAAAAGCACCACCGCCCCCTTGCGGGGGCGGCGGGCAGTTTCAGACGGGGAAGTGATGGGAACGACTCGCCAGGATCAGGCCACGCGACGACGGCCACCCAGACCCGCCAGGCCCAGCAGGGCGATGGCGCCGGGAGCCGGAATCGCCGCAAAGGTCAGCACCTGATCCACGCGGAAGTTGGGATTGGTGGAGCCCGTGGCGATCGAGCCGTTGCTGCGCACGGCCATGGCAAACTTGACCTTCATGGTGAACACATCCGAGGCGCTGGCGTCGGTCACGTCAATGGTGAAGCGTCCGATCATGGCCATGTTGTCAAGGCTGGAACCCGCGGCGATGCCATTGGCACCGTCGTTGTTCTTGGCCGTGTTCACCGCGGTGGTCAGGCCGTTGTAGTAGCCAAAGGAGGCAAAGGGGTTGGTGGCCGGGTTGGCGCCAGCACCGGGGAACCAGCCCGGACCGTTGCCCGAGGACGGACCGCGGAGCTGGTTGTTGCTGGAGGCGCTGGTGGAGTTGAAGTTGCTGAAACCGGGATCGGCCGTCAGGGCGATCGGGGTGGCGCCGTCACTGTCAACGGTCTGGACCCGCATGCCCGCGGTCACAAAGCTGTCCCATGCCGCAGCACCCGGCGAGTCCGGGTTCCACGAGGTGCCGGCCGTGTGCTTGAAGTCGCGGCCCTGCACCTGGGTCCACTCGGCCTTGTAGTTGGCCACGCCGAACACGCTGGAGAACGTGTCGTTGGCGCTGTTGGACTTGATGTAGACGTCGAGAACGGAGTAGGTCCTGGCACCGTCAACGACCAGGTAGGCGTCACCAAAGGCCTGGTTGCCGACCACGGTGGCCGAGGCGGACGCAGCGATACCGGAAGTGGCCGCAGCCACAAGAGCGAAGTGACGCATGGGAAGGGATCCTTGTTGGGGGAAGGAGTGAAGGGAAGGAAGGGTCCAGGATCCTGAGTTGGGGACTCGTGGAACCTGGGAACGGAAGTGAGAAGGGGAAGGCTTACTTGCGACGCCGAGCCACCAGCCCGGCCAGCCCGATCAGGGCCACGGCGCCGGGAGCGGGAACCAGAGTCACGCTCATGCTGGACACGCTCACGCCGGACTCGAAAACGGTGGGGCTGCCGAACTGGCTCAGCAGCATGGCGCCCACGCTGATGTCGGACACGGTGCCCGAGCCGTATCCGGCAGTGCCGTACAGGCTGAGGCTGTTGAAGTCGTTGCCCACGTACAGGTTGATGAAGTCGTTGGCGTTGCCCGCCACCAGGTTGATCTCGGCCCGCAGGGCATAGGTCTGGCCAAAGTTGAGCACGGTGGTTCCGTAGCCAAAGGGGTAGCCGGATTGGCCGTTCACGCGGGTGCCAAACACAAAGCCGCTTCCGGAGGCCTGGGCCACCATGCGCACGTTCTGGAAGTTGCCGCTGGTGCCGGTTCCGGTGGTGGTGTTCAGGGCCGCGAAATAACTGGGATTGGCCCCCGCACTGGCGACCGAGAGCAGGATGTCAAAGTTCAGGACCGTGGTCCCGGAGGCCGGTTGCGTGATCTGATTGGCAAAGGCCAACATGGCATCCTGATGGTTCACGGTGGAGCCGCCGGCCCAGCTCACCTTGCCGCCGCTCACCTGCAGCGGGTTGGTGGTCTGCGCGAGGTACTGCTGCCAGCCGTTCTGCCCCACCAGGGCGCCATTGGCATAGGTGCTGAAGTCAGCGGAGGCGAGAACCTGAAGCGAGGCGCTGGCCGAAGCCACACACACGGTGGCGGACAGACCGCCCAAGACAAAGGCATTGCGAAACATGATCTGGAACTCCAAGGGGAAGGGAGGAACGGAGGGACACGAACGGGACTGTCTACAGGCCGGCTGGCGTTGGGGCACGCTCCGGCCCGGTCAGGGGTTTCTTGGGGGTCACCCGTGACTCATGCAATCTAACCCCAAAATCCGGCTCGGCAAACGAAAAGGCGTGAGCCTTTGGTGAAGGAGTCGCTTACGTCACCTGCGACGACGAACCATGACGCCCGCCAGGGCCGCCAGGGCCACGGCACCGGGGGCCGGGATGATCGCGGTGCCCGGCGAGGCCACGTTCACGCCATCCTCGCCTGCACCAACGCTCAGGAAGGTGACCTGGCCATCGATCGTGCCCAGATTGCTCACCAGACCGTTGTACGCCGGCAGCACGCTGCCAAAGGCGTCCCAGCCCCAGTAGAAGGACCGGGCGCTGGTGGCGGCTCCAAACACGACTCGGGTGACCTCGCTTCCGCCGGCGTTGTACAGGGCCACAGCGTCGCCGCTGCTGCTGAAGCTGACGCCACTGGCGGCGTAGGTACCGATGCGCACCCCGGCCAGGCCGCCCCAGAAGCCGCGGAAGTCCACGATCTCCTGCGCCTGCTGAGCCGGGGTGTCGTTGCGGCTCACTTCCACAAAGAGCACCGTCTCGCCCGCACCGATCACGCCGATGCCCTGCAGGAACGCACCGGCGGCAAAGTTGAACGAGTTGTCGTCCATCTTCCAGCCGGTCAGGTCGACCGCGTTGGACCCGTAGTTGGTCACCTCGAACCAGTCGCGGGTCGGATCATCCGCACCGGACTTGCTCATGACCTCGGTCACGCGGATCACGCTGGCGCTGGCGGCCATGGAAAGGGCGAACGCGGAAATGCCGCCCACAAGGGAAGTTTGGAAGTGCATGGTGTCTCCTGACTCTTGGGGAAGTGAGGGGGAAGCGGACGGAAGGACTTCGACCGTGGGGCGATCCGGTTTGGAGTCCGGGGCCGCGGAGGGTCGCCAAGAAGGTGCATCGGATCCATCACGGGTCGCTTTGGGTTTGGAAAAGGTTCCGTGAAGGTGCGGTCAAGACAGGTCGCAGGCCCTCAACCGGCTCAACGTCGGCGCGGCACGGCGAGCGACGCCAAGCCCAGGAGCGACACCACGCCAGGGCAGGGAATCGCCGAGAACGTCAGGTCGTCCACCGCAAAGCCGTGGTCACCTCCGGGCTGGTCCACTCCCGACCACCGAAGCCAGAGAGCCTGCCCGGGAAGCCAGTTCGCAAGGATCGTCGCCTCCAGCACCGATCTGTTGGCCGCGTCGTTTCCATCGATGGCGTTTCCGATGCCCGCCGCCTGGGACTGGAGCGAAAGGAACTCCAGAGCCGGCTCGGACCGCCAGTCCCCATCCAGGATTCCGGCGTTGCCAAGGCCCCATGCAAAGGTCATCGGATGTGCCACGCCCGGTCCCGCCCGCCACTGCTCCGCCGTGAACCGCAGGCTGAAGGCGGAGAGCGTGGATCCCGTGTCGTTCACAAGCATCACGCCCATGCTCATGGCCACGATGTTCGAGGAGCACATGAAGCCCAGGGCGCGGTCGGTCGACCCGTACGCTCCGTAGGAGTACAGCGAACCGCTCGAGGCCACGCCGTTGCTCACGCGGTATCGAAGGGTCGCCAGATCACCCTCCGGGGTCCCATCGCTGGTTCCCCGGCGGTACCAGCCGGCCAGCGTGACATCATCCTGCCAGTTGTTCAGGTTCAATGGTCCGGATGCCGTGGCGAGCGTGTCAAAGTCCTGCGCGTAGACGCCGCCCCGGTAGGAGACCGCCGCGGAGGCGGCCGACACCAGGGAACCGCCCAGGGTCAGGCCGATGCAGAGCACCGCGCGATGGGAGCCCGCCATGATCAGCCTCTCCGACGCGGTGTGGCCACCGAGAACGCCGCAAGAACGGCCAACGCGCCCGGGCCGGGAATGACCGACCCGAACACCTGAACCATGTCGTAGCGAAGCTTGCCGGTCCTCAGGTAGTCGCTCTCAGCCGTCGAGGGCAGGTAGAGCGACTGCCCTGGGGCGAACACCGCCATCACCTGAAACGCAAAGTTGGCGTTGTCGGCCACGCCAAGGATGCCGGACAGATCGATCCGACGATCGTTGTAGAACACGTCCCCTCCCTCGGGGGTGGCGTTGGCTTCGAAGATGCCCTGCCCCACAAGCCCAGCGCTGGTGAAGTTGAGTCCGTCGATCGAGTACTGGAACTGCACAAAGCGGCTCGACGTGTTCGAGTGCCGGGTGTCCCACTCCACCACGATGTCGGTCATGCCTGCGGTGCTCACGGCAAATCGCACGCCGGTGGTTCCGCTTGCGGTGCCCTGCGCCGCGTAGTTCTCGGTCTGCCAGCCAAAGTTCTGGCTGGTGCCGACCAGAGGATCCGAACTGCCACCGCCGTTGTTGGCCAGTTGGAAGACCGCCGTGGTGCCGCCGATCAGACTGGCCGTGCCCGCGCCAAAGCTGGCGGTGGGACTGGCAGGCGAGCCGGGCACGGTGGCCGCGGACGTGCCATTGAAGTTCCACTCCGTGATCAGGAGTGGCTGCAGGCCGGCGAGCGTTGGATGGACCATCGCGGCCGCAAGAACGGGAGCGATCAAGTTCATGGGGGACCCTTTCCCAAAGGGGCTCCCCTCACGTCGGGAGCGACTCGGACGTGAGGGGAGCCGATGACTGGACCAGACTCAGGACCTCAGTTGCGACGTCGAGCCGTCAGCCCCGCCAGCCCCAGAAGCGCCACCGCGCCCGGGGTCGGAATGGCCATGCTGAAGTCGTCGATCGCCAGTCCGGTGTCCTGTCCGGACACCTCGTTCATGTTCCATCGCAGCGTCAGGGTGTCGCCACTTGACCAGTTCAGCCCCGTGATGGTGGCCGACCTCAGTTGGCGGTTGGCTGCCTCGTTTCCATCAAGGGCTGCGTTGCCACCGGCGGTGTTGAGGGAGCTGAAGTCCAGTGCGGTGAAGGAGGTGGTGGCGCTGCTCAGGGCACCTCCCAGTCCGTAGAAGAAGCTCAGGGTGTTGGAGACGCCCGCGTCACCGGCTCGCCACTGCTCCCCGTAAAACGAGATCTCCAGCTGCGTGATCGTGCTGCCACTGGTGTTGCTGAAGGTCACGCCGAACTGGTTGATCTGGTTGCCGGTGGGCAGCGCGCCCAGGGCCCGCTCGGTCGAGCCGGTCTGGCCAAAGGACACCACGCCGCGGCCGGCGCTTCCAGACTGACTGCCGTTCTGGGCACGGACTTCGGTGTTGCCGCTGGAGCCGTCAAAGTTGGCCCCCGTCCAGCCCGCCATTCCGGTGGAGACCAGACCCCCACCCACGTCGCCATCAAGCGAAAATGGCCCGCGGCCCGTGAGCGTGGTGCTGCCGGAGTTGAAGAGACCGTCGAAGGATTGGGTGTAGGACCCGGAGAAGGACACGGATGCGACGGCGGATGCCGCCAGGGTGAAGGCGGAGAGACCGCCCACAAGGGCGCTGCGGAAGTTCATGATGGCTCCAAAGGTTTGGGGAAGTGACGGGAAGGACAAACGGGGCACGGAACCCGCCTTGGGGGCTGCGGGGACTTGGGGTCCACGCGTGGGCTCAGGGCCCTTCAAGATGCCGCGGGGAACCGCCGTGTCGACTCAGGATCTGTAAAGGTTGCGTCAAGGTGGCGCTGCCGGTCAATCCTCAAAGGCCGGTCCCAGGGGGTCCCACGTGAGCTCGGTCTTGTTGAACTCGCCGTTCTTGGACGGAACGCTCTGTCCTTGTGGCGTGCAGACCCACACGTTGCTCTTCCAGTCCACGCTGCCGTCGGCCATGAGCAGGTGGCCGCCGCCGCGGTGCCGTGCCGCAAACCGCTGCCAGTCGGAGCGGTGCCGGTTCAGGTCCTCGCCACGGAAGGGGTGGGGATTCTGCTCGCTGTAGCCGTCCACGTCCAGTTCCCGCCGGACCGACCGCATCTCGATCAGGAGCGGCGTCTGGGCGGTCTGCTTGATCATGCTCAGCCGCATGCAGCGGGCGTCGATCCACTCCGGATTCACCGGAACGTTGGGACCGGTGGTGCCGGTCCTGTGCTTGTGCCGGTCGTGCCGCGGGTCGCCTGCATCGCTGCCCAGCCGCTGGTCCAGCTCCTTGATCAGCGTGTTGTTCAGCTGGGCGTTGGGCACATAGCTGAAGTAGAAGCGCTGCCGGAGCGCGCCGCCGATCGGCCAGCCCGTGAACCGGGCCTCGGCGTACTTCTCGTCCGCGCCCGGTGGCTCGGCCGAGGGATCCACAAAGATGCTCTTGGCGTCGGGCGGCGTGGGCACGTCGCCATTGGGGGCCGCCAAGTCCGTGTAGGGGTTCTGGTCCAGCATCGGAGGCACCATGTTGGCCCAGTAGCGGCTGCGATCGCGCAGGTTGATCTGCATGGTGGTGGCGGTCTTCTCGCCCTCCCATGGCATGAGTCCCTTGCGACCGGTGGAGTAGTTCACGAAGCCGGTGCCCCACTGGCGCAGGTTGTTGCTGGAATGGTTGGCCCGGGCCCGCGCCCGCACGCCGCCCAGCGCCGGGATCAGCAGCCCGGCCAACAGCGCGATGATGGCGATCACCACCAGCAGTTCGACGATCGTGAATCCCTTGCGTGCCATGGGGTCCCTCCAGGCGTGTGATGGGTCAGTCGCAGGGTCCGAACAGGATCAGGAGCACGCCGATGTCGCCGGCGTCCACCGTGCCGCTGCCGTCCAGATCGCCGGGTCCGCCGCTCTGGCCAAACAGCAGCAGCAGTGTGCCGATGTCGCCGGAGTCCACGGCACCGCTGGTGTCCAGATCGCCGGTGCAGGGGGCCGCGCCAACGTCGCAACCCGCCAGCCCGCCAAAGTCCTGGGTGAACACCTCGCCAAAGTCCGGGCAGGCGGCCCACTGATTGGGCGAACCGAACGAGCTGAACCGGCCGGTGTCGTCAAAGTTGCTGGCCATGCTCACGATGGCTCCGGGGTCCTCCATCAGCCGGCACACGTCGGTGCGGCTCACGCCGCCGCGCCAGTACTGCTCGGCGCCCTCGCCAAAGGGACCCGCCACCACGGCGCCCGCGCCATCGCGGATCTCCAGGACCCAGCGGTCGTTGCTGGTGGTGAAGTCGCCAGGCAGGGTGTCGGGCTTGGTGGTGCTGGTGGCGGACACCACCGAGGCGTCGCGTGTGCAGATGTTGATCCAGTTGTCGCTGCCGCCCAGCGAGAGATCGGTGTTCAGGCCACCGTCGGCGGTCAGGTTCTCGATCACGGTGATGATGGTGCCCTTGGGCAGCGATGCGAAAGCGGGATTGCTGGCCAGCGTGATGGAGCCGCTGTAGCCACCAGCCTCGCGTTCGGCCCACGCCAGTGTCCAGCCGCGGATGTCCAGGTTGTCGGCGCCCACCACCAGCTCGAACCAGTTGCCGCCGTTGCCCAGCACGCGGCCAAAGTGGGTGTCCGACGCCGCCCCGCCGTTGTCGTCCAGTGCGGCGGTTCCGCCCCGCAGGAAGGTGTCGCTTGCCACCGCGTTGTACTCGTTCAGGAACAGCGGCGTGCAGGTCTCGCACTCCGCCAGCACCGGCGCCCGCAGCAGGGAAGCGTCCTGCACGTCGCGACATTCGGGATGGACCACGCTGCCCCACGAGTTCACGATGCCGAACTGGCTCAGGTCCGCGTCATCCCAGTCCTGGTTGCTGGCGGAGCCGTCGAGCTGGCCCTTGAGCTTGCCCACCTCCTCGCTGTTCACGCCGCTGCCGCCGTAGCCGGGAGCGCCCTCGCCGACCTGCTGCATGCGAAGGTTGCCGCTGGCGTCACGGATCTCGGCCAGCCAGCCGTTGTTGCCGGTGCTGAAGTTGCCCGGACCATCGCCAGGCTTGTTCACCACCGTGGTCACGAACTCGGGGTGCCCAAAGCTGACCACGTTGATCCACCAGTCGCCGCGGCAGGGGTCAAAGGTGAGATCGATGTCCTTGCCGCGGTTGCCGGCGGGCACCGACAGGTTCTGTCCATGCTCGCAGATGGTGATGATCGTTCCCGCGCGCAGGTCGCTCCACAGCGCGTTGTTGGAGAAGGTGATGATGCCTTGCTCCACGCTGCCGTTGCCGTACCAGATGTCCTGACCGGTGGTGCTGAAGTTGAGGTTCTCAGCCCATCGGATCTGCCAGCCGCGGATGTCCAGATGATCCTGGGTCACCACCAGCTCGATCCAGTTGCCGCCGTTGCCCAGCACCCGACCGAACCAGGTGTCGCGCCCCTCGTCCTTGTCCGGTTGGTTCTGCTGCAGGAACTTGGTGCTTCCCACGGCGTTGTACTCGTTCACCAACAGGCCCTGGGCAAGGGCCGACGAGGCAAGCAGGACAGCGGCAGCCGGGGCGATCGAGCACAGCTTCATGGGGCTTTCTCCTGATGGATGGATGTGAACCGCCTGACTGCGGCACTCACACTGGAGTAGTGTGCCCAACAGGCGGCCGGATTCGGTGAAGAAATGGTTCAGGAAACGTTCAAGAATCGCGTGGCATAACGCGTTCATGACATGATCTGAACATGTCGGTCTTCAGCCTGTCGGCTTCAAGTTGTCCTGAGGAAACGACTTATCCGCATGGTCCGAACAGGATCAGCAGCACCCCGATGTCGCCGGCATCCACCGTGCCGCTGGCATCCAGATCGCCGGGACCACCGGCCTGACCAAACAGCAGCAGCAGCGTGCCGATGTCGCCAGCGTCCACGGTGCCGCTCTGGTCCAGGTCTCCGTTGCAGACGGGCTCCACCACGCATCCGCCAAGCATGGAAAGGTCCTGCAGTCCGTCGGCGCCAAGATCCGGACACTCCACCCAGGCGTTTTCCCGACCGAAGGTGCTGCGGATCACCGCGTCATAGTCGTTCGCCATGGTCACCAGCCGATCCGGACTGATCCGCAGGGCACAGGTGCGGGTGTCCGCCACCGGCGTGCGCCAGTACTGGCCGGAGCCGGCGCCAAACGGTCCGGCCACCGAGCGGCCCGATCCATCCAGGATCTCCAGCCGCCATCGGTTGGCGCTGGTGATGAAGCCGCCAAGACCCGGTCGCCCGGCGGAGCTGGTGGTGGAGGCGATCACCGACGCATCGCCGCTCCAGAGGTTGATCCAGTTGTCGCCCGTGGCGGCGTTCAACGCAAGATCCGTGTCGCGACCGCCCTGCGCGGCGTTGTTGCGGATCACCGTGATGATGGTTCCGGCCGGCAGCGAAGCCAAGGCCGGGTTGGCGGCCAGCGTGATGGTTCCCACGTTGCCGCCTTCCACCTGCTCGGACCACGCAAGGGTCCAGCCGCGGATGTCCAGGTCGTCGGCACCCACCACCAGTTCCAGCCAGTGGCCACCATTGCCGGCCACCCGACCAAAGAACATGTCGCCGGCCGTGCCCCCGTCGTCGTCGGCGAACACGGTGCCGCCGTTCAGGAAGTTCCCGGCGCTCACGGCGTTGTACTCGTTCAGGAACAGCGGCGTGCAGCCCTGGCACTCGGCCAGCACCTCGGCGCGCAGCGTCGAGAAGTCCTGGACGGCACGACACAGGGGATTCAGCAGGTCACCCCAGGCGTTGGGATGGCCAAAGTTGCTCACGTCGGAGTCGTCCCAGTCCTGGTTGGTGGAGTCCTCGCTGGGCGGGCCCTTGAGCTTGCCAACCTCCTGGCTGTTCACGCCGCTGCCACCCCAACCCACGCCACCCTCGCCACGCGGATCCTGGCGGACGTTGCCCTGCGCGTCGCGGATCACCATGTACCAGCCATCGTTGCCGGTGGTGAAGGAGCCGGGCCCGCCGTTGATGTTGTTGGCGGAGGTGGTGAAGAGCTCGGGATGAGCCATGGTGACGGCGTTGATCCACCAGTCGCCGCGGCAGGGGTCCAGGGTGAAGTCCGGGTCCTTGCCGCGATCGCCTTCGGCCACGTTCAGGTCCTGCCCGTGCTCGCAGATGGTGAGGATGGTGCCCTTGCGCAGGTCGCTCCAAGCCGGATGATCCGCAAACGTGACCGTGCCCTGGAGCACGGCACCATCCGGGAACCAGATGCTCTGGCCGTTGGTCACGATCACCGGCGGGATGGGTGGCACGGCGTCCGGATTGCCCGGCTTGTTGCGCTTGAGGGTCTCCACCCACTGCAGCGTCCAGCCTCGCACATCCAGGTGGTCCTGGGTCACCACCAGCTCGATCCAGTTGCCACCGTTGCCGAGCACGCGACCGAAGTGGCTGTCGAACCCCTCCTCGATGTCGGTGAAGTTGATCTCCAGGAACTTGGTGCTTCCCACGGCGTTGTACTCGTTCAGGATCAGTCCCTGTCCGGAAGCGGGGACTGCGGCCAGCAGGGCCAGCAGGGCAAGAGCGCGGTGATGCATGGGGTTCTCCCGTTGGGTGGGGTGGGGCAAGGCGGAGCCCAG
>Ga0169931_10013038_pt1 | contig 11414 bp, 6 predicted proteins | sample Kivu_15m_20L_FD_129675 | JGI IMG/M metagenome (GOLD analysis project Ga0169931, IMG submission 129675) | Freshwater microbial communities from Lake Kivu, Western Province, Rwanda to study Microbial Dark Matter (Phase II) - Kivu_15m_20L... | ecosystem: Environmental > Aquatic > Freshwater > Lake ... | reverse complement strand
TAAAAAAGGATGGGATGATGAATAATAATAAAGCCCAAAATATACAAATAATAATAAAATAATCACAAAATAACCCTCTAAATAAGTTACAAATCAATAGACATCCCTTTTATCATTCGCTGAGTTATCCACTAAAAAATAATAATAAATTACATCTAATAATAATTCTCATGAATATTACACATGGGATTAACTAAACTAGATGACAAATATGTAGATATCTTATAAACAAGTTCGATATAACAAAAAATAATATAGCAATTGATTCAACCAGGAGGTATAAGAATTAAACCTGCGGATAATACTTTGAATTAATTTTTAAAAGAAATTAGTGGATTGTCAATAAATTATATAGCATCGCTATTATTAAGTAATATATAAGTTAATTATCCATTTCAAATTAAAGCAAAAGCTTTGTATGCTATCTAATTTTTATGCAAGAAAAATACAGATTATATGCAATATTTTCGAGTATAAATTGACAAATTAAGATAATTTCCTGAACCTTAAGATAATATTGATAATTATAAAAAAATATTGAAAAATGTACTTAACTTAATAGGATTTTCATAAAGCAAAGAAGAAATAAAGGTAAATTATATAGATCCTGGATATAATTAACCTTAAAAAGCATCATAAATAAGAAATTTCATAAAAGATAATAATGTGGACACTAAGTAAAAGAAAAATTAAGGTAAAAAGCCTATCAAAGGCCCAAATTAGTTAAAAAATAAAGTATTGTAATAGAAAAAGCCAACAAATAATAATTTGTTGGATATATAAATAAATCAATCTAAACTAGTAGATTTGTTATAAATTCAATAATAAACTAACAATAATAATATAAAGAATATAAGTTTTTAGTAACTGACATCATCATTTACAAATGTATAAATAAAAAAAGCTTCTTAAAGTTCTTTAAATATTATTTGATTTATAAAATTATAGATATATAATAAATGAATTAACTCAAACATTTAATTATTTTTTGCTCATTATATTGCTAGTATTTCTTATTATCATAATTGATGGATAGTTTTATTTATCATCGATATCTATGTTTTAACAATCTATGCATTAACATTAAGGAAGACATCGACGTCGATTGCTATGACATTAGCAATATTTTTTTAGGCATTTACTTTTTTTACAGTGGCAGCCTTTTGAAGGCTATACTTATTGCTTCAATAACTTCTGAACTATATGCTAGTGGAGTTATGAAAGAACTAAATTATGGCAATCACAGCAATTGCACATACCCTCTATACATACTTTTCCTGCTTTTAAGCAATCGCAATATCCTTTTTAACATTTTGAATTGCGGCAGTTGCAGCCTTTACGATTTGTATCTATTGGAGCTAAGGCAACTCTTTTTGGTGCAGTTTTTGGTTAATGTTTAATTTCATTAACGGTATTGCATGAGGGATTCTCACTTAAGATTTTTTAGCTTTGATGTTAAGATGATTGATCTTCTTCAGAAAGCTATTAGCTTGAGGATGATTATTAACTATGGCTGTTGACAGCTGGCGTGTGCCATACTAATTCATTAAAAAGTTCAATATTGAGATCTTAGGATTATTAAGACTCAATGATAGCTAGATCATCTTCTAAAGGACTCATGTATTGCCATTTCTTTACTGGTGTTTCATTTTTCATACTGTAATCTTGTCTTTTCATTTATACTTATCTTTATTAATTATTAATAGAGTGTTATTATAATAGGCGCATAAGAAATTGAAGAAAATTGATAAAATAATAAAATTAAATTTATATAAATAAATCAAACAGATGGAATATCTTGAGAAACTAATCTTTTATATGGATATATGCTGCTCCTATGACCATCTGACCATACGACAGCAACTGCATAATTACCTTTCTCTTCTATTTTAGTTGGATAAACATCGAGATCTATTTATTATTTTTTTATTAATTTTGCACCACTGAGTTAATCTATACATAATGCGCATCTACAACCTAATCTTAATTCATAAGGATTAATGATTTTTTTATTGCCTTTTTATTCAACTATAACTTTTCTTTATGCAGTATTATAATAAACTAAAACTCTATCAAGTTATTTTTGAAGTTAATTAGTAAGATTAGTGCAAAGATTGCTATATATTTAAGTAATTTAATGTTTTGGAGGAAGAACTAAAGCTAAAGGCGTTCCCATATCAGAATATTTTGATATTTAACTCATCAAAGGTATCTTTACTGTATTCTATATTATTTAAAAAATACTTAAATTCCAAATTGTTACATTATTAATTTAGTATATCCTCGCCCAAAAACATAGTCTGGAGTACCACAAGTTCCGCATTTAAAATAAGCCATATTTTATACTATGCCAACTATTCTAACTCTTAAATCTTGGAACATTTATATTCCTTTAATCACATCAATAAATGATAGTCTTTGAGGTGTTGTAACGATTAAGGCCCCATCGAATTTGAGTTATTGACAAAGACTTAATTGAATATCTCCAGTTCCAGGTGGCATATCAACTACCAAATAATCAAGCTATCCCCAATGGGTTTGATATATCAATTGAGAAACTATTGATGAGACAATTGGACCTCTCATTATAGCAGGTTTTTGTCCAACAAACCCAAAGGACATACATTTTATACCTTAATAATCAACTGGTTAAATTTACTTTGAATTTTATTAATATGGTTTTAGAGTTTATCCTTATCTATTTATTAGTGTTGGTAAAGAAGGTCCATAGATATCTGAATCAAAAATACCAACTTTATATCCTTGCGTTTTAAGCATTGCAGCAACATTAACAGCTATTGTACTTTTTCCAACACCTCCTTTACAACTAGATACAGCTAAGATTTTTTTAATACCCAAAAGATTTCCTTTTCTTACAAATTTTTCCTCTTTTGGCTTTGGAGCTAAGTTAATATCAATATCTTTAAATCCGCTGCTTTATAGTTATGTTTTTAATAATGATTTGATTCTTCGATAATCTTTATTTAAATTTAATGAAATAGTAACTTTAAGACTTTAAGGGTCAATATGCTGTCCGACTATTATACCTGATTATAATAAATTACTATTTTTGCCATTGTCATTTTGTACTTGTATTTTTTATAGAATCGATTTTAACTTTTGAGAATTGTTTGTAGTGAAGAAAAATTTATAATTGTAGATCGGTTTTTTTATTATATTGGTTAAGATTTTTTTGATCATTTATAATTATTATCAAAAAAATAATATATATTCATCGAACAAAAAATATCGTCAAAATAATTAATAAATTCTTCAACTATGTAAACAATAATTCAACAAAAACTTAATTTATATAGTTATAAATATAACTTATCTGTTTATACTAATAATTTATAATATTTGAATTGTATTGATTGAATCAATGTTGATGATTTCCATTTTTATAGTTATCGATATTAGTTTGATGTTTGAGTCTTTGAGCGTTGGCTTGTTCTTATGTCAAATGATCATATGACCATGTAGGGAAAATGTTGTTTTGATTACAAATTTATGCCCAGTTTTAGATATCACCTTTAGATTACAATAACTATAGAAGTTCTGGATCGAAAAATCCAGATCTTTGTTAGAGTGTCAATTAAGCTGTTGGGGTTGTTAAAATCTTTCCAAATCCATGAACATCTTCTCTATGTATATCATTAGTTGTGCAATGAAGACCTCCTCCTAATGCCATAGCATATTGATTGCTCATTGGTACTGGGGTAATTCCATAGAATTACATATATCTTTTAAGTGTTTTTTGAATATCACTTATGATGATAAGCTCAGGATTAATTGGTAAGAAATTCAATCCAATAGAGTTTGAAGCGATTTAATATTAACCTTAAGTATATTCATGTTCGAATTATGTGAAATCAATAAGAGCCCAATTTTTTCCTCTGAATATGGCAGGTACATTAGTTGGAGTTACTCTATATCCTTATACGAAGGCAAGATATTTGTTTAATTTTTTATTAAAGCCAACAACGCAGATTGTTGTATCGATATGAACACCATAATACATTCCAGCTGCAGGATGAACTCTGACTCTTCCTTGATATCTTTATTCAATTAAAGCTCTGAATTTTTTATATAAACCGAAACTGCCACTCATTGAAATCAAGAAGATAATATCAGTACCTAATTTAATAAGGTTAGCAGCATCTCCGAAATATTATGTTTATGATTTATATGAATATTTTAGTTCAGGTACTTTGGCTCGGAATTTTAATTCTTTTGGAACGGGGGCCCATGAAGAATATATTCTTGCTCCTTTAGCTTTCAATTGTTGTTAAATCCATTCGAATACTCTGTATTATCCACTTCGGCAAATTGTATATGTTGGAAATTCATAGAATGAATCGTGGAATGTAAATGGAATATCTCTTGGACTAAAACAATGGAATCCAAAAGTTTGTAATCCTCCAACATCTACAACTTATGTCCAGTCTTTTACACCAACTCTTACAACTTTGATTCCGAGGCTTTCGAAGTATTTTGCTTCATTTTATACAGTTTTAGCTCCAGTAGTGACTACTCTTTATGGGAATGGACCTATTTTATAGATTCCTTGTTGATCGTACTAATCAAGATCTTGATTTCTTGAAGCAGTGGCATCAACATATCCAACAATTACCTATTTTAAAGGATCAAATTATGTAAAAGTTGATAAGTTGTAAGTTACCTATTTGTTGCCTGTGATTCCTGGAGCTGGCAAATGTTTTGAGGCATATTAGAATGTTGTCTTTTATTTGAAGTTGTAATCAGTGGTGTTATAATTGTTGTCCATAACTTTAATAAATATTAAAATAAAATAGCATAGTATAATTAATAGCATATAGATACGTTTTTAATAGATTAGTAGTTATCATTTATCATTAATAGTTGAGAAAATACAACTTTGTTTTCTTATTAATCATCCCTTTAGTCATAAATATATTTATAGCGATAAAACAATACCGATAATGTAACCTTATCTATATTTCATTTTATTATTGATATTTTAAATAGTAAAATAATAGGGTAATTAATAAAAATAAAAACAAATTGAAAATAACTAATCATAAAAAATATATTTATAAGATTTTTAAAGAATAATTTTGTTTTAGGAAGCTTTTATCCATTTATTTCAATGATTATTTATTAATTAAGTACTTTTATTTAGTATTATTTTTGAATAATCAAATATTCATTTGGAAGAATATTTTTTTATTATGTAAATCTTCATAATTCTTCTTGATTGGCTGTAGAATATTATTTGATATAATAAAGATTTAAATATAAATAAAAATGATTTATCATTTTGATATTTTTATCCCATGTATTCTTCCATCTTTTATATATCCTTAAAAACGTATGCTATCTCCTTATTTAAATTAATTAGGTAAAATAATTTTATTGTCACAGTTTCCAGGAATGATTGAAAAACCTGAACTTAATGAATAACATCCACCTTTTAAATCAAGATTTTTAATAATTTGAGCTGTTCCTGATATAGTTGGATAGTTTTGATTGTCACAACCAGCAAAAATATAAGTAGTTTAACCTGAAGGCATGACGGAAGCTTGAGTAGAAGCAAGTAACATAGCTTTATCAGATTGTTATTTTGCTGCTTGAGCTATGTAAAGTTGATTAAGAGCTTGATTTAAATTAAACTTGGCTTTTCCAAGTTATCCTTAGGCTCTATTCTTATCAAATCTAGCTATAGTAACATTTTTTGTTGTTTAATTTAATCTATTCTTTTCTTTTTCAAGAGCATCTCTTGCAGTATTGTACTTTGCCGTAGCCTAATCATTAGCTCCTAAAGCAATATCTCTTTTATTTTTAGCTTGATGAACTTCAGAATCAACTAATAACTTTTTACCTTTGGCATTCTGTACTGCTTTTTTAGCTGTTGAAATATCTTAGATATAAATTTAAATATCTTATTGAATACTTTTTATTTGTCTTTGAATTTTTTAAACTTATGATAAAGCTGCTCTTAGTTAATTTTTAGCTTTAACAGCTTAATTAGAGCTATCATCTAATATCTTACGAGTTCTATTGAAATTAGCAATAGAATTATTGAGCTAAATTTAAACTTATCTTGTTTTGTTGAGGGCCTGATTGAAAGCTGTTTATGCTAACTTAAAAATATTTTAATGTTTTAGTAAATTCTATTGAGCAGCTTTTTATATTAATGATTTGGCTGCTTTTTAAATAATTGCAGCGTCTACTATTAATTGTTATTTAGCTAGTAAGCCTTCTGCATCTTTTACTTTTAATTTTGTGTCTAAAAATAATGTTTTAAGATTTCTAACTTTATTAGCTACTTAATTAGCGTTATTGAAGACTCTCAGCAAGTTGTTTGCTGCTTAGTTATATATTGCTAGGACAGATAAAGGATTATATATCAATGTATTTTGGACAAAAAGATCAGCAAAAGTTGGTGATTTTCTATATCCTGTGAAGACAAAAGGTTGAATATTAAGATTAAAGAAATAATCTTTTGTATATCCATTTTAATCAGTGCATATTGCACCAAAAGGATAGTAACCTTATTTATTAATGATTCCAGTTATTATTCCATCCTGAGTGGCTTGTAAAGTTTATGGTAAATTTAAATAAGTCCAATAATACTTATTTGTTTTGAATTGATTAAGATTTATCAATACATCTTCATATACTCGATAGACATAATTCATGTCATAATTAATTAATTCGACTAGCTTGGTTTTATTATTTTTTGTGTTGATAACTTATTCACTATAAATAGGTGGTACTACTCTTAGAAGTATACTTTTTTCATCATATTAATATATTTCTTCGTATGTTACATATATTTCATATGTACCGATTTTATCAGGAATACCCTGAATTACACCTTTTGGACTTGCCTTAAAGAATTTTGGTAGATTGTAGAATTTAAATATTGGATTTTGCATCCCATTTACTCGAAATCGGCATGTATAATATTGCCCAAGAAATGCTTCTGATGGAAATTAAGGGATAATATTATAACTGACCGTATCTAAATAGGAACCTTTTTTGCTACTAGTTATTATTATGAAAAAAACTAGCGTTATTATAAAAATGTTTTGCGATATGTTTTTCATTTTTATAAATAATATAATGTGTATTGAATCACAGATAAAATTCAGCGTTCTTCGAAAACTAAAAAAAGAGTGTTTTTTGTTATACGGCTAAAGTGTTGATATAATCTATTAAATTATTGTCTGATTTTAATATACTTTTCAAGCTATATCAATATATTCATAATTTAAATACAAAAACAGTAAAATATTATAATTGATTGTAAAAAAATATACATAAATCATCAAAGTTTCTTTCGTGCTTTGATACAATTTATAAAATGGATGTTATTTTATCTTGAAAAGCTTAAATTTTATCTTCATATCACATAAATAATCTTAATTATATAGGATAATTCAATTAAAAATAATAATCATGTATAAAATCAGCTTATCATTACAAACCTTATTTTTTAATTAATTCTTCAAAAAAATATCATATTTATATATTGATTACTTTTGTTTTACAAAGAAAATTTTCATCTAACATTTCATTTTCAGTCTTCAGTAAATATGTTTCGGCGTATAATTATCCAGTTAATGTATATTTATGATGAAAATTTTTATTAAACTTAGTACTATAAACAGGATATTTATGAAAATGATTTAGCTAATAATTAATCTTCAAATGAATCCATAAAGATTAATGCACAAGTATTATTGAACTTCTACATTTTTGTTTTAAATAATTACTACAAGTATTTTAAAGTACTTTGAAAAAATTAGATTCATAAGTGCTCAATCATTTAAATTGAAGGCTTTTTTAAAATTTCAATCATCTTTTTTTTATAAATTTAATTAAAAATTATGTTATTTAAAATTTTAAATATAGAAGTAATTTAAATAATAAATGATCAATTATCATGAAGATTTAATTATAAATTATATGCAATATTGTTTATAGATTAGCCTTTTATTGATGCTAATATATTTTTGTATTATAATTTTATGGTTTTTCGATTTAATTAGAGATTAACTGCTTGTTTTAACCATGACATAAATTATGGAAAATATTTTGTCAAAGCTTAAGGAATTATCAGTCCTTTTTATATATCAGTTTAAGCAGGTAAAAATGACAAAATTTATGCATTTTATAAACGAATATTATTCCTTATTGAACCAAAAATAGGTTTTATTGAAATTTAAAGTGACCCTAAATTAAAATGTAATTTACCTTTGATTGGATCCATATAAAGATGACGTACTTGATCAGTAAATTTCTTTGTTGAAATGATTCCTTCCCCTTTTAAATGAAATTTTAAATATGAACCTTCAATAGTTGAAGAAATATTTGGAATTTTTATATCAAAAACTACATCTTTTTCTTCTTAGAAATAAGCCATAGGCGGAAAAACAGGTGATAAGCATAAAGAATCGATTCTTACAACAGAAGTTATCTGTGAAGATATGATTTATAAATGTATAGAACCTTTTATCTTCAAATAAGATTCAATAATATTATTCATCAGCTGTGCATGAATTTGTACAGATATTTTATCTGAAGATTTTCTTATCATAATATCTTTAGGATTTAAATATCCACTGGATTGTCCTTCAACATAACTTGCACCATTTACTTGAAGATAAAGTACATTATTATTGATAAGAGGATAAGTGACTAAAGTTGTATTAACTTTTATATTTTTATTTGTTTGTTTATCATTAAAGATTTTTATATCTTATCCTAAAATTGATGAAAAATCTGATAAAGTTTATGATAATTTGTTACCTTAATTATAAAAATAGTACCAATGATACCCCTAAAGATTATTGAAGCATGATTAAGGATAATATTTGTGATTTAAACAGCTATAATTTATTTTACTTTTCCTCCTAAATGAACATGAGATTTTCCAGGAATTATTCTAGTATCAATAATATCAATATTGAATCGATTATTACGACTTTTCATTGTAAAATTCCATGAAAATATCAATTTAAGATCTTATTCTGTAAATAATCCAGTACCATTATCATCTTTGTAGAACCAATTAAAGTTGATAAGTACTTACGAAATATTTACTTGAACGTTATTTGTATTGAATTTCCATGAATAATCAATTTTATTGATTTATACGTTTGTTAATTATAAGTTTGAGTAGACTATATTGTTGATGCTGATAGGAACTGATAATTTTACTGATGGTGGACTTATTGGAAAAGGAACAGAAATTAGAATACCTGGATTTGAGGTCGATTTAGCAATAATTATTATGATTGAAATTATAGTCAAATAAAGAATCTTTTTATTCATTTATTTTTAGTATGTTATGATATCTATAATTTTAATAATATTAAAAAATCTACTTAAATAACACGGGTAATGTTTTTATCAAAATGAATGATATATATTTAGATGAGCTTTAATATAATAAAGTTCAAAAATAAAAATAGTAATAAAAAATTTATGATCATAAATCGATAATTATATTCCAATTAGAAGAATATCGATAATTATACCATAAATTATGATGCTGACAATATATAGTTATTAAATTTGATATGAGATCAGGAAAGACTAATCGTTAAGTTAATCATTAACTCATTGAAAACAGGAATTTATCATCATGTGTTATTTATCATAAATTATTATTAAATTAAATATTAAATATTAGAATTAAATATTAATATATCTATTATTCATTTATTAATTAAGGCTTTGTTTTTCTATATTCATATTTATTCATATTGATAGATATGATATATTACATAGAAAAGTATATAATATCAAAAAAATACATTCTTTTTGTTGTCCTTGATCATTGAGTTTCTTGCTTTATCGTTATAGATTTTTTCATTAGTGATAATTATACTAAAGTTTTTTGATGATCTATTAATTTTGTAAGATAATTTGAATTTTTCTATTGAAGAGAACCTATCCTATCAACTTATTTTTAAAAATTGCTATCGTAATGGCATCTAAAATTACTTCCACGATTATACTCCAGTCTTTTCCAATCAAGTACGGTCTTTTGTTAAATGCTTAACCTTGATGGCTATTATTTTTATATATTTTATATTTGGGTCATTCCTAGTTTTTAGTTAATTTGTTTCATTTTTTATTCAAGATTTTTAATATTTGCACGATTCGATTTACGAATATCACTTGAAATTCTATTTTTTTGAGGATTTTAAAGGAAATTATGGATATTATCAAAAAGATTTGCACTCTTTGGGTTTTAATAAAATTTTTGAACATCTTCTTCTTTAAGTGATTTAGCTGATAATTTAGGTCTTAATGGCGGTTTTTATTTATCTTTATTATTTTATACTTGAATCATCTTGATTCCAGAATAATAATTTCCTAAATTTTCATCATCTTTTGCTTTATTACTAAGTCTAATCAAATCTTTATTCAATTTTTATTGTTTTTCTAAGATTAATTATTTTTTCTTCTGGATAAATTTATTTTCATTAATATTGTCTCGATATTATTTCATTCTTTTTTAATATATATTATTCTAATGTTTATTTTTTAAAGTTTTACTTTTTGTTTTTGATTATCTTTTATCAACTTTTATCGGTTTTTCTATTATATTATTATTGGAAAGTGCTTTAAGTTGTTTTTGTTGTTTTAGCTTTTATTTGTTCTGTTGAATGACCTATTAAAAGTCTATTTATTAATCATCATTATCATACTATTAAATTTACTCTCCTTGATTGACATTCTCTAAAACCATCCTTAATTTTTATTATATCTATAGTGCAAAATCATCTTTTTAATGATCAATTTAAGGATCATTTGACTTGTTTTATTGTTTTTATTGATTATTATTACTTATTGTTAAAATATTCGGCTTTATGTTGGGCAATAAAGGTGGAGTATTTTTACGTTTTTATGCTTGACTTTATATATTTCCTCTAGATTTAGGGTTTTATAAACGGGGTAATCTAAAATTATTGTCCCCGTCTTAGTAAACTATTAATTTTTGCGATGTTTTTGGTTTTAGAATTTCAGTTTGTGACATAATAAGACCAGTTATATAAATAAAATAATTATTAATTAACAAAGTTATAGTATAAAATTAATATAATTAATAAAATATTTATATTTTTGATCCAATATTTTTATATTTACAACCTTTAAAATACAAGACTAATTGATTATATACTTTTCTCTATTATACTTAATATTTAAATTATTAATTTTATAAAAATGGTAAACAAAAATACGATCAAATATCAGATGATCGATTCCAATCTTCGAAAAATAATCTTTCTTCGATAGAACATTTTTAAAAGTTTTCAAAAAATGAGTTTTGAGTAGTCGATCCTGGTGTATTTATACTCAGTTGTTTTTAGAGATTGATGCTAAACAAGTTAAAACTTTCACTAAATCATAAAAAT
>Ga0169931_10013035_pt1 | contig 11417 bp, 8 predicted proteins | sample Kivu_15m_20L_FD_129675 | JGI IMG/M metagenome (GOLD analysis project Ga0169931, IMG submission 129675) | Freshwater microbial communities from Lake Kivu, Western Province, Rwanda to study Microbial Dark Matter (Phase II) - Kivu_15m_20L... | ecosystem: Environmental > Aquatic > Freshwater > Lake ... | reverse complement strand
AATATAATAATACCACCTTTATCATATCAATCAATACAAAATATTCAAAAGCCCAATATAATATATCATAACCCGATTATATTCCGAAACAATATAAACTCAAAATATAATAAAAATATAGATAAAATTAATCAGTAAATGAATATCGATAATAAAAATCATAAAATATTTGATTATGAAATGAAAGAATAGATAAAAGAAGAAAGATATGAGGATATAAATAAGATAAAATAATAATAATCATAATTAATAATCAAATAATTTTAAAATGATATAAAACACTTAAGTATTTCTCTATAATAAGAACCCCATTATGATATAAAATCAATTCATAATAATGTTTTAAAATAAATAAAATCATCATAAACTCGATTATAGCAACCATAAAATCATCATCAAAACATATTCATCAACAATAATGAATAATCCTATAGAGGACAATAAATCAATAATAAAAAATAAGGTTTTGGAATCATGATATATAAAAATGGTTATAAATATAGTGGTTAATGGGTGAATAATCAAAGACAAGGAAAAGGAAAAATGGTCAATAAAAATGATTAGTTAATATATGAAGGTCAGATGCATAATGATAATTATCATGGCCAAGGAATATTATATAATTAAAACCCAATAGAGTTTGTCCAGCCTTATGATTACTAAAATTTAAGTTCTATATAATACTTATGGGAAAAGTATTAAGGATAATTTAAAGAGGGCATACGCTAGGGTTATGGTAAGTTAAAATTAACGAATGGTGAGATATATAACGGATTTTTTAAGGATAATAAAGTTCATGGATAAGGGAAATATTTTAAGATTGATGGTACAATTATAGTGGGGAGATGGAACGATAACTTATTGATAAATTAAAATTGATATATGATATGATATGACATAATTAACTTAAATGACAAAATGCTCAAAATAATTATACTATAAGATATATTTTAGCAACATTTTTTTCTTGTTGAGAAATCTTCTAACTATCATTTATATCAATCATTTCAGATTTTTTAATAGATTTATATCAATGAAAATTATCAATATATAATAAAAATGTATAATTATCTTATTTACTGAAGTCATATTTTTATGATTGATTTAATATTATTGATATATTATGATTCCTTTATTATTTTATTATAAGATGAGTTACAATTCATTTGACTATTACAAACAACTTCGATAATATCAAATTCATATTAAAAAAGTTTCGAACCCTTAGAAAAAAGTCCCCAATCATATAGCCTATTAGGGCATAAAACCTTATATTTAAAGAATCCGCTAATATTAACGTAATATACAAACCAATGCAATTTAACGTTAAAATTAAATTATCTTACATAAATTAGTATAAATAAATAGGCGTAAACCAACTATTTCAAGATCAATGTCAAATTTATCCTTACCACCGATTAAACGTTAATTCTCAATACCTTTATATTAACAATAAAATAATAAAATTGCCCAAAGAATCATACAAAGTAAAACTAGTATAAAATCTATATAAAAAATCAATAATGATTATAAAAAAATTAAATCTCATAAAAATATTATATCAAAATATTACAATTAAGACGGGATGGTTATTAATAGAAAAAAGTACTTGGCATAATTGATGTTGCTTAAGAAAATGAGGCTCAGTTAAGTATTAAAATCAAGTGATAAAAGCGATGATTGATTTTCTTTATAATTATAATCAAAAAATGAATTATTTATCTAATACTAATATATAATTGTGTAAAGTACTTTTTTTTACTATATTTAAATATTAATTATATAATCCGTTATTCTCGAATGGGCAACACACCATCCACACATACTTAATCATCCTTACACTGTCTCGGTTAATCCTATCAATAAATTAAAAAAGATAATAGAGGTCTGGTTCTTCTTCATAAATAAACAGATATAACATATCTTCTTAAATAGTTTGTATATCCAACATAGTCAACATTTAAAAATAAGTTAAAAAATATACAAGAATAGATATCTCAGCCTCAACGATAATTTATTATCAATCCTATTAAAGTAGAATATCAAGTTTTTAATAATTTCTGTTCAACTTCATATAAAATATATGTCCTGTATTAGTACCCACAAGTAACATTGAAATAAGAGATTACAGCTAGAAAAAAATAAGATAAAAATTTTGAATAAGCATAATTATGGAGTATTGTTCAATCATGTACAAATGCATTATCATAACTAAAACCATATATAAGTCTTAACCCAAATGAAATATATATAAATCCAGATGGAAATCTAAAAATCATACACGACGATCTTGTTTAATAAAATTATAGGGCAATTATATCAAATAATATATATTATGCCCCTTAAAAATTAAGAAACTTCAATAAACAAGATAGTTAATTATCAATGAGAAAATAATCAATATTTAGTATGGGAATGACCATCCTTTAAGCAGCTCTTTTATAAGATATATCATCATGTTATAATTATAACTAGGTATCATTTGATTAATAACAATTATCAGCATTAATTAGTAATCTATAAGATAGATACTCTGTAGAATTTATAGACATGTTGATAAATATATTATAAGTCAATCCTAATAGAAGAGCATCGTTAATGGAGATACAAAATAATCTAGATAGATACTGGAGTTATGAAAAATAAGATGAATAAGTTAATAAAAGCAAAATGACTTTCTAAAATAATGGAAATACATAAGGAAATTAATAGGTATTAGGATAAAAAATAAATCAAAAAGTCAATCATAATGCCCATAATTATGATATGTAAACGAATAAGTAATTAACATTCAATAACTCCAAAAAATATATAACATATGAACAATCAGCAGTATAAACTCCCAAAAATTTGCCTACAAACACTAACAAATAAAATAATTCACTTTATACAGACCCTAAACTTTTTTAAATGATAAGAAAAGATTTATAATAAATCAATAAATTAAAGAAAAGTACTCTATATTAGACATCAAGATATACATTTATGTATCCTCAAACTTAAAATATATTAAATTCTATTAAAAATATGAATAATAATATAACCTCAAGCGCTAATAGATAAAATAAACATGATTTATCATCTTATAATAATAGTTAAAGAGTCAGTTTTTAGAAAAACTATAAAATTAGTCAAGTACAAGGACATTAACAAAGATAAGTTCAAGCACATAGATAATAATATGGAAATTCATATAAATATAATGAATATGGATAATAATAATATAAAATGAAAGAACCAAGAAAGTCATAAACATATATTAATCGAGTATAAAATGTATAAGATAATCATTATAATAATAGAAACATGAAGAAAAATAATAAAGAAAATTTGATATATGTAATATAAACTTATTAAAATGGTAGTAAATATTAAGGAACAGCTCTCAATGGGCTTAAGCATGGATATGGTAAACTTACATTTTAAGATGGCGTATACTACTAAGGATACTTTTAATAAGATAAAATGAATGGAAAAGGCGTTTTATACTATTCAATAAATCAAATCGCATATGATGGATAATGGACTAACGATCAATTCGATGGTTACGGCATATTATATAATTAAAATCCAGTTTCTCTTGATGAAATGTACGATTATAGTGATTTTAATAATATTGATGATTATTGGATCAAATATTAAGGTAATATATAAATTATATAGGTAATTTCGTTCTAGATAATAAATGTGGAGAGGGCAAACTATATTTGACTAATGGTTAAATATTAGATGGAGTGTTTAAGGAAGATTATGTTGATGGACATTGCAGATTTAATAGAGTTAATGGATAAATAATAGAAGGATATTGGTAAATAAATGTGCTTAGATAAGAAATTAATGAATTTTGATATTACATAATAATTATTTTAGTAATGTATAATAACATAATAAAAAATTTCAATTATATATATAATATGATAGAATTTTTATATTATTTAAATTTCTTTTTTGATGAAATAATAATAACCTAATCGTGCACGTAAAAATTGGTCAAAATTAAGATCTATAATAAAATCAGGTAATTTATGTAATCGTCAAAAAGAAAAGAAATTTCATCTATTTTAAAAAACAATTCATCATACTTAAAAATAGATGATAACATAATATAAATATTAAAATATGATATATTTACAAAAATCATCGAGACCAGTTTATAAATAATTGCTGCATTATTAGAGTAATATTGATGCAACTGGAAAATGGATATGGTAAGCTTAATAAATAGCTGCTTATTTCTTTATAAAACAAGCTAATGTTATTGTATAATAATATTTAAATATAAAAACATAACAATAATAAAAGAAATTGAAACCATATTTGTAAAAGATATAAATACTGGATTAAAGTAATATTAATAAAAACAATTTTAATAAGCTTCAATAACTAAATATTCTTTAATTAGGTAGTGGATGTAGTGGTCTAGCTTCTATATGCTTATCACATACAATATCAACTGATTTTCCAGATTTAAATATAAATTTATCAGTGACTGATGGACAATAAGAAAATATATATTACTTACAATAAAATATTCAATTAAATCTATCAAATATATAATCATTAAAAGCTAAAGGAAGCCATTTACTATGGGGAAAAAATCATTTATTATAGACAAAGCAATAAAAAGTACAATATGATATAATAATCATTTGTGATTGTCTATATTTTGTAAACTTTCAATTAGACTTAATGCATACTATCCTCAAATATTTATCATAAAATGGAACTGTATATCTAATTAATCCAGCAAGAGGCGATTCAATGTTCCAATTTATGAAATTAATAGAATAACACCAGTTTTATCATGAAGAAATTATATTTAAAGATTAAAAATATGAAGGGCAATTGCATAACTTGATGAAATAAAAGGATTTTAATTAGGATAAATTTTTACAAAAATTTACTAAAATAAAAAAGTCAAATAAATGAAGAAAATTTAGTATATTGATTTATTATAATATGTATATTACATATATTTATGTAAAATTATTTTAAAAAATCATTATTTGTTGTAAAATCCAATAATTAGTTATTAATCAGTACAAAAATAGATAAAAATCATATGTCCCAATATATTTTATTTGTCAATATATTATAGAAATCTTAACCTGTAACAAATCCATCATCGTCAAGATCGGCCTTATTAAAAATATGTAATATTTATTCTTCATTATATTTTTAGCCTACATCTTGTATTACTTTTTTCAATTATCTAGTTGAAATTTTACCAATATGACTGGAGTCAAATGTTTGAAATATTTTTTATATATCAGCCCGACTATCTTTATTATTTAATTTAGCAGTTGCCAATCTTAAAAATTAAGCGAAATCGATTCCACCAGATTGATCATCATCTAATTATGCTAAAATTTGATAGACAAACTTATTTTCACCAGAGAAACCTAATTGTTAAAAAGCTTTTTTAATTTATAAAGGATCAACTATTCCTGAAGCATCTGAATCAAATATATCAAAAGCTGTTTTAATGTCATTGACTTATTATATAGGAATAGCTAATGTAGCATAATCTGAGGCTTTGTAAATTTTGTTGTTAACTACTTTGACTTTAATACTATTTGCTTTACTCATGAATAAATATAATAAATCATTTAAATCGGCGTATTACTAAATAAAATCATAAAATTATGATAAAAATCATCAATATTAATACTTAAAAAATGAGTTTTTTATTTTGTATTTCAATTAATTTTCTTATAATTAATAATTTTTTTCATAGTTCATTACATTTTTCAATTTATTTTATATATATTTAATAATTTGATTTCAACTAAATCTATAATCATTAAAATATATTATATTTATAGGTTATATATAATAATATTGTGATTGTTGATGGAGGTAAAATCAATATAATAGATGCCTTTTGAACAAATCTTCAAAATGGCATAATAAAAATATTAATCTTTAGATTATTAATAAGCAGAATATCTATATTCTATAGCTTTTAAACAAAGACCTGATGATTAAATACTAATATTATGTTATTCAAACATATTAAAACTTAATCAGAAATAATAATAAGCAAAGCATATACTTTAAGAATCGATTAAGATTAATCCATATGCAACTTACAAAAGATATTTTGAACTTGCATAGCTATATACTGGAGTATAATCAATTAAAGCTTTTTAAAAAGGAATAGAAAATGCTAAAAAAGCATTAGCGAATCCATTTAAAAGTACTACACCTTAAAAATAAATAAAAAGAGATATTGCACAGGCATATGCTGGAATCGCTTAAGTTTGTATGACTGATTTATTATAATAAAAATAAGCTGAACCTAAATGCAGATAAGCTTTATAAAAAGGTTTTAGTATGGATAAAACATGCATAGATATTCGTTTACAAAAATCGAACTATTTAATGTGGAAAGATGATTTTGATTCAGCTAAATCTTAACTTCTTTAGGTCTTCAAATGGATCATATAATAAAGATAATAATATTAGTCATAAATAATGTCAACAACAGCTAAATATCTAATATAAGTAGAATAATATAAAAAATCATTATAAATCTTTTAAAAATTGCATGAAGACTCAAGTAGTTAATTATAAATTTTGTATATGCTAGCATTTTGTTGTTTCAAGTTATAAAATTACAATAAATGCTAAGAATATATGTAATAATATGATGAAAGATACAAATAAAAGAAGAAGAATCATTAGATATTGGATTAATAAATATAGGATGCGATGAATTAGATGAAGGAATAGATGAGTAAGAAGAAAAAAGATTGTGGTTAGACTGATTAACTTGAAGATTAAGAATGGATGGATGTTTAAGATGATGATGATGAAATGGAAAATTGATTTTTTAAGTAGTTATTATTGTTTATTGTTTATTGTATATTTATATATAGAAACGAATATAAAAATCATTGCTTTTTCATTTTATACATACATTTTGTTCATTATTCTTACTATTATTCTTATTCTTAATTGACTTATTACTTCTATTCATTATTTATCTCTTCTTTTTTAACTAACTAGTCTAAAAATTATAGTTAATTAGTATTTTTTTTCTTTGAATTTTAAGTTTTTTCTTTGACAAATTTTCTTAAGACTCCTATTTTTTAGTTCAAATTATCTTAAAAATTAAATCCATGTTATGATGCAATTTTTATATGCTTAAAATAGTCATCTAATGTTTTTTTAGAAATGCCTATCATTTTAGCAGCTTATTCTAATGTGATTTTGCTATTTTTTTAATTGATTTATCTCCATTATGATACTTTCTATATAACTTATCTAACTGTTCTTTGATTTACTCTTTTTACTTTATTTTTAATAAAATTTTATTATTATTTATAATTATTTATCATCGATTCTTGCTATAATTTTCTGAGTCTAACACTAATAACATTCTGTTGTATATAATCTTATCCAAGTATTAATGGATACTTAAATGGGTAATTGCCAGCATATACAAATAATTCATCTATATGATCGAAATAAAATATTTGTTGTTAATATTATATATTTAAGACTAAAAAATATGATATTTTTATTACTTTATTGGATGATGTTATGTAGAGAATGACCTAGGTCTAGTTATCGATTTTAAGAATCGTAAGGTAATTAGACTTAAAATTGACGGGAGATATTTAAGTCTATACTTTAAACGATTATTGTTTTCTTCATTTTTGTCATCTACGACTCATTATTTGACCAATTATTCATTATATTATTATAAAATACAAAAATTTACTTATATAACTAAAATCATTATATAATATGTAAATTAAGAAAAACTAGTCTCTATAATAAATCAAAGAAATTAATAAGAAAAAAATGTATATATCATACTTTATAAAACTCCTATTCTAATAAATACAAAAATACACAAGATCATGATTATTTTTATGAAAATTATTAAATATCCTTCAATTATTTATTCATATCTTCTTTATCATTCTTATGAAAGCCATATCTTATAGCTTAATTATTAACAATATTCTTAATATTACATTTTTCCTAACTCTCATGTAGACATAATTGACAGTATATATTAACAAACCAATGCAATTTCTAAGCTTAAGCCAATAGATCAACAGATAAAGTCATATTATTATGCAAATATAAAAGTTGATTATAATGATTATTAGTTTGCTGCTGTTGAACTTGGCCAGTTTATATATTTTATAAGCTTTTTATAAATAAATGCAATTCATCAAGAAAATTTTACTATAGTTAGTTATTTTTCTTTATTTTTTAAGTATTTATTTAAAAAGATGATACATTTAATAATAATTAACCTTTTATTTTGACTATTTTGTTATGAATAAATTGCTTCAAAGTATTGTAATCTGCTTTATAAAGTTATTTTAATTGTGGGCATTCATATTATTAATGATAATCAATATTTGAAACTAATACTTTTTATTAGCATAAAATACAATATTTATATTCATTTGATATTCTAATATCTTTAGATTGTTAATGATTTTTCATCTAATTGTTATCTTTATTATTATTACCACTGTTTATATTATTTTTTATATCATTTTGATTGTTGACTTAAAAATTAGCAGTAGATGGATATTTATTCAATTATTTACGTTTTTATGATGCAACATTTTTATCTTTAGTTGTAGAAATGCTTCTTTTGGGCCTACCTTAACTAAGAGTCAAGCTTATAAATGTTTTAGAACTATTTTTTCCTCTTTTAATATTAGAGTTGTATATATTTTCTTATTTTTTATTATTGATATGAGATAAATATCTAGATTAAGGATTTTTCATTGATACTTTATCCATTTTTGATTGTATCTTAGCCAATATTTGATCATTTTCTTAAAAATAATTATTTATTTCATACTATTTTTCAATAGTATGAATATATTCTAAAATAATCTGGCTATCAACACGATGTATAGAATTATTAAATTATTTCTAAGATATCTATATATTATTAATAATATTTTTCTTTCTTTTCTTTTATTAATATACATTTTTAACAGCATTAAGACAAATATCTATCTATGCACGTATTCCTTAACTGTATTTTAATTATCTTTTAGATGAAGAATGTTAAATCTATGATTTTTGTGTGTATTTTTTAGCATCAATTATAAACTATTGAGATTGATAAGATTGCCCATTCATAGGGATTAATTATATAATACTTTTGTTTAAATTTTTATTTTTTTGACGTGAAAGAACTTATAATAAGAAGATATGTACATATATGAGGAATCTTCGGTTAAGATTAATCAGGGCGATATTTCGATTTAGGTGTCGGAGTTTTATCCATAATATTGTATACTATTTAATAATATAATAAATAAAAAGAATTATGAATAATCAAAGATCAAAATTTCATTAATAGTTCTAAAAATTATTAAAATATCATGAAATTTTATATACTTGTATGATTTAAATTATATAATAAAAGTATATCATTATTAGTTTAATCCTAATAAACTTAAAAGACGAGACTGAAGTCTACCTTCAGCCTTAATCTTTTGAAATCCTGTATCATGATTTCTTGATTAACATTTTAAAATAGGCTTAGGATGAATAAAATTGCATCTATCTCCATACATACAGTATCCTTAATTTAGATATACTCCACATTCCTTAGTTTTGTACTTAGAATTATGCTGTTGATTTTTCTTGAGTTAATGACATCCATGGGCAAATTTACATCTTTTTTAATAAGGGCAAAACCCAAATTATAGATATTTTTTACAAAGTTGTGATTTTTCTTTATCCTTCTTTATAGAAGATATATTGTAATATGCTATTTAATGCTATCTTGGTGAGCTAGAAGCATTTGTTGATGGGGAATGGCTAACTTGTTTGCAGAGATGTTATAAATGTAAATCATTCATTTGTAACTATAGATTTCTCCTTAGCATTTGTAGGAATATTATTGTAAATAATTTTTAATGATTAAAATTAATAAATTATAACTCAAAGTAAACTTATTTATTGATAAGTTAATCATAATAAAAGATATATACATTATAAATTTACATCATATATTAAGGAAGTTTATCATTTTATAATTGTTGTTATAATAGAATTTTAGCTCTATTGAAAATAATCTATTTTTAAAAAATGTTTGACTTCATGATATTTATTATATAAAGTTGGCTTATATGCAATATATAATAGAGAGCGCTAAATCATGAAAAATCATATCGAAAAATAAAATGATATAAATCGAATGCAGGGATAGGTAGTCTTTGCCATATATGAAGATAGTTGGACTTGGCTTAGTTTCGAGAGATACTGCCACCAACAAAAAATAAGAAACGCAATAAATAATATTCAAAATTATAAAAAATGATGAATCATTACAAAACGGCAAATATTTGATAGACCTTAAGAACATTTTTGCTCGACAGTTACCTAAAATGCCAAAATAATATATATCAAAATTAATATTTGACAAACATCATGAATCAATAATTTTACTTAAAAATGATAAAAATGTATTAGGAGGGATTAGTTTTAGGCAATTTTCATAATAAAAATTTGTCGAGATTGCATTTTTAGCTATAACATCAACTTAACAAGTCAAAGGTTTTGGTACTAAATTAATGACAAGATTAAAAAGTAAGCAGTATTATTATATAAGTATAGATGCAAAAACGTAATATTGAATATTTAATAACATACGCTGATAATTTAGCTTTAGGTTATTTTAAAAAACAAGGCTTTTGTAAAGATAATATAATATAATCAAAATGGAAAGGATATATTAAAGATTATTAAGGTGGTACAATTATGACATGTAAAATACACACAAAAATTAATTATAATACTATTAATGATGTAATAAAAAAACAAAAAATGTTTATTATTGAAAAAATTAAAGAATTATCGACTAATCAATTTAAATATAAAGGATAAAAAATAAATAATATGATAAAAGAACCTCTATTAAGATTGGGTTGTCATGGATAGCATTAATATTTTAAGATTAATCCTCTTGATATACCTGGAGTAAAATAAAGTGGTTGGTCTTGGTAATAACATGACGAATTTATTAAAAATCAATAAACTTCTTTTACTATTTAATGTAAAAGTATTATATAAAACATGAAAAAACATACATCTTCATGGCCATTTAGATAACCTGTATCATAGTAATAAGTTCCTGATTATTATATGATAATCAAAGATCCTATGGATCTCAAAACTATTTAAAAAAAGATAAATAATCAACAGTACACAAATTATAATCAATTTAATGATGATATAATGTTAATTTTTCAAAATTGTCGTACTTATAATCAACCATAGACCATATATTATAAGCATTGTAAGTAATTATAATTATATGTAAAACCTATGCTTTAGCATTTGAAAAATTATAAATAATAACAAAGATAGAAAAGAATTATATATAACAAAGATTTTAAAAAGAAACATCATAAAAAATAGTT
>Ga0169931_10013034_pt1 | contig 11418 bp, 11 predicted proteins | sample Kivu_15m_20L_FD_129675 | JGI IMG/M metagenome (GOLD analysis project Ga0169931, IMG submission 129675) | Freshwater microbial communities from Lake Kivu, Western Province, Rwanda to study Microbial Dark Matter (Phase II) - Kivu_15m_20L... | ecosystem: Environmental > Aquatic > Freshwater > Lake... | reverse complement strand
GAAGACGATCTTCATGAGGTCGCTGCCGATGTCGGCGATCTTGGTGAAGATGCCGCCGCAGATGCGCAGCACCGTGGCGCCCAGGCTCTCGCCGATGGCGAAGCCGATGAAGCTCGCGCCCACCAGGTTCGACGGGATCCACAGCATGATGGCGATCATGAAGAAGAGCTCGACGCTCACCAGCAGCATGCCGATCGACATGCCCGACTGGAGCGGGATCGACAGGCACTGGAGGCCGTCGCCCTTGAGGCTGGCGAACGCCGTGCGGCTGTTGGCCTGCGTGTTGATGCGGATGCCGAACCACGCGACGCCGTAGCTGCCCAGGATGCCCAGGATCGAGCAGAGCAGCACGATGCCGACGCTCATCACCGGGCTCAGGTTCGCGTCCGGGGCGCCGTCGCCCGCGGCCGCGGAGTGGCCGTGCCCGCCGATCGGGTTCAGGAACCCGAAGTAGACGACGATGGCGCCGGCCACCAGGAACCACAGGAGCGCCAGGAACTTGCCCTGCTGGGTGAGGTAGCTCTTGCAGGTCTCCCAGATGATGTTGGAGACGTTCCGCATCGCCGGGTGCGTCGGCAGGTTGTTGACCTGGTGGTACTGGATCAGGCCGAACACGGCGCCGATCACCGCCACGACGATGCCGCCCCACATGAGGGTCGCGCCCATGATGGGCTTCCCGAAGACGGCGAAGACGATCTTCTCGTCGATCGGGGGCAGCTGCAGGTCGGCTTCGCTCGCGAAGGCGGCGGGGGCCGCCGCGAGTGCAGCGACCACGGCGGGAGCGATGAAGCGGGTCCAGTTCTGGGCCTTGGCCATTGGTATTCGTCCTGGGTGCGGAGTGGGCGCCGTGCGCCCGGATTCGAAGGGGGACAGTGTACCCCCCGCCCGATAGGCTTGCCACCATGCTCGGGAACCGCCTGGCCAAGCAGTTACGGCACCTCACGGGCTGGGCCCGCGCCGGGGGCATCACGTGCTTCCGGCTGTACGAGCGCGACATCCCCGAGTTCCCGGCCATTGTCGACTGGTACGACGGGGACGTGGTGGCGTGGGTCTACCGCCGCACCCGGGACGAGACGCACGAGCAGGTGCGGGCCTTCGAGGACCGGTGCGAGGAGGAGATCCTCGACGGGCTGCAGGTGCCGGGCGCGCGGCTCCACATGAAGTACCGCGGCAGGATCGTCGACCGCGCCGAGCAGTACGACCGGGTCGACGACCGCGCGCTCGTGCGGGTGGTGGAGGAGCAGGGCCTGAGGTTCGAGGTCAACCTCAGCGACTACCTCGACACCGGGCTCTTCCTCGACCACCGCAAGACGCGCTCGATCATCCGTCACTACGCGGCGGGCAAGCGCGTCCTCAACCTGTTCGCCTACACGGGCAGCTTCACCGTGTACGCGCGCGCGGGGGGCGCGGCGGCCACCACGACCGTGGACATGTCGCGCACGTACCAGGACTGGACGCGGCGCAACCTCGAGCTCAACGGGTTCGCCCTCGACGACGCCCACCGCCTGGTGCACGCGGACTGCCTGCGGTTCCTGGAGGCCGGGCCCGCGCCCGGGGAGGCGTACGACTACGTCGTGCTCGACCCGCCCACGTTCTCGAACTCCAAGCGCATGGAGGCCGACAGCTTCGCGGTGGACCGCGACTGGCCGCGGCTCGTGGCGCTCGCCGTGCGGTGGCTCGCGCCGGGCGGCTACCTCTACTTCAGCACGAACTCGCGGCAGATCAAGTGGGACGACGCGCTGCTCCCCGCCGGGTTCGCCGCGCGCGAGATCAGCGCGCGCACCGTGCCGGACGACTTCCGCAACCGGAGGATCCACCGGTGCTGGACCGTGACGCAGGCGTAGTCATCGCGCGGGGACGAGGAACTCGGGGTTCGACGGCAGGTCGGTGAACGTGCCGATGAACGCGCCGTCGCGCGCGTCGAACTTCAGCACCTTCCTCCCCAGCCGGCTGCCGACGTAGAGGACGTCGCCCTGCAGCGCGAGCGCGCTCGGCGAGTCGAGCCCGCCCGCGCCGGGACGCACGAGCTCCGCGACGCGGCCGGACGCGAGGTCGATCCGCCACACGCCGTTGCGCCCGTTGTCCGAGACGAGGATCGCGCGCGCGTCCGGCGTGAAGATCGCCTGGATCGGGTGCTTGAGCCCGCTTGAGGCGTCCGCCACCACCCGCACGAGCCGGCCGGTCGCGGGGTCGTACGACGCCACGCGGCTGCGCCCGCGGTCGCACGCGTAGATCAGCCCGTCGGGCCCGAACGCGAACCCGCGCACCTCGCCGAGGCCCTCGGGCGACTCGCCGTCGCTCGGCACCACCGTGCCCGGCGCGAGCGTGCCGAACTGCGCGAGCCCGCGCGGCGCGTCGACGGGCGTGCCGCGCGACCAGCTCCCGAACCCGCGATAGCGCGTGACGGTGTTGGTGTCCTGGTTCGACGCGTAGATGGCGCCGTCGGGGCCGACCGCCACCTGGTATGGGTGCACGAACGCGGGGTTCGCGGGATCGTTGCGGATCACGGTCGACCGGTACGGGCGGATGCCGGTGGCCGCATCGGGAGCGCCGAAGACGACCAGCCTCGAGGCCGTGTGCTTGGCGCTCAGCACTGCGAGGTCGCCGTTGGCGAGGGCGAGCATCCCGCGCAGCTCGGCGAGCGGCGGCTCGGCCGCGGGAAGCAGGCCCAGCACCGGCCCGGTCACCTTGCCGCTGCCGTCGATGGCGAACACCTGCGCGAGCGCGCCCTCGGCGCCGTGCACCGTGGCGTACCAGTGCGTCGCCGTGAGCGGGAGGACGTGGGCGTGGTCGCGCGCGCCGGGCGCACGCGGGGCGACGGCGTTCGCGGGAGCGGCTGCCGGCGCGGGCGCGGTCCCGCCGGGCGGCGCGTTGCCGCCGCCCGTCCTCGGCAGCACGACGGGCAGCGCCACGATGGCCGCCAGGGCGACCCACGCCAGTTTCACGCCAATCGGGACGGAATGCCGCATCGCGGCTTGCAAGGCTACCCCTGCGCGGGGACCATACGCAGGTCACGCCGTACATGGAGGTACGCATGCCGCAGGATGGACTCGTTCGGCCGCCGTCCGCATTCCGCCGCCTCGCCTTCGCCGCCACGGTGCTCGCCGCCGTCACGGCGCTCGCCGCGTGCTCGTCGCAGGGCGACGGCCGCTGGCCGTGGTCCGGGGGCGCGCAGCGGCTCGCCGCGGACGCGGGGCTCGAGCTCGGCACCGCGCCGCGCGGGCCGTCGCCCGCGGCGCTCTCGTCAGACAAGGGCCAGGCCGAGAACGAGCTCGAGCGGCTCGCGGGCGCGGCGGGCACGCGCGGGGCGTCGCGCCCGGGGCCGGACGACTGGCGGATCATCACGGACTCGCTGGTGCTCTTCCGGCACGCGCCCTACGTCTTCGACATGGTGCTCGGGCTCCTCGTCGCCATCGGCGTGGCGCTCGCCCTCACGTCGACCCCGCGGCGGGCCGTGCGGTTCGACCCGGTCGCGGTGGCGCAGCAGCGCATGGCGACCGTGGTGTGCTCGCTCATCGGCTGCATCGCGGCCGAGCTGATCCAGGCGAGCGAGGAGTTCCTCCTCGGCGCCGAGATCGCGCTGGTGCTCTTCGGCATCGGCGGGCTGGTGCGCTTCCGCACGGTGTTCGACGACGCGCGCCAGACGGGCCTGGCGATCGTCGCCACGGTGCTGGGGCTCGCCTGCGGCATGAGCGAGTACTCGCTGGTGGCCATCGCGCTGGTGGTCGTGTACCTCGCCAACTGGTACATGCAGCGCACGGCGGTGGTGCGCATCCGCGTGCGGGGCCGCAAGGGATGCGACCTGGTGCAGCTGCAGGCGGCGGTGACGTCGCTCCTCCAGAGGCAGGAGTTCCAGCTGCTGCGGGTCACGCCCGTCTCGAGCGAGCGCGAGGTCGAGTTCTTCGCGCGCACCGTGTCGGAGTTCGACGTCGACGCGCTGTCGGGCGCCGTGCAGGGCGTGCTCCCCGGCGTGCGTGTGCGGATCAACGTCTCGTGAGGCATCCCGGACGTGCCTGACGCGATCACGGTCACCGGCGTCCGGCGCGCGTTCGACGACGGCACGGTCGCGCTCGACGGCGCGACGCTGTCCGTGGAGCGCGGCTCGGTCGCCGTCCTCGTGGGGCCGTCGGGATGCGGGAAGACGACGCTCCTGCGGATCCTCGCGGGGCTCGACGCGCCCGACGCCGGCACCGCGTCCGTGGCGCCGATGCCGGGCGAGGGCTCGGCCCGCGTTTCGATCGCGTTCCAGGAGCCGAGGCTTCTGCCGTGGAGGAGCGCGCTTCGCAACGTGGCGCTGCCGCTCGAGCTCGCGCGCGTCGCGAAGGCCGACCGCGACGAGCGCGCGCACGGGATGCTGGCGCTCGTAGGGCTCGCCGACGCGGGGCGGAAGCTCCCCGGCCAGCTCTCGGGCGGCATGCGCATGCGCGCGGCGATCGCGCGCGCGCTGGTCACGCGTCCGCAGGTGCTGCTCCTCGACGAGCCCTTCGGCGCGCTCGACGAGATCACCCGCCATCAGCTCGACGATCTGGTGCTGCGGCTGCGCGCGGAGCTCGGGATGACCGTGGTGCTCGTGACGCACGCGATCACCGAGGCCGCGTACATGGGCGACCGCGTGTTCGTGATGGCGCCCGCGCCCGGGCGGGTGGTGCGCGCGTTCGAGCCCGGGTTCGGCGTGCGCGACGCCGCGCTGCGCGCCTCGCCGCGGTTCGCCGCGGTCGTCGCCGACCTCACGCAGTCGCTCGCGGGCGCGATGCTCGGGGCGCCCGGAGTCGGGGTGCGCGCATGAGCGGCATGCGTGCCCCGACCACGGCGAGGGCCCCGTCCCGTGCGCCGTCGCGCACGCGCGCGGCGCTCGCCGCCGCCGTGCCGCCGTTCGCGGTCATCGTCGCGTGCATCCTCGCGTGGCAGGGGGCGGTGTGGGTGTTCCGCCCCGGCGAGTACCTGCTGCCTTCGCCCATGCAGGTGGCCGAGGAGGCGTGGGACTCGCGCGCGACGCTGGCGCGCGCCGCGTGGCTCACGGGCCTCGGCGCCGCGGGCGGCTTCGCGATCGCGGCCTGCGCCGGCGTGATCGCGGGGAGCGTGCTCGCAGCGAGCCGGTTCCTGATGCGCGGGCTGTACCCGATCGCGACGCTCCTGCAGATGGTGCCGCTGGTGGCGATCGCGCCGCTCCTGGTGGTGTGGTGCGGCTACGGGTGGCGCACGTCGGTGGCCAGCGCCGCCATCGTGAGCGTGTTCCCCGTGCTCGCGTCGACCCTCGACGGCATGCGCGGCACGGACCGCGGGCTCGTCGAGCTCTTCGGCACGCTGCGCGCCGGCCGCGTGCAGCGCTGGTGGAAGCTCGAGCTCCCGTGGGCGCTTCCCTCCATCGTGACTGGCCTGCGCGTGGCCGCGGGGCTCTCGGTCATCGGGGCGATCGTGGGCGAGTTCGTGGGTGCGTTCGCGGGCGATGCGTCGCCCGTGGGGATCGTGATCCTCTCGGCGCTGCGCGAGAACCGCACCGAGCTGGTCTTCGCCGCGGTGCTCACGGCGGCGGTGGTCGGATTCGCGCTCTTCGGGCTCGTGAGCGCGCTCGGTTGGGTGGCGCTGCGCCGGTGGCACGCGTCGGGCGGGTGAGCGCGGCTCGGCTGCGCGGCTAGGCTGCGCGGGATGAGCGTCCTTCAGCGCCTCGCGGAGTCATGCGGAATCCCCGGTGCGGTCGCCTCGGTGCGCGGCGTGGCTGCGGCGGTCGCCGCCACGGTCGCCATGACGCTCCTCGCCGCGTGCGGCGAGACCGGCGACGCGGCGAAGCCATCCGCGCCGGCGGGCGCCGCCCCCGCGCCCCGCGCGGTGCGCCTGCAGCTGAACTGGATGCCCGAGCCCGAGTTCGGCGGCATCTACGCCGCGCAGCAGGACGGGCTGTTCGCGCGCGAGGGCCTTGCCGTCGAGGTGATCGCGGGCTCGGCGGGCACGCCCACCGCGCAGATGACCGCGAGCGGGCAGGTCGAGTTCGGCATCGTGGGCGGCGACCAGGTGCTGACCCTGCGCGAGAAGGGCGGCGACCTCGTGGGGCTCTTCGCGATCTTCCGCACGAGCCCCATGGGCGTGATGGTGCGGGCCGACGCGCCGTGGACGTCCCTCAAGGAGCTGTGGGCGAGCGACGCGACGGTCGCCATGGAGGCGGGGCTGCCGTTCGTGCGCTACCTGAACCAGCGCTACCCGGGGGGCAAGGTGCGGATCGTCCCGACGGGAACGGGGCTCGCCGCGTTCGAGCAGGGAACGGTGCAGGCGCAGCAGTGCTTCATCTCGGCCGAGCCCGTGCAGATGGAGCTCAAGGGCATCCCGGTGCGCGTCTTCAGCCTCGCCGAGGGCGGCTACGACCCGTACACGGTGACGGTCGCGACCGGCGCGGCGTTCCTCGCGAAGGACCGCGACGCGTGCGCGGCGTTCGTGCGCGCCCTGCGCGAGGGCTGGTCGCGCTACCTCGCGGAGCCCGCAAAGTACAACCCGGCCATCGCGAAGCTCAATCCCGGCATGACGCTCGCCGCCATGGACGTCGCGGCGCGCAAGCAGCACGACCTCGTCGCCCCGCCCGGAACGGGGGCGAACGAGGTCGGCATGATGGAGCGCGCGCGGTGGGAGGCCCTGGCGCGCCAGCTCGTCGAGCTCGGCACGCTCAAGGCCGTGCCGCCGGTCATCGACGACGTGTTCTGGAACGCGCCGTGAGCGGGGCGAGGGCGATCATGGCGATCGCCCCCGGAGCCGGGACGAGGTTCGCCTCGACCCACTCCACCGCGGCCTCGTGGTCGGCCTCGGGCATGCCGAGGTTGAACACGATCCAGAACGCGTCGCTCTGCGCGTAGCCCGCCGCGCCCACGCGGAACGACGCGAGGTAGATGCCGTTCACGGGATCCGAGGCCCCGGGCCCCGTCATCGTGAACTCGGGGTGCAGGTCAAGCCCGGCCGAGACGAGGAACGAGAACGAACCGCCCGTCCCGGTCGACGCCGACTGGCCCGCGTACGAGGCGGTGAGCATGCTCGTCGAGAACGCGAACGAAGAACCGGTCCACGCACCGAGCACGGGAGACAGGTTCATCGTGAGCGTCGTTCCGACGAGGTCCGAGCCGATGCCGGGTTCGTCCCCGGAGAACGGGAAGAACGGGTCGAGCCCGAGCTCGCCCTCGAAGACGCGCTGCGACGGGTTCACGACGATGCCGGTCTCGTGGTCCCAGCCACCGGTGACGAGCGTGCCGCCGGAAGACGTGATCCACAGGTCGAGGTGCGGCTCCTTCTCGAGGTCGGCGCGCGCCACGCCCGCCATGAGCGCGGCGGTGGCGAGCGCGATTGCGGGCGCGAAGCGGGAAGGGACGGTGGAATCGGAAGCAATTCGGTTCATGGAAACACCTTTCTTGGGAATCAGGGGCACGCGCCCCAGGAGCCGAGGAGGACGCCAAGGTCGATCCCGTCGACCGTGCCGTCACGAGTGAGGTCCGCGATGCCGGCCGCGCCCCACGTGCCGAGAAGCGTGCCGAGGTCGACGCCGTCGACGTTGCCGTCGCCGTTGAGGTCGGGCGCGCACGCGTCGCCGTCGATGGTCGATTCGGCATGCGCGAAGGCCGCGGCGTAGTCGCCGGCCGGCGCGCCGCCGTCGAGCACGAGCCATGCGGGCTCGCTCGCGGCCACCGCGGGGTCGGTCGAGGTGAGTTCGAGCGGCACCAGGTACACGCCCGCATCGGGGACCTGGGCGCCTGGCGCGGCGAGCAGCGTCATCGAGAGGTGACGGTGCCAGCCGCCGTCGGGCTGCACGGCGAGCGTGAAGCCCTCGACGGGCCCGTCGCCGCTCGTCACCGAAAGCGTGAGGAACCGCACCTGCAGCCGCTCGCCGGCGAGCGGGCCCTCGGGCGAGGTGGGCACGAAGCCCGCGCCGTCCCAGGCGAGCACCGGGCCCGCGAACCGGAAGCCGACGCGCGTGCCGGCGGCAAACGTGCCCGCGGCCGCGTCGAAGCCCGGATTGCCCGTGAACCACGGCACGCCCGTGTCGCCGAACGTGCCCCCGAACACGCGGCGCGGGGCGCCGTAGCCCGCGGACGAGATCTCGCGCGTCTCGATGCGGCCCGCGGTGACCGCGAGCCCGATGTCACCCGCGTGCTGCGCGAGGGCGGGAGTTGCGAGGGCGAGCGTCAGTGCGATCATGATTCGTGTCTTCATTCGGATGTCCCCACTCACTGGAGCGACGGGTCGAAGCGGTTGCTCGATGCCGACCGGAACAGGTCGTCGAAGGCGTGCGTTGCCACGTGCCCGTCGAGGAACGCGTAGTTGGACTGGCTGCCGTCGCCGGGCTTCTTTCGGTCGACGGCATTGACCTGCACCTGCGATGCGGCGGTGCGCGCCGGCTGCGGGCTTGCGGACCACTCCTCGACGTGCGGGTGGTCGGCGGACGCGTACGCGCCGCGCTCGGCCATCAGCAGGAAGCACACCGTGCGCTCGTGGTCCCGAACCTGCTGCAGGCGGTCGGTGCCCGCGCCCGCGCCGTCGAGCGCGACGGCGGGCGAGTAGGTGCGCGACAGGTAGTTGTTCATGCCGTAGCTCGTGCGGCGGTAGAGCGGCGGCGTCGATGCCACGACGGGCTCGCCCTCGCCGCCCGAATCAGGCGACCAGTGCGGACTCTCGTCGAGCGGGCTGCGGAGCGCCAGGTCCTCGCGGCCGAACCATGGCCTCAGGCGCTCAACGAACGAGAGCGACGCGTTCGCCATCGAGCCGTGGGGCAATCCGACGTCGACGAAGCGGTCCTCGTTGCCCGCCATGTACGAGAGGTGGGCGACCGCGAGTCCGCGGAGGTTCGCCAGGTCCGCCGTGGCGACGGCGACGCGTCGCGCCGACGCCAGCGCGGGTACGGCGATGCCCATGAGGACGGCGACGATGCCGACGGCGACGAGCACCTCGATGATCGTGAATCCCGAGACGGCGCGATGGCCGCGGGGCGGGTGATGCATGGGACGATTCCTGCGGGCGAAGGCACGGGGGCCGTCGCGGTGCGAACGCTTCGCGTCCGGCGCGGATGCGCGGACGGCATCGCCTCGGGGCGACGCACGGGCGATCGGTCAGCAGGTCGGGGGCGGGCGCGCGGACAGGGCGCGCAGGGCCGGGGGCGCGGGGCACGCCCGGGGCGCGGCTTCGTCCGACACGGCGACGAGCGCGAGGTACGCGGGCACCTCGGGCGTGGCCGGGATCACGGTGGCAAGCGCAAGCAGCAGCTCGCAGGTCGCGCAGCCGAGGTCGTCGTGGGCGGGCGCTTCCGGAACGGGCGCGTCCTCGCCGTGAACGTCGTCGTGGCCGTCGTCGGCCTCGTCGTGGCCGTCGTCGGCCTCGTCGTGGTGATGGTGGCCGCACCCGTGGTGGTCCGCCGCCTCGGCCGAGTGGCCCATGCAGGCGTGGCCTGCGTCGGTCACCAGGTGCAGTGCGCGCAGGCCCGGAGCTCCGGTCCCGACGAGGACCGCCGCGATGCAGGCGAGGAGGATGCGCGCAGGGGTGCGCATGGCGGGGTCATGATAGCACGTGCCACCTACACTCGTTTCGATGCCTCGCGCGCGCACCGAACGACCCCCGCTGCGTGTGTTCCCGACCACGCTGTGGGAATACCCGAGCCAGCACTACGACTGGGTCGACGCCGACGGCCGCCGCCACTCGATGCAGGGCGACAAGGACTACGCGGGCGCGACGCCGTCGTGGGTGATCTGGCAGCTCCTGATGCGCTACACGCGCGAGACCGACCGGGTGGTCGACCCGTTCTGCGGCAGCGGCACCACCATCGACGTGTGCCGCTCGCTGGGCCGGCCGGTGAAGGGGTTCGACCTCGTGCCGCGGCGCGCGGACATCCTGCAGGCGGACGCGCGGAAGCTGCCGCTCGAGGACCAGAGCGTCGACTTCGTCTTCATGGACCCGCCGTACTCGACGCACATCGACTATTCCGACGACCCGCGCTGCATCGGGAAGCTCGATGCCGCGGGAGACGACGGCGGACGTGCCTACTACGCGGCGATGGAGCAGGCCATCGGCGAGGGGCACCGCGTCCTCAAGAACCGCCGCTACTTCGCGCTCTACGTGAGCGACAGCTGGCGCAAGCTGAAGGGTGCGCCCGCGGGCAGCGGCGCAGGGTCGTTCATGCCGATCGGGTTCGAGCTCTTCGCGATCATGCGGAGGAAGTTCGTGCCCGTCGACATCGTCAGCGTCGTGCGCCAGAACCAGAAGCTCGACAAGGGCAACTGGCGCAAGACCGCGGTCGAGGAGAACTTCTTCCTCCGCGGCTTCAACTACCTCTTCATCATGAAGAAGGTGGACGACGTGGTGCAGGGCGCGGGCAGGCACGCGCGCGCCCCGCGCCGCTGACGTTCACGGCGACCACGTGGTCGTGCGCGGCGGCGCCTGCCCGAAGCGCGAGTCGCGCATGTGCGCGACCGGCGGCTCGCCCTCGGCGAAGGCCATGGCACGCATGAGCCGGGCGGCGGACTCGTCGCGCTGCGTGCGGAGCGCCCCGAGCGCGGCGTCGGTGGCCGCCAGCACCCGCAGCGATTCGGGCGAGTCGGGGAACGGGTCATCGCGCAGGCCGTCCTGCCACGCAAGCAGCCGCTCGACCATCGCCGCGTCGCCCTGCCGCCATCGTTCGACGGCACCGCGGAGCGCGGCGTCCGCGGCCGTGCCGCGGTCCGGGCGCGGCGGGGCGGTGGCCTCGGCGTGCGCGTCGGCCCATGCGCGGTCCTCGGCGAAGAAGTCGGGGAACGTGGAGCGCGCCCACGCGAGCCGCATCGACTCGGCGATGCCGGGGTCGAGCGCCTCGACGGCGTCGACCGCGGCGCGAAGCGCATCGCGGCGCGCGCGCCCGGTGTCGGCGATGCGGCGCTCCATCGCCTGGACCTCGGGGTCGCGGCGGTACTCCTCGGGCGAGCGCGTGCCGCCCGCCGTCCGCTGCTGCTTCAGCCCGAACACCAGCAGGTCGCGCAGCGTCTCGAGCCCGGCGCGGCGCGCGGCCTCGGCGGTGGCGCGGAGCCGGTTGGCGTGCGGCGCGAGCACGGCGAGCGTCGCCTGGCGCTCAAGCTCGCCGGGGATCGCGAGCGCCGTTCGCACGGGGTCGAAGTCGCTCGCCCACAGCGGCCCGAGGAGCCATGGCTGCCGGAACCGCCGCCAGGGAAGCGAGGCGCGGCGCGCCGCGCCCACGGCGCGCGCCAGCACCATCCTCGCGTCGGACTCGTCGAGCCCGATGACGATGGCGATCTCGCGCATGGCCTCGTCATCGGCGGCCAGCCGCTCGGCGTCCGCGGCCAAGAGCGACTGCAGGTACTCCGAGAGCGCGCGCTCGAACTCGCCCGGCGCCGACTGCGCGCCGCCCGCGAGCTCCATCGCGCGCTTCTCCATCGCCTTCAGCTGCTCGCGCTGGCGCACCTCGAT
>Ga0169931_10013033_pt1 | contig 11418 bp, 6 predicted proteins | sample Kivu_15m_20L_FD_129675 | JGI IMG/M metagenome (GOLD analysis project Ga0169931, IMG submission 129675) | Freshwater microbial communities from Lake Kivu, Western Province, Rwanda to study Microbial Dark Matter (Phase II) - Kivu_15m_20L... | ecosystem: Environmental > Aquatic > Freshwater > Lake ... | reverse complement strand
TCGATCGTCGTCGCCTTCGTGCTGGCGTTTCTTTTCCGGACGTTCGAGGCGGAAGCCTTCGTCATTCCGACCGGTTCAATGTCGCCCTCGCTGCTGGGACAGCACAAAGACGCCAACTGCACGCAATGCGGACACCGTTTCCGCGTCTCGGCGAGTTCGGAGGAAACCGACAGCGTGCAGCACCTGCGGCAGATGCTCAAGAGCGGCCGCGTGCGCGTGCGAGGGGCCGATGGCGCGCCGCGATGGACGCCGTTGGATCCGCTGCAGCGGCAGCGGCTGGAGGCCGACGTCGCCTCCCAGGAGATCGTAGGCGGAGTCTGCCCGATGTGCCGCTATCTCGTTCCCTTCCGCAAGGATCTGCCGGCTGCCGCTCGGGAGCGGGTCGACCTGCAATCGGTGCGCGAGGTGCGAAGCTATCCGGGCGATCGGATTTTGGTCAACAAGTACGGCTTGTCGTTCGCCGATCCGCAAAGGTGGGACGTGATCGTGTTCAAGTTCCCCGGCAACGGCAACATGAACTACATCAAGCGGCTGGTCGGACTCCCCGGCGAGATGCTGCGGATCTACCAGGGAGATCTTTTCTCCCGGCCGCTCGCGGACGAGCAGGCGGCGTTCGAGATCCTTCGCAAGCCGCCGGCCAAAGCCGAGGCGATGCTGCAGTTGGTGCACGACAACGCCTACGAGCCGGCGGACCTGCACCAGGCAGGCTGGCCGCTGCGGTGGGCGGCCACCACGCCGCAAGGCTGGGAGGAGCAGACCGAGTCGGTCGACGGACGCGTCCGCCAGCAATTCCGCATCGCCCCCGCGGCGAACGGCGACCAGCCCGCCTGGATTCGCTACCGCCATCTGACGCCGACGAGCGACGACTGGGAAATCGTGCGGCGGGTGGTCGCATCCGGCTCGTTCGCCGCAGCCACCCGCTCGGAAGACATCTCCGAGCAGCAGTGGAAGGCCTCGATCCGCCCCGAGTTGATTCGCGATTTCAACTCGTACAACGCGCGGCTGCAACGCGACTACGCCGAGCGGCACGGCTGGCAGATTCTGCCGGGATCGGGCCCGGGCGCGGGCAGTTTCGGCACCGAGTGGGTCAGCGATCTGGCCGTCGAGGCGGAAGTGGAGGTCGAACAGGCCGGGGGCGAGTTGCTGCTGGACGTGGTGGAAGCGGGATTCCACTTCCGGACGACGATCGACCTGACGGACGGCGGGGCCGTCCTGTCGGTCGTCGACGGACGCACGGGAGAGACGCTCGATTTCCGCGGCGAAGCCCGCACGCCGGTCCGTCGTCCCGGTCGCTACCGCTTCAAAATGGCCAACGTCGACGATCAACTGCTGCTCTGGATCGACGGCGAGCTCGTGGCGTGGGACCGTTCCGCCTACGACGCCGACGCGCTGCTCGGCGGGCGGAATCGGCTGGCCCCGTGGGCCAGCGACGATCCGCAGGGCGACCAGGGGGATTTGGCCCCGGCGGGGGTCGGAGCCCGCGGCGGCGCAGGGCTGCGGGCCGTGCGACTGGCCGTCTATCGCGACATTTACTACATCGCCACCAAGTACGCCTCGCGCATCGCCGATCCGGAACACGACTCGGAGCATTCGGCCGACTATCCCCTCTCGTCGCGGGACGAGTTGTCGGATTTGTTCGCCCAACCGCGTCTCTGGGACCGTTTTCTGGAGCGCCGCGCCCGCAACTTTCCCGTCAACGAAGGCCAGCTCTTCGTGCTCGGAGACAACAGTCCCGAGAGCCAGGATTGCCGGCTCTGGATGATGTCGGGGCGCGACGGGGGGCCGAACGGCGGCTTCGCCGGCCAACCCGGCGGAGCCTACCTCGACCGCCGGTTGCTGATCGGCAAGGCGGTGTGCGTCTTCTGGCCGCACGGTTGGGGCGGCATTCCCGGCTTGCCGCAACTGCCCGGGTGGCCGAATTTCAGAGACATGCGTCTGGTGCGCTGAAACGAGCTTTTGCCGCCGCGCGGCGCGACAGGCCTGCCCCCTGCCGCCCGCCCGATGGTGCACGGTCATGGAGGACCCTCGCGATGTCTTTGCTGGAAGCCTCGGGGCTGGTCAAGAACTACGGCCGCCGCCGCGTCGTCGACGGCGTCGACTTCCATGTGGAGCGCGGCGAGATCGTCGGCCTGCTCGGTCCCAACGGAGCCGGCAAGACGACCACCTTCCGCATGACCTGCGGCATGATCGAGCCCGACGCGGGGACCGTGCGACTCGGCGACCTCGATGTGACGAACTGGCCGATGTACCGTCGGGCGCGCGACGGAGGCATGGGGTATCTGGCGCAGGAGTCGAGCGTTTTTCGCAAGCTCTCGGTGCAGAACAATCTGCTGGGCGTCATGGAGATGCTCGGCGTCGATCGCAAGACCCGCCGCGCGCGGTGCGACGAATTGCTCGACCAGTTCGGCATCGCCAAACTCCGCAAATCCAAGGCGATGTCGCTGTCGGGCGGCGAGCGCCGACGTCTCGAGATCGCCCGCTGCCTCGTTTCCAATCCCCAGATCATCCTGCTCGACGAGCCTTTCACGGGCATCGATCCCGTGACGATCGCCAGCATCCAGGACGTGATCCGCGATCTGCGCCGTCGCGGCATCTCCATCCTCATCACCGACCACCAGGTGCGGGAAACCCTGCAGATTACCGACCGCAGCTACGTGATCCGCGGGGGACAGGTGCTGTGCCATGGGCATCCGCAGGAGGTGTTGAGAAACCCCGAAGCGCGGAAGGTGTACTTCGGCGAGGGGATGGATCTCCAGGTGGCGGCGAGGCCCGACCGGCCGGCGCCGACTCCAGCCGACGCCCCGAGTTCCGCCCCGAGTCCCGCCCCGACGGCCGCGACCCGTCTGGCGGCGCTTCGCGATCGCTTCGCGGGCCTGCGCGGCACGGCCGACGACGGTCCGCGGGAAGACGCGGCGTGATCCGCGGCTGCCGAAAAGTCGCCCGCGTGCGGCCCTTCCAGCGGAGCGCGTTCGCGTTCGCGCTCGTCAGCGGCGGCGTCAGCGGGCGAAGGACAAGTCGAGCCGACCGTCGGGAAACTTCGGCTCGCTCGGTTCGGCATCGACCGTGCACAGCGGATGGGCTGCGAGTCGGTCGCGCAGATCCTCGCTGACGTAGAGTTCGCCGAGATGGAGCGTGTTGGGGATGATCATCCACCCCTGGGTTCCGTAGCGCTCCTCGATCCGCTCAAAGACTTCCCGATCGTCGGACAGCGTCGCGGGGATCTTGGCCCGTTCCATGTCACCGGTCGTGTAGACGTTGACGAACGTTTTGTGCTCGTCGATGGCGTCCCGCAGCCGACGGGTGATGAAGTCGGCGAGGCCCACGCCGATCGCGTTCCCCTGCGACTTCGCCGCCAGCCCCAGGCAGGCGATCGTGCGGATTCGCGGACGATCGAGATCCTCGTGGCCCTTCAAACCGCGGTAACCGATGACGTTCGTGTCCATCCCCGTGCCGCTGTAGATCTTGCCGATCTCCCCCACGATCAGCACGTTCAACTCGTCCGCCGGCAGACGCGGAAAGTATTCCCGGTGACGGGCCAACAAGCCCGGTTCCGCGGCCAGGATCTGCGCGGCGGGCAGGGCGTGCAACTCGGCGGTCGCGTCGAAGCCGTCTTCGACAATCGCCAGCCCCGCCCAGATCTTCCCGGTGTCGACCAGCACCTGCCCCATCTCCAGCAGCATCGACTTCATCTGGTCGGCAGGCGTGGCGTGGAAGGTGGTCGCCGAGCGGATCTTGCCCATGCCGACCACCATCATCTTGACCAAACCGCTCTGCACAGGTCCTGAGAAGCACGTGTGCAGCTTGATGCGGTTGACCACCAGCACGCCGGCCGATTCGAGGCAGAACCGGTCCATCCACACGTCGCCGCTGGCGACCCGCCCCACCTTGACGCAGTCCATGCTCGAGCGAATGGGCATGCCCATCGCCTCGGCGGTCATGCCCAGCGACTCGACCATGGACTGCTGGCCTTCGGCAGTCGCGCCGTTGTGCGATCCCATGGCCGGCACGATGAAGGGCCGCGCTCCCCGTTCTCGCAGCCAGGCGCCCGCAGTCCGGACGATCAACGGTATGTTGGCAATTCCCCGACTGCCCGCGGTGATCGCCACGTCGCCTTGCGGAACGGGCACGTCCAGGCGGTCGAGCTGTCGGCGAACTTCCGCCTCGATGTCGGCCAGCGGGCAGGATTTCAAACGCTGGGAAACGCGATAGAACTTCATGGCGGCCAGGCGGAGCACAGGGAAGGCGGATCGACGCGACGGCTGGCCGCGGCACGCGCCCCGCGCCGCAACCCCCGCGTGGGCTTCAGAATAACCGTCGGCGGGCCTTCCCGGAAGCACGGCCCCGGCGCCCGAGGCGCGTCGCCGACCGCCGCAGCCGCCGCGATCCGGCGGCCGAGGCCCTCCCCGCGCCGCGCCGCAGGTCCCCGCACGTGGTCCGCGGGGGGTTGGCGGCGGGCCTCGTCAAGGGCCGCAGCGTATACTGGAGGGACGTCGCCCTCCGCCGCCCCGCAGCCCCTGCGCCACGGGATCGGGGGCGCGGATCTCCGGACGCTCGAGGGACCCGCCATCGTGATCCGCCCCGCTCGCCGCCCGCCGTCGGCCCGCCGATTGCGTCTCGAGACGCTCGAATCCCGCGCCGTGCTGTCGGCGGCCGGCGACTGCGTCTCGCTTGTTCTCTCCGTCAACGGCCAACTGCAGGCCATTCCAGCGAACATCGGCGTCGCCGCCGACGGTTCGCGCGCCGAGGCCTACACGCTCGCCGCCGACGGGCAGGTGTTTTTCGATCCCGCGACCGGCACGACGCTCGGCGACTTTTTCGCAACGTGGCGTACGGCGGCGGGCTTGGCAGGCAATCGAACGACGGCCACCTTCAGTCCGACCGAATTGCTGGGAACCTCGATCAACGCCGAGCGTTCGCTGCAGATGTTCGTCAACGGGCAAGTCGTCGACAGCTACGAGCAGACGCCGCTCACAGACGGCGACCAGATTGCTTTGGTGCTCGGCTCGAATCCGGTCGTCGCGCTGGGCACCAACTTCGGGCCCCTCGTCTTCGAACTTTTCGCCGACGCTGCGCCGTTGACGGCGGCCAACTTCCTGAACTACGTCAACGACGGCGACTACGCGAATTCCTTTTTCCACCGCAGCGTGCCGGGCTTCGTCCTCCAAGGAGGCGGTTTCCGCACCGCGTCCCCGACGTTCTCCTCGACCGCCCAGTTCTCTGCCGTTCCCGCCGATCCCCCCGTGCTCAACGAACCGGGCGTCCCCAACGCGAAGGGCACGGTCGCCATGGCCAAGCTGGGGAACCAGCCGAACAGCGCGACGAGCCAATTCTTCGTCAATCTGGCCGACAACCCGGGACTCGACGTGCAGAACGGGGGCTTTACCGTGTTCGGCCGCGTGCTCGACATGGCCGCGGTCAACGCGATCGCCGGTTTGCCCGTCAACAACACGAACCCGTCACCGTACGACGAACTGCCTCTCGCGGCCGACAACCGGCTGGCCGTGGTCCAGTTCGCAACGGGTCTGGGAACGATCTCCGGAACCGCTTATCGCGACGCCAACGGCAACGGCGTGCGGGACGACGGCGAGAGCGGACTGAGCGGCGCCGTCGTCTACGCCGACGCGAACGACAACGGCCAGCGGGACGCCGGAGAGGACTTTGCCACGACCGACGCCCAGGGACGCTACCGCCTGCAAACCGGTCCGGGAAGCGTCGCCGTCCGCTCGGCTCCCCTCCCCGGAGCCGTCGTCTCGGGCGCGAACGTCCGTCTCGTGACGGTAGCCCTCGGTCGCGTGGAGAGCGGTCGCGATTTCGGGCAACGCATCGTGGCCGCGGCCGACGCCTACGCGACCGAAGTCGGCCAGACGCTCGTCCTGTCGGCAGCCGAGGGCGTGCTCGCCAACGACCCGGGGTGGGGAACCGGCGAACTCGCCGCCCGATCCGCCGTCCCGCCGCAAAACGGCTCGCTCACCCTGCAGAGCAACGGAGCGCTGAGCTACCTGCCGAACCCGGGTTTTGTCGGAGCGGATGTTTTTTCCTACACCGTAAGCAACGGCCAGCAGGAGAGCGCTCCGGTTGCCGTGACGCTGTCGGTCGGACCGACCGCCGCCAGTTCGATTTCCGGATCCGTCTACCTCGATCTCGACGGCGATGGCGCAGCCGAAGCCGGCGAGCCGGGAGTGCCCGGAGTGCGAATCACGTTGACCGGCAGCGACGACTCCGGCTCCGCAGTGCAGCGCACCGTGCTGACTGACGACGCCGGCAGCTTTGCCTTCGCCGGACTCGCGGCGGGCGTCTACCAGTTGCAGGAGCGACAGCCCGCGCTGCTCCGCGACGGACTCGACTCCGCGACGGTCGGCGGAGCGATCGTCGAGAACGACGTCATCCGGCAAATCGCGGCGGGGCCTCAGTCCCAACTCGCGGGGTTCCGCTTCGCGGAACGCTCGCTGACTCCGCAGCACGCGTCGATCGTCTGGCAATTCGCATCGACGGCGCGGAACGCGGATTTTTTCCGCGATCAGATCGCCAGCGCCGAACGGTACGCCGGAAACAGCGAGCTGGCCGACGCCATCCGCCCCCGCGGGGCCGCAGGGAACGTCGCTCCGGAGACGGCTGCTCCGCCCGTGCACTCCTCGCTGCCGCCGACGGCGGAACTGCGGGCCGACGACGACGTTCCCCGGGATTCCGCCCGTCGCCCGGCGCCGCTTGCCGTCGTCTCCGTCGCTGCTCCGTCGACGTCGGCCTGGTGGATCTCCCCGGCCGAACCGCCGCCCGCCCCCGACGACGCGGCGCTGGCTGCGGCCTTTGCCGGATGGGAGCGCAACGCACTCCCGGCTCCTCCGCCTCCCGCCGCCGTCTTGTTGCGCAAGGCGCCGTCGGAGTCCGCGACCTCGTCCGACCGGCCCCCGTCGGCCGATTCCGACGCGCAGCGTCCCCGCGATGCGCACGCGGTGGAACTGCCGGGCGAATCGTGGGGCCTGGCGTGACGCGTTCCGCCGAGCTCAGTACTTCGCCTCCAAACCGAACCGCAGGCCTTGGACCCAGACGAGCGACTCCGTTGCCGGATACCGCGGTCGCGAAGGACCCGCCAGCGTTCCGGGCGGAATCTGCGTGGGATTGACTTGCCGGTCGATTTGTTCGGCAGCCCGCCAGACGCTGCTCCACAGCACCAGATCGTAGCCGGCGATCAACCGCACGCGCGGGGCGATTTGCCGATGCAGCGTGACGCCGAATTCCGACAGCGCTCCGAAATCGTCGCTGCGGTAGTCGCCCAAATTCGTCGACTGCGTGAGGAGCCCTCCCGCACGGCTCGCCGAGGCTCCCCCCGCCGAAGTCGACGTCGAACCGGAGACCCTGCCGCGACGTTGCACGGCGCCGACGGCCGCCCGCGCCGATCCGTCAAGCACCCACCCCGGACCCAGGGGGTGGTTGAGCACGAGGCCGATCTCTCCGCCATGGAACGCGTTGCGCGTGGCGACTCGTTCGCTCGTCACGCGCGTGACCCCCGCGTCGGGACCGCTCAAGCCCAGCGTCGTCTCGGCGATGGCAACGCCCTCGGAAAGTCGAGCGAAGCGGTAGCCGGCCAGCAGATCCGCCTGCACCCACGGCGTGAAGTCGGCCACGCGGCGGTAGGCGATCGAGGCGATCTGCAGCTCGCTGCGGGATTGGATCGCCAAGGTTCCCTCCACCAGTCCTGGGTAGGCGATCAACCGCGCGTCCTCGATTCCGGTCGACGCGTTGAAAAAGGGCCGCGCCAAGACGGCATACTCCGCCGAACCGCCCGCGAAGCGGGCGCGGTTTTCGCCCAGCAAGAGGCAACTCGCCTCGAGGCTGCTGTGCAGCGACTCGTCGAGCCACGCCCCTGCCACGAACCGCCCTCCTGGTTGCATGTCGGCAAGCGTTTCGTTGCCGCCCATCAATGCCGTCGTACTGGCCTGTCCCAGAACGCCCGCCGCCGCGACCGGCGGAACGATGGCGCTCGAGGAAGCCAGGACCGGCGTCGCAGCGCCCGACGACCATCCCAACAGGGCCTCCGCGCTGCCGTAGAACCGCGGCGAGGAGGCGACCGGAATCTCGACCCAACCGTCGGCGGCTTCCCCGCAATCCAGGCCGTCGGCCTCGGAGACGGCCGCTCCAACCACCCCCGCCGACTCCGCCGCGCCTCCGCGAAACCCGTAGAAATGCCCCTCGTACCAGACCCCAGGAGGGCTTGCGGAGGGGTCGGCAGGCGTCTCCACCCGGTCCTCGGCATGCACCTCGCCCCATGGCACGCACAGCAGAGCCCCGAGCAACCCCCGAGCGCAAAGGCGGCAACGACGCATGGCGGGCAAACTCCCGGAAAAGGCGGCTGAAAGCCACGCCGGTCGCACTTCCCCACGAACTCGCCCGGGCGATGAACGCGGCGGCAGAGACCGGCCTCGTCCTTATCGGATCGGGCCGCCGCGAGGTTAAAGTCTTTTTTTTCGGAAAAGACGCACTAAAGCCGCCACAACGCGCATTTCCCCAGGGGCAGGGGATTGGCGGTGGTCCGCCCAGCGACGCCCCTGAACGACGCGTCGCCGCGCGCCGCCGGTCGCGCGGTAGACTGGGACCGTGGTGGGGGCGGTGCGCGTCCGGCTGGCGCTGCGGCGGGGCCGATCGGCCGGTTCGCTCCTCGCGCGCCGCGCGGGCCGCGACATCCATGGCGGAACCGGGCGGGCCGGCGCACGGTGCGGCGACGCACCTCGCCGCCGGGGGGCGGGTGGGGTGCAGGAACCATTCGCCCCGGGGAGTTGCTTCACGGAGGCGAAAAGGAGCGACGCGGAGGGCATGGCCGACGAATCGCCTCCCCCGGCCCGTCGCTCTTCGGGCCGGGAGAGGTGCGCGACGGCAGCGGACCGAGACTTCGGGGACGTGACAAGCGGATGAGCGGTTCCTCTTTATCGAACGCCGCGAGCTACGCGGAAGTCGGGCACGCGGCCCGCCTTGGATTGACGATCAACCTGGCGTTGGCCGCCGCCAAGCTGGCTGGCGGGATCGCGGGGCACTCGTTTGCTCTGATTGCCGACGCGATCAATTCGCTTGGGGACGTGGTGGCGTCGGTCGTGGTGCTGTTCGCGTTGCGCGTGGCCCAGCTGCCGCCGGACGACGAACATCCTTACGGCCACACTCGGGCCGAGGGGATCGCGGCTGCCAACGTGGCGCTGCTGATCATCGTCTCGGCGGTGCTCGTCGGTTGGGAAGCGGTGCGTCGTTTCGCCAGCCCGCACCCCATTCCGCCCGTTTGGACGATGTGGATCGCCGGCGCCAACGTGGCGATTAAAGAGGCCTTGTACCAGTACAAGGTGCGGATCGGCCGTCGGACGGGTTCGATGTCGCTGGTCGCGAACGCCTGGGATCATCGGAGCGACGCTTTTTGCGCGCTGGCGGTCTTGATCGGCTTGGCGGCGATTCGCTGGGGCGGTCCGGCGTACCTTTGGGCGGACGAGGCGGCGTCGTTGTTCGTCGCTTTGGCGATCGTCTGGTCGGGCATTGCGCTCTTTCGCCAGAGCAGCAGCGAACTCATGGACGTCCAGGCCGAGCCGGAGCTGGTGCGGAGGATCCGCGAGGTCGCCCTGGCGGCCGCCGAAGTACGCGACGTGGAAACGCTGTGGGTGCGCAAGTCGGGCCTCGAATACTTTGCCGATATCCACGTCGAGGTCGATGGCGCGCTGACGGTCGCCGAAGGGCATCGCATCGGCCACGACGTGAAGGCCCGGCTGCTCGCCGAATTTCCAGCGCTCCGCGACGTGCTGATTCATCTGGAGCCGGCGGCTCCGGGCTCCTCCTGGTTGTCGACGGACTCGGCCAGCCGCCAGCCCAGCGATCCGACCCGCTCGGCGTAAACGAGCGACAGAGCCGTCGCCGCCGGAGCGGCGAGCAGCACGCCGTCGAGGCCCCGCCAAGCGAGACCCGCCGCCGCGCCGGCAATCAAGGCCGACTGGGCAACGAAGCGAAGCCAGTCCCGCGGGCGTTGCACGATCGAGGAGAGCAACCGCCCCGAGACAACGCCCAGCGGCGAGCCCTGCTCCAACGCGGAGAGCAGCGCCGCGGCGAAGCAGCACAAACCCGCCAGCCAGGCTCCGTAGGCGCCGGCGAACCCCCCGCCGGGCACGAACTGCCTGACGAGCCAGGCTCCTCCGCAGCCCGCCGCCAAAGCCATGCTGCAGTACAGCGCTTCATCGAACCAGTCGAGGAAATTGGCCGTCGGGGGAGCGTGCAAGCGATCGTGCCCCTGCGACGCTTCCGTCACCAGCGCGACCCACAACGCCGACGCGGCCAGCCACCACAACGCTCCGAGCATCGCGGCCAGCGCCAGAAAGCAGACTTGGGCAATTGCCCCCATGCGGCTCGTCGCCATCGTCCAGCCCTGGCTTGCAAACCAGCCGATCGCCGCCAGCCACGCCGCCAGCAGCAGACCGCGAGAGACGACCGCGCCGCACAGCACGAGGGGAAGCCGGCGGCCAGGTCGAGCCGCGCTCGCAACCGGCGTTGCGTCCGGTCGGGAAAACCGCTCTCGCTGGGCCTGGTTCGCCGCGCCGGGGGGCATGGTCGGCTCGGCGCGACCGACGCGCGCCCCAGGGACGCGGCCTGATTCCCGGCGCGGCTGCTCCGCCGACGCCGCGATTCGCGGCACAGGACGCGGGCCCGGAGCCGAAGACTCGTCCAGTTCGTACTCGCCGCTCTCCTCCTCGGTCGGCGGGGGAGTACTCGCCGCCGCGGCGTCCGCAGCTCGCTGCCGACGTTGCCCGACTTCGCCCCGCTCCGCCTCGTCGACCTGGGACGCGGCCGCGTCCGTTCCGCTGGCTTCTGCGGGAGGAAGCGGAACGACGTTGACCCGACCGCAGCGCCGGCAGGCAAACGCTCCCCCTGCGGCGGCCTGCCGCGCGACAAGCCGGCTGCCGCAGCCGATGCATGCGAAAGCGAATCGATCGGAACCTGCGTCATGCGGCCGTTCCAGCGACATCGTCGTGCCTCCCGCTTTTCCCCGGGAGGCGGCGCTACCCGCGTGCTCTCCCGCAACGCCCTGCTGCGGCGCGCCGCGTCCCGGAGCGGCTGCCTTCAGCGTCGGGTGCGCGACGACCCCAAAGGCGGCGCCGCGCAGGACCGGGGATCGACCCGCCGGCGCTTCCGAAAGTGTCTGTGCGGGACTGCATCGCCCTCCGCTGGGCCCTCTCCAGGTCGGCGCGGCTCATGAGCCGCCGCTCGTCTTGCGCCTCCGGCTTTTTCTCCTCCGTGAGGAGCGGCGGACGGGTTCGTGGACCGCGCGGTCGCCCCTAGTACTACAGCGCTAACTTGATCTTGCTTGGAGGGGGCGAAGCGGCGAAACTGTCGTTTTCCGCAGGGGGGCGGGCATGGAAGTGGGTGCTGGCATGGACGCCGCTCAGGTCCGGCAATTGA
>Ga0169931_10013032_pt1 | contig 11418 bp, 16 predicted proteins | sample Kivu_15m_20L_FD_129675 | JGI IMG/M metagenome (GOLD analysis project Ga0169931, IMG submission 129675) | Freshwater microbial communities from Lake Kivu, Western Province, Rwanda to study Microbial Dark Matter (Phase II) - Kivu_15m_20L... | ecosystem: Environmental > Aquatic > Freshwater > Lake... | reverse complement strand
ATTCGTATCGAGAAGCCGCGACTGATTATGGCACACATAACCTCGGGCGGCGGGGAATCCGACATGGGGGCTCGCAATCAGCCTGTGGACGAAGGGAACCCAACTGGGCGCGCGCGACGTACCTTCGCTCACCCGAGCCGGAGCAGGAACTCCATATCGAGGTTCCGTTTCTATACCTTTTGGGAGTAGCCTGTGACTTGGACGTTCGAGTTCGACCGAGCGAAGTCCGAGACGAACAGGCTCAAGCATGGGATCGACTTCGCCGAAGCCCAGCGACTGTGGGACGACAGCGACCACCTGGAGATCCCGGCCCGATCGACGGGCGAGCCGCGTTGGGTCGTCATCGGGCGGATCGATGGACGCACCTGGGCCGCGATCGTCACGAGGCGGCGCGGATTCATCCGCATCATCTCGGTGCGGCGGGCACGACAGGCTGAGGAGGCGCTCTATGAGAGCTCAGGATCTTGACCGGAAGTTCGACGCAGACCAAGAGGACATCATTGGCGATCTCGACGTGCGGGCGGCGCGACGACCCGGGCGCGACGTCCAGCGCGTCAATGTTGACTTCCCCATCTGGATGGTCGAGTCCCTCGATGCCGAAGCCACACGCCTCGGCATCACACGTCAGGCCATCATCAAGACCTGGATCGCCGAACGACTCGACCGCCTGGTCGGCTGAGCAGCGCTGCGGGCGTCGCTCGCGTCCTACGGCGTACCCGGCGCAGGGATCGAAGAAGTGCTCAGCCTGACCCTGAGGAGTGGGTCGGCAACTGCTCGTAGTCAGTCCAGCACGCGCGCGCACTCTGCATCGGCCTGCCCGAGCGGGACGCAGCGGTGCTTCGCGTCACCGCGAATGCTGCCAACGGACGGGGCGTCAGGAAGCCAGGAACTTCTCGAAGGCCTCACGCGCGAGTTGCGACACCGTCACTCCCCGCGCTTCGGCCTCCCGCATTGCCTTGGCCTTGAGTTCGGGTGTCACGCGGAAGGACACATGCGGCGAGTGCGATGCCTCCCCCGTGAGCGACGGACGACCCCCTTGCTTTTTCCAGTAGGCGGCCACGTCACCGAGGGCGCGATCGACGTAGGCCTGATCGACGCGCCGTCCTTAGCTGTCAAGGATGACCTCGCGCTCCAGGTCCACGTCAGGTCCGGTGATGCGTACGCCCTTGGTGGGCTTGCGAGTCATGACGACCTCCGTCGATACCTGGTGGGCATGGCATGAATCACCAGGAGGAGTGCAGGCAGCACGATGGCGACCACTTCGATCTCCTCTCCACGTCGATCTCGTCCGATGAAGTGAATCCGAGGATCCCCGTCCCCGAGGACCGTGTCGGCACGCTGGTGCTCCGCCAGCGCCTCCTCGATCCGCCGTCTCGTTAGGCCGTGCTTGCGAGCTCCGCTTGTGATTCGAATCGAGAAGCCGGGATTGATTATGGCATACATAACCTCGGGGGGTGGCGCTCTCGGCGAATTGACCCCTGCCCATGGTGTGCGCACACTTGCGTTACAGGAGGTGGTCGCGGTGGGACAGGAAACGATCAATATGCGCACCGACAGCGAGCGCAAGCGCCGCCTGCAGACGGCCGCAGATCTGAGTCACATGAGCCTGTCGGCCTTCGTCCTCTCGGCAGCAGACGAGCGCGCACAGCACGTGATCGACCAGCAGTCAGCGACGGCCCTGCCCGCCCACTTCTACGACGACTTCTTCGACTCGCTTGCCGCCCCGCCGGCACCGACTCTTGTCGACGCGGCTGGCCGCCTACCCGGCATCGTGCGGCGTGGTGACTGATCGACCCTTCGCCAGCCTGACCTTCGATCCCGGCGTGCACGGCGCCGCGCGATTCGACTCAGGCGAGCCAACTCTCGATGACTGGCTACGCAAGCATGCTTCGAGTGCGATGCGCGCACGTGTGGCGCGGACCTTTGCGCGGCTCCCCGCCGACAGTGACGCCGTGGTCGCGTACTACTCACTGAGTGCGCACGCGGTGATGCGAGACTCGGCGCCCGCTCGAATCGGTCGCGGCGTACCCGACCCAGTGCCAGCGGCCCTGATCGCCAAGCTCGCACTCGATCGTTCGCTCCAGGGGCAGGCGCTCGGCCGCGTGCTCCTCGCCGATGCGCTTGAGCGGATCGTCACCGCCAGCGAGCGAGGCCCGGCCGTGCGCGCGATCGCTGTCGATGCCCTGACCGACAAGGGCCGTGACCTCTATGCAGCGTGCGGATTCGTGGCTGTGCCTGGAACTGTGTCTCGGATGATCCTGAGAGCGGAGTCGGCGGCGAGCGCACTGGGTCGATAGCGGATCGCTGCCGCATCTCCACCTCCGGTGCCGCCGAAGGCGAGCGGGCGGTTGTAAGCAACCTCCTCAACGGCCCGAGCGGTGAACTGCGCGGAGGGGAAGTCCGAGTATGGCTAGGCAAACGGGTCTTCGAGGCGCTTCGCCTGCCTTGAAGCGCGCGCCTCACTGCCGATCTCGATCAGTGGTTGTGCTGCCGCGTACACCCGGCCTCGCTTATCGCCTTGCGCCATGAGGACACCTGCATCAACCAGAGACTTCAGATCGCGAGTCGCCGTTTGATCCGACACTTCGTCACCGTTATCGCGCAGCGCAGCTGAGTAGGTCGACCGTCTGAGTCGATATCCATTTGTGGCGTCAAAGAGAGCAGGAATTGAGCGTTCGGGCACCCCTTTCGCCCGGACGAGGCTCTCCAGCGATGTCCAGAGCCTTTCGCTCGTCTTCACGCGGCGCTGAAGCGTCTCAGCCTGGCGCAAGTGCGCAGTGAGCATGAATCGAATCCAAGGTCGAGTATCCCGCTCGGGTTGCCAGCTGCCTTCACCCACCTGCCGGAGAACGTCGTAGTAGGCCCGGGTGTTTCGCCCGAGATACTCCTCGACGCTCATGAACACCGGAGCGAGCGTCCCATCGCCAGCAAGGACCAAGCTCTGCAGGCCACGAGCCATCCGACCGTTGCCGTCTCGGAATGGATGAATCATCACCAGGTTGAGGTGAGCCATGGCTGCTCGAAGAATGGCAAGACCACCTTGCGCGTTCATCTCGTCCACGAGGGCATTCATCAACGCCGGCACTTCTTCACGATCGACTCCCTCATAGACGATCTCCCCGGTGGGTTCGCTCTGCACAAACACGGACCCTGCTCGCCAGCGACCAGGTCGAGCCGCGAGGTCATAGCTGGTCATCATGAAATGGAGGCTCTTGACGAGATCCACAGACACCTCAATCGGAGGTTCCTGGGCAAGCTGAAGGACGTAAGTCATCGCATTTCGGTAGCCCTCGAGAGCGAGGCGAGTCTCCGTCGTCACGTCCATGGGTTCCTCGCCGGCGGCAACCGCTGCCGCATCGTCGAGGGCTGCGTCGTAACCCTCAATGCTGTTGGACCCTTGGATGTTGCGGGCGAAGGCCATCCGCCGCAACGCCCCTGACCAGCGCCGGGGTTCGCTCAGTTGATGGCGAAGCGACTGCTTCAGTGTCTCGATCTCCTCAAGCACTTCGTGCTCGCGTGAGTCGAGTGCTGGGGCCTGGAACAACATGACTGAGGCTCCTCGTCAGAGTGTATGACTATAACTATACATCATGCAGATGATTTGTTACTAACTAATGCTCATCGGTCTTCAGGGCGCCCCCACGTCGCCACTAGGTGGATAGGTTGCGCTCCAAAGCGTGGGGAGCGAGCGCTGACACGGTGATCCCCTGCTCACCCGCGGCGTCTCAGCGGGCGACTCGCCAACACCATTGCGGCGATCATCGTCGTCCCGCTCAGACAGCTCCTGCATCCCAGGGGGTCTGACACTGTGGGGGCGTCAGGAAGCCAGGTACTTCTCGAAGGCCTCGCGCGCGAGTTGCGACACCGTCACTCCCCGCGCTTCGGCCTCCCGCATTGCCGTGGCCTTGAGTTCGGGTGTCACGCGGAAGGACACATGTGGCGAGTGCTTTGCCTCTCCCGTGAGCGACGGACGACCCCCTTGCTTCTTCCAGTAGGCGTCCACGTCACCCAGGGCGCGTTCGACGTAGGCCTGATCGACACGCTGCCCTTTGCTGTCGAGGATGACCTCACGCTCCAGGTCCACGTCGGGTCCGGTGATGCGTAGGCCCTTGGCACGCTTGCGATTCATGACAACCTCCGTCGATACCTGGTGGGCATGGCGTGAATCACCAAAAGGAGTGGTCCGCCGCCCCGTCAGGCCGTGTTTCCGAGCTCCGCTTGATCCGGTTGGCTGTCGGCTTACCGGCCTTGCCCGGGTGGCGTGACCCCTGCCCTCGATGCCGGGGCGGGCCGAGACCTAGGCAACACGCCTAGGGGCCTTGAGTTCGCCCCATCCCTCCGGCAGGTTTCAGTCGGAGAGCGCAGTCGCGGATGCAGACTGCGCACGCACGAATCGGCGTGACTCGTCACTGAAGGAGTAGAGCGCCAGCGCACGTTCGACGCCGGGTATGGCAACGAGCGTGTCTGATCCGATGACGCCGAGGACTTCGATGCCGATCGGACAACCCCGCTCATCCAGGTCGACGTACACGTTGTCACTGATCTGGACCGTCTCAGAAACGTCGGCGTCAGAGACTCGGAGGTAGCAGGCATGGGACTCGGGGTCGAAAACGCGACGCATACTCACGCCCGACCACCTCCCTCTCGCCACATGACCGACACCACCGTCCGACGGTCAGTCGTCATGATAACTCGCAGAATTCCACCCCGACAATGACCGTCGATCACGACGGTTCCCACCTTGCCAGGACCTACGGGAACGGCCGGTCGCGCAAGAGCAGTTCCGATATCGGCCACCGTGACTCCCCGATCGGCCGTGCGCTGCCGGGCATGCTGAGTGATGCGCAGCGTCGGCGGCTCCGTGGGACCCTCGCCCTTGCTCATCGGGCACTGTGCCGACCAGTTCGACGCTACGTCTATCCCTGAGCCGGACATGTGGACAGCCTCATGATCCGACGCAATGACATCGACGTCTGGCTGCAACAGCACACTGCGACGCGCCTACCAAGACGCCGTGCCCATCATCCTGCTGTGCAAGATCTGACAACCACGACGAGCAGGACGTCATCACGGATGGTGTAGAGGACTCGGTAGTCGCCGACCCTCAAGCGCCACCTATGTCGGCCGCGCAGTGGTCGACTTGCTGGCGGGCGTGGGTCCTCGGCGAGCATGGCGATGGCACCGCGCAGGCGAGCGGTGTCCGCGGGATTCACGCGCCGGAGCGCCTTGATCGAATGCACGGGACCTATCGACGAGCGCGCGACTGTATACGCGTGTCGAGGTCTGACAGCTCGTCCATCAGTGCAGAGGCTCCCCACACCTGGTTGCGCTTGCGATCCGTGAGGGGCCGAAGGACACCCGAGGATTCGAGTCGTTCGATGGCGGCGTAGGCAACGCTCGTGCGTACGCCGAGCGAAGTCTCCACGTCGGCCGCGTCGATGACCGGGTGTGTCAGGAGGTGCTCGATGAGCAGCATCGGGGCACTCCCCCTCCTGGTCCGGCCGAGACTCTCCCGCCACTCGTCCGGGAGTTGGCGGAGTCTCTCCGCCGTCACGCTCGCTTCCTCCGCCGCGATCAGTGCGGCGCCCGCGAAGCGCATGAGGATCGGCTCGAGATCCCCCTCGCGGAAGGCGTCCAGCGCCGAGAAGTACGCGTCTCGGCGGGCAACCAGCGCTGACGCGATCGGCACGACGACCTTGGTGGTCGTGCCCCGAGCGCGGAGGATCGCGTTGACCAAGGCTCGGCCGAGGCGACCGTTGCCGTCAGTGAAGGGATGCAAGGTCTCGAATTGCGCGTGCGCGACCGTGGCCTGGAGGAGGCTGGGCACGTCCGCGCGGTTGGCGAATGCCAGCAGGTCATCGAGCAGGCCCGTCAGGAGCTCCGGCGGTGGCGGGACCAGGAGTGCACCTCTCGGCGAGTAGTCACTGCCGCCGACCCAACTCTGCACGGCACGCACACGACCCGCGTGCGCCCGCTCCATGGGCTCATCCGCCATCAGGGATCGATGAGAGGCCAGTAGGTCATTCAGCGCAACCTGTCGGGACTCTGCAGCCGAAGCCATAAGCCGCTCCATTGCCCGGGACGCAGCGACCATCGCCACCGCCGACGCATTCGATCTGGCTCCGTGCAGGGCTCGTGCGTAATCATCGACACTGGCGTCGAGATTCTCGATCTTGGAGGACGCCACCGACTCTGTGCGCAGCAGCAGTCCACTGAGGGCACTCAGATCGGACCCGTGGCCTGCATCCAGGGTGACGACCGCCCGCGCCGCCGCGTCGAGCTCGCCCGCAATGCTGGACGGGATAGATAGGTCCATCGCCGCGAGCGGCGACGGGATTGTCACCGTGATCGAGCGCACCAGGCGGTCGGCACGCGTGCCGGCGCGCTGGGTCTGTCGCCATGGACGCTCTTCTCGCGTCACAGGCGGAATGGCGATCACGGAACGACTCTAGCGTTATTCCGGATTATTTTGTCTATTCAGGAATACTGACACCACGATTCCGGCAGCGGTGAGGAACCGCATCGCGCATGGTTACGCCACGATCGACCTGAGCATCATCAAGGCCACGGTGAGGGACGACCTGCCGGCCTTCCGATCGTCGATCGCACAGGCACTGGAGGAAAGCTGATCTCTCGGGTCGCCCCTCGAGGGGACCCCTCCGGCATGCTTCGATGCGCTGCATGAGCGAACGTCGGATCCCCATCTCCACGCCGTCGGGAACCTTCGAGGTCTGGACGCAGACGCTCGGATCCCATCCGCGCGCACGCGTGCTGCTCCTGCACGGCGGCCCAGCGGCGACGCACGAGTACTTCGAGTCACTCGCACCAGCTCTCGTCGATGGCGGCTTAGAGGTCATCTACTACGACCAACTCGGGTCGCATGCAAGCGATCAGCCTGACGATCCCAGCCTGTGGACCCTCGAGAGATTCGTCGACGAGGTGGAGCAGGTGCGCATCGCGCTGGACCTCGATCGCGACGACTTCATCATCCTGGGTCATTCCTGGGGTGGACTACTCGGCATCGAGTACGCCCTGACACATGGCGAGCAGCTCAAGGGACTGATCGTCTCCAACATGATGTCGTCGATTCCGGCCTATGACCGATTCGCGCGCGAAGTGATCATGCCGACGATGGATCCCACCGCGCTCGCGCGCATCCAGGAGATCGAGGCCGCGGAGGACTACGCCAACCCGGAGTACGAGGCCCTGCTCATGGAGCACCACTATGTGCATCACGTGCTGCGCAAGCCGGCCGAGGAGTGGCCTGAACCGGTGACGCGCTCCTTCGCCCACCTCAACCCCGCGATCTACGTGCCCATGCAGGGCCCGAGCGAGCTCGGCTCGACTCCGCAGGCGAGTCTCTACTCGTGGGACCGCTTCGACGACCTGGCGGACATCGCGGTGCCGACCCTGGTCATCGGCGCGGAGCACGACACGATGGACCCCGCGCACATGCGGGCGATGGCTGATCGCCTGCCTCGCGGCACCTATCTGCACTGTCCCGATGGCAGTCACATGGCGATGTGGGACGACCCCGACGTCTACGTCGCAGGAGTGCTCGACTTCGCGCGAGGCCTGTAGGGCGCGCGCGGCTGGCAGGGATGCGAGCAACCGGTGTCAGGGCACGATCTCGAGTGCCCTTCCAGCGGGAGTGCGCGCCACCTCGAAGTGCCGACGGTCCAGCGTGAGCACACGATCGATTCCTAAGCGATCCGCCAGTACCAGCATCGAGGCATCCGTCACACCGATCCCGGCGTACCGCGAGATGAGTTCAGCGCATGCGCGCAGGTCATCCCGATCCACCGAGGCGAGGACGTAGGCGGGAGAGGCAAGCTCCCCCAGCACACGCTGCTCGGCATCGGCACCGAGCCGCGTGGACACGAGGTAGTCAAGTTCTGCGACGACATAAGGAGACACGACGAAGGGACCCTGCTCCTGCGCGACCGCCTCGGCGACAGACGTATGCGTGGGTTCGCGACGGATGTAGAGGCTCAGCAGCCCCGAGGTGTCGGCGAGGATCACCGCGCCTCGCCGAAGCCGGCCAGCAACTCGTCGACGCGCTCGGCGAACGGCTCACCCTCGAGGAATCCGGCGGCTGGCCTCACGGAGCCGACCCGGGCAGCGATCGCCTCACGGATGATCTCGGCCTCGGAGCGCCCCGATGCGGCGGCCTCCACCTCGAGGGCCCGCTTGAGGTCATCGGGCAGGTAGACGGTGGTTTTCACGGGCATGCCATACATGGTGCCATACATGGTGCGCTCCCCTCCTGGCGTGCGTGTGCCGCCCTCCGGCACGAGCCCCTCAAGGTCCAGCCTCGGAATGAACCTGTGGACGGTCGGCGTGGGTAGCCTCAGGCCCATGACCCGTCGCACTCTCCGCCTCACCGTGTCCGCGCTCGCCACCGCGCTCATCGCCACACCGATCGTGATCGCATCAGCGGCGCCCGCCTCTGCACACGCGATCGTGGACATCGGCGGTGATCCGGCGTACGCGGGCAAGACGTCGACGATGACGCTGGAGATCCAGCACGGCTGCCTCCAGAACGAAGCGGGTGTCGAGAAGGTCGCGGCGTACTTCAACAAGTCATAGGTGAACGTCGTGCCCCAGCCGGTCGACGAGTGGTCCTCCTCGGTGAAGCGGTCGGGCAAGACCATGAAGGTCGTCTGGAAGCTGACGGGTGAGGTGCCCGCCTTCAACACGCCCGTGTTCTTCCCCATGGACATCACCTGGCCCAAGAAGCCCGGCGTCTACGGCCTGCCCGTGCGCCAGTGGTGCGACGGCGCGACGAACATCTGGGACGAGCCTGACGGTCCCGCGACCGCGGGCAAGCCCTCTCCCCCGCTCTATCCCCTGCCGCAGATCAAGGTGCTGGCGCCCCGCAAGTAGCTCCCTACGTCGCCGCAGATGAGGTCTGCTCCTCGGGAGCGTCCTCGCGCAGCCCCAGGGCCTTGGCCACGGGCACCGCCGTGAGGCCATAGAAGGTCACCGTCACCGCGATGATGATGAACGCCGCGGGCAGAAGGTCCTGGGCCCCGGGGACCTTGGCCGCGACCAGGACGGCACCCACGCTCGATGCCGTGGCGGCCGCGACGATGCCGCGCGGGTCCATCGCCGCGATGAAGACACGCTCCTTGCGCGTGAGATTGGAGCCGAAGGAGCACAGGACGCTGATGAGGGGTCGCTGCACGAGGATGAGGAGCACGGCGAGGATCACCGTCGGGATCCAGATCGCCTGCACGGTGGCCAGGGGCACGAGGGCGGAGATCGACACGAAGAGCACCCCGATGCTGATCGTCACGATGGTGTTGAAGAACGCATTGCGCGGGTCCAGCGTCACCCCGAGCCTGGTGGCGACCCTGGGAGCCGTCATGCCCATGAGGACCGCGGCGAGCAGCCCGCTGTCCTGGGTAACGAGGTTGGCCAGCCCGGCCGTGACGAGCACGGAGGCCAGCACCACCTGCGTGTTCAGGGTGGGGTTGCCCCCGGTGAGGCGGCCGCCGATCACGAAGAGCGCCGTGCCGATCGCTGCGGCGACGACGGCGACGAGGACCCCTCCGAAGAAGATCCCGACGGCCTCGGGGATCGAGGTCGCGTCGGTCGCCTTGACGATCTGGAAGACGACGACCGCGGCCAGCGCTCCCAGCGGGTCGAGCAGGGTGCCCTCCCACACGAGGATGCGGCGCACCCGCGCGCTCGGGCGCGCGAAGTCCAGGATGGGATTGATGACGGTCGGGCCCGAGACGATGAGGATCGCCCCGAGCATGGCCGCCACCGGCCACGGCATGCCGATGATGACGTGGGCACCGACCGCGGCCAGCACGCCGGTGACCGGTGCGCCGATCCACACCAGGCGGCGTACGACGCTGCGCTCCTTGGCCTGGAGTTTGATGGCGGTGAGCCCCACGCCGCCGTTGAAGAGGATGATCGCCACGACGAAGTCCACCGCCGTGGGGAAGATCGACCCGAGGACCGCTCCGGGGGTGTCATCGGGCGCGATGATGCCGAGCAGGAAGCCCGCGGGCAGCAGCAGCACGAGCGCGGGGATCCGCAGCCTCGGCGCGATCACCTGGCAGGCGGTCGCGATGCCGAAGACCAGGACGGTGGCGAGGATCACCTGCTGGGTCGTGGGCTCCGACACGGCGCTCACTCTAGGGCGCTCGCCTGGGCTCCAGCGGCAAGAAGCGCTCCCGAATGGCCGCCGCTAGCCTCAGAAGTCGTGGAAGCGCTGGAGCAGGGGGCGGAGCGACAGGCGCGGTCGCGCCGCTCCCTCGTCGTGCTCGTCATCGGCCTCCTGAGCATCGGCGTGCTCGTCGCTGGGGGCTTCTACTTGGATGCGCGCTGGCGTGCAGCCGCTGCCACGTCACTCACCATCGCCTTCGACAAGACCGTCACGGCCATCGAGAACGGCGAGAGGCGCGTGCAGTCGGTCTCCACCTACGAGCAGGAGCGCTCACTCTCGCGCGACGATGCACGCCAGGCGGCTGTCGAGTCGAGTGCACTCATTGCCGAGCGACGCGCGGCCGTCGATGCCGTCCTGCTCCTCCCGTGGCACTCCGACCTGCACCATGCGCAAACGCAGGCGGGAGTCTGGCTCGACTTGCGCGCCACCGGCATCAACAGCTTCGCAGCTCAGGGAGTGGCTCGCTATCCCCCGCGCGGTGAGCTCAACGACGCGCGAGCAGCGCTCGTGCGTGCCTTCAGCACCCTCGGCTAACTCGGCGACACACTCGGCTCGGGGCAGACCTCATCGGCGTAGGCGTCGATCGCCTCGCCGCCCTCGGCGAATGCCGGATCCTCGAAGGAGCGGGTGAGTTCGCCCAGGAGCCCTGACATCGCGGGCGAGTCCGCTGCCGACTGCTTGACCTTCAGGGCCACGGCCCGCGAGGCATCGAGGAATCCCCGACCCGGAGCGGGGATCCCCGGCAGTGCCCCCTCGAGTTGGTCGAGGGCGTAGGACATGGCATCGGCTGCCGCCACCGCGGACATCGAGTCTCCCGCCTCGAGACTCGTCGCGAGGTCGGTGAGCGCGACGGAGTAGTCGTCCATGGCGGTGCGGGCCAGCGTGCAGTCGACCGTTGGCGCTGCGCTCACCGAGGTTGACTCGACGGGGGTCGAGCAGCCGGCCAGGGCCACAGCCACCACGGCGGTGACGACCACTGCGCGCCCGCGAACCCGTCGTCCCTGCACCCGCCCAGGCTAGGCGACGCAGGACTCCCGGCTGGCGCTCACCCTGCGCGCCGGGACAATGGACCCATGACCGACAGCGCCTCCCTCTACGACCTGACCTTCACGGACAACCACGGCAGGGAGGTTGCCCTCTCCGACTTCGCCGGCAAGCCCGTGCTCGTGGTCAACACCGCGAGCAAGTGCGGCTTCACGCCGCAGTACGACGACCTGCAGAAACTCCATGAGGAGCTT
>Ga0169931_10013031_pt1 | contig 11419 bp, 9 predicted proteins | sample Kivu_15m_20L_FD_129675 | JGI IMG/M metagenome (GOLD analysis project Ga0169931, IMG submission 129675) | Freshwater microbial communities from Lake Kivu, Western Province, Rwanda to study Microbial Dark Matter (Phase II) - Kivu_15m_20L... | ecosystem: Environmental > Aquatic > Freshwater > Lake ... | reverse complement strand
GGCCCTCACCCGATTCGGGTTCATGCCTCAGCCAGGCTGACCTCCTACCAGAAAGGCTGCAAAATCATGACCTGCCAGGGTCAGGAACAGTCTCGCCTTCGATTCGAGTTCTTTCACGTTAACGCCGCCGCGCGGCTTCGCGAACGATGCGCTCGGCCTTCAGGATCACCGGGCGGTCGACCATGCGACCGTCGACCGCCACCGCCGCCCCGCCGGCGCGCTCGGCGAAGGCGAGCACACGCTCGGCCCAGGCCACATCCTGGGCGGAGGGGGAGAAGGCGGCATTGACCAGCGGCACCTGACGCGGGTGGATGCACAGCTTGCCGCCGAAGCCCTGGCGTCTGGCCCGGGTGGTATCGGCCTGCAGCATCTCCGGGTCGTCGATCTCCGTGCACACCCCGTCCACCGGCGGCTGGATGCCGGCGAGCCGGGACTCGAGCACCAGCCGCGAACGGAAGTAGAGCAGTTCGTCGCCCTCGCCATCGATGCCGAGGTCAACCTGGAAATCGATACTGCCAAACAGCAATCGCTGCACGCCGGGGGCGCGCGCCAACGATCGCAGGTTGTCGAAACCACCAGCGGTCTCGACCAGCGGCAGCAGGGCACGGGCACCGCCAGCGCAGAGGGACAGCACGGCATCGTCCAGCGCCTCGGCCTTGGGCAGCACGATGGCCGCCACGCCCGGAAGGGCGCACAGGGCAAGGTCGTCGGCGTGCCAGAGCGTGCCCGGAGCGTTGATGCGCACACACACCGATCGCGCTGGGGAAAGCCATTTCGCCAGGGCCCCGCGGGCCTCGGTTTTCTGGTCGGGCGGCACCGCATCCTCGAGATCCACGATGACGGCATCAGCGCCGGCGCTGCAGGCACGCTCGAATCGTTCCGGACGGTTGCCGGGTACGAACAGATAGGAACGCGCCACCAGGCTGTCCACGATGTTGTCTGCGGCCATGCTCACACCGCCCCTTCGGCCCGCAGCCGTCCGATGGCATCGGCGTCGTAACCAAGTTCCGCCAGTATGCCGGCGGTGTGCTGGCCGATGGCCGGGATGGCACCCAGCTGCACCTCGAAGCTGTCAGGGGCGCCGGGGGGAAGCAGCGCCTTGATCGCACCGACCGGGGAGTCGACCTCGACGAAACGATGCCGGGCCGCCAGCTGCTGGTGGGCCCAGAGGTCATGCATGTCGTTCATGCGCGCGTTGCCGATCTGGGCCTGATCGAGACGTTGCACCACCTCGGCTGCCGTCAGGGTGGAGAAGACCTCGACGATGATGGCGCGCAGGGCGTCGCGGTTGAGCGAACGCAACGGCCCGGAGCAGAAACGTTCGTCGGTGCGAAGCTCGGGGCGCAGCAGCACCTTGTCGCAGAAAACCGCCCACTCGCGCTCGTTCTGCAATCCGAGCATCACGGAACGCCCGTCACCGGCGGGGAAGGGGCCGTAGGGATAGATGGTGGCGTGCGAGGCGCCGGCACGCGGCGGCGGCGGCGCGCCTTCGTAGGCGTAGTACAGCGGGAAGCTCATCCACTCGGTCATGGCCTCCAGCATGGAGACGTCGATGCGGCAGCCGGCACCGGTGCGGGCGCGCTGCAGCAGGGCGGCGAGGATGTTGCTGTAGGCGTACATTCCGGCGGCGATGTCCACAATGGAGCAGCCGGCCTTGGCGGGTGCCTCCGGCGTGCCGGTGACGGACAGCAGGCCCGACTCGCTCTGGATGAGCAGGTCGTAGGCTTTCTTGTCGCGGTAGGGGCCGTCGGCGCCGTAGCCGGAGACGTCGCACACGATCAATCGCGGAAAGCGATCCTTGAGCTTGTCGTAGGAATAGCCCATGCGGTCGGCTGCGCCCGGGGCGAGGTTCTGGATGAGGACGTCGGAGCGCTCCAGCAGGCGCTCGAGGATGGTCGGCGCCTCGGGGTGCTTGAGGTCGAGCGTGAGGCTCTCCTTGGAGCGGTTGGTCCAGACGAAGTGCGAGGACATGCCGCGTACGCGTTCGTCGTACTGCCGCGCCGGGTCTCCCACCTTCGGTCGCTCGATCTTGATGACCCGCGCCCCGAGCTCGGCGAGTTGCCGGGTGCAGAAGGGGGCGGCGATGACGTGCTCCAGCGCGAGCACCGTGACTCCGTCCAGCGGACGCATGACTTCAGACTCCCGAGGTTGCGCCGGGGATGCGTGTCCACGGCTGGGTCCGGGGCGCACCCGGCCGCCGACCGTCCGGGGCGGTCGGGGGAACGCCCCGCGCAAAAAAGCGCGAGTTTACCCGAGCGTCCGGGGACGCACGTGGTGCCAGCCCGAGCGTCGGCGACCTGCCTTGGCGCACGTACTGCTGCAATGCACCACGGGCATGGTGCGATACCGCGCCAGCATGGCCGGCGCCGTCAGGCGTACTCCGGCCGCAGCCCCAGCTTGCGCACCAGCCTCGCGTAGCGCTCCGACTCTGCTGCCACGAACTCGGCCATCTCCTTCCTCGAACGGCCGATGACGCGTGCACCGGTGGCGGCGAACTGTTCCTGCAAAGCCGGCGATTCCATCGCGGCGCGCAGTTCGCGGCTGAGGCGGTCCACCACGACTGCCGGCGTTCGCGCCGGGGCGAAGAAGGCGGTCCAGACGTCGAGCGTGGCGCCCGGGTATCCCGCTTCGCCCAGGGTGGGCACCTCGGCCAGGATGCCGGCCCGCGTGGCCGAGGTCACCGCCAGTGCCCTGAGCTTGCCGGCACGCACATGGGGTACGGCCGCCGGATAACCACCGGCGATGAGCGGCACCCGTCCGGGCAGCACGTCGGTCATGGCCTGTCCGTCCCCCCGGTAGGGCACGTGCACCATTTCAAGGCCGGCTTCGTCGGCAAACATCTCGACCGCGATGTGGGGCAGACCTCCAGTACCGCTGGAGGCGAAGGACAGCGGCTCCGGCCCGGCGCGACCACGCGCCACCAGCTCCTTGGCGCTGCGCACACCAAGCCCCGGGTGGGCCACAAGCACCAGGCCGGTGTTGTACCCGGGCGCCACCAGGGTGAAGTCCCTGAGCACAGCGTAGCCAGGGCTGGCGTAGACGTGGGGGCTGACGACGTGGCTGTTGTTCACGAACAGCAGCGTGGCGCCGTCCGGACGCGCCCGCGCCACCGCCAGCGCGCCGACGGTACCGCCGGCACCGGGACGGTTCTCGACCAGCACCCGGCGCTGCAGGCGGCGACCGAGGCTCTCGGCGATCATGCGGGCCCTGGCGTCGAGGCTGCTGCCCGGCGCCAGGGGAACGACCACCCGGATGAGTTCGGGCAGATCGTCCGCCCGCGTGGTGGCTCCGCCCAGGCCGGCGAGTGCAGCTCCGGCCGCAACGATCAGACGTCGGCGCACCGGCCCCGCCGCGGCGTCACGTTCCAGGGCACGATGGTCGGTCAACGATGCGCTCCCTGCGGCACCGGCGGGACGCCGAACTCGCGCCGGCACACTTCGGCGAGAAGTCCCACGCCTTCGCGGATCACCTCGGGCGACGGGTGCGCGAAGCACAGGCGCAGACGGCGTCGGCCGCCGACGGTGTCGGTCATCCACTCCGCTCCCGGGTTGATGGCGATCCCGGCCCCGAGCGCGAGCTGCTCGAGGCGCGAGGTGTCGACCCCCTCCGCCAGCTTCAGCCACAGGAAGATGCCTCCGGGCGGAACATCGAATTCGATCCCGGCCGTGGCGCCGAAATGCGTGCGCACCGACTCGACCATGACGTCGAGCTTGCCCTTGAGCACCGCTCGCAGCTTGCGGACATGGTCGTCGAAGTGCTGCGGACAGTACTCGGCCAGGACCATCTGCTCCAGGGCGCCGGAACCGCCGTCGCTCTTGATGGCGAGGATGCGGCTCATGACCTGCCAGTCCGCCAGCAGGTAACCGATGCGCAGGGCAGGGGCGACGGTCTTGGAGAAAGAGCCGATGTGGATGACCCGGCCGTCGGTGCTCATGGCCCGCATGGCGCGGGGACGCTGTCCTTCCCAGACCAGATCGGCATAGCACTCGTCCTCGAACACCGGCACGCCGAAGCGCTCCGACAGCGCCAGGATCCGCGCGCGCCGCCCCTCGCTCATGATGCTCGCCGTGGGGTTCTGCACTGTCGGGATGGTGTAGATGTACTTGGGCCTGATGCCGCGGCCGGCGAGCTCTTGGAGCATGGCCTCCAGGGCCGTGGCACTGAGCCCGTCGTGATCGACCGGGACGCCGACCACGTTCACGCCCAGGCGGCGCAGACGCGAAATCGCGCCGCCATAGGTCATCTCCTCGACGATCACGGTGTCGCCGGGCGCCAGCAGGACGGCGTTGACCAGATCGAGCCCCTGCAGCGAACCGGAGGTGATGAGGATGTCGTCGGCGCCACATCGGATGCCGGTGTCGCGGGCCAGCTTGCCGGCGATGAATTCACGCAGCGGTCGGTAGCCAAGCGGTCCGCTTTTCAGCCCGTACAGGGCGAGGGTGTGACCTTCTCGGCGCAGCACCGCCTCGGCCGCGGCGGCGAGGTCCGCCACCGGCACGCTCGCCTCATCGTTGTTGCCGCCGACGAAATGATGCCTGGGCAGACCGTTCCACCGGCCACTTGCCGACGGCAGGTCGGCCCGGAGCAGGGTCGAAAAATCGAATGCGCTGTCGGGCACTGCCGCTCCCCCGTTTTCGTTGTGATCGTGGCGGCGCGGGACAGTCCCGCCGCGGGGCGCTAGACTAACCCGGAACCCGGCCGCCCGGCGATCTGCCGCGCGGGGCATGTTCCGGGCACTGGTGCCGGGCGGGAAGGCCCACCCAAAAAAACACACGAAGAGACCGCGCGGCGCGCACCAGGGGTGCGGGGTCCGGGCGGCGGGAGGAGTGCATGGCGGTCATCGACCACCTGTCGCTGTATTTCGTCCAGGCGCCTCTCCCGGCGCCGTTTTCACCGGCCTGGGTGCCCGGCCCGCCCAGGCGCACACTGCAGTTCTATCTCGTCCGGTTGCGCACCGACGAAGGCGTCGAGGGCTGGAGTGCCTTCCCCGCGGTCGGTCGGGAACGCGCCGGCATGGGCGACTGGATCGCCAACCTCTTGCTGGGCATCGATCCGACCGACAACGACCTGGTGCGCGAGCGCATCGGCGTCATGGCGGTCCAGGGGGTGCACAACGGGTGGCTGGAGCCGGCCTGCTGGGACATCGCGGGCAGGATGGCGGGACGCCCTGTGTGCGAGCTGCTGGGTGGTCGCGCCGAGCCCGTGATCCTCTACGCCTCCTCCGGCGAAGTGATGGAACCGGCGGCGCGGATCGACGAGGCCTGGCAACGCCACGAAGAGGGGTTCCGCACGCTCAAGATCCGTGTCCACGACTTCGACGAGGCCGTGGACATCGCCCAGGTCCAGGCGGTGGCGCGGGCGATGGAGGGGCGCATGCGCATCGCGGTCGACTGCAACCAGGCCTTCCGCCTGACGCATCTGGCGCCGGCGCCACGCTGGGACATTGCACGGGCCAGGCGCTTCGCCGACGCCTGCGCCGAGGTCGGGGTGGCGTGGATCGAGGAGCCGCTGCACATGAGCCGCTTCGAGGACATGGCCGCGCTGACGGCGCATTCGACGCGGGTGCCGATTGCCGGCGGCGAGTTGCACACCGCCGGCCTGCCGGAACTGCGCCACATGGTCGAGCGCGGCTGTTACCACATCTTCCAGCCGGACGCGGTCTGGACCGGCGGCATCACCGACACCGTCGAGGTGGCGCGGCTGTGCCGCGAGCACGGCCGCGGGTTCACGCCCCACACCTGGAGCAACGGCTTCGGTTTCGGCGTCAACCTGCAGGTCCTGCTGGCTTCCGGCTTCGCCAACGAGCACCCGTTCGAGTACCCGCTCAGTCCGCCGGGGTGGACGGCGGCGGTGCGCGATGTCGTGCTGGCCACGCCATGGCGACACGAGCGGGGTGTGCTGCATCCGCCCGATGCGCCGGGGCTTGGGATGAGCGTCGACGAGGATGCGCTTGCGCGATTCGGCCGCTGTTTCTTCAGCGCCGACCGCGTGTCTCGGCACTGGATGCCGGAAGTGTTGCGTGACTGAGGGGAGGGGGACGTGACGCGCAGGGATGAGGGAAGGGCCGCGCCGGTTGGGTTGCGCAGCGCGGGCAGGCGCAAGGTGTTGCGGGTGGGCGCCGGGGCCGTCACGGGGCTGGTGCTCGGCGCCGGCCGGCAGGCCGGTGCGGAGGCCACGTATCCCGAGCGTCCGGTGCGCGTGATCGTGCCGTGGCCGGCGGGCGGCGTTTCCGACAGCGGTACCCGGCGCATCGCCGCCGTGATGGAGAAGTTCCTGGGAGGGCGCATCCTGGTGGAGAACCGCCCGGGCGCCAGCGGCCAGCTGGCCACCGAGGTCGTGGCGCGCGCCGCGCCCGACGGCTACACACTGCTGTCCGGCGACATCGCCACCCACGGCATCAACCCCTGCATCTACACCAGGATGCGTGTGGACGTGTTCAAGGATTTTCAGCCGGTGTCTCTGCGTGCCCGAGGCGGCATGGTGCTGGTCGTGCATGCAGGCAGTCCGGTACGCACACTCGCGGACCTGGTTGCGGCGACCCGCGGCGGCGCCGAGCCGATTCCCTACGCATCGCCAGGGCTGGGCACGCTGCAGCATCTAGAGATGGAGCGCCTCATCGACATCACCGGGGCCCGCCTGCGCCCGGTGGCCTACAAGGGGGAGGCGCCCGCGCTCACCGACGTCGCGGCGGGGCAGGTGCCCGTCATGGTCGCCTTCCCGCTCGTGGCGGTGCCCCACATCCAGTCCGGCCGGCTGCGGGCACTGGCAGTGACCTCCCGCACGCGGCTGGCGAGTCTGCCGGACACGCCCACGTTCGCCGAACTCGGCAGGCCGGAGCTCGAGTCATACTCCTGGGGCGCGTTCTTCGCGCCCAGGGGCACGCCGCGGCCGATCGTCGACCGGGTGGCGCGGGCCGTGGCACGGTCGGCGGAGGACCCGGGGCTGCGACAGTTCCTCGCGCCTTTCGGCTCGGAGCCGGTGGCCTGCACCCCCGAGGCCCTGGCGGCGCTGATGCAGAAGGAGGGAACGCGGCTGTGCGCCATCGTGCGTCAGGCGGGCATCTCGCTCGAGTGACACCCCGGGTGATCGGATGGTAGCCTGAGGATATGGAAATTGAGATCATCTGCACCGGTGACGAGGTTCTCACCGGCGCCACCGTCAACACCAATTTCAGCCACATCAGCCAGCGGCTCGGCGACGCCGGCTTCACCGTGAAATGGGGCACCACGGTGGGCGATGACCGCGAAACCCTGCTCGACGCCTTCCAGCGCGCGGCGGGCCGCGCAGACGCCGTGATCGTCAACGGCGGTCTCGGGCCGACGGTGGACGACCTCTCGCAGGAGGTTGCCGCCAGGGCGGGCGGCGTGCCACTCGTGTTCGACGAGGTGTGGTTCTCGCGCATGGAGGATTATTTCAGCCGGCGGGCCCGTACCATGCCGCCGAACAACCGCAAGCAGGCCATGCTGCCCGAGGGCAGCGAGCGGCTGGACAACCCCATCGGCACGGCCTGCGGGTTTGCGCTGGACATCGGCGGCGCGCGCTTCTTCTTCACGCCCGGGGTCCCGCGCGAATTGCACCGCATGCTGGATGAGCAGATCCTGCCCCGGCTTCTTGCGCGCGCCGGCCGTCCGGGCGTGAGCGTGCTCAAGCGTTTCCACTCCTTCGGGCTGGGCGAGTCGCGGGTCGACGGCATGCTGGCCGGGATCGAGGGCATGGTGCCCGACGGCACGCTCAAGCTGGGCTTCCGGGCGCACTACCCGCAACTCGAGACCAAGCTGCTGGTGCGCGCCGCCAGCCCCGAGGAGGCACGCCGCAAGCTGGCGCCGGTGGAGGCGGAGGTGCGCTTGCGCCTCGGGAACTTCATCCTGGCCGAGGACGACGCCCGGCTCGAGGGTGTGGTCCTGGACGGTCTCACCCGTGCCGACGACACCCTGGCGCTGGTCGAGACCTTCACCGGCGGAGGCATCGCCGCGCGTCTGGCCCCGCTACCGGGCGGTGGCGCGCGATTGCACCGCGCCATCATCGCCCCGGACCGGGCGACCCTCTGCGCCGCGCTTGCGCTGGAAGATGCCGCCCCGGCCGACGGCGGCTACGACGACGCGCTCGCCACGGTGGCAGCCCGGACCGCCAGGGAGCGGGCCGGCACCACTATCGGCATGGCGGTGCTGATCGACCTGGACCAGGGACCGGATCGCGTGGAGTTCGGCGGTACCATCCGGATCGCCATTGCGGGCGACGGCCGGACCGCGGCGCGGCGCGCGAGGCTGCTCGGCGGGCGCGATTGGATCCGCCTCGGGAGCATTGAGCTCGGCCTCGACTGCCTGAGGCGTTTCCTGGCGGGCCTGCCGGTGGATGAGCGCATCGATTTCGAAAAGACCTGAACACCAGCCGCAGGCGCGGTACAGAATACTCACCCAGACCCCAGAGGAGGGAACACGATGGCCAACTGGCTCGAGAAGTCGATCATGCACACGCGCGGAGTGGCCGGCGGCCGCATCGGGCAGACCCACAGCCTCACCGAGGCGCGCCAAGGCAAGTACCACTACACCATGGGCCCGTACTCCGAGCCGGTGATGAGCATCCGGCCGGGCGACCGGGTGGTGGTGGAGACCCGCGACGCCTTCGAGGGCGCGATCAAGACCGAGCACGACCTGCCGTCCAAGGTGCTGCGCATGCCTTTCCTCAATCCGCAGAACGGCCCGATCATGATCGAGGGTGCGGAGAAGGGCGACGCCATCGCCGTGTACATCGAGTCGATGGTGCCGCGCGGCACCAACCCGATGGGCACCTGCTGCATGGTGCCCGAGTTCGGCGCGCTCACCGGTACCTACTACACCGCGACGCTGAACGATCCGCTTCCCGAGATCGTGCGCAAGATCGACGTCGACGAGAAGCACGTGTACTGGAGCAAGCGGGTGACGCTGCCGTACAAGCCGCACATCGGCACGCTCAGCACCTCTCCCGAGATCGACTCGATCAACTCACTGACGCCGGACAATCACGGCGGCAACATGGACCTGCCCGACATGGGTCCCGGCAGCATCACCTACCTGCCCGTGCGCACTCCTGGTGCACGCCTGTTCATCGGTGATGCACACGCCTGCCAGGGCGACGGCGAGGTCTGCGGTGTCGCGGTGGAGTATCCGACCACGACCACGATCCACGTCGAACTCATCAAGGGCTGGACCATCGAGTGGCCCCGCCTGGAGAACGAGGAGGTGATCATGGCCATCGGCAGCACTCGGCCGCTCGAGGATGCCACGCGCATCGCCTATCGAGAACTGGTGCGCTGGATGGAGAAGGACTATGGCTTCGACAAGTGGGACGCCTACATGATGCTGAGCCAGTGCGGCAAGGTGCGCCTGGGCAACTTCGTCGACCCCAAGTACACGGTCGGCGCGGCGATCAGCCGCAAATATCTCGAGATGCCCTGAGCGTCCGGACGCCCCGGGGCGGACTGCTCCGGGGTGGCCGCGTTCTTGCTCTATTGCGTCGGCGTTTCCGACAGAGCGCTTTTCATGCTGTCGCCATACGGCCACCGGAATAGACTCTTTTGCGCTATTCGGAATTTGCCGCACAACCCGTCTGCAGGAGACCGTACGCATGAGCCGCAGTGATCTTCACTACCTCGAACTCCTCGACATCGGCCGGCGCATCCAGTCCGGCGAGATCAGCTCGGCGGAGGCCACCCAGGCCCAGCTCGACCGCATCTCGGCGCTTGACGGGAAGCTGCTGAGCTACGCCACGCTGATGGCTGACTCCGCCCTCGAGGACGCCCGCCGTGCCGACGCCGAGATCGCCCGGGGCGAGCACCGCGGTCCGCTGCACGGTGTGCCCATCGCCGTGAAGGACCTGTGCTGGACCAAGGGCGTGCCGACCGCCGCGGGCATGACGATCTACCGCGACTTCCGCCCCGACCGCGACGGCACGGTGGTGCGCAAGCTGCGCGACGCTGGCTCGGTGATCCTCGGCAAGCTGCAACTCACCGAAGGCGCCTATGCCGACCACCACCCGACCATCACGCCGCCGGTCAATCCCTGGAACGCGGACCACTGGTCCGGGGCGTCCTCCAGTGGCTCCGGTGTCGCCACTGCTGCGGGGCTGTGCTACGGCTCGCTCGGCACCGACACCGGCGGTTCCATTCGCTTTCCATCCGCTGCGAACGGCTGCACGGGGATCAAGCCCACCTGGGGCCGGGTGAGCCGCTACGGCGTGTTCGAACTGGCGGCGACCCTGGACCACATCGGGCCGATGACCCGCAGCGCGGCGGATGCAGGCGCCATGCTCGGCGTCATCGCCGGCGCCGATCCGAATGACCCGACCGCGAGCCAGGAGCCGGTGCCCAACTATCTGGCCGGCATGACGCGTGGCCTGCGAGGACTGCGCATCGGCGTGGACACCGGGTGGAACACCAACAAGGTCGAGGACTCGGTCAAGGCCATGCTGGCGGAGGTGCTCAAGGCGGTTGCCGATCTCGGCGGAGACATCCGCGAGGTCGCCTTCCCCGATCCGGAGGCCGCCATTGCCGACTGGTTCCCGCTCTGCGGCGTCGAGACTGCCGTGGCGCACGAAGCCACCTACCCGTCTCGCAAGAGCGAGTACGGCCCCGGCCTGGCCGGCCTGATCGATCTCGGCCTCAGCCAGTCGGGCCTGGACTACCAGAAGATCACGCTTCGCCGGCACGACTTCCGTGGCCGCGTCGCCAGCCTCTTCGAGGGCATCGACCTGCTGCTCGTGCCCGCGATGGGCATCGGCTCGCCGACCCGCGCCCAGATGGCCGGGCTGGCAGAGGATGCCGACCTGATTTCCGGATTGCTGCGGTACACCTGCCCGTTCGACATGACGGGCAGTCCCACCATCACGCTGCCGTCGGGCTTCACCGCCCAGGGCGCGCCGATGGCGTTCCAGTTCGTCGCGCCGCACTTCCGCGAGGATCTTCTGGTCCGCGCGGGATGGGCCTATCAGCAGGCGACCGACTGGCACCGCAGGCACCCGGGTCTCTGACCGCCGGCGCCCTTGGCGCCTGCATCATGAGAACGCGTCTTCGCCGCGACAACCCCGGCCGGGAGGGCCGGGGTGCGGATGAAGTCACTGGCTTGGTCCAACCGTCCACTACGGAGCAAACGATGAAACTCAAGAAGAGCCTTCTGGCCCTGGCTGGCGCCCTGTGCGCGGCCTCCCTGATGCACGGCAGCGCGATCGCCGCGGATCCCATCAAGATCGGTCTGCTGGAGGACGTGTCGGGCGACCTCGGCGTGCTTGGCATGCCGAAGCTGCACGGGTCGCAGCTCGCCGTCGAGGAAATCAACAAGGCCGGCGGCATCATGGGTCGGCAGATCGAGCTGATCCACCTGGACCCCCAGGGTGACAACGCCCGCTACCAGGAATTCGCCCGTCGCCTGCTCAACAAGGACAAGGT